>ENA-UOOA01000484-UOOA01000484.1-human-gut-metagenome-genome-assembly--contig:-P61old-NODE-484-length-83459-cov-8.365954_pt1 | contig 83459 bp, 66 predicted proteins | sample MGYA00242467_ERZ724014 | MGnify/ENA metagenome assembly ERZ724014 | reverse complement strand
ACGGGGATTAAATATACAATACTTTTATGACTTGTCAAATGAATTTCTCAAAAAATATGATTTTTTCTGGCCCACTGACAGGAAACACGACCGAGAAGACGGAGAAAATTTATAAAACCACAACAGTAACCTGTCATAAAAGAGAAACGTCAACGTGACTGACAGGCAAAAGATGGATGGCCATACTGACAGTATAAAGAAAAATTTCGTTCCCTGAGTAACTCAGACAGTCCTTCAGCCTGAAAAAATCCGATTCGTATAGAGCCACTTATAAAAAACGTTTTTTTACTGAACTTTATTAGCATAAGCTGGAAAAATAGTTGAAAAGCGATATTTTTGTTGTATAAGTATAATATGAATGTGGTTCATTAAGCAGGATCAATTGAATGGAGTTTATAACATGTTTAGAAGTATCATAAAGTATTCAATCTTCACTATGGCATTCTGTACGTTGTTTCTCTCTGCAGACGAGGTTGATGCATGGTTGGATGACAACGGAAAAGAAAAAGTAACCGTGGGAAAGACAAAAACGGAAATTCCCCCGGAGATTCAGGAAGAACTGCACAAGATGTTCCAGAAAGAGTCTCAGGAGACAGATAAAAACGTAAACATCCATGCGAACGTTCTGATCATCACCGGAAACGGGGGAAGCGGCAGCGGATTCAAGGCAAAAATCGGCGATCTTCCCATGATTGTAAGCAATGCGCATGTAATTCTGGGAATCCGGGACCCCGTCATCAAGGATCTGGAAGGACGGATTTATAAGCCGGAACGGATTTACGCCTCTAAAACACGGGATCTTGTACTCATTAAATATCTTTATGAGGACGGTAATGACAAGGGATTGTTGAATATTGTGCCGCTGTTCAACCGTTTCAAAAACGGAATGGCTGTCACAGCCTACGGTAACAGTCTTGGCGGCGGCGTCATCACGGAAACTCCCGGTACAATGATCGGCGCGGGTCCCGAACAAATTGAAGTGACCACAAAAATCGTTCCCGGAAACAGCGGAGGCCCGATCATCTGCAATGCAACCAAGGAAGTAATCGGTATTGCAACTTCAATGCAGATACTGCACCGGAGTGAAGAACTCACCGGCACCCGTTATGAATCCAACTGGCTCAAAGTCGCAATCCGCCGTTTTGCCGTCCGTATCGACAATCTGACACCGGAAGATCTGGAAGTGCTTTCCTTCAACGATTATAAGAAAGATCAGAAATCTTCTCTGGCAATAGAGACATTTTACCGGCGCGTCCGGAAAATTCTCAACTCTCCCAGCAGTATTCCTGCACAAAAAAGCAAACTGAAAGAACTCTGCTCCCGTTTTGTTCCCATTTTGGAGAAAATTGACGCATATCAATGGAAGAGTTCTTATTTGAAGAAGGAATATTCACGGAAAAGGGAAGAGATCAACTCATTTCTCAAAAGCATCAGGATAGAGGACGAACTGCTTGCCGCAAAAATACGTGAAATCTGGAGCACCGCAGAGGTAAAAGTCAAAAAAATTCATATCCGCGGTAAAACGGTGAGCTGTAAAAAATGCAATGGCTCCGGGCTTATCAAGGATGAAAAAGAGAACAGAGAATCCGAGCGTGGGTTCGGTAAACGCCTGGAAGTTACATTTTCCGGAAAGAAATGCCCCGTCTGCAACGGTACGCGCCGAATGAAAATATCCAATGACATTAACGGGGAACAATACATTCTTCAGGAAGAAACAAAAAACGCCCTCAGAAAGCTGATAGAACCGGATAAGAAGCCGTTTAACGGTTTCACCATCGGCGGAGCACTGGCAGATGAATACAAACGATTCGATTATTATACGCGAGAGCGCCTGCTGCAACGCAGTCCGACACCTTTCGGCGCACTCCTGGTCTATGAGGGAAATCATCAGATGAAAAGCGTGTCCCTGACACTCATGCGTTTTTCACTGGGACGCCTGACGCAGGTTCTCATAACGATTCCTGACGAAGAAAATAATTATCAACTTGCCAGACAGTATGTTGAAGAAAACTTCTCAAATGAAAATGCTCATTATTCCGTCTTCATTTCACGGGACGACGGCAAGATTTTCATCAACTGCAACCACAAGGCACTGCCAATTCTCCTTAAACTCCCCGGTCCGTCAAACCGTGGGCTGGCACTCTGAAAAATCAATATCTCAGAAAAGGCATTTCGGAAACAACTGAAAAACAGGCATGGAGATGAATTTTTCTCCATGCCTGTTTTTCAGATCCGGAATATCATTGCTTCGACTCCAGGACATCGACAATCAAACCGGAAAACAGATCGGCGGTTTTGTCTACAATCGGAATATTCGACGCCTCACGCTTAAGCTCGTCCAAAGTCTTTTTATGAACCTTCGCCTCGGGCGTCCTGACTCCTTTTTTGCGAATCAGACGCAAAACCGCACTGGAATCCCTGGACATCTGTTTCAGGCAGTTCGTCAGGAGATCTTTTTCCTTGATCACGGATTGATAGGCAATATCGCCGTAATCCTCGTCAAATGCAACGGTCAGGGTGGAATATTCCAGCTTCAGCGGAACGCCTTCCGTCATAAGATCGGGAATGCTGAAAAGATTCGTATTCTCACGGACATCCTTCACCAATTTTTCCCAGAGAAGATCCGGAGAGAAACGTTCCGACAGCGGCATGACCGTATCATTTTTCGTATCAGCCAGCAACTCTTCCGCGGAAAGCATATCCTCCTCTTCCGGTTCGTCCTCGGACTCGTCCTCGAGCTCCTCCTCTTTCAGTTCAACAGCAGCCGAAACCGACGGAACAGCAACCGGTTTCTCATCAGCCGGAGGTGCAGACGGCGGAGACACGGCTTTTTTTTCCTCTCCCGCCTGGGGAGCCGTTTCCTTTTCAGGGACCGGCTCAGGCTGAATCTGAGGGGGAACCGGCTGGGACTGTGTCATCTGTCTGACTTCTTCCACAGTTTTTTCCATCTGCGGGACCGACGCAACGGGTACAGCCGGTGCCGGTGTCTGCCGGACTTGCGGTTGCGGAGAGGTTTGGGCAACCTGCGGATGCGGTATCTGAGACGGGACCGGTTGAGACGGCGAAGTTACAGGTATCTGCACGGGAGGTGCGGTTTGGGCAACCTGCGGATGGACGGCAGGTGCGGTCTGTGCCACAGGCATCTGAGCCAGAGACGGAACTTTCGCCAGAACATCCAGCTCTCCGTTACGGCGGATCTGATTCAGACGGACCAGAAGATCCTCAATTCTGACCGCATGGGCGGAACGCATTGATTTGAGCATGATCGTCTCAATGAAAATCTGTTTGTTGATCGCTTCGCGCAAAAGATAGGACGATGCGGAAAGTTGTTCCAGCAGAGTCTGCACCATATTCACATTACGGTCCGTGGCAAGTTTCTGGTAAATCAGGATTTTTTCCGGATTCTCGTCCAGCACCGACTGCGGGTTCGGCAGGATGATTGAAAGCATGATGCCGCGCAGCCATGCAAGCACCTCCTCGAAAAGCGTTTCAAGGTTTTTCCCCTGTTCCGCAAACTTGTGAATCGAAAGAATCGCTGCGGCACGGTCATTGTTGAGAATCGAATTCAGGAGTTCCTCCATCTCCTCCGGCGCGGTCAATCCGAACAGGGAAAGCGCCTGCGCCTCGGAAATTTCCTCATTTCCCGCATTGGTACCGAAAAAGGAAACGAGCTGATCCAGCAGCGACTGCGCATCACGCATGCCGCCGTCCGCCGCACGCGCAATCACATTGATCGCGGAAGGTGAAATATTGATCTTCTCCTCATGGGCAATATAGGAAAGACGCTGAGCGATCAGCTCCGAAGGAATCCTGCGCAGATCGAAACGCTGACAGCGCGAAATCACGGTCGGAAGCACCTTGTTGACTTCGGTTGTGGCGAAGATGAATTTTGCATGGGCAGGCGGTTCTTCAATCGTCTTGAGCAAAGCGTTCCATGCGCTCTTGGAAAGCATGTGCACTTCGTCAATGATGTAAATCTTGTATTTGGACGCAATGGGAAGATGAAGCACGTCTTCACAGATTTCACGTGCCTTGTCCACCTGCGTATGGGTCGCGGCGTCGATTTCAATGATATCCACATTCGTTTCGTCCGCGATGGATTTGCAGGAGGAACATTCGCAGCAGGGCTCGCCGTCAACAGGACGTTTGCAGTTGAGCGCCTTGGCGAAAATTCGCGCCGATGTGGTTTTGCCGATTCCGCGCGGCCCCACAAACAGATATGCATGTGCAATATGCCCTGTCCGGATGGCATTTTTCAATGTTCGTGCGATATGCTCCTGTCCGACCATGTCGGAAAATCTCTGCGGACGCCATTTTCTGGCTGTTACCTGATACGCCATTTTCGATTACCTGTCAAAAAAATTCATATTCAAATTCAAAAATCCGAGTCTTCCGCCATCATGCTTTTCAGGACTCCGGGCTCCGCCAAAACCGAAAGTTTCTGAATCAGCTTTTCCGTAAACAGGAATTTAAGGCGGACATTGTTTCCGTCTGTCTTGATCGACGCCGACTGATTGAAACTCTGCGCCAGATCGGGGTCCATATTGTTGATGAACATTCCGGCTCCGAGCTGCAACTGCTGCGCCATCATCATGGTCTGTCTTGCCGCATCGGCATTGACACAGGCGACATTGATACTGAGAAGAAGATCGGAATCTGCCTTACCCGCTGTTTCAACCATATAAGAAATCAGCTCAACCGGCGCCGCCACGGGATTGGCTTTCTTCAGTTCAGCGGAAAGCACCATGAATCCATTGAAAATCGTTTTGGAACCGGTATCGGCAAGAAGCTGATTGAGTTTCGGAGAAAGCCCTTTCTTCGCAGAGAAATAAGTCTTCATGCCTGTCCCGGTGGAAAACAGCATCAGATTATCCGCAAGGAATGCAAACTCAACCCCGTTGTCCATGCGATAAAACGTATTGCCTCCATATTTTACCGGAACCGCCTGTTTGCTCTGAATCAGCGCCGTCTTCATCTCTGCGGCATCCGGCAGTTGAATCAGCACATTGATGCTGTCCGGCGTCAAGTCAGGAGAAGTGACCAGCATATACTGACCGAACTTGCGATCCGGGGACTTTGCCCTGATATTCTTTTCAAATGCCTTGACAAAAAAAGTATTTGCGAAATATTTTTGAAAAAGCGGCAGGCTGTAAAGTTTAGCCGTGTCGATGCCAAGCGCAAATGTCGTGTCGGCAGGCACGTTTCTGAACAGCTCCGTTTTATTCTGAGCGGAAAGCGCCGCCGCCAGAAAAACAAGGCAGAGAACGGTAAAAAGTTTCTTCATGATTCTGTTTCCTTATTCGTTGTCGGGTTCCTCTTTCGGGGCAATGAAAAACGGGTTTCCTTCGGGATCATGCAGACGGTAAACCGTAAACCCGACCTGGTCCGTCGGAATTTTCTTCGGGACATACCCATAAGACGCCAGAATGTCCATCAGACTGTCCGGATCATCGGTTTTGTAAATCCATGAAATACGCCCGCCGTTCCGGGAAGTGTCCAAAACTTCGGACTTCTCAAGGAAAAGGGAAGACTGTGAATCCAGCCTGAACTCCACCCAGAAACTGCTGTCCATGACAGGCGCGCCGAGACCGAGCACATCTCTGTAGAAGGCTCTGCACAGATCAAGGTTCGAAACCTGAATCACGACTCCGAAAAGAGAATTTTCCATATTTGAAAGTTCCATTGTTTTAACAAACCAGTAGAGGAGTAAATAGAACACCGCATTGCAGAAAAATCAAACTCCGAAACGAATTATTTTTCGAGACTCCGCTTGAAGTCTCGATGATTTCATGGAATATTAATGAACAAATCTTCAAATCAGCATGGAGACGGCTGGACATGCGTTTTTTAAGACTCGGAAATCTCGGTATGCGCGGCGTCGCAGGAACCGGACTGACACCGCATAACGTCATTGCTTATGCGTCGGCGGTCGGCACGTATTTCAACGGCGGACGCATCGCCGTGGGCATGGATACCAGAATCTCCTCGAAAACGCTCCGCAATGCGGCGGTTTCCGGCCTGCTCGGCTGCGGCGCGGAAGTCATCGATGCGGGAATCTGCCCCGCTCCGATGCTTCATCATCTGGTCCGGCGGGGAAAGCTCGACGGCGCAATTCTGATCGGAGCGGGACATCATCAGGCTGGCTGGAACGCAGTCGCGCCGCTCTCTTCCCGCGGCTCCTATTTCAGCAATCTCCAGACGCAGGAGCTGCTCGGCATTTATCACAGCGGAATCTACCGCACGGTACCATGGAACGCAGTCGGTAAAATCAGGCCATGCCCGCAGGGGCTTGTCGGCTCCTATCTTGACCTGCTCAGCTCTCTGGTCGATGCGGAAAAGATCGCCTCGCGCCGTTTCAAGGTCATAGCGGACTTCTGCAACGGGTCCGGTTCGACAATCGCGGAGGCATTCGCAAAACGTTTCGGCGTGGAGATGGTCCCGATCAACAATATTCTCTCCGGCGTCCTGCCGCATGATCCTGAACCGCGCCCACGGACCGCAATGCAGGTGCAGTCGCTGATCAAAGTTCTGAATGCAGATATCGGATTTGTATTCAACAGCGATATGAGCCGCGCATCCGTCGTGACGGATTCCGGCGAAACGCTCTCCGAAGAATACAGTTTCCCGATTGTCGCCGACCATGTATTGCAGCGTGCGGGAAAAGGCGCGGGGGTCGTCAGCAACTGCTGTACCACGCGGACACTGGACGACATCGTCCGTATGCGCGGGGGAGTGCTCCACAAAGGCAAGGTCGGGCAGGCGCACACGATCGACAAAATGTTTGAAACCGGCTCCGTTCTTGCCGGCGACGGCTCCGGCAGCATCGCCCTTGCACGCGGCGTACCCGGATTCGACAGTTTTCTCCTGATGGCTCTGGTTCTGGAATCCATGGCGTTCAGCGGCGAGAGTTCCTCGCAGATCGCCGCAAGGCTTCCCCGTTATTACATCATCAAACGCGCGGTTCCATGCTCCTCATCCCACGCCTATTCCATTCTGCGGAGTCTGCGCGGACGCCTTTTTCCCGATGCGGAGTTCAGCGAAGAGGATGGACTGCGGTTCGACTGGGAAGACGGCTGGGTTCATCTGCGCGCCTCCATGACCGAGCCCATCGTCAGGATGATCGTGGAATGGAAAGGGCGTGAAAAAGCCGAGGAACATGCGGCAAAAGTCTATTCGATCATAGAAAGAGTGGTTGCATCATGAAAGGGACATTCAGGCGCTTGAAAATCGGAGTAAGCGGCGTCCGCGGCGTGGTCGGGGAGAGTCTTTCCCCGGTTCTCGTCGCCGATTTCGCGGCGGCATTCGGCGAATTCGCAGGCGGCGGACGTGTCCTCGTCGGACGCGATACGCGAAGTTCCGGCGAGATGTATGAAAATGCGGTCGCCGCGGGACTGCTCTCCGTCGGAATCCAGCCGGTTTTAACTGGGATTCTGCCGACGCCGAGCCTTCAGGTCGCAGTCCGCGAGACCTCCGCATCCGGTGCAATCGCCATTACCGCCAGCCACAACGGCAATGAATGGAACGCGCTCAAATTCATCGGAGCGGACGGACTGTTCCTCAACCAGATCGCAAACGACGAGCTGCTCGACATCTACAACCAGCCGGATTCAAACTATGTGCCGGAAAACCGCATCCGGACGGAGAAGTTGATGTATGATGCGTTCCGCATACACCAGGAAAAAATACTGCGCTCCGTAGACGCGGACGCAATCCGGAAAAAACATTTCAGAGTCGCGGTGGACTGTTGCAACGGTGTCGGCGCGCTTTATTCGCGTAAATTCCTGGAGGCATTCGGATGTGAGGTCATAAGCATTTTCGACACCTGTGGAAACGGTTTCGAGCGTCCGCCGGAACCCGTTCCCGCAAATCTCGGCGCGTTGTCGGAATGCGTGAAAAAGCATCATTGTGCGGTCGGGTTTGCGCAGGACCCCGACGGCGACCGCATTTCACTGGTTTCCGGAAGCGGCGCCATTCCCGGAGTGCAGAACTCGGCGGTGCTGATTGCGGGGCATCTGATCCGGAACAACCGGTCCGGAACCGTTGTCCTGAATATCCAGACGACAACAGCTATCGAACAGATTGCCGGAGAATGCGGAGTGGAAGTGCTTTACTGCCCGGTCGGAGAGGTCAATGTGACGGACGCGATGAACGCCTCCGGCGCGTTTCTCGGCATCGAAGGCAGCAGCGGCGGCATCATTTATCCGAAAATCAGCATGTGCCGTGACAGTTACGCGGCGATGGCTGTTGTTCTGGAAATGCTCGCCCAGCGCGGCATGACGATCGACTCCATGCTCGAAACCCTGCCGTGTCTCTCATCCGTTTCCGTGAAGGTGCTCTGCCCGTCCGCACAGGCGGGAGTCAATGCCCTGCGCGAGATACGGAGCCGTTATCTGGACAGGAACCCGATTGTCGTGGACGGTGTGCGAATCGACATGGGCGGCGGGGCATGGGTGCTCCTGCGCCGCTCGAATACGGAGCCGGTCATCCGGATTCTTGCGGAGTCCTCCGAGGAATCCACAGCGGAAAGACTGGCGCGGGATTTTGAAAAAGAATTGCAGGGATTGCTGAAAAAATAATCGCGGAACCTTGAAAAGAAGCGGATTTATGATAGTGTTCCGTCTCGACTGGATCATTTACCATTTGGAGTTTGGATTATGCGTGAAGAAAACATGACGAAAACAATCATTCTCGGCGATCTGCTTTCCGCCGGCCGGATCGTGATCTTTAACGGGCGCCGCACCAAAGCGGAGGTTCTCAATGCGCTGATTGACCGGATCGCAAAAGAGGGTGATTACGGCGACCGCGATGATCTGGAATGGGCGATTTTCCACCGGGAAAGCCTGATGAGCACCGGAATCGGAAACGGAATCGCGACTCCGCATATCATTCTCCAGAACGGGGACAAGACCTGTATGGCGCTCGGCATCTGCAAAGACGGCATTGCGGATTATGAGTCTCTCGATTCCAAACCCGTGAGAATCGTTTTCATGATCATTGCCGGAAAAGATCAGAAGCTGACGCATCTGAAAGTCCTGGCGGCGATCAGCTCCCTGTTTTTCGACGGCCGTCTCAAAGCCGCTTTCCTTGCAGCCAATGATCCGCAGACCTGCCTTGAGATTCTCGCCCGCGCGGAAAAGTGAACACCACGGGATGTCCGGACAGTCGAACCGTTTCTTCCCGCAGGCACTCGCCGGTATTTTATGAAAATACTGCCCTGGCAAGAAATAAGGGAATTCCAACGCAGGACTGTAATTCTGCGCAGAATATCATTTCTTCCCGCCGTGCCTCCCGAAACTTTTGTATCCCGGCAAACCAGTTCTGTTCCGGGAGTGTTACCGATATATGATAAAAAAGAAAAAATATTCCTTATTTCTGAGAATGCCATCTTGACAAATCTGCTTTTTTGCGTATAATAATAAAGTGTCATTAAAAACAGGTACACTTTATGAAAAATGAGAGATTCAAACAACTGAAATACAATAAAGCCCGTCTGGCAATCATGGGGCAAATCGCAGAGTCCGGTCTGAAAGTCGGGGACCGCCTGCCGTCTGTACGTTCTTTTGCCGCTTCTCTGCCCTACGGTGCAATTACGATCTCTCATGCACTCAACGACATGAAAGAAGAGGGTATGATCAAATGCCGCCACGGTTCGGGCACCTACCTGGCACGGGAACTCAAAGACAACCGTTTCAGCAACCATATTCTTTTCCTCAATGTCGCAAGAAGGGATCAGTTCATCCCGGAATTCGGCGTCGACCGCATACGCCATTATCTGGCGGAACGCGGAATCGGACTGCGGACTCTTCCGGTCTATGAATTCGGGTTGGATATCATCGAAGCCGCCAGAGACGCGCTCGGAATTCTGGCGACAGGCTGGCTGACGGAAGATTTTCTGAAACAGGTGCAGGGCATCCGTCTGCCCGTGCTGGTCGTCGGCAATTACAGACTGAACACAAAAGTTCCCTCCGTCTCACTGAATATTGAAGGAGGGGCTTACCGGCTGGCGAAAACTTTTATTGAAAATGGAAAAAAGCGTCCGGCACTGTTTTGCACCGTGTCGGAAGAATATTATTCTTCGCTTTGCTATTACGCGGGGTACAAACGGGCACTGGAAGAATACGGACTTTCTGAGCTGATTCTCAATATGGACAGTTTCCTGAAAAATGAACCGGAATTCCTGGCATTCATGAAAGCGGAAAAACCGGATGCGATTCTGATGGAATATCCGTCTTATTATAATTTCGGCAGTTGGTGCCTTGATAATGCCTATCCATATCACCCGGCAGTCGGCTTTTTCGTCACCCCTCACGTATTTCGTCTTTACCGTCAAAGCCGTAACTTCTGCTGGGTATGTTTTGAAGAAGCTCCAAAATGCGCTGTAAAATATCTTCTGAACCACATCATAAATGGAACGGAACTGAAATCAATCGTAATTGAACCTCACATTCCGGGAGTTGACGACCATGAATCATGTTTTCTATATTAAAACAACGAAAGGATACAAAATGAAACAGGAGAAAAGAAGATCATTCACATTGATAGAGCTTCTTATCGTAATTGCGATCATCGCGATTCTGGCGGCAATGCTTCTCCCGGCATTGAATGCAGCAAAGGAAAAAGCAAGAGGCATTTCCTGCCTCAACAACCTGAAACAGGTTGGAGTCGGGCGGGATATGTATTCCAACGACTGCAACGGGGCAATTCAGATGTGTTACAGTTCGAGTTATGATAAGACATGGTCACAATACCTCTTTGATTTGAGCAGCTCCGATGTGCCGCAAAAGAAATTTCTTTACTGTCCTTCTCCGGTTAAACAGGACTTCACGAAAAGCATATACACCACTTATGGAGCGTTTTACACAGGAAACAAAGGCGGCGGCGCCCTGCCGAACAGTTATACGCTGGATCTCGGTTCCGCCCAATGGATTCTTCAGATCAAAAAAATCAAACAGCCCTCGCTCACCTATTTTGCCGCAGACTGTTCAAAAAATAACGGTACTCCTATGTCCGGCGGAACGGTCTTCAATGCGGAGGGCGCGGCATCCAATCAGCACAGCCGCAGGATCAATCTCTCTTTTCATGACGGCCATGCCGCTTCACATTCCCCACAGGAATACGGTAAAATCGTCAAGGATGTATTTACCAACGCAAAAGAAGCACGATATGACGGGGTGCAGTACTACGACGTCAGAATCCGCTCCCGGCTCTGGCTGTAAGATCGACTGGAAAGGAAAAAGATCATGAAACAAATTTTCATCTGCCCGCTTCTGCTGTTTTTCGCCCTGACCCTTGCAGCCGCCCCCAGAATTCTGCTTGCCCCGGATGCCTCGCCCTATGAGAAATTCGCAGCAGAAGAACTTCGGAGAGTCTGGGAAATATCTTCCGGGGTACAGCTTACCATTACCAGCGATGCAATACCGGAAAAAGGCGATATCGTCATCGGAACTTCCACCAATCCCCGGATAAAACAACAGATGAAACAGCTCGGCCTTTCAACGGAGCGGAAACATGAGGCTGCGGTTCAGGAAATAGACGGAGTCCTGCACCTTGCCGGTCAGACTCCCCGCGCGGCAGTCGACGCAGTCATGCTGTTTCTGCGTGAAAATATCGGAGCGCGCTGGCTTTGGCCCGGTGCGGACGGTGAATTCATTCCCAAACATTCAAAGATCACTTTCGACGGTATCAGGCGCAACTGCAATCCGGGTTTTCCACAGAGGACAATCGGTCTCTGCGGATGGGACAAACGCCCGGTGGCATTTGAGCTGTTCATGAGCCGGAATTTCGCCACGGACGGAGGCTGCACGCAATATGATCTGCCCTATCTCCCCAAAAAATTCGAGGGTAATCTTGAATTTATCCGTTCCCGGGCATCGGAGCGGGGCATGACAACAACTTACGGCGGACACACCACGTTTCATGAGGTCTCTTTGAAACAACGCCCGGAACTTTATGCCCTGCGCGAAGGAAAGCGCACAGTCAATCAGCTTTGCTGGAGCCACCCGGATAATCCGAAACTGGTTGCGGATCACCTGGTCAGAACAGTAAAAAAATTCAAATATGACATCAATGCCTATTCTCTTTCCGTCCATGACAACGAACAGTATTGCCAATGCCCGAAGTGTCTGGACGCCATCAGGAAAGGCGGAAGTTACTCCCGCCTCTACTTCCAGTTTGCCGATGCGGTTGCGCGTGAAATAAAGAAACAGCATCCCGGAGCGCGTGTCGGCAGTCTGGCTTACCTTGCATACGCGAGATTGCCCGGCATTGAATTGAAATACCTTGACTGGATCAATTACTGCCCCTGGTCCCGCTGTTTCAGCCATAAGCATCACCAGTGTCAGCCTAACCTCAACTCTTTCGCCGAAGCGGAAAAATGGTGTCGAACCGGCATAGACGTCTCGATTTACGGCTATTTCTTCGATTCACTCTCGCCTGCCGTCGCCCTTCCGTGGGGAAACCTCATCAAAGACGAAGTGACAGCCTACCGGAAAATGGGAGTCAAAAGGCTTGCGCCGGAATTGATGCTTGCCAGTCCGAAAAACGCTCTGCCGGAGCTTCAGGATTCCGTCACCTACCGCCTTTCGATCTATCTCTATCTTCAGTTGATGTATCAGCCGGAACTGACGGTAAAGGAGATCATTCAGGACTGGTGCGGCACCGCCTATGGCAAAGAAGCGGGCAAAGATATGTTTGCCTGCCACATGGCGATGCTGGATGCGTTTGATCAGGTCAAAAGCAATCTTACCGGCATGTTTTCACGCCCGAATTCGACCTCGGAGGAACTCTTTGCCGTTCCGGGCCTGGCGGAACGCTGTGAATCCCTGCTGAGAAGTGCGGAAAGAAAAACGCAAAATCCGCGTTATCTCAAAAACCTCCAGAGGGAAAGGCGACTTTATGAGAATCTGAAAAAAGCCGGAGTTTCCACGCTGCATGAAACTTTTTTCCCTGTGCCTTACCGTCCCGATGCAAGATCAACGGCAAGTGCATTGCTCGGCAAAAGCGGCGCATCCATCTATTACACTCCGAATGAAATTGTGCTGAATATGGTTCCGGATGGTGAAATCAGCCTTGCAACTCCGCATGACGAAAAGGCGGGGATTCTGCACCGGATCAAAGTCTCAAACGGACAGCTCTCTTACACTGTTCTTTCCGACGGCAGGGAAAGTCCGGGCGAAGTTTCCGCATTGAAACTGGAAAGCGGGAACGAATCCGTTACTCTGCGGATTCCGTTCCATGTACTCAAAATCGCGCCGCCCCTTTCCGGCGAAATCTGGCGGTTCCGCATTCGGAACGGAGCAGAATCCTATCCGGAAATACGGAAATATCCGCCGGTGAATTCCGATCTTGCCTATGCGGTCTTCATGCCGGATGTCAAAGAAAAATTTCATAGGATGCTCGTCATGCCGGATCAGAAAGATTTTGAGCGGCGCACGCCCGGAATTTTCCGCGATACGGCACACCAGTATGGTTTCGCCGTTGACTTTGCGCTGAACCCACAGGATGCAGAGCGGAATCTGGATGCTTACGACGTGATTCTGCTGAAACTCAAAACCGGAGCCCCGTCGCCGGAATTCTTTCGTGGTGCCCTGCTGACTGCCGCAAAACGCGGCGCGCTGGTCATCCTTGCCGGAGAAAAAATGAAAATTCCGCTGGAAATATCTTTCGGAGATGCAGCTTACAGTTTCAAAGAAATCCAGACGCTTCTTTCTCCTACGGTCAAAGTTGTGCCTGAACTCCGTAAAAAGATCATGGCGCCGCGTGATATCCATCAGGGAAACCGTTACCCGACCTTGTTCGCCCATCGCCCGCAACAGCCGGAAAACTGGCAGACTTTATTTACAGCGCTGGATAAGAACAAACAGGAACAGCCGATCATGCTTTGGCGAAAAGTCGGGAAAGGCGCGATTCTCGTCACCAGCTGCGAAATGGGGCTTTATCACGGCTGGCGTCTGTTCGGCGATCTTGCTCCCCAGACACCGGAATCCACGTTCCGCCTGATCCTGAATCTGAAGGACAATCTGCTCTGAATTTCCCAAATAAATGTCTGTCCCATTTTTCTTTTCTTGTGAACTCCGGCAGTTTCATTGTATTTTCCGACTGCCGGAGTTTCAAAATCCTATTTCCGTGATATAGTATACGCCCTCAAAGAAACAGGAGAAAGAAAAAATTATGGTTCAGGAAGTTGCAGAAACCGCCTATTATTATGAATTCAAGCAGGGTTCCTGGGAACCCGCCGACTGGCAGATTGTCCGCAGTCCGCGCTGGACGGACATCAGCCACTGGGAACAGCATGAAGACCACATCGCAAACTATGTTCCCGCGGATCTCCGCCCCGAAGACATGCAGATGGGACGCGACCGCACCGGCGAAAGCTATATCAGCATGCTTCTCAGAGAACCCGTCTGCGGAAGTGCGCGCATCTCGACGGTCTGCGCTTTCGACGGACGCATGGCTCCCCTGCTGGTTTTCTCGCGCGAGCTCGGACCGGTTCACCATGAACATCTGGAGGTCGTTCTGTATGACTGCGGCATCAATCTCTGGCATCACTTCTACAAAAACGGCAAACCTTCATGGAAACTGCTCTCTTTCATCGACCTGAATCTGAAAGTCGGTGAAAAATACAAACTGTCTGCTGAACTGGTGTTCAAGAACAAGGGCAAATTCCTGCTGATGGGCTGCAACGGGCACACCTTCGGATGCCGGCTCGCGGACGACTGGCCGGAAACTTATTATGTCGGATTCACCGCCTGCGAAGGGCGCAACCGGTTCTATGACTTCACACTGGTCTGCGGAGAAAACCGGACGCCTGTCATGGAAGAACGTGTCTCGGACTGAACATTACGAATTCAGGCGAAATATCCGTCTTAATCTGAAAAACAACGGCTCAGCAACAGGTTCCGCGCTATTTGCCTGATTTCTCGCGGCGCAGACGATCCCAGTAGGCAAGGCGCCTGATCAGTTCGCGCTCGAATCCGCGCTCCGGCGGATTGTAGAACCTGCGGCGCGGCATTTTTTCAGGGAAATAATTCTGTCCGGAAAAACCTTCCGGCGTGTCGTGGTCATACTGATACCCTTTGCCGTAGCCGATCTCTTTCATCAGCTTCGTCGGCGCATTCAGAATATGCGGCGGCGGACTCAGCGTGCCGAACTCCTTCGCTGCTTTCCGCGCTTTGCCCCATGCAACATCGGCACTGTTCGATTTCGGAGCGGTCCCTAGATAAATAATCAGTTCCGCGATGGCAATATCGCCCTCCGGCGAACCCAGACGCTCGTATGCGTCCCACGCGGCAATGGCGAGATTCAGCGCGTTCGGGTCGGCAAGACTCACATCCTCCATCGCAAAGCGCGTCAGGCGGCGCAGAAGATACAGCGGGTCTTCGCCGCCCTCAATCATGCGCGCCGCCCAGTAAAGCGCGGCATCGGTATCCGAACCGCGCAGGGATTTGTGCAGAGCGCTGATCAGGTTGTAATGCCCGTCGCGGTCCTTGTCATACCCCGGCGCTTTCTGCTGAACGATTTTCAACAAGCTTTCCCGGTTCAGAATTTCGCCTTCCGGCGTCAGGTTGAAGACGCTTTCCAGCAGATTGATCATATACCGCCCGTCGCCGTCGGCAAGGTCTTTCAGCGTCTCGCGCGCTTCCTCGTCGGCAGGCAGTTTCCTGTCAAGCTCCTTCTCCGCCCGGTCGATGATTTTCTCCAGCGCATCGTGATCCAGCGGCTTCAGGACAAATACCTTGCAGCGGGAAAGCAGCGCGCTGTTGAGCTCGAAGGACGGATTTTCAGTGGTCGCGCCGACCAGCACCACAGTTCCGTTTTCGACATAAGGCAGAAAACCGTCCTGCTGCGCCCGGTTGAAACGGTGAATCTCATCCACAAAAAGTAAAGTCCCCTCGCCCATTTCGCGCCGCCGCGCCGCTTCCTCAAAGGCTTTGCGCAGATCGGCAATACCGGAAAAAACCGCCGAAAGAGCCACAAAATGAAGCGAGGTATGGTTTGCCATGATCCGGGCGGCAGTGGTCTTGCCGCATCCCGGAGGACCCCAGAGGATGAAGCTGGAAATCTTTTTAGAGTCGATCATCCGCCGCAGAAGACCATCGGGACCGACAAGATGCTCCTGCCCGACGATCTCATCCAGTTTTTTCGGGCGCAGACGATCCGCCAGAGGCCGCCCCGCAAGAGAAGTAAACAATCCGGTTTCTTCGAACATATCAGCGCAATCCCAGAATAAAACGCCGGAGCGTATTCAGCGCGACCGCCGCCGTTCTCGCACGGATCTGTTCCCGGCTGCCGCGGAAATGGTTCTCAATGATCTGAACCCGCTCCAGATAACGGACTCCGATATAAACCAGCCCGACCGGCTTTTCAAGCGTTCCGCCGCCGGGCCCCGCGACTCCCGTCACTGAAATTCCGCAGTCGGAACCGAGTTTTTCACAGACGCCGTTCAGCATTTCCGCAGCACACTGTCCGCTGACCGCGCCATACTGCCGGAGCGTCTCCTCCTTCACGCCAAGCGTTCCCGCCTTGACTTCATTCGCATAGGAAATCACGCTTCCGAGGTAAACGCCGGACGCGCCGGGGACATCGGTAATCAATGAGGAAATGAGCCCGCCGGTGCATGACTCCGCCATTGCCAGCTTATGCCCCGCCCTGCCGAGCAGATGAACCACCTCCTCCGCCACAGTTCTGGAGTCATCGGACAACAGAGAGTCTGCAAAAATCCCGCGCACTTTTGCAGAAGCGCTCGTCACGGACTCCTCGCAATGGCTGCTGAGGAAAAGTTTCACGAACTCCGGCGCGGCGCAGTAGGCGACGGAAAGTTCCGGCGTGGACTCAATGACCGGCTGCATCGCCTCTTCCACCTTTGATTCGGGTACGCCGGAAACATGAAACAGCTTCGAATAAATCTTCACATCCATATTCCGGATGATAATCGGCAGAACCTGATTGTCAAACATCGGATGAAGCTCGGAAGGCGGTCCCGGCAGCATGACGATCTTCCTGCCGGGGAAACGGTCCTGTTCTTTTGTCGCGATATAGATTCCGGGGGCGGTGCCGAATCCGTTCATCAGCACCTCGCATCCCTTCGGGACATATGCCTGATTCAGGAAATGGAACGGGAGCGTGCCGCGTTTGAGATTCATCCAGCGCGCCTTGATCGCCTCCGCCGCCTCTTCGCAGAGCTCCAGCGGATATCCCAGATGCTTCGCGATGCTGGGTTTGGTCAGGTCGTCCGCCGTAGGGCCGAGACCCCCGGAAGTGATAATGAAATCCGCACGGCTCATGACATAGTCGAGCCCGCGCACGACATCCTCCGGCCTGTCCGGCACTTCAAGCGAGAGTTCGGGGATAATCCCGAGCTCCAGCAGTTTTTGCCCCATATAAGCGAGATTGGTATTGATGACAGCTCCCTTGAGCAGTTCATCGCCGATGCATAAAACGCCGATTTTCATAATGCAAACATACTCCGTCTGTTTCCTGCAATATACTTTCCTTTCTTCAAAAAGTAAAGCGGATTCAGGAAACAATTCAGAAGCTTGCGCTCCTGTTTCCCGTTGCCAGCAGAAAAACGCATTACGGCAACCCCGCGTCACTGCCTCCGGCCAGGAGAAATACAGATTTTTCCGGAAGCGGCTGGAAGCCGCAGATTCAGATAGCGGATATTCCCAATGGAAAGGAATCAGAAAAATCCCAACAGAAAAGGTCAGACCGGAAGCACCTGGAAAAGTTGAAAACCGGATTTTTTCGTTTCCCAAAAATGCTTGCGCCTTCTTCTATCTTAAAGCCGCCACGAAGGTCAGGGGATTAAATCCGATAAGATCAAACCGGAAAACAATCAAGGTTCAGGAATTTCTGAAATCTCATTCAAACGCCTTTGAACCTCCAGACGCCACTTCTCCAGTTCGTCATCCGTCAGATTCGGCGGTATTATGACGGGTTCCCCCAGTCTGAGCGTAATTTTCGCCCATGGTTTCGGTATCTGAAAACGGTCCCAGCTGCCTAATTCCCAATATGACGAATAATTGACGGAAATCGGAAGAATTCTGACGCCTGTCTCGCTGGCAAGGTGAATCGGTCCCCGGCTCATGACATATTTCGGTCCGCGCGGACCGTCAGGAGTAAAACTGACGTATTTCTTCTCCCTGATGATCTTTCTCATTGCGCCGTGCAGAACCTGAACCGCTTTGCGGGAACTTGAGCCGCGCACGCTCTCAATGCCGAACTGTTTCACAAGGTCCGCAATATACTGCCCGTCACGCGAAGCGCTGATGACGGCTACGGTATGCTCCCGTTCCCATCTGGCGAACATCGCGGGGAAAAACAGAAGGCGGTTATGCCAGGTCACGGTAATCGCCGGCGGGCTTTTCGCATCAATCACACCGAACGGATCAACGATCTCCGTCCGCATGGTATGGCGGAGCAGAGAGAGAAATCTGGCGGGAAGCCAGTAAACCCAGTCCGGAAACTTTTTAATCTGACGGAACTGCTGTTTCAGAGTCATGACCTGCCCCCGAGCGCTTTCGAGCCGTGGGCGCAGAGATGACGGATCTCGCAACGGGCACAGTCGGGGCGCCCGGACGGACAGCGATTGCGCCCGTGCATAATCACCAGATGTGAAAACTCGCCCCATTTTTCAGGGTCGAGATGAGCACACAGGACCGCCTCGATCTTTTCAGGGTCCTCCGATTTGACGGCTCCCGCCAGATTCATGATCCGCTTTACATGAGTGTCGACGGGAAGGCCGGGAACCCCGAAAGCATCCGCAAGGACCACATTCGCGGTTTTACGCCCCACGCCCGGCAGCGAGGTCAACTCCTCCATGGTATCCGGTATCTGTGAATTGAAACGCTCCACAATGGCACGGGACGCCGCAATAATATTCTTCGCCTTGGCACGGTAATAGCCGCAGGAGTGAATCAGTTTCTCAAGATACTCCGGCTCAAGCGCGGCAAAATCCTCCGGCCCGGCATATTTCCTGAACAGAGGCTCCGTCACACGGTTCACCATTTTATCCGTGCATTGTGCGGAAAGAATGGTGGACACCAGAAGCTGAAACGGGGTTTCATGTATCAGAAAACATTTCTGCGGACCGTAAGTCTTCAGCAGAATATCGTAAATCTCTGCAAGTTTCCGTTTCAATGCTTCCGTCTTTTTTCCGGAGACCGCCATATACCCCCCCGTTAAATTCGAGTTTCTTCCGTATTCCTGAATACACCTATTTTTACCAGGAACCATGCAATCGGCCCCCAGATGATATATCCGTTGATCAGAATCACGCCGGTCCATGCAGGTTCAATGCACAGTGCAACCAGCACCACAAAGGCTATCAGCATACGCTTCTTGTTGCGAGGAATCGAAAACAGCCATTTTCCGAAATGCTGATAAGGAATCGTGCTGACCATGAGGAAACCGAGGATTGCCGTATAATACGGCAGGAAAGAAATCAGGTTCACCATGGCGGAACCGTCCTGCGGCTGTTCCAGTGCGTAGAAAATCGTCACGCTGCAGATTGCGCCCGCCGCGCCCGGAGAAGGCAATCCGGAAAACTTGTCGCTGCTTTTCTTCTCCAGAATCGCATGAACATTATATTTGGCAAGACGCAGCGCGGCGCATCCGAGGTAAATTGCGCAGAGGCACCAGACCAGGCGGAACTGATTTCCGGCAAGGGAGCGCATCGAATGCGCCATCACGGCAACCAAAGTCGCCGGAGCCACGCCGAACGTCACCATATCCGCCAGAGAATCCATCTGGATTCCATGCAGGCTCGCCGCATTCAGCAGACGCGCGGCATACCCGTCAAACGCATCAAATACCATTGCAAACAGAATCATGCACGCACTGAACGCAAAGATTTTCTCAATTCCGTCGGAACCATCGCGGTACATCATCTTCTCATAAACCTGAAGCGTATAGAGAATTGCCGCAAATCCGCACAGGGAATTGCCAAGCGTCAGAGCATTCGGAACCCATTTGATCCAACGGTTGCGTTTGATCAGGTCCTTGAAATGTTGTTTCATTTTACCGCCATTGTTATGATTGGAGAGAAGCTTACTTTTTCTGGACAGGTACAGACGCCGTTTCCTGTTTTGCGCAGAATCTGGCAATCACGGTCATCCCGCCGAACACACGGTCGCCAACGCTGACCGCAGGTTCAAAATTACTCTTCACCGGCAGATAAAGTTCTGTTCTGGAACCGAATTTGATCATGCCGTAACGCTCGCCTTTCTTCAGGAGAGTATCGGGTTCCACCGGACAGACGATCCTGCGCGCGATTGCACCGGAAACCTGCTTCACTGCGACAGGGAACTCATTTCCCTCAATCTCCCCGATGCCGCCCATGATCAACGACTCATTTTCCTTTGCGGCACGTCCGTCGCGGGCATCATGGAAACACCCTTTCTTATATGAGGTGAACTTCACCGTCATTCTGCAGGGCGCACGGTTCAGGTGCACATCGAAAACGGAAAGGAAAATTCCGATCCGCAGCATATCTTTTCCCTCGAACAGCCTGGCAAGTTCCTCGTTGCCGCAGTTGCTGTTCGGGATCAACTCAATATCCCGCACAACGCCGTCCGCGGGTGAGGTAAGAATCTTTTCATCGGACGGGATTTTACGCTCGGGATCACGGAAAAACGCCGCGAAAGCCGCCCATACGACAATGACAAAGACAGCAAGGCAGGCTCCGGCTCTCCCGTTCACAATTACGGTCAGCACCGCACAGAGAATCAGGAGCACCGCTGCGCAGACAGTTGCTCTGAGCCACTCTTTTTTGCCATACTTTGTTAATTTCATAAGTTTTCTCTCTGTAAATGTTGCATACTAAAATTAAAGCGGTTCCGCAAGAAACGCCGCAAGCTCCGGCCTCACGGCAATATTGCCGTGGCAAACCGCCAAAGCCAGCGCATCTGTGGAATCGTTCGGAATTCCCGAAACTTCCAGATGGCAGACCGCCGCCAGAACAGAAGCAACCTGCTCCTTGGACGCAGTCCCCATACCGACCGCCGATCTTTTCGCCGTTTTCGGCGAATATTCATATACCGGAACACCGGCATTCGAGGCGGAAGCGATCGCCGCTCCCCGCGCCATGCTCAAAATCATCGTTGTCCGCACATTTTTGCCGACAAACGCCATTTCAATCGAAGCGGCATCCGGCTTGAAAGCATCGACCAACTCTTTGATTCCCATATAGATACGACGCAGACACTCGCTATGTTTCAGAGAAGGGGCGTTTTTAATGACGCCGCAGTCCAGCACATGGATCCGGTTCCCCTCCATGCGAACCACGCCGTAACCGGTCCGCCGGATCGCCGTATCTATTCCAAGAATAACCATTCTGCCTGATTCCGGAGATTACTCCTGGGCGTCAATCTCGTCCAACACTTCACTTGCAATATTCGCATTGTGATGAACCGCCTGAACATCCTCCAGATCATCCAGCTTGTCCACGAGACGCAGAATCTGCTGGGCGGTGGAAAGATCATTCACGCCGACGGTATTATCCGGGCGACGCACAATACCGGACTCGGTCGTTTCAATTCCGGCATCCTCCAAGGCCTTTGCAATATCGGTGAAAGCCTCCGGAGCAGCCCAGATTTCAGCCATGCCGTCTTCCACTTCAATATCCTCCGCGCCTGCGTCGAGAACAATGTCCATCAGTTTTTCCTCATTGGCATTCGCCTCATCGGTAATCACGAAATGCGCTTTTCTCTGGAACATCCAGCCGACAGCGCCGCTGGCTGCAAGATTGCCGTTGTTACGGTCAAACGTCAGACGCACATCGCCTATGGTTCTGTTTTTGTTGTCGGTCAGACACTCGACGATGATCGCGGTTCCCTGGGGTCCATATCCCTCGTAGACAATCTCCTCGTAAACGACATTGCCGAGTTCACCGGCGCCTTTCTTGATGGCACGGTCAATATTTTCACGGGGCATATTTGCGGAACGGGCTTCAATCAGAGCCATTCTCAAACGCGGATTCGAGTTCGGATCCTTGCCGCTCTGCTTCACGCAGACCATGATCTCTTTCGCGAGTTTTGAAAAGATTTTGCCTTTCTTCTTATCCGAAGCTTCTTTTTTGTGCTTGATATTCGCCCATTTGCTATGACCTGACATAGGCTGACCTTCCTTCTTTAATATGTTATTTCATCTGAAAAATACCTATGTAAAACGCATCCGGAAAAATCCCGGGTACATTCACCAATCTTTAAAATATCACATCTTTACTCATTTGTCAATTCAAAATTCTCATATACATTCGTACCAGCACATCTCCGAAAAAGATCCAGATCAACATTCCGAATGCAAGAAACGGACCGAAACGGAGTGTCCGCCGTTTCCGGTATTTCGGAATCAGACGCAGAAACGGAGCGCCGGCCAGCCCCGCCAGAGAACCCGCCAGCACCGTGAAAAGCGCTCCCGGAAGCCCGGTCAAAGCACCTGCGGCGGCAATAAACTTCACATCCCCCCACCCGAGAGCTTCCCGCCTGAAAATCTTTTTCCCCGCGACAGCGCAAAGTGCCATCAGCCCCCCCGCCGCAAGCATGGAGACCAGCGACAGCAAAAGCGCAGCCACACGGGAGTCAAGATTCCAGGCTGACGGAAACAGCGCGGCAAATGCCACACCGCAGATCATGCCGAAGTAAGTGAACTCATTCGGAATGATTCCGAGTTCGCAGTCCGTGAATGCGCTGCAGATCAGGATCGCAGCCATCACAAAATAAGGCAGAAGAACGGCAATCGGCTGCTGCATGGCAATGACTTTCAGAAAGATGAGGGCAAACAGCAAACCGGTCATAAGTTCCACAAGAAAATACCGGATCGTAATCGGTGCATGACAGGAACTGCATTTCCCGCCCAGAAAAATCCAGCTCAGAAGTGGAATGTTTTCCAATGCGGTGATTTTGTAATCGCATTTCGGGCAGTGCGACGGCGGCGATATGATCGACATCCCGCGCGGCACCCGCCAGATGCATACATTCAGGAAACTGCCGATACAGCACCCGAAAACAAAGGATATCACGACCCAGAATGTAAATATCTGTGGATACATCCGGAAATATTCAATCACATCTGCCGTATTCAGCATTCTTTTTTCTTTCTCCGTTTCTTAATTCTCCAGATAACTGCGGTAAATAATTTATATGTCTCTGAACTATTGTCAACTCCTTTTCTCCATATTCTTTCATCCGAATGACAATATCCCGGAAAAAACAAAACTGAAAGCGAAGAAAGCACTGTTCACAGAAAACAGAAACAGACCATCGGCTCTATTTCCGGAAAACCGATGGTCCGCCCTTGACGGCAAGCAATCCGCCCCCCTTATTCCAGCCGGCGCAACTGCCAGTTGAAGAAACGCTTGAAAAACCAGGCAAAAACAACCGCCGCAATGCCGAAGAGAAATGCATCCAGGTATTCTCCGATATAGGCTTTGGAAAGAGCCATGACAAAACTGTTGATCCATACAGCTCCCATGACGGCGGTAAAAACTCCTCCGAGAATCAGGTGTTTCGGCTCTTCACGCAGCTCGCCGCGTTCTCTCAGCATATCCTGAACCGGACGCCAGTATCCCATCGGGCGGGCGCGTTTGTAGAAGTTCATCAGAACCTCCGGCTTTTCCGGACGTGTCAGGAATGTGACCAGCAAAACGAAAGCCGTCGTCAGGAACATACTGGCAAGCGCCCAGTAAACATCCATCATCTGGGCATGAGTGACGCTGAGCGCCTTCTGTTCCGCCCAGAACTGCCAGCGGCTGAGCAGTGTTTTGCCGATGAAGTAAATGCAGGGCCCGCCGATGGTGGAAGCCACCCAGGAACAGAAATTGATCCGCCAGTACCACCAGTATCCCCAGCCGATCAAAGCCGAAGAACCGAACAGCCCGAGCAGAGTAATCGCAATTCCAAGCAGACTGTCGGACAGATAGACCACCAAAACAGACAGCAGCATCATGCCGACCATGACCATGCGCCCCGCCCAGACTTTTTTGTCGTCGCTGATCTTGAAGATCGGCTGAAGCACGTCATTTACAATCGTCTGCGCCCCGTAGCTCAAATGACTGCTGACCGTGGACATGACTGCCGCCGCCAACGCCGCAAGAGTCAGCCCCTTGAAACCGGAGGGCAGATAGTTGTTGATCAAAATACTGTATGCGCTCTCCCGTTCCTGCGGCGACGCCTGATGCAGTTCCGGGAAATCAGCCAGCAAACCCAGGGCGGGAAGCGTCAGCAGGAGGAGCATGACAAACAACCCCGCCTGCGTCCAGATGCTGACCTTGATCGCCTCGCCCGTATTCTTGCAGGAAATCACCCGTTGTCCTTCGATTCCGACAGAACCGCCGGCGCCGCAACTGCAAAGGAAAAACCAGATCAGGACCAGCGCCGGACTGACCACCGGGTTCCCCTGCTGGGGCCATATCGACAAGATACGTTCGCTCTGTTCCGCCGGAAACGCATTTGATACGGCAGCCGCCAGTTCCGCAGGCCCGCCGAAATGATACAGCACCGCGCCGCAAATGAAAATACTGGAGACGACGATTACCAGTGTCTGTATGAAATCCGTAACCAGAACTCCTGCAAAGCCTGAAACCCATACGTAAATCAGCAGCAGAGGCAGGATAATAACCAGAGTCGTCAATTTATCGGTATAACCGAAAAAATTCGAAAAGATCATGTGAATTCCAAGCAACCCCGCCCCCGTCCACGGGATAATCCCCAGCAGGACGCTGGAAATGGAAGAGTAGCTGCGGACAAAGGAGCCGCAGTTCCCGCCGAAGCGCAGACTGAAAAACTCCGGGCCGGTGGAAACTCCCAACTGCCGCCAGCGGGCAAAAAACAACAATCCCGCCAGCAGAACGCCAAGGGAAAAACGGGAAAAGTAGAACCAGCAAACCGGCAGCCCGACCGCCAGGGTCACGCCGACATAGGCGGGAGCCACATCGGCATTCATCGCCGTCACGGCATTGGAAATACCCGTAAGCCAGCCGGGCATGGATCTTCCCGCAAGGAAATATCCGTCCGCGCTTTTATTGGAACTCTTCAGAATTTTATTGGCGCAAATTCCGGCGACAAATGAGATGATCAGATATGCCGCCAGCACCACACAGTCAATCAGTGGGAAATTCATGATCTGCTCCTATCGCGGCCCGGATAAAACAGGAGCCGTGGAGTTACGGACGATCAGGCTGGGTTCCATCATGAAATTACGGACGGCCTTTCCTTTCATCAGCTCAAGCAGCATGTGCATCGCCGCCTCGCCCTGCTCCAACTGCGGCTGCTGAATCGTGGTCAGCGAAGGATTCAGCAGCTTACTCCATACCAGATTGTCAAATCCGACCAGAGACACCTCGTGCGGCACTTGAATATCCGCCCTGTTCAATGCCTGAAGAACGCCGCTGGCAATATAATCCGTACTGCAGGCGACTGCTGTGAACCGGTTCCCCATTTCCAGAAAGTTGGAAAAACCGAAAAACGCCTTTTCAATATTGATCTCATCCTCAATTGCGCACGGAATCAGCTTAAGCCCCTTTGCGCGGGCAATTTCTTCCGTGCACTTCAAACGATCCTGGCTGTAAGTGGAAAATGAGTGACAGTAAACGATTTCCCTGTGTCCGAGCCCAGCCAGATGATTCATCACCAGCTCACACGCTTTCCGGGTATCCATGTAAACGGACGGCAAACTGATGCCCGGCTCCTCCCCCAGGCACACAACAGGAATATTCCTCGAAAGAAACGCCTCATAATGTTCCTTTCTTACCCAGTTTGCCACAATGATCATGCCGTCCACTTTTTCCGCCAGACGTTTTACAACCTGTTCACTTTTGAATCGGCACCGTTCAACCGCATGGATGATCACATCATAGTCGTGCTCGGCGGCAGCCCCTTCAATGCCGACGGCAATCTCGCTGAAAAACGAATCGGAAAGCCGCGGCGTAATTACGCCGATCAGATCCATTTTCCGCCCCTTCAGGCAAACCCTGTAGTTCAATTCCGAGGCGCATTTCATCACCGTCTCGCGGGTGGCTTCGCTGACTCCCGGTTTGCCGTTCAGCGCAAGTGAAACTGCACTCCGCGATATTCCCAACTGCTCCGCCAGCTGATCCAGAGTGACATTGCGAGCTTTCTTCTTTACTGTATGCTTCATAATCATCTTTGCCTTCCTGTTTGCCTGTCAAAATCCGTAATAATTTTCACTTGCCTGATTCAGCGCGTCAATCAGGATATTGTCTTTCCAATTCAGCACGCCCCTTGCATTCAATGCGGCATGACCGTCACCGAACAGGCCACTGTTTTTATTGTTATGCCGATAACGAATCGACCGCGGACCTTCCCACCCGCCGGTGGAACCTTCCGGAAGATCACGGTTCAGCGGGTACAGGTATGAAAGGCTGCTGCCCTGATACGTCCCGGTATCATTCGTCCAGCGAACCCGCCAGGTCATAAAATCATTGTATCCCCAGTTTTTCTCATAATTCGTTCCTTTCTCGCTGACGATCATTTTCATGCTGGGTTGTCCAAGAACACTGACCTTGCGGTGTTTTCTGTAAGGCTGATTATCCGGCCAGTAACTTGGCGCCAGAGCCTGATGAATCCCGTAAATCTTAGCATAACCTACGGTCTTCGGGCAGTCAAAAATCCCGCCTTTGCCGAGATAAAGCGATGAACTGTCGTTCAATGCAAATTCTTCGGTGCTCTTTGCGGCAATCAACTGGTACCAGGTAACGCCGCCATGATTGTCGCCAAGCGGGAAATAATCACTGTTGTCGTTGACGTACATCGCCATGTACTGTCCGATCTGCTTCATATTGCCTACACATTTGATTCCCAGCGCTGTTTCCCGCGCTTTGCCCAACGCAGGCAGAAGCAATGCCGCCAGAATGGCAATGATCGCAACCACAATGAGGAGCTCTATCAGGGTGAAAATCTTTCTTTCCCTCCTTGAAAAAAGAATACCCGGACAGAGGACAGGGAAGAAATGTAAAATACCGGAATCAGGTTTTTCTGCGTTTTCCTTCACTCCCAACATGCAGCTCATCCTTTCGGATCTCATCCAGGTGAAAAATTTCAGTTCCCGTTTCATAAACAATTCCTTTCCATCACCATTCTGTTGATATGCCATTCTGAAACATTTACTGTTTGAGTTCACCCAGTCCATAATAGTTTTCACCGGGCTGATTCAGTGCCTCAATCAGGATATTATCCTTCCAATTCAAAGAGCCTTTTGCATTCAAAGACGCATGTCCGTCACCGAAAAGACCGCTGTTTCTGCCGTTGTGACGATAACGGACAGACCGCGGGCCTTCCCAGCCGCCGGAGGAGCCCGGAGCCAGATCACGGTCAAGTTCAGGAGAACAGGAAAGCCTGCTGCCCTGAAAAGTCACGGTGTCATCGGTCCAGCGTGCGCGCCAGGTCATGAAATCATTGTATCCCCAATTCCTGTCATGATTCATTCCTTTCTCGCTGACGATCATTTTCATGCCGGGCTGTCCGAGAATGCCGATCCTGCGATGCTTCCGAGGCCACAACTGATCGGGAAACCAGCTCGGCGCCAGAGCCTGATGAATGCCGTAGATTTTGGCATAGCCGACGGTATCGGGACAATCGAAAAATCCTCCCCGTCCATAATATAAAGGAGACGCCTTACTCATGTCCGCGGCACTTTTTCCCGCAATCTGCTGATACCATGTCACGCCGGCGTCATTTTCTCCGACGGGGAAAAAGTCATTGTTGTCCTTTGCATAACGTGCCATGCACTGCCCGATCTGTTTCATATTGTCAAGGCACTGCACCTCTTTCGCCATCTCGCGGGAACGGGTCAGAAGCGGCAGGCACATCGCCGCCAGAGTTGCAATCACCGCGATTTCCATTAAGAGCTCGGTAAATGTGAAACTTGATTTTCTCTGTTTCATTGTCCGTTTCCTTTTCTTAATTATTTCACTTCAATTTCACTTAACATAGTCCATGCCCAGCCTTCACTGCGCCCTGTGACGCGCACTTTGACATACCGCGCAGGAATCCCATTCACTTTCAACTGGAACGCACACGGACCGAACAGGGCGTCCGGCAGTTCCGGAGTTGCCTGCGCCATTCCGCTCCACGATATTTTGTCAGCGGAAAATGCCACTTCCACGTTTTTCGGCGGAACCACTCCGTATTTCTGGTCTTTGACACACCAGACCTTCACCCCGGAAACCGGCAGCACCTTCTTCAAGTCTATCACAATATCCACCGGAGCCCCTCCCTGCCAGCCGTAATACTGCCCGAACCACGCGCGTCTGGCGATCATGCCGTCGGTCAGCCATACCCCGTTTGGTTCGTTGCTGTTGTTGCGCTCCGCCGTGGCAACAGGGGAAAATGTATAACGGCAATCCGCCAGATTCAGGTTCTTCCCATTCAAGCACAGTCCAAGTTCCGAGATCATGATCCAGCCGGCGGACTCTCCATGGAAAGAGATATATTTCGCAGAAACCGCCCGCGGCAGCATGAATCTGAAATACCCGTCCCATATATATTGGCTCTGCTTTTCAGTTGGAACCAACTCCCGGTAATCCAGAATCAGAGGCGCCGGATCGGGAATTCCGCCAAAGCCGGACATTCCCTTGAAAGGCGCTTTGTCTGAAATCACCACACACGGGTTCAGAGGGAAATTCACTCCGTCATAACTGCCGCCGCGGCAATAAACCCGCACCTCATCAAACCGGCACCGGTCTGCCGCGTCCAATACGAGATCCACATGCCCCGGCTCATTTCCCCAGCCGATATAAGCGGAATAGTCTCTGCTGAATGTTCTCCCGTCAATCAACTTATTGCCCGCTTCATTATCGGGATAGCGTGCCCTGCCGGAAGGCAGAGTGGTTTCGTAACCGCAGCCCCAGGCAAGATTTTCATGTCCCGTCAGCTGCGGACCATAAAAATCACAGGACAATTCAAATTCAGGGATCATCCGTTCCTGTCCGGTAATCACCACCCTGATCGCATGAATCGGCTTTCCCCCGACCGGCACCGTAATATTTCTGAAACCGCGCTCATATCCGTTGCGCCTCCCGGCATAGGAATCCTGATTTCCTCCGATCGCCCATCCCGCGGGAGCCCATTTCCCCGTTTCGGAATATTTCACAAAAACCTCCGCATGGCCGATCCAGCCTTCGGAAGGGATTTCATCCTTGAAGAAAATATCCAACTGCGAAACCGCAGCCTTTTCAGGCAGCACGGCTTCCGCCGTCACTGTTTTCCGCGACTCGGAACGGACAACATTCCATTTCCGTGGCCGACGGGAATCCTCCAGCGGCACCTTCCGGTTGTTCAGATAATCCATGAGCAAAGTATACAATGCCTGTTCTTCAGGATCGTTGGAGCGGGCAAGACGCTCCACCACGTCAAACCCGAGAAAATATGCCTGCACTCCCGCCTGATAGCCTTCCCTGTCCGGACTGCCGTAAGCCAGTATCTCCCGGAACATCCACCGTTCCTCCGGCGTCTCAAGGCCGCGCCCTTCCACTTCAAACCCAAGCCCCGCGCTGCGCATGGCGTCCGCCGCCGCCCGCAGGCGGTTTCTGCGAACCACGCCGCGGTCGATCCAGGAACGGAAAGGATAACTGCTCTGCATCAGAGCCAGATCCATACCGAGTTCCTTCCACCGGTCCCAGCCGGGCGCATAATAATATGGAATCCACATCACTTTATAACCATTCCTGTGAATGATATCCGTAATCTGCCGCGCATTTTCGCGGTCCATGACCAGATCCTCCCGCATCCAGTAAAATCCCCACAGCTCGACATTCTTGTAATTGCGTTCCGCGAATTTTTTCTTTACCAGGTCAATATACCACTGCGCCACCTTGCCGCGGTCGGCTTTGACCGAAAGATTTTCGGAAATCCCGTCATTGTCGACATCCCCGAAATCCGTGACCTCGTTGCTCATCCACGGAATCGTGACAATGACTTTGCGCTTGCCCGGAGGAGGTTCCCCTACCGCTTCGATTGCACTGTTCAAGGCGTCAATGTCGCGTCCGGGAGAAAAATAGCGGTCCAGCCATTTCTCCCAGAGCGCTTTATTGCTTTTCATATAGCTGGTCTCCTGTCCCTCATGATAAAGGGTCAGGAAAAGAAAAGCATCGAACCCCCAGCGTACCGGGCGCCCGGCTTTCCGGGGTTCCGCAACATAACAGCGCAAATCATCCATCGTGCGGGACTCCCGTTCATAGATCAGGATACAGTTATGGAAACCAACCTGCTCCGGCTGCGGGTATCCCGCCCCCCAGGCGGAAACAGCGGTCCCGAACAGGATGCCCAATATGCTTATTCCGATTAATTTATGCCTTGTCATAATTCCGATCCGAAAAATTGCGTTCATCTTTTTCATCCAATCCGATGAGTTTCCGCTATTAATTATAATGATAAATCGCTGAAAGTCAATACCTCTTTCTAAATATTTCTAAAAAATAATAAATTCAACTAAAATATTTAGTAACATCAGCAATATTCAGTCGAATCATATACTTTCCCTTATTCCGGAGGACCTTTTCCCCGTCTTCGATCTTCACCGGGAAAAAGTATGGGCAGACAAATTGCATTCAATTTTTTGGGTTCCTCCATAGAAAACACGCTTGTCTGATTTCGTGGAACAACGCGCTGTACAGCTTATTTTCTCACTATTTTATGATATTTTTCCGTTTTCCCTCTTGACAAAAACTTATAGATTACTATAATATATCAATACATAGGAGTTAATTTCATGAGTCTACTTGGAAAAGTAAATATCCGGGATACAGTCAGGTTTACGGAAAATGACGCCATCCCGATTTACCGGCAGATCGCGGAATCTTTGCGGCAGAGCATTCTGTCCGGCGAATTCAAAGAAGGCTGTAAACTGCCTTCCGAATCGGAATTTGCAAAAGAACTGGGCATCAACCATCTGACTTTGCGGAAAAGCCTGCAGATCCTCTCCGAACAGAAACTGATTACTCAGCGGCAGGGAAAGGGAACTTTCGTCAATTCCATCCACAGACCTCAGCGCCGGCTCGGAATCATCATTCAGTCGCAGAATTACTTCAATGACGTCTATTTTCTTCAGTTGCTGGTGACTATCACGGATGAACTTCAGCGGAGCGGAGGAGGGGAAACGGTCTTGCTGAACTGCTGCAACTTCGCGCCTGAAAACATGATCGACGAAGTGAACAAGAACCGCTGTGATTCTCTGCTTGTCCTGTCCTGCGACAACAGTTATCTCTCCCAGCTCTATTCCAGGCAGTTTGACCATCTCCCGATCGTCTTCATCAATCATCACGGCAGAGATTTGAAGGAAGCGGGGCGCTATAATGTCGCCGTCAAGGAAAATATCATCACCCGGGGCATGGATTACCTTTTTCAGCTCGGACACCGCAGAATTCTGTATATCAGCATTGAAAATCCCAACAATCCGGCTCTTCAGCGGCGGAACATGGAATTTCTGAATTACCCGCTCAAAGAGAAGATACCCGCAATCCTGCCCTTCCGCGGCCGCTGGTATGAAGCGGGAAAAGAAGTCGCACTGCAATACTGTTCTTCGTCCGCCCCCCCGACGGCGATCCTTTCCTCCGGCATCACTTTTGCATTCGGCGCCTGGAGCGGCGCTCTGGAAGCGGGCATGAAAATTCCGGAGGACGTCTCCTTCATCGGAATCGACGGCAATCCGCATTTCAATCCGCTGATGACGACACTCGACCAGCCCATGCGTCCGATGATCGCCAAGGCGCTTGAACTGCTGAGCGATATGTGCAGTGCCGGAAAGCACCTTAAAAAACGGGTCTATTTATTTGAACCGGAATTAATTGAACGCGGCAGCTGCCGTAAAATAGAAAGGTAAAAGATGATCGGAAGAAATCTTGCAGTATTGACTGTTCTGGGCGCCGGTGTCCTGTGCGGAGCCGAAAAAATCGAGCTGAACTCCGTCAATGCGTGGGAACGCCAGTATGGTGTGACGGAAAAAGAGGGCGTTCTTTCCATTCCGGGAAAATGTTCTTTCACCATGAAAGAATTTTTCATCGTCGACCCTGCAAAGACTTACACATTACAGGCATCCGCACGTTCGGGAAACGGGCAGAAGGCATCTTTCATGCCGACGGTCAGCCAATATGACGCCAAAGGACGCCTGATCTATGTCTCTCACACCAAAACAATCCCCGGAACGTTCACGGAACTTGCGGCTCCATGCAAAGCCGGAGATACGCTTCTTATCGCAAAAAATGCGGGACAATGGCCGAAAGGCAGGCTCCTTGTACTGGCGTTCCATGCAAAGGAGGACAGCAGCGACCTTCCGAACTATACGCTGGCATGGAACACCGTAAAAAACATCAAGAAAAAAGGCGATGCCTGGGAAGTCCGGCTAACCCGTGCGCTTCCGTTCGCCGCGGCGGCCGGAACAAAACTGCGCCTGCACGAAAACGGCGGCACCATGTACCCCGCGGGCGGCTGTATCACAGGCAACTCCTGGCAGACATTGAAAGGGGAAATCAAGGGCGTTGAAAAGGCCTCCTACTCCAACAATCGCTGGGCGCCGGGTGCAGTAAAGGCAAAACTGCATTTCCTGATGAATCACAACAATGAGAACGCGATCACGGAACTCAAAAATATTTTCATTGAAATCAAATGAGGCAGCCATGAAATATCGTTTTCTATTTTTTTCGCTGATGGGGCTCTGCCTGGCGGAACCGCTTTTCTGCATGGAATCTCCCGTCGTCGACACAAACGGAAGCCGTTCCAGCTTCGATGCCTCAAACGGCATCCTGTCTAAGCTCAATCTGCCGGGAGTCACAACATGGCGCGCCTCCAAATATAAGGTAAGTCCCGGACAGGAATATGAAGCGGCATTGGAATTTTCCTGCGAAGAACTGATTCCGGGTGCGGCAGCGTCGCTTCAATTAGTCTCGCTCGATGCCTCCGGACGGGAGATCGGGCGTATCGCCGATCCGGCACGCTTCCAGCAGGTTTACGCGGAAAATCTTCCGCAGAAACTGAAGCTGCGCGTCAAAGCCGGAACAGGGACCGCCTTCATTCAGCCGGAGCTGAAGCTCGGCGGCAATCCGCTCAAAGTCAGGATCGGCAGGATGACATTCGGGAAATATGTGCCGAAACCGCTTTTCAAGGGCATTTACGGAGAAAAAGATCCGATACCTCCACGTGTGTTCGCCCTGAAAGATATGGCGAAACTGAAAGCCTCCGAAAGCTGGATCGCGCGGGAGGCGGGGCGCCCTGTCCTTTACATCAATGGAAAGAAAAACGCCTACAAAGCCTATAAAGGCGGAACGGATTACCGGCTGATGTGCGAAAACGGCGCCAATATCATCGTCACTCACGGAGGCGGCGGGGCGCTTTACTGGGGAAAGGAATGGGATAAACAGGCTTATGCCGGAAACGGAGAATTTGACTTCAAACGTCTCGAAGACAATCTTCTGAGAATCTATGCCGCCAACCCGGATGCAAAAGTAATTGTCACCGTCGAGTGCGACCCGGACAACGCATGGCTAGAGGCACACCCGGAAAATATTTACCTGAACGAAAAAGGAGAGCGCGGAGTCGCCCGTTATACGGGATTCAAGGGCTTCGGCAACTCCATCAATCAGAAAAAACAGGAACGGTGGGCGTGGACTTATGCCTCGGAAGCCTATCAGCGGCATGTGATTCAGGGGCTCAAGGCAATGGCGGAGTTTCTGAAGCAGAGTCCCGCCGGAAATATCGTGATCGGATTCTGCCTTGCGGGAGGGCACGACGGGCAGTATGTGCAATGGAGATACGGTGACGAAACAGCCGGGCATGCCGATTACTCCGAGTCATTCCAGGCCGCTCTCAGAAAATGGCTGAAAGAAAAATACGGAACGGACGAAGCCCTGCGCAGAGCATGGAATGACCCGGAAATCACGCTGGACACCGCACGGGTCTTCACCGGAAAAGAGTGGCGGAGCAAACCGTATTTCGATACAGAGCCCGGAATCGACCGCAAAATCACGGACTGCCGCACCTTTCTTTCCGTCAGCACCGCACGGATGCTCCGCAAGTTCGGCAATGTCCTGAAGGAATATTTCGGAAGACGCTGTGTCATCCAGACCTGGTACAGCAGTCCCGTCTGGCGGCAGACAAGCCGTCTGGCGGCGGAGGAACTCGCCAAAGGCGGAATCGATATCGTGGCGCAGGTCACGGATTATGCGCCGCCGAGGCTCGCAAGAGCGCCGGGGGGTTCCGCCAATTACACAATCGCGGACTCCAATCTGCACAATCTCCTGTATGTGCAGGAAATGGATCACCGGACATGGCGGACACAGGAAGTCGGCGGCTGGAATTACACAGCATATCCTTCCGGTCCGGCGGAATTCCGTTCGCAGGTGATCCGAGATGCGGGAAGCGTTCTCGCGGCAGACGGCAGCGGCTTTTACTACTATGACATGTTCGGAAGCTGGTACCATGATCCGGAAGCCCTGAAAATCATCAGGGAAACCTACCGCATGGCGGACTGGGCGGAACAAAAACGCAATCAAGTGCCTCGAACTGAATTCGCCGTCTTCATGGATGAACGTGACCGTCTTCACGGCGAAGGCATCGCAAACGGCGGCTCCGCGATGAAAAGCCTGCGCATGAGCGGGCTCACTCCGGATATTTACATGCTTGATGACATCCTCAACCCGGAACTTCCGGAATACAAGCTGTATCTCTTTTTCTCGCCCATGACAATCACACGGGAACAACTGAACGCGATCCTGGAAAAAGCTTACAGGAAAGACGCCGTGGTCATGATTGCCGGTCCGGCGGGCGTATGCGGTCCTTTCCGGTCAGCCGAACCGGTGCTGAAAGCATTCGGGCTTCAGATACAGGACAGCATGAAACCGTTCAGCAATGTCGTCGCTTTCGATGAAACGGTGAAAGACCCCCTGACAGAAAGATGTACCGGGCGTCTCGGAACGCTTGGCGTCACCATCCGCAAGGATGACGTCGCATGGCTCCGGAATCCTTTCGGAGCAAAAATCACGGACGCCGCGGCAATCGTGCTCGGACGCTGGCTCGGGACCTCCGAACCGGGACTTGTTGTAAAACGTTCTGAAGGGCGGACTTTGATCTATACTCCGCAGATAGCCGGTGTTTCGGCTCAACTCATCAACAATGCGGCGAAAGAAGCGGGAATCCTGCCGCCGTCCGAAGCGGGAAACGCAGTCTATGTCGGGAATGGAATCGCTGCGGGGCACCGTCTTGCCGATCCAATCGTCATCCGCTTCAGAGAAGATATGAACTTCTATGACCCCGCAACCGGTGAAAAATCAGGAAGCGGCAGAGAAATCAGACTTGACTGCAAACCCGGTGAAAGCCGTGCGGTTCTCTATGAACGTGCAGTATCCCAAAAGAAATGAATTTTTTCAAAAACGGAAAGGATTTTACCATGATAAAGTTTATACACCTGCCTTCTCATTCAAATGTTCCATTGTCCAAATGTTTTTCTGCTTCCTACCTCAGAGTCCCCTGTTCGAGATTCTTGCTTCGCAGAGGGAAAACAAGGATTTTCACCCTCACAGAGCTCCTCATGAGGAAAAGTTGTAAAAGTGGTATTTCATTCCGGCAGCAAGGCAGGGCAGGACATTGCCAGTCCCCTGACCTCACTTCTTCTTTCTTCATTCCATTGTTAAATTGTTCGATTGTTCAAATGTTCAAATGTTTCTCCGTTCCTTCTTACTTCAGAGTTCCATGTTCCTCTGTTCTTACTTCGAGGGTGAAAATAAGGATTTTCACCCTCATAGAGCTCCTCATCGTGATTGCGATCATTGCCATATTGGCGGCAATGCTTCTGCCGGCATTGAGCAAGGCACGCGATTCCGCGTATCAGAGCAACTGCATCAGCAACCTCAGACAGATCGGACTCGCCCATGCCTCCTATCTGGGAGACTATAGTGACTGGTATATTCCCTGTTATTATGAAAATGAAGGCAGTGCCAGTTATCAGAGTTTATGGAACTGGACCTATGAAATGAGCAGTCGAAAATCGCGTTATCTCCCGAATAATAAAATCTATGAGTGTGCCAAAATCCTCAGCAAAGTAACTCCGGTGGAAGCCGGCTATATCAAAGGCTTGGACGCCGATCCCGCAGTATGGCGCTATTCCCATGTAAAATACGGTTATCAGCGTTTGAGCATCGGATGGGGAGGCGGCGCTGAAACCGTCCTGGGAACCCCCAAACGGGAGTCTCCTGCAAAACTCAGCGAAGTGAAAAAACCGACGGAAACCGTTCTCGTGCTTGAGAATACGGCAAATTACGGTTTCATGAGCAACGGACACTATGGTGTTGCTCCCGTTCATGGCGTTTCCAATATGATTCTCTGGGCGGACGGACATGTTTCAAGTTGGAAGCATGTCGAAAATACCCTGCGGACACCCAGTGACTACTATTATTACTGGAAGCTTGACAAAGTCATGTTCTGACTCACTATTGCAGATAAAATCCGAAGACTTTCCATTTTCCGTCCACCCTGCCCATTTCCAGACGGATCAGGACATCGAATTTCGGAAGGTCTTTTTTACTCTTTTTCTGTATTTTCAGGCTTTCAAGAACCTGCTCCGAAGGCTCAAAGCTGCCCTTCCAGAGATAAATATTGAAAATACCCCGGTCAAGACATCCAAGATAAACTCTTGACTTATAGGTTCCCATCCGTTTCAGGACTTCGCTGCGTATCGTATTGAAAACCGGCTCCGTGACTTTCGCCCTGCCTTCCGGCGTCAGGTCTTTTATGAATTTCTCATAACTGTCGCCGAACAATCCGTCCAGCATTTGAGTCGCAAACAATTCGGCGGTCTTCAGTTCATCCTCCCGTATTCCTGCCGGATGGGAAGCGGTCTCCGCGGCAGGAGTTGTACAGGCGTTCAGAAGGAACGCAAGAACCGCGGCGGAGAAAAACAGGACAATCATTTTCTTCATTCTATCGCACCTCTCTTTTCATGATATCCGAATATAATAGAGACTCTCATGAAAATCAAACATCATCCCGTTAGATTTGTGTTTGAAATCCGGCAAAACCGTTGTAGCTTACTGCATAAAAAAAGAAAGGGAAACAGCATGAGCAAGATTACGGTCAAATTCATTATGGAAGAAGGATGTGACGATCTCCGCCCCGCAAAGGCACATGAGGATGACGCCGCTTATGATCTGCGTTCCAGAGTGGATATCACGGCACAACCCGGAAAAGTCACTCTGATTCCGACCGGACTCCATATCGAACTGCCTGTCGGATACGAGGCACAGGTCAGGCCACGCAGCGGACTCGCACTCAAACACTCTATCGGCGTCCTCAACTCTCCGGGAACCATTGACGCGGGCTACCGCGGCGAAGTCTGCTCCATCCTGTTCAATTTTGGCGAAACCCCTTTTGAAATTCGTCGCGGCGACCGCATTTCGCAAATGGTGATCGCGGCTCTCCCGGATGTGGAAATGGTTCCGGCGGACACCCTTTCCGAAACGGGACGCGGCGCAGGCGGATTCGGCAGCACGGGCAGAAAATAAAAAGAAGGATCGTCTATTATGGAACAGGAACAAATCAATATCAACGGCATTGAATTTCGGGGAATCCGCCTGAAAACGCAGCATGGAACCATACTGCTGGTTCAGGGTGCGAAAGCAAATCTCGGATGCGGTTATTTTTCAATTGCGCCCGCGGATCAGCTGGGCGACCGTTTCGCCATCGTCACAGGTGTAAAATGTTTTGAGGATATGCTCCAGGCAAACATACGGCAATTCAGCAGAGCCGCAGCGGAAAGCGGAGTCACGGACTCCATGACCGGACGCGACGCTCTGCTTCTGATGGAAAAATAAACATTGAAATCTTCAATGATAAAGCAGCCTGTTCATAATACCGTGGGAACGGCAGGGGGCCGGCTGTTTTCCGCCGGGTCTTTTCTGATGGTAATCACCGCAATTTCCGGCGGACAGAGAAACCGGGCTTTGATGATTGAAGTACCGGTTCCACGGGTTACAAACAGTTTTCTGCCGCCGTCTTCAAAGAAGCCGGAAGCATATTTTGTTCCGTATTTCGACGGCACGATCAATGCCCCGATCCAAGGCAACTGAATCTGTCCGCCGTGGGTATGTCCCGCAAGCATGAACTCGTAAGGCAGTTTCAGTTCCTCGAAATAATCAGGATCGTGGGAAAGCACAATCGCCGGAACCGCCGCATCCGGCAAAAGCCCCGTATTCAATACATGATTTCGTGTGATCCGGTCCGGCAGTCCGATCAGATTCAGTACTTTGCCGTCAATCAACAATTCCGCGGATTCATTTTCCAACACCTTGATTCCGGCATCCTCCAGTGCCTTGCGCACTGCACCGCCGCCATGCCACCAGTCGTGATTGCCGAGCACGGCAAATACGCCGTAAGCGGATTTCAGTTTTTTTAAAACCGCCGCAATGGCTTCCGGTGACGCATTCTTCCTTTTCCAGTTGAAACGCTCCCCTATGAAATCGCCAAGTAGTAAAATCACATCCGGGTTCTCGTCATTCACAAGCCTGACAATCCGTTTCAGCCGCGCAATGTCTTCCGGCAGAGCCAACTGATGGATATCGCTTACAATCACAAAACGCAGACCGCTGTGTTCTCCATGCCAGTTTTTCAGCAGGACATCGTAATGATTCACTTCGATGCTTTCAGGTTCCCAACGGAAAATCCGGAATCCGAACAGTACACACGCAATCAGCAGACAGACGGCGCCGGCACACAGAAACTTCAGGGTTCTCGGCTTGGCACGAAGCATGGATGACTCCTTGTTCAAACAAAAAAAGACCGACGGCAGGCACCGACGGTCTTTCAGAAATCCGCAGTCAGCTTATTTCAGCTTGATCTGTTCAAATCCGAATACGGGAATGCTCTGCTCGCTCCATTGATTAAAATACTGGGCGGACATGGCATAAACCACATAAAGCATGAGAACCAATGTCAGACATGCGCAGATGGCAAAGAACAGGGACGGCTCGTCCTTGCCTTTCTTTGCGGCCTTCAATGCCGCCTCTTTTGCCTTGGCTTCTTCCTCCGAAGCTTTTTCCTGTTCCAACTTGATGGCTTGGTCTTCAGCTTCCTTGACGGCGCCGCCTTTTGTAGTCGGGATATCCCCCTGCACATGCAGGGAAACAGTCGGATCGGAAGGCTGGGGAGCAACAGGAGCTTTGCTCGGTATACTGAGCTTGGGCGCCTGAGGCGCGGCGGGAGCCGGTTCAGCCGGAGGCGGAACAGGCGCCACGGTCGACGGTGTCTTCGGCGTCAGTTTAATGGTCTGCGCGGAAGCAGGAGCCGCAGAGGGCGACGGTACAGATTTTTTCGGGATGCGAATCGTCTTCGTTTCACCGCCTTCTTCTTCCGGAGGCGGAACGGGCGCTACCGTCGACGGCGTCTTCGGCGTCAGTTTAAGAGTCTGTGCGGAAGCTGACGCGGCGGACGGAGCAGCGGCAGTCTCTGCCGGAGGCGGAACCGCGGAAGCAGGCTTCGGCGCCAGCTTGATTGTCTGAGAGGCGGCGGAAGAAGCCGCAGAAGGAGTAGCCGGAGCTTCACCCGGAGCCGCAGAAGGACGCAATTTGATCGCCGGTTTGGCAGTCTGGAGACCGGACTGATGAACTGCCGATAAAGTTGAATGAGAAGAAGGCCTGGCGATGCCCTGTGTCGTTGTCGGAACCGGTTTCGGAGCCGCCGGCTGTGCAGTCTGGTTCAAAGGCTTCGGCTTGGCAATGCCCTGTGTCGTTGTCGGAACAACACCTCCCGCCGGTTTCGGGGGAACGGCAACAGGCTTCGGCCTGGCAATGCCCTGCGTCGTCGTCGGGACCGGCTTCGGTACTACCGGCTGTGCAGTCTGGCTCAAAGGTTTCGGCCTGGCAATGCCCTGCGTCGTCGTTGGAACGGCAGAGGGTTTCGGCGGCGGCATCGACACAGGTTTCGGTGACGGGCTCAACGGAATTGTTGCAGTGGACACGGTTCTGGATTGCGGAGCCTGCCCCATTGGAATTGTTGCAGTGGACACCGTACCCTCCGCATCCGGAGTCGCCGTCAGCGGTTTGAGCTTAATTGTTTTTCTCGCGGCGGAAGAGGCTATGGACGGAGTTGCCGCAGGTACCCTTTTCAAGGTGCCTGTATCCGTATTTCGAAGCTTCAGCGGATCATTAAGGCCGCCATTGTCACTGCTCGGTGTATTTTCGCTCATGATTTCAATCCTTTTTTCGCAACAATTCCACTTTGCTCAAAGTATCTGAACAAACGATCCATATCAATTACTCAAAGGAATATAGCATACAAAACAGGCTCGGCAATTGCTTTTTTTAGAAAAATAGAAAGAAATATTCAAAAAATATGCTATTTTATAGCAAATCACCGCAAAATGCACCCTTTTCACGGATGGAAATGATAAAATATGGACGAAAAAATATTGGATAATATCAGTTCTCCCGAAGACCTGAAGGCTCTGGCTCCCCGGCAACTGACTGCCCTCTGTTCGGAACTCCGGGAAACGATTATCGACACCGTCTCCAAAAATGGCGGGCATCTTGCCCCGAATCTCGGAGTCGTCGAATTGACTGTCGCCCTTCACAGCGTATTCAATATGCCGGAAGATAAAATCGTATGGGACGTAGGGCATCAGAGCTATGTCCACAAGCTTCTGACCGGAAGGAGAGACCGTTTCCATTCGATCCGTACGGACAACGGGCTTTCCGGTTTTACCCTGCGGGAAGAATCCGAATTCGACTGTTTCAGCAGCGGCCATGCCGGCACCGCAATTTCCGCCGCAATGGGATTCGCCGCCGCACGCGACGCACGCAACGGCAGCGAACATGTGATCGCCGTCGTCGGCGACGGCTCCCTGATCTGCGGGCTTTCGCTTGAGGCGCTGAACAATGTCCGCTCCAGCTGCAGGAACCTGATCATCATTGTGAACGACAATAAAATGTCGATTTCGAAATCGGTCGGCGCCATTCCGAACTATCTCAACCGCATCATCACGGGGCGCAGCTACAACCATTTCAAAGCGTTTGCAAAAATGGCGGTGCAGCGCATGCCCAGCGGAAGCGATATCATCGGCGGAATCCAGAAACTTGAAGAAGCAACCAAAAGCCTGTTTGTGCCCGGTGTTTTTTTTGAAGAAATGGGACTGCGCTATGTAGGCCCCATCAACGGGCACAAACTGCCGGAACTGATCGAGACATTCAACCGCGTCAAGGATTTCAACCGTCCGGTCATTGTGCATGTCATCACGGAGAAAGGCGCAGGCTGCGAATACGCCAAGGAGGCGCCGGAAAAATTCCACGGAGTTTCCAGCTTCAATCCGCATACCGGACACTCCGAACACGCCTCCTCCGGCATCAATTTTTCCGCGGCATTCGGTGCATCCATGATCGAACTTGCGGAAAAGGACCCGGAAGTGGTCGCAATCACCGCCGCAATGCGTTCGGGAACCGGGCTTTTGAAATTCTCCGAACAGTTTCCCGATCGCTTCTTCGATGTGGGAATCGCGGAGGAACACGGTTTGACTTTCGCAGGCGGACTCGCTGCGGGCGGCATGCGTCCGGTTGTGGCGCTCTATGCAACATTTCTTCAGCGCGGACTCGATTGCGTCTTCCATGACATCTGCCTTCAGAATCTGCCCGTCATCATCTGCGCCGACCGTGCGGGAATCGTCGAAGACGGTCCCACGCATCACGGAATCTATGACGAATCGTTCCTGCTCTCCATGCCCCGGCTGTCGGTGCTCGCCCCGAAAAACGAGACGGAACTCAAGGCAATGCTTTTTGCCGCATACGAGCAGAAAACGCCCGTCGCGATCCGTTATCCGCGGGGTGCGTCAAAGATCAATGACCTGCCCGTTCCCGCGTTGGAGTGGGGAAAAGCCGAAGTCGTCAGAGACGGCTCCGACCTTGCAATCTGGGCAGTCGGCCGCGAAGTCAGAACGGCGCTTGAAGCCGCCGGAATTCTCGGCTGTTCCTGCCGGATCGTGAATACACGTTTCCTCAAGCCGTTCGACAAAGAACTTTTTCTGAGTGACGCGGCGAAAATGCCGATATTCACAATCGAAGACAATCTCGAAGGAGCAGGTCTGGACAGCATCGCGGACAAGCTGCTCATCAACGCCGGACATCACGGAGTCCATCACTTCGCATGGCCGGCGGACAAGATCATACCGCATGGAACTCAATCCTGCCTGCGGGAAAAATTCGGCATGACTCCGAAAGCCATCGCCTGCAAAATCAGGATGATTCTCGAACGGAACTGAGCTGCCGCATCAGCAGCCGAACACTTTGGCGGCCTCTTTCATCTTCCGCCGGATCGGCACCTGGAACGGACATCGTTTTTCGCACTGCCCGCAGGCAATGCACTCTCCGGCATGATGTTTCAGCACCTTGTAATGTTCCCGGACCGTTTCCGGCAGTTCCTGCTGCGCCAGCGCCAGATTCAGATATTTATTGACATTCGCCACCTCAATCCCGACCGGGCACGGCGCACAGTGCCCGCAATACATGCAATGCCCCGACCACGTGAATTTTTCGAGTCCGGCAAGAACTTTGGAATAATCCCTTTCCTCGCCGGTGGCATTGCACCACGCAAGCGCCTGTTCCATCTCGGAAATGCTCCGGCATCCCACCATGACAGCCGCCACGGCAGGACGGGTCAATGCGTAGTTCAGAGCCTGAACCGGTGTGAAAGCGCGCCCGAAAGGCGACATGTCCGCTTTCAGAAGATCGCCGCCGGCATAAACTTTCATCACGTCGATTCCGACATTTTCCCGTTCGCAGAGTTCATACAGGCTTTCCCGTTCGGAGTTGAAATTGTGAAGCGCCTTTTCATAACGTTCGTCCGCCCAGAGCATCTCCACATCCTCATCCGGCGGCTGCATGTCATAGCAGGGATTGACGGAAAACATCAACACGTCAATCAGCCCCGTTTCAACCGCCATGCGGGCGGTCACGGGGTTGTGGCTGCTCAGTCCGATGGAACGGATTTTTCCTTCCGCTTTCAGTTGTTTCGCATATTCAATGATTCCCCCGTCAAACACGGTATGGAAATCATCGACGGCATCAATGTAATGAATCATTCCGACATCGATATAATCTGTGCCGAGCCGTTTCAGAAGATCGGCGAAAGCCTGTTTCGTTTCCGCAAGATCACGCGTCCGTTCATACTGTCCATTCTTCCATACGGAACAGAGATGCGCCTGAATTACAAAGTTCTCACGCCGTCCCAGAAGTGCGTTTCCGAGTGTTGAACGCAAACCCGGATCGGATGAATAGACATCAATGAAATTGATGCCGTTTCCGACTGCATAATCCACCATCTCCCGCGCTTCATCCTGCGTTTTCCCGACAAATCCTTCACAACCCAGCGCAATTGCGCTGACCTTGGCCCCGGTTCTTCCGAGTGTTCTGTAAATCATCCTTTTCTCCTGATTGATTAGCTCTGAAAATAATTTCTCAATCAAGATAATCCTGACAGTAACTCTAAGTCAATGCCTTTTCATGAAAAATCCGTAAAATATTTCTTCCGGAATATTTTACAATAGAGGATACCACACTGCCGGATCCGCATTTGCGGATGAAAACAGCCGTCATCCGATCTCGATTTCAGTTTCCGTGGATTCTTCTATGACGATCTCCTCCGGAGGGCGCTGTTCATCCGGCAGCAGATACCGTTTTGCGGGTTTCGGCTTCTCCTGAATCCGCGGATGGTTCAACGCATTGAGACTGCGTGTCAGCTCCACGGATTTCCTCAGCAGTTCATTGCGGTCAGGTCCGGGCGGCATCGAAACGAATGCTGTCTTGATATGCTTCAACTGTTTTTCAAAATAAAGGATTTTGATGCGTTTCAGACAGTCGCGGACTGTTTTCAGGCAATAACTGCGGGAATGTTTCCGAGGTTCCGCCGAAAGAACCGCGGTCAATCCGGCATAATCGAATTCACATTCGACCAGCCGCTGCGTAATCATCGCAGGCGCATCCTCCCACTCGTCATTCATACGCGCCTGAATCACGGTCTCCACGGCAACGGCGTACGGACCGCTGTCAAGCATCTCCTCCGGCAGTTCCCCTTTCACCAGATCAGCAGACTCACTGTCTGCAAGAATCACTTCCAGAAGTTCCGTCAGGGCCCTCTGCAAAAGAGGATTGGAAACAGACTCCGGGATTTTTCCCGGCGGAGGAGCAGCCGGCGGAATCTCCTCGCGCCGTTCGCGCACCTCACGCCTGAAACGGTTCTGATGCGCCTCCTTTGCAGACAGACGCCGCACCTCGGAAAGCATGGCTTCCGTGCTCAGGCCGAGTTTTCCGGCAAGCCATTGCAGATACGAGTCGCGCGCAACCGCATTCTCAAACAGCATGATGAACTTCAGCAGATTCTCCGCGACTTTCGTCTTCACCGCCGGAAGCGCAATATCCTGTCCCTCCGTCTCTTTCATGAAAAGGAACTCAAAGAAATCAACCGCCTCGCCGACCGCTTTCTGAACCGCCTCCGCCCCGGAATTTTTCAACAGCTCATCGGGGTCCTTGCCACCGGGGAAACGCGCCACTTTCAGGTTGAATCCAAGCGGCAGCAGAATCGCCGCATCCTTGAGAATCGCATTGACTCCGGCGCTGTCCGAGTCAAGCGCCAGCGTAATATTTTCCGTGTAACGGTGAAGAATCATCGCCTGATCGCTGCCGAATGCGGTCCCCTGCGCCGCCACCGCGTTTCCACAGCCCGCACTGTGCATCGCAATCACGTCCATCTGACCCTCGCAGATGATCGCGAACCCTTTTTTCGCGATCTCCGGGCGCGCAAAATTCAGTCCGTAAAGAATCCTGCTTTTTTTGAAAATAACGCTTTCGCTGCTGTTGACGTATTTGCCGCCGCCCTGTTCCGGGTCAATCTGCCGGGCGCTGAAACCGACGACGCGCCCCTGTTCGTTCCAGATCGGGAAAATGAGCCGGTTGCGGAAAAAGTCGAAAAACTTCCCGGGAGTCTTTTTACTCTCGGATACAAGTCGCCCCTCCTTCATCTCGTCTATCGTGAACCCTTCCCGTGTCGCCCACTGAATCATGCCGTCCCAGAGATCCGGGGCGGCGCCGATCATGAATTTCTCGGCAAAGACAGGGTCGAGACGGCGGGTCTTGAAATATTCCGCGGCTTTCGCGGCATTGCCGTTCACCAGATTCGCCCGGTACCACGCAGCCAGCTTCTCGTGCAGGAGAAATACGCGCTCCCGCAGATTGTAGGCGGCGACTCCAGCCTCCTTGTCCTCTCTGGTATAATGACGGCGCTCCGGTTCGGGAATGATGACATTGTATTTGCGTGCAAGCATCTGAGCGGCGTCGGGGAACTGGAGATTCTCGATCATCATGACGAACTTGAATACGTTTCCGCCTTTGCCGCAGCCGAAGCAGTGAAATGTGTTCGAAGCAGGGTTTATGATGAAGGACGGCGTCTTCTCCTGATGAAACGGGCAGCATGCCTTCCAGCGCTGCCCGGCGTGCTGAAGTCCGGGAACGTAGCTCTGAACCACATCAACGATATCGGCGCGCGCGGCGATTTCATCGATAATCTCATCTGGAATGTACCTGCCCACAGCGGAGCCTCTCTTTTTTCGGACAACAATTACCGCGCGGCAATTCCGGTCAGGCGCTTCTGAACTTTCGCGCGCATGGCGTCGAAACCGGATTTATCCTGCGTCAGGCGCATGAATTTGTTATAATAGGGGACGGCATTCAGCGGGCTCCGCAGGTTCGAGTCATTCACGACCGCAAGATTCAGCGCAACCAGCGGATTCTCCGGGGCGCGCTTTTCCGCCAGCATGAAATAGGAACGGGCAAGAGTCGGTCTTGTCTTGAGAAACGCCATCCCGAGCCCGACCCACGGAGCCGGTGTGGAATTGAATCTGCGATCCTTCGCAATGATCTTGTAATATCCCGCCGCAGCCGTGGCATTCCGGAGTTTCAGGGACGCCTGCGCCAGCAGAATCGCGGAGTTCATGTCGGACGGACGCAGGGAGCGCGCGATCCGCAACGGCTCAATGCACTGGTCATAGTTGCGGTTCCGGTAAAGCAGGTATCCTTTCAGATACTGCGCCATAAAACTGCCGGGGGCAATCTTTACGGCTTTCAGGGACTCATCAATCGCGCTCTGAAGCTGATCCGTATAACTGAGAGCAAGCGAATACAGAATCAGGGCGTTGACATTGGAGGGCTCCTGTTCCGCCGCGCGCTTCGCAAAGTCCGCGGCAAGCTTCCAGTCGCCGTTCACCGCACAGTTGAAAGATTTCGTCAGCAGCACATCCGCCGGTTCCTGCCTGGAGGAACACGCGGAAAAGAAAACCGGCAGAAACGCCGCCGCAAGGACTATGGACAAGATTTTCAATTTCATAATATCTGCTCCGGATTTTTTATTGAAATGAACTTTATTATCAAAATCGGCTTTTGTCAAGAGCCTGTCATGCGAGATGATCGAAAATATAATCGGGACGCTCCTCCGGCGGCGCACTTTCCAGCGTCGCTTCGGTCGTGACGCCCGTCATCATCAGACCGCCCGTCATTCCCATCGCGTTGGCTCCGGCAATGTCCGATTTCAGGAAATCCCCCAGCATCAGGACCCGCTCCGGACGCAACGGCTGCGGCAGTCGATACGCATTGCGGATATCTTCAAACGCATAATCGAAAATCGCCCGGTAAGGTTTGCCGAGATAAACCGGCTCCTTCCTGATTCCGATCTCCGAAAGAAGCTGGATGATATAACGCGCCTGCGACCCCGCACCGATCCCGTAACCGCCCTCGGGAACAGGATAATAACTGTCCGGATTCGCCACGACAAACGGTTTGCCGGGATTCCGCGCCAGTTCATTGAACACGGCAAGAAAACATTCCCGCCACTCGTAGCGCCCTCCCGCGGCAAAGATTGCGGAACATCCGGAAATCTTTGCCGGATCGGTGACGGGATTCATCCCGGCATCGCGGATGTAACCGCCGGGAGGAACCGGGTCGCCCATGATGAAAAGATCCTGCCCGGTCAGCCCGAGTTCACGCATGACTCCTTTCAGAGCATGGGAACAACTGATGACCTCCTCCGGCGTAACCCTGATTCCCGCCTCCGTGACAAAACTGCATTTTCTTTCGCGCGGCCGGTTGCCGTCATTGGTCAGCAGACGGAACGGGAAACGATGCCCGTGCAGATAATCAATGACCTCCGGCGCACCGGGCATCGGATTGCCTCTGCCGAGGATCAGAGTTCCATCAATATCGAACAGAATCGCATCGTAGTTTACGCACGCGCCCTGTTTCCACCATTCAAAAAATGAGCTTATTCTCTGCATCAGAATTCAATTCCTTTCAACGCAGGGCGTCCCTGCACATAATAATGCCTGCGGCACTCAATCTCGGAAATGAGATCGGCAAGGCAGGCAATCTCCCGCGGGACATTCCGCCCGGTCAGAATCAGTTCGGTTCCTCCGGAACGCGCCCGCATCAGGGACAGCACATCCTCTCTCGCCAACAACCCCGCATTCAACGCACCGAAAATCTCATCGGCAAACACCATATCGTATTTCCTTGATTCCAGCGCCTCTTTCAGAGCTTCCAAAGTAACGGCGGCACGTTCCACCTCATCCCGGGAAGGCGTGCCTAGAATGAATTTCCCGCTGCCCCGGCAGAAATAAACAAAATGCTCCGGTGCGCTTTTCTTCAGAAATGCAATCTCCGAACTCGTTCCGTCTTTCATGAACTGTGCGTAAAAAACATGAAATCCGGCACCGAGGGCACGCGTGCAGAGCCCGATCGAAGCCGTGGTCTTGCCTTTGCCGTCGCCGGTATAGATCTGTATCTTTCCTTCGCTTTCCATGAAAAAACCTTTGATTGCCTGTCAGATGCGATTGACAAAAATTCCGGAACGGAACCCGCCACTGTTGAAATATACGCGAAATCTCCGATTTTGCCACTCGCGTTACTTGAAATAATGCAGGATTTAAGTAAGTTTCAGAAGTACGCATTTCACAAAGGAAAGAACAACGGTTTATGGAAAAGCCGACGATTTTGCAAATTCCCAGACGCTTCACGAAGCAGGAATGGGGCGGGACGGAAAGCGTGATTCTCCATACCTCGCAGGAACTGGCGCGCAGAGGATACGAGGTCCGGATTCTTACTTCCGATCTGCTTTCCGCTCCGGGCGAGGAAGTTGTCGACGGCTTGAAAGTATGCCGTTTCCACGGATTCTATCCGCGCCGGGGACTCTCCGCCGAAGCGAAAAAACAGCTCAATATCCGGGGCGGGAATTACTTCTGCCCCGGACTTTTCCGCGCGCTCCTGACGGCAAAAAACCTGAAAGCGGTTCACCTGCACACCGGCGGGCTGATCGGGGCAATGGGCCGCCTTGCCGCAAAACTGCGCGGAGTCCCCTATGTGATCAGCATTCACGGCGGACAGGCGGATTTGCCCAAAGAGCAGATGGACCAACTGCTCGCTCCCCTGCAAGGGACTTTCAACTGGGGCAAGATTCTGGAAATCCTTCTCCGGACAAACCGGGTTCACGCCGATGCCGATGCCATCATCTCGCTCGGAGAAAGCGAACGGCGAAAACTTAAGGAACAGTATCCGCATACCCGTGTGGAGGTTCTTCCGAACGGAGTGGATTACAGACGTTTTGCCTCGGCAGATGGTGCCGCGTTCCGTAAAAAGTATCGGCTTGGAAACGGGCCGCTGATTCTTTGTGTCGGCAGTTTCCACAGGCAGAAAAATCAGATGACTTTATTCGAAGCCTTTGCCGGGCTCCGCAAAACCTCCATGTCCGACGTCAAGCTTATTTTGATCGGAGTCGTCTATGATGAAGCCTATTTTCGGGAAATCTCCGCCCGCGCCGCAGACTCCGGGCTTGCGGATTCGACCCTGCTCCTGCCGAATCTGCCGTATGACTCCCCCGATCTCGCCAACGCTTACGCAGCGGCGGACTTGTTTGTCCTGCCCAGCCTTTACGAACCTTTCGGAATCGTAGTATTGGAAGCATGGTCGGCGAAATGCCCGGTGATCTGCGCCCGTACCGGCGGACTTGCCGATTTCGGACATGACGGCGACAATCTCCGGTTTACGGACACTTCCGACGCCGGTGCACTTGCAGAAGCAATCGCGGAACTTCACTTCACCCCTTCTCTTTCTGCCCGGCTGGCGGCAAACGGGCAGAAAACCGCCGAAGCCTGTTCGTGGGAAGCAATCACGGAAAAACTCCTGAATTTTTACCGGAAGCCTTGATACAGGACTATGCCATCCGCCACCCCATACAGCGCAGGGAGGCGAGCCCGGTAGAGTCGCGGAACTGATACCAGAGGGTTACGAGAGTCCCGTCATTCAACTGTGCCGTGGAGGGATAACCGATGTCCCAGGAAAAACCGTCTTCCGAAAGAACCAGGTCTTCCGACCAACTGACTCCGTAACTGAATACGCAGGAGAAATTCAGATACCGTAACTTGTATCGCGGCAATTCACTACTCCGCCACGACCTCATAAAGCATTATCCCCTGTTCTCCGACACTGTTATCCAGCGTCACCAGACAGTTTCCGGTTTTACAATTTAGATTAGAGCACGCAGTAAATCGGTACGTTATCCTTATTGTCCTGAGATATGAACTTCAATCGGAATGCTTTCCTCACCATACCAGTTACAAGTGGAAACATAAAGTTTCTTTCCTTCCAAATCCATTTTTGAGATCAACGGTTTCTCATTACACGTAAATGGAATCGGGAGATTAACAAGATTCAATTTCCAAGATAAATATCCATCTTTAGAACCACCCCTCTTAAAGATTGGGCGGCCAAATCTTTTCTGAGCGGCACGATCACATATCTGATAAACAACCCAAGGGTCCATCTCAGAAAAAACACGCCCCCGCTTCTGAATAATACCAATCAAATAACGTTCATCGACTTTTTCCACCGGCACCGATATCGGTACCGCATAAATGCGGGCAGAATCCATTTGATCTGGGATTTTTACATGAATCACAGCGCGTTCTCCATTCAACTGCGCCGTTGCCTGGCATTGTGGAAAATTCCTGAAAATCCGACGTTCCAAATAGTGACTATCTTGAAAAATCATAGTAACGTATGAAAAATCAGGATTGTCCGATATATCCTCCTTACGCCAATTCCCATCCGGTAAAATCATATGATTCAGCATATAAAAGAACGCATCTTTGATTGCGATATAAATTTCATTTCGGACTTCTGGCTTTTGAACATGGCGTCCCGCCAGACGCAAAAGATAAATAGCATCCCAGGTACTGCCCATGTAACATTTACTCTTACCACTGTCTGGATTTTCTGTATAACCATAAGCTGCCCTATTCCAAGCGGCTTTACGTAAAACTCCTTTGGAATCACGCCAACTGGACTGCTGTCTCAATGTCTGGCGGACTATGGCATCTGCACGGGGAACAGTATTCAGCAAAGCAAAGCTTGGTTTGATGATATCACCCCTGTCACTTCTTGCCAGTTCATGATAACGAAAATGCATATTGCAGATATGGAACGTGGCTCCCAATGAAAGGCTCTTGCCATCATGCCAGTAACCAGTCCGAGAATCCTGAGCCTCAAGCAACAGATTTCTAAAATTCTCCAGCCATCCCTCTTCCATAGGGGGCAAAAGTTTGTTTTTTAGTCCAAACCTATAAGCATTTCCCAAATGTAAAATGGCATGGTTGAGATGTTCCGGCTTTTTGATGCCCTTAGTATGAAAATAGTGAGTAAAACCACTCAACGTGGTAATATCATCCGGCTGTCCAACCAAACCGATTTTATTTCCAAGCATCCAGCGGAAAGGATACCGGTTGCCATAACCATACGTCATATGCTCAGGCATTTGATCATAATAGATGTTAGGGGCAAGACTTCCAGATACAGGATCTTGTTTATAATTATTGTCATAAGTATTTTCTGGTGTAATTTTTTCCCAGGCGAAGCCGGAAAAATAAGCAATCCCATTGGGAGTATAAAAACGGATAGCAAATCTCTCCGTCTCTGCTGGCAAAAAACACTCGACATAATAACAATGCCATGGATAAGTTCCTTCTGTATGAAACCATGCTTCTCGAGCAAATAGGTTTTTCCCAGAACGATCTTGAGCAATCAACACCAGCCATGGTGCATGCCAGCCATTCCCCCATCCGACCTTAATACCTTTGCACCAATAGAACAAGCGTATTTTGCTGCCTTTACAATCCACCAGATTGATGGGAAGCGTGACGGTCAGCTGACTATTCTTGAGAATTCTGAAACTGGGTTCATGGCCAAGCATTTCCCGATGGCTGACAAATTTCCCGGATTCCGGGTTCTGTTTGACAATCTCCCTGATGGAAATTGAGACTGCCTGATCCGGCACAATACCGTGCATATAAGTCCGCCATAATTCCGGTGACCGCTCCTTTCCTGTTACCGGCAGAGATAATACTGCCAGCAACAACATACCCAATCGGATCCATTCATAACTTACATTGTTCATACATTTTTTCATGGCTTTACTTTGATGCTCCCAAAACATGTTCATCCAAAATCTCCCATGCCTTTAGATAGTTGCTGTTATTGCGATAGACATAAATTTTTTTGTTTCTGTCCAAATAATGTGCAACAGAACCATCAACACGCAACAGATTATACCTATTCGCTTCATGAGGAAACGGATTTGCCCACGAGGCAGGAAAACGATCTGCAATCAATGGTATATTCTTTGAATTCTGTCCGAGTTTCAATGGTCCACCGTAATTACCGTCTGTATCTCCGGCGCCACGCATCTCATAACTGAAGTAAAACTGTATTCCACTCTGATTATACTTTTCTTTGATATACGGTATTGTATATTTTTTATCTGCAGGACAACTCAATTGTTGTTTAGTCATATAGCTGCTCATCAACAACGGCCAAAAAGAATAATTACGAGAATGTTCACCATTACTTGTACACCATTTCATCTGGAACGAATAGGAATTCAGTTTTTTAGAACACTTGTTCAAATTACCAGCATGATCACCAGCATACATATGTATGGCTGCACCAATCTGCTTCAGATTACCAGTACAGGAAATTGCCTTTGCTTTTTCCCGTGCCTTGTTCAACGCTGGCAACAACATGGCTGCCAAAATTGCTATTATAGAAATTACAATGAGCAATTCTATCAATGTGAATTTATTCAACATCTGATGCTCTGCCTTTTCAGGGGTTTCCTGCCTGAATCTCTGTTTTGATTGAATCGATTTCATACTACCTCCGTTTGTTTTTGTTATATATATTAAATAATGTGAGACATGGATAACATCCCTTATAAAGCCTTGAACTTCTCAGCCCCTTAGGGTAAAAATTTGCAGCCGTTTATGACTAAAGAAGTTTCAAAAACCAGATGAATGGGAAGACTTGTCCTGTCCCTGTTTTTCCGGATAAGATACTCTGCCGCAAGACGGCCCATTTTTTCCAGCGGCATTTTGATGAAGGACAGCGGAATCCCCATCCGGTCGCTGAGAAACTCCATGTCATCAAAACAGAAAATCGAGATATCTTCCGGAACTCGCAGACCCGCTGCCACAACCGCCTGCATCGCCTGAAAAAATTCATCCCCCTGGGAAACGAACAGGACATCTGTTCCGCCTGATTTCAACTGCCGCAGAAACCGTTCCCCATCTTCCGGTGAATCATCATCAAACACGAGTAATTCCGGTACAGCCAGACCGTTTTCACGATAAGCCTGCCGCCATCCCTCAATACGCGAAACGAACTGAGGCTCCTTGCAGGAAAACGGTGCATAAAGCAGGACATTGCGCGCTCCGTTTTTCAAAAGACAGCTTACTGCACGGTACATCTCTTTCCGGAAATCCACCGAGATATAAGACAGTTCGGGATTCACGGGAAAACGGTTGATCAGCACAACGGGAGTTCCCTGTCCGGCGAGCTTTGCAAACTCATTGAACTTTTCCTGATCGTTTCTGATATGGGATAAAATAAAACCATCCACCCCCTCTGCGGCGGCAGCAAGATCACTTTCCAGCGATATGATCTGAAGTTTATGCTTTCCCGATTCCGCAACCGAGGAGATTCCTTTTACGATCTTCTGATAATAGTGATACGAAGAAGACTGCAATTCCAGGTCAAGACCAAAAATCAGAGGCTTTTCCTGCTTCTTTTCCGCCACGACGGAACCAATTCCCTGTTTTCTGACAATCAGCGATTGTTCGGAAAGCATCTTTATGGCTTTGCGGACAGTCGGCCGGCTGGTCGAATATTGCTGGGCAAGAGTATTCTCCGACGGCAGCGGCATTCCCGGAAGCAGTGTCCCGTCTGAAATCGCACCGTGGAGATCACTGAATATTTGCATGAATGTCGTCTGTCGCATCTCTTTTTCTTTCCATGTTAACTTTCCATGTTAATATTATAAACAGATTTCTCTTTTTGTCAAGATATGATCTCAATAAAAATTCAGAAAAAAATCAGAAAAGGATAAGACGATGTTCATTTTTCATGTCTGAAAATAAATTTGCACATATTAATGGGCAGCGTATACTGTTCTTGTATAGTGAGACACTTCACGCACATAAATCATATGCCCGATTATAAAAAAGAGTCCGCATTGAGTACATGCGCAGGCGGCAATTACGATAAATCTGAAACAGAACGTGAAAGCCTCCTGCCTTGCTTCCGGTTTCATCCCAGATTTGATCCCAGCAATGAAAAATAATGCTGCGGGACATAGAATGGGGTATTGCCTTTTTTCATGCGGACAAGCTCCATGAGCAAAGTCATGGAACGCGATTCCAGAAATGAGATGAGTTCCGCATGACAGGCGGGAATGTCGACGATGATTCCGTGATTTTCGTCCGCCATGACGGATTTCAGGAACAGAGTCTTTGCCGCAACTGTGCCGTCCGCGATCAACGGGCAGATTTCACGGCAGATGCCGCTCCGGTTCCCAAGGCAGAAACCCGTGATTTTCGATTCATTGACAACTTTGAATGCAAGTTCGGGAGCCGCGTCAAAATACTTTCTCAAAATGCGCGAGCGGTCCATCCGGCTGACTTGAAAATCAAGAGCTGAAATTTCCTGCAAATCCGTTTTCTCAAGAGGGATCGCAAGTTCCGCCTTATCTTCCGGGCATAATTGAAAATCAAAGGTCCGGAGCTTCCGGATGCGCGGGAATTCCATTTCAGAGAATCCGAGCTTCCGATACAGTTCTATCCCGTACGGCGAGGAATCCAGCAGAAAAGAGGTTCCACGGGGATAAGATGCCATGACCCGCTGCATCAGGTTCATGGCGATTCCACGTCTGCGGCAGGACTTTTCGACGATTACCTTGCTGATGACGGCATGTTTTCCATCATAACAGCAGGAAACCGCAGAGCCCGCCAACTTTCCGTCTGCAATGGCGACGAAACAATGTTCCGGGAACGGTTCCAGAGTCAGGAGCCAGTTTTCCGGAATCATTTTCCATTCGATGGCAGCTCCCAGCGCGATCAAATCATCAATGTCGGAAAGCTCCATCCTCCGTATTGTAAAATCCGTATTCATGGGAATAAGATACAGCATGGATACGGATTTTGCAATTAACAATATCATTTTTCAACCAATACAACCCGATCCATCCAGACATTATTTTTCTTCGCTTTGCTTTTTTTATTGTAATCCGGTCCCTCAAATTTAAGAGAAACATACAATTCCCATTTTTTATCCGGAAAACCAGGAGTATGGAAACTTTCCAATGCAACATGTGCGCTCCATGAACCAGTGAGCCATAAGCGGCAGTTCTGTGAAATCGTGACCGTTCCAAGATGATAGAGATGAAACCGGTCAATTTTCAGCTCCTCTTTTTTCAAGGATTTCCGGATTACCATTTTCTTATTATAAAAATCATATAGTCCAAACGTAAACGGAAGTTCCAGCGGCTTGTTCGGTTCACGCATTGCAACACCGTAGGCTGCATCCGCCATTTCCGTTACTTCAGCATATGGAGTATTAACCGGAATTGTCTGCCGAACCTTTGAGTTTGGAATCTGGTCCAGTGGAGCCGGAAGAGGCTTTGGTGTGAAAGACGCCATCATATAAGATTTATCTGTTTTGTCGACAATTCCCTTCCGCCAGATTTTCCGGGCGTTCTCATTGTCAGGATATCTGCGTTTTAAGGAAGTGTCAAGAGTTCTCAATATCCGTTCTTTAAGGACAGCGGGTGAACCAGGCGGGGTCAAATCTGCAAAATCATGCCAGCGAGAGAGCATCAGTAAATCAAGAGGCATTCTTGCTTCTCTTACATGATTCAATGTCGTGAGATCACTACCGCATTCCAGCTCCATTCGATCAAAAAGTTTTTCCCATTTCAGAAGCTGTTCCGGCGTATAATGGAGAGTCAAATCAAAGTCCCATCTGATGAAATCCCTGCATTCTGTACGCAATTCCTGAAGTTCATACAGATAATCCAGCATCAGGTGCGATGCTTTTCCATACCATGTATCGGAAAATTCCCTGACAAGCACCCGCCAGTCCACATCAGGTTTCTGGTAAAGTTTCAAAAGTAACCACGTCATCATATCGGAAAAACCCATCCCCTGGAAAACCTCAATGTCATGTTCATAATATACCCCGTTACATCCTGCTTCCGCAAGCAGTTTCGTATCCTGTGCGGTCCGTTCAAAATCAGCCGACGGACTGCCTCCGAAACAGGGATAATACCAGACCCATACGTTCGAAGCAAGCTGATTCCATTTCTGTATATTGCGATAAGTGCCGGCATTATTTTTATGCTCATAGTCCTTGGAACAATCATCGTCAATCGGAGCAACGCCGATGATCAGATTATCGGGCAGTTTTCCATTTATGTCGGGCGGAATTTCCGACTGTGTTTTGCGGTAGGCTGCTGTCAGGATCATGACCTCCGGATATTTCTTTTCCAGCATATTACAAAGTTCAATCAGATAATCCAGCATCGGTCCGGCAGTACAGTTGTACTGCTTTTCCAGTTTCCGGCATTCCGGACAGCAACAGAAAATTCCTGGCCAATCCATTGCACTGATCGTATAAATATTTTTTCCGGTTCTCTCAATCCGCTCTGAAATCCGTTTTGTAAACTCTGCGCGCAGTGCCGGATTACTAAAGCAAAGTTGCAGATGATCCACCCGTTTTCCGTCTTGATCCATGCTGAAAAATTCAGGATTGCTCTTAAAATACTCTTTATCCTCATTCCATTTCCATTGATAGGGATTTCTTCCCCTATGAGGTGGAATATAATAAAAAAGCGTGTGGCACATGGGGGTATCCACCGTTTTCCGGACTTGCAGTCCCGCATTGCCGTAATCTCCCCAAATCATATTCATACGGTTACGGAAAAAAAACATCTTTGCCGCGGGATGCTTGTGATATTCCGCGCAAAGCAGCATACGGTAGGCAAAATGCGGTTTCTCTCCATAATTTAAAGACGAAATGGAAAATCTCTCATATTTCGGTATTTTTTCATCTCCTGTGATGGAATACCAACGGCATCCAAGCTGATTCTCAAGAAATGCATAAACCGCATAAATGGTGCCGAAGCGACCGCCGCCGAAAAGAAAAAGATCATTGTTTCCTGTCACGATCATAGATTCATCTTTACTCAATGAATCTATCTTTTCCGGGCCAAGCAGTTCCCGCACCACAGGAAGGTTCCCGATGAAAATCCGTTTCGGATATTTTTTCCAATCGGTACTTTCAGCAGGTATCACTTCCGGTCTTGCTCCGGTCGATTCCTCAAAGAAAGCGGAAAATTCTTTTACAGCAAGACGATTCAGCTTCGTACCGGCTGATGCGGCGACAATCACATAGTCGGTTTTCCCCTGGTCAGCGAGAATGAGTTCCGTCCCGGAAACCGTAAAGGCGGCAAACAGCAGAACCAATATTTCAACAGTAAAATTTTTGATGCTCATATCAGTCTTTCAGCTCCGGTTTTCCGAGAAGCCCTTTTTCATTTCCGACCAGTTCCTGATTCCTGACAGACCGGCAGCTTCCATCCAAATATCCTGCCGAAGTTTTTTTATTATGTACGAAATTAACCTGATAATTCGGGGGCATGTCCCACAGTTGCCACCGCCAATGCAGTGAAGTATTCGCGGCTTTTATCCGGGAAACCTTGAGCTCAACAAGTCTGCCTACCGCGGATGGAGTTCGGAAGAAAGAAAGCTTTTTTGCCTTCCAGCGCGTCGTTCCGGAGTAGGTGAACGCCTGAAGAACATCACCGAGAATCCAGGAATAACCGTAGGAAGATGTTACAACCGGAGCCCAGGAATGAGTTACAGAATTCTCATCCGAAGGACATTGGAAGAACTTATTGACCTGCAAATAGTTTTCCACAACATTTTTCGGCATATATAGATCACGAATTTTGAAATACCATGCATCTGTTGCTCCAATCCGGTCCGCGGCACATGGCAGAATCATATCATTGTAATCATTACTGTAGAGAATGGAATATATGTTGATCTGTTTGATTTTATTGATGCAGCTGATTCCACGTGCCATCTCTCTCGCTTTCCCCAATGCAGGAAGAAGCATCGCCGACAGAATCGCGATGATCGCAATTACGATAAGTAATTCTATCAATGTGAATTTTTCCCTATTCCTTCTTTTCATCTCCGATCTCCTTGTTGTTTTTATGTTCAACTGTATATTTCCGCCTGATTTTCATGTTTGGACTTGACCGCTTTATCAAGTTTCATTTTCAAATAGAGTTTGGAAAGGTTCAATGAATTCTGCAACGCCTCATGGATGCCCTTTCCGAACAGAATACAGTCCCAGAGCTCAATGTTGATGATGTTCATGCCGATATACTGCTCCTCCTGCGAATGAAAGAAAAACGAAGCGTCCTGAACCGTATCGAAAAGTTCGCGTCCATGCGTGAAAGGAAGCGAAGCGAAGTCCTGCTTTCTCAGCGGCAGCAGCCCTCTTTCCGCAAAACGGCGCTGCACCGGAGAGCTTTGCAGATGCTTCAGGAAACGCATGGCTTCCACAGGATACTCGGTATGTGTGGAAAGGAGGAGACTCGAAGCATGAGTCTCAAGCCGGTTCTCAACATCCAGCATAGGGTAACATTCGAAGTCGGTACGCTGCTTTGCCCGCCCGTAATAGAAACTGTCTCCGAAAAAGAACGGGGTTTTGCCGTCAATAAAATTAGCGAGATTTTTTTCCGCCTGCTTCGGATGGCTGATTGCAAACTTCTTCCAGAACGCCGTAACCTTGCGGAAAGAGTCTTCATGTTTTTCAATGAACTGCTCCATCCGGAAAAAATGACTGCGGCGGATGTCCGCAAAGATTTTATAGAAGTAGTGGTCGAGCCTCATCAACGGCTGCTGAATCGTTCCCGGTATGACAAAATCCATATGCTTTCCTGTTTCCGTGATTACGGCATCCAGATAGTCCAGCTGCTCATCAAATGTCCGCCAGGAAGGTGCCGGAAACCCCAGCTTATCCAGAAGTCCGGGATTGTAAAGCAGAAGGTCTGCCGAATTCATGAACTGAATCACTTTCGGAGAAAGCAGCGCAATCGAATCGTCCTGAAAGCCGGAAAAGTCAAAAGCATCCATATCTTCATACTGGTATTTGTGAAACGGGGAGGAACACTCCCAGATATCCGGCGGACTCATAACATCGGGCGCATTGCCGAAATCAATCGAAACGGATGCGAACGGAACCCGCTCCCGAAACGTTTCCGCGACAAAATTCCAGCACCCGGCAAGAAACGGATTGAAAGCGGTCAGGAAATGAACGGTATTTTCCGAAATTTCCGGAACGAATCCCGCGGTATCCGGCGCGCCCCTCTGTTCCGGATCTGAGGACACTGCGGCAGGCTGTTCCGAAATAAATACGCCGACCTTGGGAACGGAATGGACCACCTGATCTTTTTTGAGACGCGAAAGAGCCTTGCGCACATTATAAATACTGCCATTGTAAATGCGTGCAAGTTCCGCTTCCCCCTGAAGTTTGTCGCCGGGCTTCAGAATCCCCGAACGGATGGCTTCGCAAATATCATTCGCGATCCGTTCTCCGGCTTCCTGCTTCACCAAAGTGTATTCCATATCCGCTCTCTCTGCATCTTCTTACGTTGATTCTGCAATTTTCTATTAACATTATACAATATTTTTTGTAATCGTCAAGGGGGGATAAAGAAAAAATACAGAAATTTTTTATGAAAAAAGCACTGCATCGGCGGAATGGGAAAAGTGTTTGTTAAAATTTCGTAAAATGAATTGAATTTTATGCTGCCGGATTCTATATTATAAGCATTTGTTTTCACCGATAGTCAGGAAGACTTTTAAATGTGGGAGGAACCACCCGGGAATGAACGTTCATAAAGACGCTTTCGAACATTGGACAGCCCGCGATTCCGCGGATCTTTACGGAATCAAGGACTGGGGCGCCGGATACTTTGACATCAATGACAAGGGAGAACTCGTTGTGACGGCTTTCGGTCCGAAGGGACCGGCGGTCAGTCTCATGGAAATTGTGAACGGCATTCAGGAACGCGGCATGGATATGCCGGTTCTTCTCCGCCTCCGAAATATTCTGGATACGCAGATACGGCTTCTGCACGCCAGTTTCCGTAAAGCGATCCAGCAGACGAATTATACCGGACAGTACCGCGGGGTCTACCCGATCAAGGTCAATCAGCAGCAGCAGGTGATCGAGGAAGTTGCCCGCTTCGGACGCGAATTCCATCACGGATTCGAGGCGGGAAGCAAAGCCGAACTCATCGCCGCAATCGGAAATATGACGGATCCGGACGCGTGTCTCGTCTGCAACGGTTACAAGGATGAAGAGTTCATTGACCTGGGGCTCTACGCCACGAAGCTCGGGATCAAATGCATTCTGGTCGTGGAAATGCCCGGCGAAGTGCCGGTCATTGTAGAACGCAGCAAGGCGCTGGGAATCAGGCCGAATATCGGGCTGCGCATGAAGCTTTCCACGCGCGCAGGCGGACAATGGACCGATTCCGGAGGCGACCGCAGCGTATTCGGGCTCAATACGGCGGAGCTGATCACGATCGTCGATCAGATCCGCGACGCCGGTATGCTGGACTGCCTGAAGCTTCTGCATTATCATATCGGGTCGCAGATTCCGAATATCCGTGATATCCGCGCGGGCGTCATCGAAGCCTGCCGCGTGTATTGCGGGCTCGTGGAAGAAGGCGCGCCGATGGGCTATCTCGATCTCGGCGGCGGGCTCGCCGTGGATTATGACGGTTCCCATACGAATTATCATGCGAGCAAAAACTATACGCTGGACGAATATTGCGTCGATATCATCGAAGCGGTCGCGGAAACGCTGAATGTAAAAAACATCCCGCATCCGAACATCATAACGGAATCCGGCCGGGCGACCGTGGCATATTATTCCGTGCTGCTGTTCAACATTCTGGATGTGACCTGTTTCGAGCCGCCGAAGATTTCGCCGAAGGTGCCGGAGGACGCAAATGAAATGACCAAGGACCTGATGAACATCCTCGGGACGATTACAACGAAAAATCTTCAGGAGTGTTATCACGACGCGATCTACTACCGTGACGAGATCCGCATCCTCTTCAAGAACGGGCGTATTTCACTCCGCGAGCGCGCTCTTGCGGAAAATGCGTTCTGGCACATCATGGTTTCCGTGAACAAAGAGGTGAAGCGGCTGAAATACATACCCGACGAGTTCGAGGGGCTGGACGCGGCGCTTGCCGATATTTACTACGCGAATTTCAGTGTCTTCCAGTCGCTGCCCGACTCCTGGGCGATCAAGCAGGTATTCCCGATCATGCCGATTCACCGCCTGACGGAATGCCCGACGCGCAACGGAATCATTTCCGACATCACCTGTGACTGCGACGGCAAAATCGACAAGTTCGTAGACCTCCATGATGAGCGGCGCACCCTGCCTCTGCACCGGGTCAACGATGTGGACGAATACTATCTCGGTGCGTTTCTTGTCGGAGCTTATCAGGAGACATTGGGCGACCTCCACAACCTGCTCGGCGATACGAACGTCGTCAATATCAACATCAGCCGGGAGACGGGGCATTTCGAGATCGTGAAGGAGCTGGAAGGCGATACCGTTGCCGATGTTCTGAGTTATGTGGAATACAGTCCGAAGGACCTGATCAACAGTTTCCGCAGCATCGCCGAACGGGCGATCGAGGAAAAGAAGATCACGCCCGCGGAGCGCCGCACGATCGTCAACGCATATGAAAACGGTCTGCGCGGATATACCTACTTTGAGCGCTGAATTTCAGCATGAATCCGGAAAAGAAAACAATCATCAATCAGGAGAAATAAAAATGGCAGGAATTCTGATCATCGGCGCCGGCGGCGTCAGCGGAGTGGCGGTACACAAATGTGCACAGGCGGCGGATGTCTTCACGGACATCTGCCTTGCCAGCAGAACGAAGTCCAAGTGCGATGCGCTTGCGGCTCAGGTCAAAGAAAAATACAACCGCACGATTTCCACGGCTCAGGTGGATGCGGACAATGTGCCGCATCTGGTCGAACTGATTAAAAAAGTCCGGCCCGACGTGGTGCTGAACCTTGCGCTTCCCTATCAGGATCTGCATATCATGGACGCCTGCCTCGAAGCCGGTGTGAACTATGTCGACACCGCGAACTATGAACCGCTTGACGAGGCGCATTTTGAATACAAATGGCAGTGGGCGTATCAGGACCGCTTCAAAGAGAAAGGGCTCATGGCGCTGCTCGGAAGCGGGTTCGATCCCGGCGTGACGAATGTCTATACCGCATGGGCGATGAAGAACCATTTCGACACCATTGAGACTCTTGACATCATCGACGCGAATGCGGGCGACCACGGACAGCCTTTCGCAACGAATTTCAATCCGGAAATCAATATCCGCGAGGTCACTTCCAAAGGCAGATACTGGGAAAACGGCAAATGGATCGAAACGGAACCGCTGTCCGTCAAGGAGACAATGGATTTTCCGGACGGAATCGGCCCGAAGAACATTTACCTGATGTTCCACGAGGAACTGGAATCCCTGACGAAAAATCTTGCACCGAAAGGTCTCAAGCGCGCCCGCTTCTGGATGACATTCTCCGATAATTACCTCAAACACCTTGAGGTGCTTGAGAATGTCGGCATGACCCGCATTGATCCTGTAATGTATCAGGGACATGAGATCGTCCCGCTTCAGTTCCTGAAAGCCCTGCTTCCCGATCCCGCCTCTCTGGGTCCGCTGACCAAAGGCAAGACCTGCATCGGATGCAGAATCAAAGGCACAAAAGACGGCAGGGAACGCGAATATTACATCTACAACGTCTGCAATCATGAGGACTGCTATAAGGAGGTCAATTCCCAGGCGATCTCTTATACGACGGGTGTTCCCGCGATGATCGGCGCGATGATGGTTGCGACCGGCACATGGAAAGGCAAAGGAGTCTTCAATATGGAAGAGTTCGATCCCGCGCCGTTCATGGAAAAACTGACGCAGTACGGTCTTCCCTGGACCGAAGTCTTCCTGAAGTAAGACAGATATAGAAATGGTTGAAAGGACTTGAAAGACCGGAGACGTATTTGTCTTTTGCGTCTTTCCGGTCCTTTCGATTTTCTCAGCGAAACCGCCGGAATCAAGGAACATGCTATGAACAGAAACCGCACCCTGCCTTTGCCTGAAATAAAAACACCCTGTTTTGTGGTGGACCTCGCATTACTCCGGAAAAATCTTGCAATACTGGATCGTGTAAGACGCGAAACGGGCGTGAAAATTCTGCTGGCGCAGAAAGCGTTCTCCATGTTTTCCGTCTACGGCGTCATCAATGGGATTCTTGACGGTACATGCGCCAGCTCTCCTCACGAGGCAAGGCTCGGACGGGAAGAATTCGGCAAGGAGGTCACGGCATTTGCCGCCGCTTATTCGGAACAGGATCTGAAAGAGCTCCTGACAACCTGCAACCGCATTATCTTCAACTCGTTTTCACAGTGGAAAAGATTCCGTGAAATCATCCGGAACAGCAAAGACGTAAAATTCGGCATCCGCTGCAATCCGGAACATTCCGAGGGAGATGTCGAAATCTATGATCCCTGCGCCCCGAAATCGCGTCTGGGAATCCGCCGCGCGGACTTTGACGGAGAATCTCTTGAGGGAATCACGGGACTTCACATGCACAATCTGTGCGAGAAAAATTCGGATGCCTTTGCGCGCACGCTTGCGGTCTTCGAGGAGAAATTCGCGGACATCATTCCGCAAATGCAATGGATCAATCTCGGAGGCGGGCACCATATTACACGGCAGGATTATGACATCGAACTGCTTTGCCGTCTTTTGAAGGAATTCAAGGCAAGATGGGGCACGCCGGAAATTTTTCTTGAACCCGGTGAAGCCGTCGCCCTGAATACGGGATATCTGGTTTCGAGCGTCCTGGACGTGGTTCACAACGAAACCGACATTGCGATTCTCGATACTTCCGCAGAGGCGCATATGCCCGATGTGCTTGAAATGCCGTACCGCCCGAACATCATCGGCGCGGGGCTGCCGGATGAAAAAAAATACACTTACCGCCTTGCCGGTCACTCCTGTCTTGCGGGCGACGTGATCGGCGATTACTCTTTCGATGAACGGCTCGAATACGGTTCCAGACTTGTATTTCTCGATATGGCGCATTATACTATGGTCAAGACGAATACGTTCAACGGGCTTCAGCTTCCGTCCATCGCGACATGGGACTCTGAAACCGGGGAACTGAACATGATCCGTGAATTCGGCTATGCCGATTTCAAATCACGGCTTTCATAGCAATACTCTATCAATCAGAATAAGGATGTGATAAAAAATGGCTTGTAACGGACAATGCTCGTCATGCGGCGAAAAAGGCAAATGCGAAGACGAAAAACTGAATCTTGTGCTTGAGAAGATCAAACATAAAATCATGGTGCTTTCAGGCAAGGGCGGAGTCGGCAAAAGCTCCGTTGCGGCGTCTCTCGCCGTATCTCTTGCAAAAAAGGGATACAAGGTCGGACTCCTTGACCTTGATTTTCACGGTCCCTCCCAGCCGACTTTGTTCGGAGTCCAGCACCTCCGCATGGACGGCAGTGAAGAGGGACTGCTTCCGATGGAAGTTGCGGGAGGCGTGAAACTGGTTTCCGTCGGACTCCTGCTTGAAGACGAGGATCAGGCGGTCATCTGGCGCGGCCCGGCGAAGATCGGTGTGCTGAAACAGCTCCTTGAGGAGGTTGTCTGGGGAGAGTTGGATTACCTCGTGCTCGACTTCCCGCCGGGAACCGGCGATGAGGTCCTTTCCGCCTGTCAGATGATCACCGGAGACAAACAGGCGGTCATTGTCACAACCCCGCAGGAACTTTCCATGGCGGACTGCCGCAAATGCCTGGATTTCTGCAAGAAAGTCGAAGTGCGTGTCGGAGGCATCATCGAAAATATGAGTGGCTTCACCTGTCCTGACTGCGGACATACGCATCCGTTGTTTTCCAACGGCGGCGGCGAGCGTCTTGCAAAGGCGTATTCGATTCCGCTGATCGCTCAGCTTCCGCTCGACCCGAAGTTCATGGCGAAGTGTGATGAAGGCTCCATTGCCGCCGCTCTGGAAAATTCTCCCGCGATCGGTTCCGCCATGGATATCGCCGCTGAAATTCTTTCCCGCTGACAAGGGCGCAGTACACCCTTGACCCCGAAAAATTGCTCCCGCCTTTTCCGTCATTTACTGAAAAGGCGGGAATCCGGTTTTCAAGTCCGAAAACTCCGGGGGCAAGGGCATATGCCTCTGCTCCCGGGGAAAATATATTCTCCGTCAGTATTCTTCGCCGGTCTGCGGATCGACCAGTTTGAACTGCTCTATGTGAATCGTCGGATCGGCACGGAAAGAAAGCGCCTGCCCATACTGATTTTCCAACTCTTTCAAAAGGTCCGCATCATCATTTTTCAGGCGGGCAAGAACCGCGGGATTCATGATGACACGAATCTGGAGCCCTTTTTCACGCTGTTTCCGCTTCAGAATCTCTTTGAGTCTGCGCTGAATTTCCACGCTCATGCTGATTGCGGACTTGACGCGCCCGGAACCGTGGCAGTAGGGACAGCAGTCATAGACTACATCCTGAATGCTCTCATGTTCGCGCTGACGGGTCATTTCCATCAGCCCGAATTTACTCAGAGGCAGAATCTTGGTCTTGGCACGGTCGTCACTGACGAATTTCCGCATCGCCTTGTTGATTGTCTCGCGGTCCTGGGCGCTGCGCATGTCGATGAAGTCGATCACGAGCTGCCCGCCGATATTGCGCAGGCGCATCTGCCGCGCGATCTCCTCCGCGGCTTCCAGATTGGTCTTGAGAATCGCGGCATTCTGATCTTTCGCGCGGCTTTTGCCTGAATTGATGTCGATTGCGACAAGGGCCTCGGTTTCGTCGATGCAGATATAGCCGCCGCTGGGAAGCTGGACCACACGCTGGAAAATCGTCGCCGCCTGTTCCATGACTTTATAACGCTTGAAGATCGGTTCCGCCCGGTTGTGAAGCACGACTTTTGTATCGAAGTCGGAACCGACGAACTGATGGAATGCATCTTTGAAATAGTTGAACGCCTCCTTGCTGTCGATCACGATTTCATCAATGTCATCGGTCAGGAGATCGCGGACGGTGCGCTCAAGAAGCGTCGGTTCTTTGTAAACGACCTGCGGCGCGTGCGGCGTCTCCAGCGCCGTTTCGACCTTATGCCAGAGGGCAAGAAGCATATCAAGATCGCGCTTGAAAAACAGCGCTTTGCGTCCTTCTCCGACAGTCCGGCAGATAACCCCCATTCCATCGGGAATATCAAGTCCCCGCAGGATTTTTTTCAGGCGGTCGCGCTCCTTGTTCTCGTCGATTTTGGAGGAGAGCCCGATGTGGTCGGAATAGGGAAGCAACACAAGATAACGTCCGGGAATCGTCAGATTGGTTGTAACGCGCGCCCCTTTCGTACCGATCGGCCCCTTGGTGACCTGCACCAGCAGTTCGGAACCGCAGGGAAACATTTTCGGAATATCCTTGACCGTGATCTTGCCTTTATGAATTGCAAGCTCAAGGTCATGAAGACGGCGCGATTTATCACCGCTGCCGAGAAAGTTGCGTATTTTTTCGGAAAAACCGCTGAGGAATTTCTTCTTTTTGCCTTTTCCGGAAGCACCCTCCTGAGCGACCTTCTCCGCCGCATCGATCTTTTTGATATTGTCCACAATATCATATGTGGCGGGCAGCATGTCCCGGTAATGGAGAAATGCGTTTTTTTCCGCGCCGATATCGACAAACGCCGCCTCCAGCGCCGGTTCCAGACGGGTGATCTTCCCGAGATAAATCGAACCGGGCAGAATGTCATCAGTGCTCCGTTCGATTTCATATTCATCCAGACGCCCGTTCTTGAGCATTGCGAAGCGTGTTTCGAGTTGTTCGCAATTGATAATGATTTGTTTTTTGTCTTTTGCCATTCATCGTTCCTTATTTAGATTTTGGTGAAAATACCGGGCCGTCGGCAAACACATCTTCCGGTGTCAGCCTGAAGCCGCGCGCGAAGTCTGCGGCAGACATCTCTTTTTTTCCTTCGGGGATCACTTTTTCGATCAGGAGCGCACCGATGCCGCATGCCACGGTGATTCCTTCTTTGTCGATCTTGAGGATTCTGCCCGGTTCCGCGACACACGGTGTCTGAATGGAACGTCCGGCAGTAATCTTCACATTGGCGCAACGATCCTGAACAGGCAGGCAGAAGCAGACCGAAGGCCACGGATGAAAGGCCCGGATTTTACGCTCAATGACGACGGCGGACTCTCCCCATTTCATCGCACCGTCGCTTTTTCTGATCTTTTTAGACAGCGTCGCAGCAGTATGGTTCTGCGGAATCGCCGCCAGATGGTGTTCCGTGATATTCGTGATGCACGAAACGATTTTCTGCGCCGCCAGACCGGAAAGCAGGGTCTCCAGCGCATCGGTCCGGATTTCCGGCGGCAGGGTGAGTTTGTGCGATTCAAACACAGCTCCGGTGTCGAGTCCCTTGTCCATATGCATGAAACAGACGCCGCTTTCGAGGTCTCCGTTCAGGACAACCGCCGTAATCGGAGACGCCCCTCTGTATTTCGGCAGAAGCGACGCATGGACATTCAGGCAGCAGAATTTCGGCAGGTTGAGAATCGGCTCTTTCAGAATCTGGCCGAAGGAAACCACCACGATGATGTCCGGGGATTCCGCCTTGAGCAATTCGAAGAACTCCGGTTCATTGACCGACCTGATCCGTCTGCATTCGATCTCATGGGCGTCACACCATTTACCGACGGGAGTCGGAGTCAGGGCCATCTTGCGCCCTGCCGGCTTATCCGGCTGCGTGATGATTCCGCACATCTGTATTTTCGGGTTCAGGCAGAGCGCCTCCAGCACGGGAACTGCAAATGCGCCCGATCCGAAAAAGAAAATTTTCACCTTTTTGTTTTCCATCATTCCTGCTGACACCATTTGTTACCTTATCAGAGTCGGCTGCCCCTGTTCATCCGTGAAACGCAGACAGAATTTCCGCTCTTTCGCATAATCCCCGCCGTTGTCCATGTATTTCACGACAATGCGGTTCAACCCTTTCCGGAGGGTGATCCCTCCGATGCTGTCCGAATCCGGCTTGAAGTCCCTGCGGTTCTTCTCGTAGGAATAAACAAGGGCTCCGTTGATCCAGATTTTGACCTTTCCGCAACTGCCGGCATTGAGAACAAGATTCCGCAGTTCGGAATCCGTTTCCAGTGTCGCGCAGGCATAGAAAATACTCTTTCCGCCGGTTTTTCCCGTAATCCGCCCCGTGAAATCAACGGTTCCGGGAATATCGTCCTCGCCATCGTTGCCGAACCGGATCACATGCCAGCGCGCGCCTCTCGGAGCCCTGCGCGAACCGTTCAGATTCTTTTCATCGGGAACGGATTCCGCATGAAAGGAAGCGGGATCCGCCGCCTTTACTGGACCGAGGATATTCCAGGACATCAGGAAATTGCGGTCATCCAGAAATGTCCCGTTGCGTTTATCCCTCGCCGGCGCCATGCTGAAGCTGGAAATCTCGAATTCCGGCGCGATATCCTTTTCTTCCTCCGTATCAGTCGATGCGCAGGAGGAAAAGAAAACGGCTCCGGCGATTCCCAGCAGCAGACAGAGTATTCTGTATTTCATCATTCGTGTTCCTTTCTGTAACGTCATCAGAAGGGCAGAACAGAAATCCTCATTGATTCTTCTGCCCTCCCCCGGCGGCGGCATCTCCCACCGCTTCCAAAATTTTACTATTAAATTTACATTCAGGTATTGACTTATGCCAGTCAATATGTTATTTTATTAGCTCTTTTTATTGAGATAAGCCCGCATGGCCCCTGTTATCGCTTGACACCATGCGGGAAAAACACAAACCTTCAAAGAAAGGAACGGGAATGAAACAAGCTCAAGCCAAACACAAACTTTGCAGACGCCTCGGCTACTGCATCTGGAACATGGCCAAGTGCCCCAGCGTGAAACGCCCCTATCCGGCAGGTCAGCAGGGTAAAAACGGCAAGAAGAAAAAACTCTCCACCTACGGCGAAATGTTGCAGGAAAAGCAGAAAATCAAAGCCCACTATGCGCTTACTGAGCGTCAGCTCAGAAACATCTTCCTTGCCGCAAAACGCATCGAAGGCCGAACAGACGAAACATTGATGCGCAGAATCGAACTCCGTCTTCAGTCTGCTGTTTACCACGGTGGTTTTGCTCCGACGATCTTTGCGGCAAAACAGCTTGTTGTCCATCGCCATGTCAAAGTCGACGGAAAAATCGTCGACCGCGCTTCCTATCTTCTGAAACCGGGTCAGGTCGTTACGATCGACGCGGAAAAGTCTCCGGCGATTGCGGAAGCCGCAAGAAACGTAAACTCCACTGTTCCGGCTTATTTCGAGTCCAACAAGGAACAGCTCAAACTCACAATCGCGCGTGAACCGATGATCGAAGAGATTCCGGTTCAGGTCGAAGCTCTGCGAGTCGTCGAGTATTACGCCCGTTAATTTCTGTTCCCGGAAATTGCAAAGTCCTGTCTTCTTCAGCGAAGGCAGGGCTTTTTTATGTACGGCCTTTCGCTGCTGACGAAGAATGTCATCCCGAGATCCCTCAAGACGCACTTTTTTCCTGATTTTTTCCAAAAAAATTCCGTTTCCCTATTGACAAAAATTAATTTCTGTTTATAATTAAGAAATGAACATATACTGTACATAACGATTTTTTGCAGAGAGAAACCAATGAAACGCGACCAGATATTCAATGAGCTGAAACAGCGTATTGCCACAGGGGAATATGCGGCGGGGGAAAAACTGCCGACAGAATTCGAGCTGTCCGCGCAATATGCCGTTGCCCGCGGTACGGTCCGTCAGTCTTTGAAGCGCCTGGAGGAGGAAGGTTATCTTGAACGCATCAAATCCAAAGGGACTTTCATCCGCCGCCCCCCCGGAAAATCCAATGCGGACAAGGTCATCTCTTTCCTGATTCCGTATCCGGGTTACATCCGCCCGAACAATGATCCGGTGTTCATCACTTTTTCACAGGCTTTCTACGGTGCGATCCGTGCCGCATCGGAAGCCGAATGGCGCGTTGAAACGGTTCCGTTTTCCAGAACCAACAATAATTCCGACATCGACTGGAAGGCATTGGAACATATCGGGGAGGATTCCAGAGTCATGATATTCAATCACTGGTATTATCCTGCATTCGATGCATTGCTGAAGCGGAAAGCAAGAGTCGGGATTATCCGGTATTTCAGCCATGTAAAGAGTCCGTGGGACCACTGTTTCGAAAATTGGATCGACGCCGTGGTCGATACGAAAAAAGTTGCTTCGGACGCGGTGCATTTTCTTTATACTCTGGGATGCCGGAAAATTCTGAACGCAAATTGGTATTATAATGACGCATATAACGAGAAACCGCTCGGCTACCGTGAAGCAGCGGATTGCCTGGGGCTGGAACGGCTTGAACTGGATTACGATATATTCTACGGGAAACCACACTATGGCAGAAATGTCGCGAATGCAATCCGGAACATCTGGGAGAAGACGCATTTCGACGCCTTGTTTGCGGATAACCCGGAGCATTATTTCACGGAAAAGGGGAACATCTATCAGACTCTCGGAATTCCGGAAAACGTGAAGATTCTGTTGAACAATGATGAGCCTCAATATTATTTACGGACATCCCCGCAGGTCAGCGCGTTTTCGATTGACATGGACCGGATCGGTTATCTCACCGCCAAACGCCTTACGGAGGACCGTTATACACCCTGCCGGCTTGTTTTCGAGCGGACACTTTGCAACAGGGAATCCACCGGAGGAGCTTACATTCCGCCGCAGGAGACAAAAGAAAAGGAGGAAAAATGGATGGCAATGATATAACCAGAAGGAGATTGGAAAGTATGAAATTCAAATGGGATCGATTCACCTTGATCGAGCTTCTGATCGTAATTTCGATCATCGCAATTCTTGCCGCAATGCTTTTGCCGGCTTTGAACAAGGCGCGGGAAAAAGCCAGAGCAATTCAATGTACGGGAAACCTGAAACAGATCGGAACTGCTTTCAGCGTATATACCGGCGATTATCATGACTGTTACCCTACCACAATAGCTTTGTCCGGCACTTATTCATGGGATATTCCGAAAACAACATGGATCGGCGCGGTAGGGCAGTATATGGGAAACAGCGTCAAGAACGGGATCAACGCTTCAGGATGGCCGGGGTTGAAGCGGCCGGGACCGTTTGCATGTCCCACGCTTTCCGCATACCAGAACGGGGGAACTTTCTCCGCAGATGTTGTTCACTACGGATATAACAGCGATCTTTTCGGAAAAACGAATTATGAAGTCGACAGTTCTTACTGGGGCGTGGAGCGCACGGTTGCCGCACCGGTAAAAACCGGAAAACTGAGAGCGGCATCCGGAACGATCATGCTTGCCGATTCCAGATTCTCAAAAACGAACAATCTGAGCGGCCATTATTCGTTTGCACAAGCCACGTTCGACCATTTGGCATTACGGCATTCCCGGAAAGCAAATATTACTTATGTTGATGGTCATGTCGGACAGGACGGGATTCATGCCGCTGTTGCTCATCCTCCGAGACTGCCGTGGAATGTAGTCGGCAAAGCGATGTCCTGGTATCCGATTTATGGCAACACTTATGATTACGGTCCGTTTTAGTTTCCAGTAAATAACCGAAAGGAATAAGACCATATGAAAAAAATCTTGTGCGCGGCGCTCGGAGCGTTGCTGTTGAACATGCCGGCTTACGATGTCAGAAATCCGGCACTGAACCCGGTGGAATTTCAGACGCCGCTTCAACATCAAAATCTGGAACTGGTGAAAGACGGCAGGCTCAATTTTGCAATCGTTTTCGATAAAAATGCCGAAAAACATCTGCGTTATCCGAATCAGAAAGGAATCCGGTCCGCAGTGGATACCCTGATCCGGGAAATTGAAAAATCCACCGGACAGAAACCTGAAGTGTTCGATATCTCCGAACTCGAAAAGGCGAAAAAATATCCGTATCGCCTTCTGATCGGGGAAAGCGCATTGACAAAACAGCTCGGAATTGATGTCTCGAAGCTGCCGCGGGAAGGATTTCTCATCAAAACCTTTCCGGAGGGCGTCGCAATCGCCGGAAACGACTCCTCCCTCGACAGGGAATTCAACAAAAGCCCGCTTGACCGGGCGGGAGCACAGCGGGGCACGCTCTGGGGCGCATATGATTTTCTGGAACGGTTCTTCGGATGCCGTTACTACTATCCGGGCAAGTACGGCTCACTTCATCCGCAGGTGAGAAATCTGGATATCGCGCCGGTTGCCTATACGGATTATCCGCGTTTCCGGAACCGGTCAGAACAGTGGTTCATCTGGAGTCTTTACGGATGGGGAGGAGAAAAGAAGATCAAAAAAGAATGGATTGAACTTCTGGGTCCGTTGACCGACGGGGATCTTCAGTTCACAGAGGCATGGCGGCTTGCGCGGACCTCTCCCTTCTGGGCGGGGCATAATCCGCGCCCGGAAAAATTCCTGGCGGCATACCCGGAAAAAAAGGAGACCATTTTTTATCGCGCCCCGAACGGAAATCAGTATTATAACGAGAAACAGCACATCGGCAACTATTTTGATGTGACGAAACTCGAATTCGCGGATCTTCTTGTGGATTCACTCAAAAAATATTATGCCTCGAACGGAAAAGAAAATGACGGCTGGAGCAATGTCAACAATACATATATTCCGTTCGGACAGTGCGATTCCGAGGTGCCGCTTCCGGATATGATCAACAATCCGGTTGTGAAGAAGGAAAATCTGATCACGCAGGAAAACATCAGGCGCGGATTTTCCTACAGCGATATTTACGGGCGTTTCTATCAATATCTCGGAAACCGGCTCAAAAAGGAACTTCCCGGAAAGAAACTGGTTCTTCTTCCCTACTCCAACTATACCCGCGCTCCGTTGAATCCGAAATGGACTCTGCCGGACAACGTCGAGCTCCGGGTCTGCATTTTCGATTTTCCCGCATGGACGCGCAACAGGGAAATTGCCGCAAAGTGGCAGGAAAACATGAACGAATGGTACAACGCACTCGGCAGACGTCCGGTCGTTTCACTCTGGCTCTATAATGTGCCGGGCAATCCGTTTGCCCGCGCGATCGCCCCGCAGCTGATCGCGGATGTCCCGAAGGTGCTGGGAAAAACTCTCGGCAATACAGAACTCTTTTTCGATCAGTACGGCGGATTGGAATTTTATTACTATTACGCCAATTACGCAGGCGTCCGCGGCATGTGGAACCCCGGTTTCAATGTTGACGCCGCCATCGCGGAACATTGGGAACCCTTCTACGGAAAAGAAGCCGGAGCGTATCTGAAACAGTTCCATAAGGTGCTGTTCGACAGTTACATGAAATATTTTGTCCCGCAGAAGGAGCGCAATCCGCTTTATCCTGTAACGGTGATCAATGAACTGGAATCTCTTTTGAAGAAAGCGGAGAGCTCTATCCCGCCGGATTCAATCGAAATGAAACGCTTCAGAGTATTCGCCTTTCCGTGGAAAAAGGCATTTGAGTCCCAACGGAACCGTCATGCCTATGCCCGCCCGCTTTACGGTGCACATCAATTGCTTTCCACCGAAAAAATCACCGTGGACGGCAAACCGGACGAAGTCTGGAACAGAGTGAAATCCATGCCGACGCTTGACCCGCGCGGGAGCAGCGAAAAACCGGAATATCCGTCCGATATCAAGCTTGCATGGGATAAAAAAGGCATCTACGGACTGGTCGTTTCCCCTGATCCGCCGCTTGCCGATGAGAACAAGTCCATCTGGAACAATTCCAATGTCGAAATTTTTGTTTCTCCCGGAACGAAGAAAGAGGACTATTTCCATTACGCGGTCGATCCGTTCAACAAACGGCATTCCGGCACGAAACAGCTTGTTCCCGTGGACAAGCCATACAACGGATACTGGAAGAGCCCCGGTTTCCAATCGGCGGTCGACACAACGGAAAAAGGCTGGACACTGGAGTTCTTCATTCCATACGAAGACCTGAAAGTCAAATCGCCACGAGCCTATGACACATGGATGGTCAATATCGTAACCAATAAAAATTCCGAACCGAAGGAATACAGTTCAACAGCCATGACGCTCGGCAACAATCATAATCTGCCGATGTACGGACTGCTTAAATTTCTCGGCAAGGGAGAATAAAACGGCAGAACGATTGAACAAGGGAACATTCGAAGCAGGAAGGATCGGAAGATATTTTTTCAGATCCTTCATGTTTTGCAAATCTTTTTTAAAATTAAAAACAGCAGGGAGATGAAAAAATGAAAAAGAAATTGAGCATTCTGGCAGCAGGAGTCCTCGCGGGAACACTTTGTGCGCAAAACGCGGTTACAGTCAAGCAGAAACAATACAGCGGTTGGAAAGCAAGGGATTTTGCCTGTAATCAGCAGGCGGAAATTGTGAACGACAAGAATTTCTACCAGTTCAATCTCCTTCAGTATCAGCCGGATAAAAACGGAAAGATGCAAACGTTCATGAACATTTCCGCACCGCGCCAGGAGTGGGGGTTCGGACGGGCGCCGATCAACTTTCTTTCGATAACGGTGAACGGAATCAGGGAGAGAGACCTCCAGCCGAATGAGGAAAGCTTCAGAACATGGGCCAAACCGGATTCCGCCGGAGCCACGGTGACGCTGAACTTCGACGGAGCCAAAGTCATTTTCGATGTCTATATGAAGAAAGGTTCACCGGTTCTCTGGTTCTCATTCCGTCAACCGGAAAAACAGCTTGAACCGGTCAGGAGCATCAGAATCAGGGCGGATCTGGTAATTTCGCGCCTGCTTACGAAGAACGGCGTCACCGTCTGGAATGATGTCTACAACCGCCAGGCGCAGACTGCCACGCGAAAACTTGAACAGCAGAACTCCCCTTACGCGCTGAATGCGGATGATCAGTACATCATTTTCAGCGACAAAGTCCTGGACGGTTCTGACAAAGATAAAGGATTCGGGCCGTCGTTTCTGGCATTCGACATGGGCGGCGTTAAAGATGCAAATCTGTATCTCGGCAATTCATGGGCGAATAACGTTACTTTTACCTTGAATCCGGATTTCAAGGAATTCAAATTCGGAATCTGGCAGCAGAAGAATGCAATTGCCAATCAGGATTTCATGAAACTTTTTGAAAAGGAAAAAAATTCCTTTCTCCTCCGGTAAAGTCCGCATCCACAAAAAACGCCTTGGATTTCACTCTGAAGACAAGGCGTTTTTTATGTTTTTACTGAAAAAATGAACAGCATTTTTCCCGTGTCCAGTCAATATCGTGGGGCAGCAGAATTTAACGGTATGAAATAAATTAAAAAAATCTGCTTCAGGCTCTTGACAAAACCCGAATTTTATTTATAATATATAATCAGTTACACGTGTAAGTAAATATATTTCAAACAGGGAAACCGGTGAAAATGGCAACAATCAAAGATATTTCGCAAAAACTTGGAATCAGCCATGCCACCGTTTCCTATGTCCTGAACGGACGTGCGGAACAGTTCAAAATCCGTCAGGATGTATGCAGGAAGGTTCTGGAAACGGCAAAAGAACTCGGTTATGTGCGGAATTCGCTTGCACGCTCCATGGTGACAGGGCGCAGCAATACCATTGGTTTCGTAATCAATTCCGGTATGGGAACGGAATTTGTGCAGAGAATCACAGGGGGAATTCTTCAGGCCGTGGATCAATATGATTTTTCACTGAAACTTTTCGATGCCGAAACCTTGAACAAAGCCACCGTAATCCGCCGTTTGCGGGAACAGCAGATCACAGGCGTAATTCTGCACCATCCGGATATTCATGTCCTGATTCCCTGGCTGAAGGAGCTGAAAGGGCTGGACGTTCCATGCGGCATCGTCAACATGAGAAATGACACCGGCATCGGGCATGGAGTAATCTCCGACGATATCAGAGGGACAAAGGATGCCGTACATTACCTGGTCTCACTGGGGCACACAAAGATTGCTCATCTGACGGCAGATGTTTTATGGGATTATGTCCGGGAACGTGAAACCGGCTATCGGCAAGGTATGGAGGAAATCCCTGCTTGCCGGCCTCATATTATACGAATAGGGCTATATGGATTCGGAAGCAACCTGAAATTGCTGAAGCGGTTTCTGTCCGGAAAAAAAGACCGTCCCACGGCAGTCGTCTGCGATTCCGATTATCATGCACTGGAACTGTTTCAGGCTGCATACCAATTGAATATCAAGGTGCCCGATGAACTTTCCATTATCGGGTTCGGCGGTCTGAGTCCCGCAAAATACAGTGCAGTCCCTCTGACTACGGTGGAACAGCCGTTTGAGCAAATCGGCTTTGAAGCGGCACGAATGCTTCTGGAACATATTACAACACAAAAAGTAATCGACGGTCGGAATATCATTCTGCAAAACAGTCTGGCACTTGCCGATTCCTGCGCAATGCCGTCTGCCATGCAGCATCATAAGAAAAACAACAGGAAGGGGAAGGAGTTTTCATGAAAACAACGGTTACATGCAGATTTACCTTGATAGAGTTGCTGATCGTTATAGCGATCATTGCAATTCTTGCAGGCATGCTTCTGCCTGCATTAAACAAGGCAAAAGACACGGCACAGGGCATCTCATGCCTCAGCAATCTGAAACAGATCGGACTGGCGCAGGCAGCCTACTCTCAGGATTACAGTGAATGGATTGTTCCTGCAAGAATAGATGCAGACAATGCCGTTTACAGTTATTACAGCCGCATATGGTTCGGATTGCTTTCCGGATATGCCGGGCACAATACCTCCGGCGTCATGGGAGACAGGATAACGCCCAGCTACGGAGCCAGTTACAACGGGCCGAACATTACGAAAGGTTCCTTTGTCTGCCCCGGTGCGCAGAAACCATTCAGCGAAAATACGGAAAAAGGATTTTCCTATACGCATTATTCAATCAACATCTGGCTTTCCGGGCAAGGAAATACACGAACATCGTTCGATACTTTCCAGCGGCGGCTTAATGCTTTGACCAAACCCTCCCGCGCCATATTTGCAGGGGATACACTGCGTGCTCAGGCATACCGGCTTGTAACTCCCTATGATCCCTCTTTCCGGCATGGTTCCAAAGATCCGCGTCCTGTCGTTCCGGACAGCGGTCCGGCGCTGAATGCGGCATATACAAAAGGCAAAGCCCAGTTCACTTTCATGGACGGACATGCGGAAGGAGTCTTTTATAAGGATTTTGTGAAATGGGCGCCAGATAACTCCAGCTCCATAGACTGGGGAAAGACTCCTTACTCGATTTACAAGGACAGGAAAATGTATGCAACCGGATACGATATTGCCAAGTAAAATCAAGAAAGGAACAGTATGAAAAAACATCTATTGACGTTATTGGCCGTTCTTTCCCTGGGCATCGGGACAGCACAGGAATCTTATGAAGCGGGATTCAATGACGGAAACGCAGAAGATCTGCCGAAAGAATGGGTGCAGAACCGTTATGAAAATTTCAAGCCTTACGGCACGGTACGCATCGTCGACGCTCCCTTTGCAGAAACAAAATACAAAAAAGCGGCGGAAGTATGCGGCAGTGAATCCAAGGCGGTTGATCTTATTCTTCAAAGGCAGATTCCGGTTTCAGCCGGAGATATCATCGCGATTGAGGCTGCTTTTAAAACAAATGCCGGTTCGGAAGCAAGATTCGGCTTTTACGGCAGCTCAAAAAAGGGATTTAATGAATACGACGCCAGAAACTTCAAAGCAATTTCCAACGACTGGGACAAACGTGTTGCGATTCTGGAAATCAAAAAGCCGGAAACGGAAACTGTCAAGATCTTCGTCAGTGCAAAACCCGGGACAAAAGTTCTCTATTCCCATGTAAAGATCACCAGACTCGACAAAAAACAATCCTTCTATTATTCAACCGTACAATCAAAAAAACTGTTTCAGGAACTTGCTAAAGGAAACAATCTTGCCCGCGGGAAAAAAGTCACTTTCCAGCCGGAACCGCGTTACCCGCTGACCGCAGCAGGCGGAACGGATGCAACAGATCTGACAGACGGGCGTTTTGCGTCTTCCAATCTGATCTGGTTTGAAAAAGAGGCTGTAGGCTTCGAAGGAGCACATAACGGTGCATCCATTACAGTTGACCTCGGCAAAGTACAAAGCGTAAAAAAAGGCATCATCCGTCTGCAGGGCGGACGCATGCAGGATTATGCCACGGCATTTCCGGATGTCCTTGAGGTATGGGTCAGCAAGGACGGAGTGCATTCCTATCTTGCCGCGAAACTGACAAAACTCAAAGCTATGGAAATGGAATTCTCCAACTGGAAAGACCTTTACTATCTGCCGGAAAGCGAGGATAATACAGGCGTGCCATATGTTTATCCATTTTCGCTGGATATCAAAGCGGATGCACGTTTCATTACATTCCGGTCTCCCGTTTACCGTCTGCGCTCCATGTTCAGCGATGAACTGGCTGTTATCGAAGCCAGTTCCAGCGACAGAGCACAACCGGATTACAACAGTGTTTACAAAACTGAACCACGCTTCATCAACCACGGCAGTATCATGATCTATCCTAAGATGGATACCTTTTACATCGCGGAAAATGTCTATCTGCCGAATTACCTTTATGCGGATTCCCTGCTGAAGGAAAACACAGGAAAGTTTTCCTATGCCATTGATCTGCCGCAGGAGGTGACATTTCAGCCTAGCAAGGCATGGCCCGCCGACACCCGCAGACTCGGCAGGACGGAAACAAAAAACGGACGGACCATTCTGTATTTTGAACCGAAGGATTCCCTGAAAAATTTTCTTGCCGTTCAACAATATGGATTCGGTCCGTTTTACTTTTCCGTGGATCATGCCGAAAAAATTCCGGCGCAGGAAAAATATGTCATATTCACGACATATTACAACGGCAGGAAAGCGCTGGAAGTCCGCCGCGGCATTGAGTTCCTGAAGATGCCGGAAGTACCGCAATTGAAGCAGCTTGATATTTCGCTCTGGCTTGAGGAACGTTTCAAGGACGCGCCCGATTACCATAAAACCAGTAAAAAAACCGGGTTCACAACTGAAATGTTCTTCCCGCGTTCCGTCGAAGACGCACGGAAATTTCTTCCTTTAGTTCTGGAGGCTAAAAAACAGGGAAAAAAGATTCGTCTTGAACTTGAACCGACGCAACGCCTGTGGGTCCGCTGGAAAGACAGAAACACCTATCGCTGCATCGGCTCGGAAAATGATCTTCGCTCTGTCTGTCTCGCTTACCGGGGAGAGGAATATCTCAAAACAGTTGAGGAAATCCGCGACATCGTGAAAATTCTGCCCGCCGATACGATCACGTTCGATATTGAGAACTGGGAACCGAACCGGATGAATGCTTCGATCAATCAATGCCCCCGCTGCAAAGAAGCAAAGGAAAAAGCAGGATTTTCCACATGGGTAGAATATTTTGAGAAGTTTCAGGCAGATTATGTAAAGAAATATGCTGAGGCAGCACGGGAAGGCGCAAAACAGGCTGGACGCCCCATCCCGCGCATCGGATATTACGCCCTTGCGCCGGATACAGCTTACCGTTGCCTGGAGGGACCTGTTTCTCTCCTCGGATACCGGTATCTTTATCCGGATTACAGCAATGAAATACAGAAATCTTATTATGGGCGCTCCAGCGCGGGAGCACATCACATGATGCGCCGCGTATCTAAGGAAATCGGCAATCCCTTCATTCTGGTTCCATGGCTGAGCGGAGGGACAGGAGCCATCTGCACCGTTCCTTATTCCTACCGTACGGAACAGCATGTTCTGGAAACACTCATGAACGGCGCAGGCGGAATCCAGTTTTTCTCACGGAAAAGTTTTGAATCACCGCTTGATTATTATTACCTCGCACGTGCCCTCTCAATGCTTGCCCCTTACGAAAATATCCTGATGAAAGGTTCCCTGGATGAGTCGCTTACAGGTTCCGATCCGAACATGCTTTATACGGCAAGAAAACTGGGAAGAAAAATTCTGTTCCTGGCTGGCAACTATGAAAGACGGAAAAAGGCGGATGCCGTTCTTTCGCTGAACAATATTAAATCAGTTCAGACTCTCTCCCCTTCTCCGAAAGCAACACTGAACGACGGAAAAGTCAGAATTCTGGTAGAGCCGGACTCTTTCGGGCTTTATCTCATAGAAATATAAACAGCAGAAAACTGTCTTTACAGATTCCGGCGGAAGATTTTTCACATGGAAAGTCTTCCGCCGGATTTTTTGGCGCCGGGAAATAAAAATAAGAGATTTTTATGATTTTTTTCTTTCGCTTTCACGAAAACCGGGTATATATTACTGTTTTATGAAAATCATAGACTGAACTGAAAAGCAGAGAATACAAATCTCTGCCCGGATAAAGAAATGGAAATGAAAATGATGAAATACCCGATCCCGGAAAAGATTCCGCTCAGAAAACGTGAATGGCTTGACCGCGAACTCACAAAAGCGCCAATCTGGTGCTCGGTCGATTTGCGCGACGGCAATCAGGCGCTTCCGATGCCGATGAACCCGGAAAAAAAACTGGAATATTTCAAACTGCTCTGTGCCATCGGATTCAAAGAAATTGAAGTCTCGTTTCCGTCCGCTTCACAGGACGATTTCGACTTTGTCCGCAATCTCATCGAAAAAAAGGAAATTCCGTCCGATGTGCGCATTTCCGTGCTGACTCAGGCGCGCGAACCACTTATCAGGCGTACCGTGGAATCACTCGTCGGCGTGGAAAAAGCGATTCTTCATCTTTATGTCGCGACTTCCGACCTGCATGAACAGATCGTATTCGGAAAAACGCATGAAGAAACTATGAAAATGGCGGTGGAAGGAACGAAGCTGGTTCGCCGCTGTCTGAAAGAATACGGACTGGAAGGCAAAGTCGCTTATGAATTCTCTCCGGAGGAGTTCACGGACAGCGATCCGGATTATGTGATCGAGGTCTGCAAAGCCGTCAAAGAAGCGTGGGGACCCTCCGCCAAAAATGATTTCATCGCGAATCTCCCGCAGACCGTTGAGCGGCGCCCGCCTCACCATTACGCGGATATGATCGCCTATTTCATTGAAAAATATCCGTATATGGATGAAACGACCGTCAGCGTTCATTCCCACAACGACCAGGGGTGTGCGGTCGCGTCTTCCGAATTTACGATTATGGCAGGTGCGGAACGTGTCGAAGGCACGCTTTTCGGACACGGGGAGCGCACCGGCAATGTGGATCTCTGCACGCTGGCGCTGAATCTGGCATCCCGGAATATTCCCACGGGGCTGGATTTTTCCGATCTTCCGCATATTGTCAAGGTCGTGGAAAATGCAACAGGAATTGATGTCCACGAACGCCATCCCTATGCGGGACAGCTCGCTTTTACGGCATTTTCAGGTTCCCATCAGGATGCGATCCGCAAGGGAATCGACCGTCTGGCGCAGGCGCAGGAACTGTTCCATGTCCAGTGGAAAGTGCCTTACCTGCATATCGACCCTGCGGATGTCGGGCGCAAATACGAAAAGCTGATCCGTATCAACAGCCAGTCGGGAAAGGGCGGCGTCGCATACGTTCTGGAGCATGATTTTGAAATCTACCCGCCCAAGGGAATGCACCCGGAAATCGGCGCTTCCGTACAGAAATATGCCGATGCAAAAGGCGATGAACTGGATGCCGCCGAACTGCTCAAGGTGTTCAACGATACGTTCGTCAATGTGAAAGGACCGTTTGAACTGCTCAAGTTCTCCCGCATTTCCAAAGGCGACGAGCACGACGAATCCAAGGAGGGGGCGCTGGTTGAAGTCAGCCTGAATCTGAAATTTGACGGTCAGGCAAAGGAAATCCGCGGCATTGGAAACGGTCCGATTTCGGCAACGGTCCACGCCATCCGCAATGAGGCAAAACTGTATGACTTCATTCTGGAGGATTTCTCGGAAAAGACACTCGGCACCAATGCGGATGCAAAAGCGATTGCATTCGTCGGAGTCCGCCGGAAAAGCGACAACAGTCTCTTTTATGGCGTCGGCGAGCATCAGAATATCGACCTCGCCGCGATTTTTGCCCTGTTCTCCGCTTTGAACCGGGCGATTCTCAATGAACGGGGATAAGTTATGAAATTCAAATATATTCTGCTGATTGTGCTGGTCATCATTGCACTTCACCTCGTGGTCGTGTGGTTTTTCATGAGAGGCGGGAATGTTCCTGCGGCGGGAGCAGAAGCCACAGCCGGCGGAACGGAGCAGAGTATTGCGGAAGCCATCGCCGCAGCCAAAGCCAAAGCAGGTTTGAAAAAAACTCAGAACCTGACGGAAAAGGATATGGCGTTCCAGGACCGCTCCAAACCGGTACTTTCCACCACGCCGCGGATTCATACTCCCTACCGTTACGAATATGCGGTCCGCGGCAACATTCCGGGAATTCCGTCCAGCGCCAATGCAACATCGGGCATTCTGCTGGATGCCGACACACGGATTGTGCTCTGGGCTAAAAATCCGGAACGTGCGTTTCCCATTGCGTCCATGACCAAGCTTATGACCCTTTTCCTGGCATATGAAGATATCGTGGCGGGAAAAGTTGCGCTGGATACGCAGATACAGGTAACAAGGGCTGCCGCAAAGATCGGCGGGAGCCAGGTCTGGCTGGATCCGCGGGAAACCTTTTCGCTTCAGGACCTGCTGATGGCAGTCTCGCTGAAAAGCGCAAATGACGCAGCATACCTTGTCGGCGAATATCTCGGCGGCGGCGATGTCGCTGCATTCATTGCGCGAATGAACCGGCGCGCCGCGGAGCTCGGCATGAAAAATACGCATTATTACAATCCGCACGGACTTCCCGGCACATCCAGCCGCACGGACAATGTGAGTTCTCCCGCAGATATGGCGACGCTTGCCGAATATATTCTGGAGCATCCGCTTCTGATGAAATGGTCCTCCACACTCTACGCGGATTTCCGGACGCCGGGGACGAAAGGTCATCTCCGGATGAAGAATCATAATAACCTTCTGCCCGGAGGAAGATATGCCAGCCCCGGAGTGGACGGACTCAAAACCGGTTTCATCGCCCGTTCCGGCTACTGTGTAACCGTAACGTGTCTGCGCAACGGGAAACGCATGATCGCGATGGTGACGGGTTATCCGACGGCACGCGAACGCGACCAGTTTCTCAGGCAGCTCCTGAGCTGGGGTTATTCCCGCGCGGATGATCCTGCGGCGGCGCTTGCGGAAACGCGGAAGCAGGCATCCCAAGTCCGGACCACGACAAAAACCGCTGCAAAAAAGAAAACTGCGGTCAAACGTACTGCGACAAAGAAAACTTCTGCAAAGAGAAGACAACAGTAATCCCTATATCACAAGAAACAAGAAAAAAATGCATCAATAACTCAATGAAGCGACAGCACCGAAAAGCACTGATCTCTTTTTCTGCGTTTTTTCTTGTGCTCTTTACTACAACTTTCTGTCCGGATTATCCGTCAGTTATCATATTCCATACAGTTTATCCGGGATGGCAGGAAGAACACGGAAATCTGAAAATTGTTTTTTTTTCGGACCTGCATCTCCGTAACACCACCATTGAAAACGGTTATCCCCGCAAACTGATTGACTGCATCAATAAACTTCAACCGGATTTGGTCCTGATTCTCGGTGATATCTTTGATCGCTCCCAGCATGGTAGAATCAGAGAACTTAAAGAGCCGTTCGTCAAAATTTTCTCTCAACTCAAAAGCCGTTACGGAATATTCGCCATACTGGGAAATCATGATGTTTACTGCGGAAAAAGAATCATTACCGAACTCTGCGAAGCGGCGGGAATCCGTATGCTGGATGGAAACCTTGCAACTCCGGTCATCAACGGCAAACCGCTTTTTCTCTATGGTATCCGGGAATATGACGACAAGAGAGTAACACTCTTGAAAATTCCAGAATGGGAAAAACGGAAAATCAATACATTGAAGACACCGCTCATTCTTTCTC
>ENA-UOOA01000483-UOOA01000483.1-human-gut-metagenome-genome-assembly--contig:-P61old-NODE-483-length-83584-cov-8.830466_pt1 | contig 83584 bp, 70 predicted proteins | sample MGYA00242467_ERZ724014 | MGnify/ENA metagenome assembly ERZ724014 | reverse complement strand
TCATAGAGCTCCTCATGAGGAAAAGTTGTAAAAGTGGTATTTCATTCCGGCAGCAGGACAGGGCAGGACGTTGCCAGTCCCCTGACCTCACTTCTTCTTTCTCCATTCAATTGCTGAATTGTTCGATTGTTCGATTGTTCAAATGTTTCCCCGTTCCTTCTTACTTCAGAGTTCCATGTTCCTCTGTTCTTACTTCAAGGGTGAAAATAAGAATTTTCACCCTCATAGAGCTCCTCATCGTGGTTGCGATCATCGCGATTCTGGCAGCCATGCTGCTGCCGGCACTCAACGCGGCACGCACCAAGGCAAAATCCATCGCGTGCCTGAATAACTTGAAGCAGGCAGGGCAGATCGCCCAGTTTTACATCAATGACAATGACAGCTGGGCATTCGGTCCGCTTGCCGGAGCGATTTACTCTCCTGCCGGAAATGCAAATTACCAGGCTTACGGCACTCTGCTATACAGACATGGCTATATTCCGGGAAAATATCTCGCAACGGGAGGATATCATGTCGCCAGATATATGACATGCCCGACCGTCAAAGAGCAATCGGGCACCCGTTTGATTCTGCAAGATGGACTGGTCAACAGCTTGTATACTTACGGCATTGCGCAATATGCCTATGACAGCAGCGGAAAAACAATAGTCTATCCTGACAAAACGTTCAAAACCAGCCAGCCGGCTTATTCACGCCCCTCAAATTTTCCATATTTCATGGATTCCGCCAACGGAACCGCCAGTGCAGCCCCTTTCCCCTGGTATACCTGGGATTGCAGGAATACAAACAATGCAAAACCGGCGGGAGTCCATGCAAAACTCTGCAATGTCGCCTTTCTTGACGGCCATGCCGGTGCAAACAGCCGCGGGGAACTGCATTCGAAATACAAGATCGCAAACTTCGCCATCCTCACTTATTGAGAGAAAAGGGGCGCTTCGCAGGCATCCGGACAATACAGCGGAATAAAATTTCGATCACCGGAACGTCGTTCCGCTGTTACGGTTCATGCTGCTGGAGAATTTCAGGAACTTTCTTCTCCAGGTATTCCATCGAATAGGCAAGCGCTTCCTCGGCGGTCTCCGCGGCAAGGGCTTTTTCCGCGATCCGCTCCGCATCGTACATGGAAATATTGCGGATCAAACGGCGGATGTGCCCGATTGACAGGGGAGACATGCTCAACTCCTTGACGCCGAGCCCGATCAGAATCGGAATATAACGCGGGTCTCCCGCGACTTCGCCGCAGACGCCTACCCAGATGCCGTTGCGTTCCGCCGCATCGACAGTCCGCCCGATCAGTTCCAGAACCGCCGGATTGGTCGGGGCATACAGATGCGCAACTTTCTCATTGTTCCGGTCAACCGCAAGCGTATACTGCACAAGGTCGTTGGTTCCGATACTGAAGAAATCCACCTTCTTCGCCAGTTTATCCGCAATCAGCGCCGCGGACGGGATTTCGATCATGACCCCGATATCCATGGAGCCGTCAAACTTCATATTGGAATTTTTCAGGTCGGAACGGACCTCATCCAGAAGCTTCAAAAGTTTATTCAGCTCATCCATGCACGAGACCATCGGGAACATCATGCGGATCTTTCCGAAAACTCCGGCGCGGAGAATCGCACGCATCTGGACTTTCAGAATCTCCGGTTTTTCCAGACACAGCCGGATCGCACGCAGTCCCAGAAACGGATTCTGTTCGTGATACGCGCCGAGCGCCTCGCTGAGCTTGTCCCCGCCGAGGTCCAGAGTCCGGATGATCGCCGCCTGGCCGTCCATTGCCGTGGCGACCTTTTTGTAGATCTCAAACTGCTCCTCCTCCGTGGGAAGTGTCGGACGGTTGATGTAAAGATATTCCGTCCGGAACAGCCCGATGCCCGACGCACCGTATTTTTTGATGTCCTCCAGAGAATCGGCATTTTCCACGTTGGCGGCAAGATGAATGCGGTATCCGTCGACGGTCTCCGATTTCAGCTGGGTTTCACGCAGAAGCTCGTTGTAAAGTTTTGCCTTGCGGCTCTCTTTCTGCTCATAAAGTTCAATCGTCTGCTTTTCCGGGTTCAGGATCGCAATTCCGAGAAAACCGTCGATGATCATCCGGTCGCCGTCTTCCACCCGTTCGACGAAGTGGTTCATGCCGACGATTGCGGGAATTCTCATGGAACGTGCCAGAATCGCGCTGTGAGAGGTTTTACTTCCCGACTCCGTGGCGAAAGCAAGCACATTCGTGCGGTCGAGCAGCGCCGTGTCGGAAGGAGTCAGATCCTTTGCGATGATGATACGCGGCCCCGGCAGATGGTCAAGTTTCGGGCGTTCCAGACCGTAAAGATTCGAGAGAATGCGCGCTGCGACATCCTGAACATCGGCGGCGCGTTCGCGCAGATAAGGGTCCGGCACCGCGGAAATCGCCGCAATATATTTCTGCATGGTCTGGGAAAACGCGGCATCGGCATGGATCAGTTTTTTGGAAATCGAGGAGCAGACCTCGTTCATCAGCATTTTGTCATCGACGATCAGGAAATGGGCGTCGAAGATATTGGCTTCATGGGATTCGAGAGAAGTCTGGACACGTGTCCGAAGCTCCTTGATCTCGTCTCTGGTCTTGTCGATCGCCTGACGGAACAAAGCAATTTCGGTATCGACCTGTTCCGGCGCGATACCGGTGATTTTGATGTCTTTGAACAGTGTACGGTGAGACTCCGCAATCAGCATAACCGTCCCGATTGCAATCCCCGGAGATGCAGGAATCCCGTGATAAAGGACTTCCCGCTTTATTTTCTTATCGGGCAACCCCGCTCTGCCGTCACTACTCTTCATCGAATCCTTTCATGATGAGTCCGCCGAGAGCGTGCAGCGCCCGGTCGGCATCCGAACCGCTCGCCACGATCTTCAGTTTCGTCCCGCGGGGCGCCGCAAGCATCAGAAGCCCCATCAGGCTTTTGCCGTCGACTTTATCCCCCGTTGTTTCATTCTGCACGGAGATATCGGCATCGTAACCGGATGCCTCCTGTACAAAAAGGGATGCGGGCCTGGCATGAAGACCGCATGAATTCTTAATTTCAAAACTGCCGCTGACCGTTTTACTCATCTTTTATAAAAATCCCGAAACAACGCCGCCGACAGGAACAAAACCCCTTGCATTCCTGTCCTTTTGACTTTACAGTACTTTACAGTATCCCGTTTCTGCGGTAATTCAATGCGGAGTAATGCTTATGAGGCAAAGAAAATTCATATTTTTTTCCGGAAGGAGCTTCCGGCTTCTTTCTTTTCTGTTTATTTTCCCGTTCCCGCTGATCGCTTCGAACAGCCTGAAATGCGACTGGTGCAAAAATGCAATCGGTGCAGGAAAGAGTTATTACCGGATCAAAAATAAAAATTATTGTTCACGCTCCTGCGCAGACAAGAGTCTGGAACAGTCCCTCCCGGAATGTTCGGTCTGCGCCAAAAGGATCAAAGGCAGTTACCTGACTTCCAATGACAAAATCTTCTGTTCTCAGAAATGTTATGAATCCACACTGCCGGAATGCACGGTCTGCGGGAAACGTTCCGCCGCCGGAGCGCTCGCAGCAGACAACTCTTTCTTCGCCTGCCCGGACTGTCTCAGAAAGCCCCGCTGTTTCTCGTGCCAGATTCCGACCGGCGGCAGAAAACTGAACGATGGACGTGTAATCTGCCCAACCTGTTCCAAGACAGCGGTCTACAACGAAAACACCGCGAGAAAACATTTCCAGTCCGTAAGAAACGACCTGAAATACAAACTCGGGCTCGGCACCAGCCATCCCATTCAGTTTTATCTGATCGATCAGGAGACTCTCCACAAAAAATCCCGCAACCAGTCCGATGTCGTGACGGAACAGGGGCTCTTCGAATACCTTGCCGAGCTGGAAAAGGTGGTAACGCGCAATCTGCTGGGGCGCAAGGTTTCCGAAAAAGAGGAAAAAACTTCGGAATTGTTCAATATCTATGTACTGAACGGGCTTCCGAGGGAGCGCATGGAATATGTCATGGCGCATGAACTCGGACATGACTGGCTTGTGACGCATTTCCCCGGAATCCGCGATATGCAGGTCAAGGAAGGCTTTGCCGAATATGTCGGCTGGCTCTACAATAAACTCCACAACCGCGACTATCTGAACAAGCGCATCGAAGCAAACACCGATCCCGTCTATGGGCAGGGCTTCCGGATGATCAAGGACATTGCCGACAAAAAGGGATTTGACGGACTGAAACAATTTCTCAATTCAAAAAGGGAAAGCAGATGAAGAAAATCGGAATTACCGGAGAAAGCGGATTCATCGGAACGGTCCTGCGGGAAACACTGCGCCTGACGGATGCAGTGCATATCCCGTTTCAACGAGAGTTTTTTGGAGACCGGAACGCCATGTGCGGTTTTGTGTCGCAGTGCGACGCCGTTGTGCATCTCGCCGCAGTCAGCCGTTCGCAGGACCCGCAGGCGATGTATGAGACAAATATGCGGCTGACCGCCTGTCTCGCGGACGCGGCGGAACAGTCCCGGAACAAACCGCACATTTATTTCGGCTCCACCACGCACGAAGCAAAAGATACGCTCTACCATGCTTCAAAGCGCGACGGCAGACATCTGCTGGAAAACAGCGGCGCAAAATACGGCTACGCGGTCACAACACTTTTTATGCCGAATTGTTTCGGCGCCTATGGGCGTCCTTTCTGGAATTCTTTCGTTTCGACTCTCTGCTTCCTGTGTGCCGCCGGAAAAGAGCCGGAAAGGATTTCCGATGATACCGTGGAGCTGATCCATGTCGGAGAACTCTGCCGCAGAATCTGCCGGGCCATTCTCTCCGGTTCTCCTGAAAGCGCCGTTGTGATCCCCGCATCAGCATCTGTCAAAGTTTCTGATATTTACGCTCAGCTCCGCAGCTTCGACGCGGAACTTGCCGCCGGCAGAGTGCCGCACCCGGACTCGAAGTTCGGAATGGAACTTCTTCAGGCTTACTGGTCCTATCTTATGCCGCATCGGCTGGAAAACCTGCAAAGGTAGTGATTTCTCAGAAACACCGATACGGAAGCATGACAGTTTTTCCGGGATATCCCAAATATTACAGACAAGTAACGCCATTTTAAAGAGGAAAAGAAGACAAGTTTTCAGAACAAGAGGAAAAGATTCTGAAAAAAAGCGTTCTGCAGCGGATTGCAGCCAATTCTCCGGATGCTACATTGTAATTTCATATCTGTTGCCAGAACCGAAATAGAAGGAGAATATCATGTCTGTCTACATCCGCTGTAAAGTTGAGTCCGGTCTCGTCATTCTGGAAAGTGACGAAAAACTGACGGAGCCGAAAATTGTCACTTTGACGGGTGCCGACACCGATTGCCGTCAGCTTGACTGCATCTGGAAAGACGGCAGGTATCATATCACTTTTGAAGCCTCCTCCCTTGAAAAATGGTCGCCGGACACGCCGGTGCTTTATCAGTTGAAAGCCGGTTCCCTCACGGAACGGTTCGGATTCTGTGAACTCAAAACTTTTTCCAACACTGACGTTCTGCTGAACGGAGAACGCTGTTATCTCCGCGGCTACATCCGCGGAATCGTTGCGCATGAACATCCCAATATGACGGGCGGAACTCTCAAAGACGCCGCCGTCAAAAATATCCGTCAGGCAAAAAAATACGGATTCAACCTCGTTCGTTTCCACAGCACGATACCGACACCGGAATTCGTCGAAGCGGCGGATGAAGAGGGGCTCTTCATTCATATGGAAATCGGTTTCGCCTATGAATATGATGAAAAAGGCGACAAAAAGAGACTTTCCATGGACAATGCAAGCTGGAAAGAGACCATCCTCCGCTACCGCAATCATCCGTCTGTGGCGATTTTCTGCATCGGCAATGAAATGCACAAATCGGGGCATCAGCCCGAAGTACATGCTCTTTACGCGCTCGGCAAGGAGCTTGCCCCCGCAAAGCTCATCATGGACAATTCCGGCTGGGGCGAGTATGACCGTCCGACCGCGGACATTTATTCCCAGCACATCGCCTACTATTTCCCCTTCAAGCACCACGCCGACATGTTTGAAACGGACAACTGCTGGCGCATCAACGGTTCCACTTATGACGAACCGCTCGAAAACGACATTTCAAACGCCGCGGTCACAGCTCATATCCGCAGGGAGGCGGTTCCGCTGAAGCCCGTTATCGCGCACGAGGCGATTCACTATATCGAAATCCCCGATTATGAAGCGCTGAACAGAAAATTTGATGATTTCTGCGCCAGAGTCGGGGAAGACTACCTCAAGGCAAACGGCATCAGGAAACCCCGCTACATGACGGCGCTTCCCGAACTGATCCGCCGCAAGGGGCTCGAAGCAAAAATGCCGGACTATGTCAAAGGCTCCGAATTTTTCAAGAAACTGGCGATCAAGAGGTACCTGGAACAGCTCCGCCATTCCCGTCTCTGCGGATTTGAAATGCTCCAATTTGCCGATACGCTGAAATACGAAAATAAAAACGGCATCGTGGACTGCTTCGATGACGACAAATATATCGACCCTGAATGGATGCGTTCCGTCAACGCCGACGCGATATTGCTGGCGCGGTTTGAAAACGAAGTGTTTTACCATGACACCCCCGTCAACGTCGTGCTGAGCATCTCCAACTTCCTGCCGCAGCCGTATATCAAGGGCGACCTGAAAGTCAGCGTGAACGGCAAAGAGGTCTGGACCGGAAAAAATATCGCGCTCGCAGGCGGGCTTCAGAAACTGGCGGACATCCGGCTCCGTTTCCCGAACTCCGGCAAGGCTGAAAAAATGGAGCTTGCAGCCGAATTCACCGCTCCGGGGCAGACTCTGAAAAATGCCTGGAATTTCTGGCTTTATCCGCAGACACAGATCCGCGTCCTGCCGGAAATGGAACTCAACGATCATGCATTGGAAGAACGGATCAAGGCGCATCATGGGGAAAAGGACGCTTCTCTTGTGCTGACCGATACCCTGACTGACCGGGTGTTCAAGCATCTGGAGGACGGCAAAAACGTAATTCTGTTCTATCATCGCGACAATCCGGGCAACCGGTATTACTGGCCGGGGGCGCTGGAACGTTTCAAACCCTGCATCTGGGACCGCGGCAGCAATCTCGGCGGAGTGATAGATTCGGAGTATCTCCGCAAAGAACTGGCATCCGGCCGTTATTTCGATCTCAACATGCAGGCGCTTCTGGAAGGCAAGTACAAAATCTGCCTTGATGATTTTCCGGTGAAAACCGAGGAATTCATTTTCGGTATCGACAAACCCGTACGCGACCGTATGAAAGGACTGATCCACGGCGTCAAGGACTTCATCCCAGAAGACACCCTGCGGAACTTCTCCCATCTGTTCTCCGTGAAAGTCGGCAAAGGCACTCTGACCGTCTGCACGATAGTCTCCGGCGGACAGTTCTCAAGTCCGGCGTCGGACACGTTCCTTGCCGCTCTGCTGAACGGCGCCACGGAATTTGCAACGGAAAAAGCGATTGAGCCGGCAGTTCTGAAACAATATCTTGCGGATGAAACCGCCAAAGGGGAACGCAGGGAAGATGTCATGAACCATTTCTGGGAAATCGACAACAAGCCTGTCGAAGACACTCTTTTCTGGGAACAGACGGGAATCGACCTGAGTAAACTGCACTGAGTCCATCCAAATTTCTGTGGTGATTAAAATTACAGAAAATCTGTTACGGTCTCGTATCTCCTTCTGCCGTCATACCGCAAAATACTGAAACCGCCGCGGAATATGAGGGAACGGCTGCCCCATATTCCGCGATGGTTGAAAATTATTTGCACCGTGGTAAATCTGTTTTTACCTCTTAAAAATTCGTCTGCTCATTGCCGATTACGCTTTCTTTCTAAAAAAAACGTCTTTTTCTGCTTGTCTTTTGCTTGAACAGGTATTATTATACAGCTTAAGAGACGCAGAAAAAACGTTTTTGAATTCAGAAAGGAAAGGTTTTCAGTCAGAAAAGAGTTTTTTGCGGAACAGAATGTCTTTTTTCATGTCAAAAAAGAGTCATCCGGTATTTTAAAATAATAACAGAGTTTAAGTTGAAGGGGATGTAGAAACAATGCAGAATGAAAATACGAATCTTACTGCGGTCTTGGAACGGGCGGGGCTGGCTGTAAAACTGTCAATTATCTCATGTGTGCTTTCCGCGGTGCTTTCCATCATTATTCTGCTTACCGGTCCCGTTTACGAATGGGCGGGTTTTGCAACTTTCACCCTCTCCCTGATTCCTTTCACAATTGCTTTCCTCTGTGCATTGATGGCGTGGATCCATTCCAAACTGACGGAAAAGGCAATCCGCGACGAAGAAGAAAAAGTCATCCTCCAGAAACGGAAGGAAAGCAAGCTCTCTATTCTCGAAATCTCTGAGGATGTGAGATTTACAGCCGGGCGGAACCTGCTGAATTTTGAAAAATATGTTCCCTCCACCGTCGCCGCTCTGATGACGGTGATTTTGGCTTTCGTGCTGGTCTATCTCTGGAAAGCCCTGATTTTCCGTCCGGAAGACGCCGTCACACTGGCAACAGGAATGCCGAAACAGCCGATCGTGCTGGCGTTCCTCAGTGCGATGTGCGCCGCATTCAGCCTGTTCCTCGGAATCTTTCTTGCCGGACAGTCTCACGTATTGGAATTCCGTTGGCTCCGTCCGGTCGGCGCATGGCTGATGGCCGGCGCTCTCGTGATGTGCTTTACTCTGATTTCCTCTCTGCTGGCTCAGTTTGAATTCCAGCCATGGGACGGATTCTTCTCCAGATTCACTTATTTCGCTCTGGCGGTTCTCTGCGCGGAGCTGCTGCTGAGTTTTATCAGTGAGTTCTACCGGCCGCGGAATCAGATGGAAGACCGCCCCGTCTACGAAAGCCGTCTTCTTTCCCTTTTCACGGAACCCGGCGGCATCATGCGCAATATCGCGGACTCCCTTGATTATCAGTTCGGCTTCAAAGTATCCAGAACGTGGATTTTCGGCTTCTTCGGGCGCGCCATTCTTCCGGCGATTCTCCTGTGGCTCCTTCTGTTCTGGGCATTTACAATCGTTACGGAGGTCGCTCCGGGTGAAGTCGGAATCCGGGAACGGTTCGGCGCGGTTTCCAAAAATAAAGAAACGCTGGACCCCGGAATCTATTTCAAACTCCCGTGGCCGTTTGAGACGATACGCCGGATTCCTATTGACAAAATTCAGGAGGTGGTCGTCGGTTCCCGTTTTGAAAAAGACGGCAAGGTACTGAAACCCGGCGTGGTTCTCTGGACCACGGCCCATGCGGAATCGAATTCTCCGATCAGCACAGGTTTCCTTGTCGCAAATGACATGATCGGCGCCGAAGTAGCCAGCGCAGTTTCGATTCTCGAAATCACGCTTCCCATCAATTACAGAGTCAGAAAAGATCAGGTCTACAACTACGCGTTCAAGTTTGAAAATGTCCAGCGGATGGTCAAAGATGTCAGCGAACAGGAAGCGACGCGTTACTTCGCCAGCACGGACTTCATCAAAGACATGTCCTCCGGCCGCGAGACGATTGTTCAGGCTCTCAAGACACGGATTCAGGCGGAAGCCGACCGTCTGGGACTCGGCATCGAAATTGACTGCGTGAATGTGAATGACGCTCATCCACCGGTCAAGGACGTGGCGCCCGCATTTCAGGATGTCCTTGCCGCGCAGGAACAAGTCAAGACATTGATCTACGAGGCGACGGCGCAGGCGGAGAAAGTGGAAGCCGAAGGCAAGATCAAAAGCATGGAAATCACCAGCAATGCGCAGGCATATTCCTATAACGTATCAACAGTGGCGGAGGCGGACGCGTTCCGTTTCAAGAGTCAGTTGACCGCATATCAGGCGCAGCCGAAACTGTTCCGTCTGCGCACCTATCTGGATTTTCTGGAAATCGACTGCAAGGATTTGCGTAAATACATCATTTCCGCAAATATCCCGTCTCAGATATTCGAGGTGAATATGGAGGAAAATCCGCGCCTTGACCTTCTGAACAGCGGCGATATCAATGAGCTTGGCAAATAAATAATAATTAAAATATTGGAGAACAAAATTATGTCGAAGAGCAGTCCCGAAAAAGTTTCTAAGGTGCCGGTTTACTGGTCCACAATACTTCTCGGCCTTATCGTTGCCGCCGTATTTCTGATGGCGATCTTTACGTATCAGGTTCAGGAAAATGAACGGGCATTGGTAATTACCGTGGGAAAAATCTCCGGTGAACGCGGGCCGGGATTGCATCTGCGGTGGCCTCTCCCTATTCAGGAGATCGTGAAATATGACATACGCCAGCGTTGTTTCGACGGCACCGTCGGCAATCTGGAAGAAACAATGACCGCCGATGAAAAGAACGTAATCGTCGGAATCTATACGATTTACAGCATCAAAGACCTCTCCAAGTTCAAGAATGCGGCAAAGAGCCTGGCATCCGCAGAAGAATATCTCAGCAACCGCATGAGAACGGCAAAAGGCGCGATCGTCGGTAAATACCGTTTCGACCAGATGATCAACACGGACCCGAAGAAGATGAAACTCTCCCAGATGGAAGAGGATATGTATAAGCTGATTGCCCCGGATGTGATGGAGCGTTACGGCATTGAGGTCGTAAAAGTCGGAATCCGCACAATCAGCGTTCCGGAAAAGATCTCCGGCGAAATTGCAAAACGGATGAAAACCGAGCGTGAAACCGCCGCAGTCAGAGTCAAACAGCGCGGAAATGTCGAAGCGGAAAACATCAAGACCAAAGCCAATCAGATGAAGCGTGAGGAAATCACCAAAGCGGAAGCCAAAGCCAAGGAACTGATGGCAGCCGGCGATGCCAAAGCCGCCGAATTCTATTCCGTTTTCAACAAAAACCCCGAACTTGCCGCATTCCTGCGCAAACTGGATTCTCTGAAACGCATTCTCGGCACAAAGACCACATTGATTCTCGATACGGAAGCAACTCCGTTCGATATCTTCAAGATCAAAGTCGGTTCCCTCGAACAGGAAAACGCGCCTAAAAAATAACGGGAAAACGGGGATTGAATACAAATGGAAAATGATAACAGATATCAGAACGCGATGGACACGGCGGACAGCGGGCAGTTCTCTCAGGGAATGCTGGCTGTTTCACGAATGTTCAAAGTGTTTTTTACACTGCTGACGATCGTCATCGGATTGATGGTCGTCTGGTTCTTTACTCTCGGCGGCTTTTTCATCGTGGACTCCACAAAAGAAGCCGTTCTTCTCCTGCAGTTCGGCAAGCTGAAAGAAAAATGCGAGCTCGGCGGAGTTTACTGGAGTTTCCCGTATCCGGTGAGTAAAATCATCAGGGTCCCGAAGACCAACCAGACGATCCGCAGCATGACATTCATGCCTGCCGACCGTACCTCCATCACGGAACGGAAAAATGATCAGAACGGCGCTCCGCCGAACGCCACCCTGACACCGGGAAAAGACGGTTTTCTGCTGACCGGCGACAACAGTATCATTCACACGGAATGGGAACTTGTCTATCAGGTCACGAAACCTGAGATTTATTATGAAAAGTGCCTGACGCCGGAACGTCCTCTCGACCCCGATGAAGTCATGAAAGGACTCGACGGAGAACTGCTCGGCACGCGCGGCGCAACCACCATGATCAAAAATGTTCTGGACGAATGCATCATCAAAGTAACCGCCACATGGGACATCAAGGATATTCTCTACGATAAGACGACCGATTACATCAACGCGGTTGAAGCGCAGTTGGTCAAACAGCTCAATGACATGCAGATCGGAGTCACTGTGGAAAGCCTTGCCCTTCCGGTGAAACGCCCGCCGCTCCAGACCATTGCCGCGTTCGATGAAGCCGCAAGCGCCAGCACACAGGCGACAATTGAGATCGAAACCGCCAAAGCCAAAGCGATCGAAGCCGCCAACAGCGCAAAATCCCAGTCGGCAATGATCATCGCCGACGCGGAATCCTACAAAGCGCGCATTGAAGCGGAAGTCAAGGCTGACATCTCCTATTTTGAAGCAATCCTGAAAGAATACAAAAAGAACCCTGACGCCGTGATGGTCTCGCTTTATTCGACCACTCTCGCGGATGCCATGGCACTCGTGAAAGATAAGTTTATCCTGAGCAAAGTCCCGAATTCAAAACAGGAACTCAGGCTCAAACTTAATCCGGAACCTGTAATCAAGAAAAATGAAGACAAGACAGCGAAGGATCAGAAATAATGAGTGAAACAGCACACAAACACGGTCCCGGATGCGCACATGATCACGCGCATGAACATACTTCCGCATGCGGATGCGGGCATCATCACGAAGCTTCTCCGGAAGAACCGACGCGCTGCATCTCCTGCGGTGCGCCGATCGGAGAAGGCGTGGGGCATGGCAGGTCCATGGGCAGAATCGGATTCGCTGTCGTCGGCGGTTTCCTGATCCTGAACTCCTATCTTTTTCTCTGGCTCCTGCCCGGACAGACATTCGCCGCAGAGCTCTGCGCTTTCATCGGCGCGGTCATTCTGGCATTTCCAATCATCCTGACGGCGGTCAAAGACCTTTGTGAAGGACGCGTCTACATGAATGAACTGGTGGCGCTGGCGATTCTTGCCGCATTCACTTCGGCGGATTTCCGCGAAGCCGGAATCATCGCGTTCTTCCTGCTGGTGACAATCATCATTGAAACTCATACCGCGAGCGGCGCCCAGCGTTCCATTGAGGAGCTGATCCGTCTTGCGCCGGATACCGCACGCAAACTTGTAAACGGTGTCGCCACAGAGGTCAAAGTTTCCGAACTTGTGCTTGGAGATATCATCAACGTCCGTCCCGGAGACAATTTTCCGGTGGACGGCGTAATTGTCAACGGACTCAGTGCGGTCAACCAGGCGTCAATCACCGGCGAATCGCTCCCTGTGGACAAAGCGGTCGGGGATGATGTCTTCGCCGGCACACAGAATCTTTCCGGAAGTGTGGATGTCAAGATCACGAAAGTCGGCAGCGATACCACGCTCGGCAAAGTCAAAGATATGATTCTTGCTGCGGAAAAGAGCAAAACTCCGGTGGTCCGGCTGATCGACAAATATGCGGCATTCTACACACCGACGATTCTGATGCTTGCCATCATCACATGGTGGCTCTCCAATGGAGACATGGAGCGCGTCATCACTCTGCTGGTGATCGCATGTCCGTGCGCGGTGGTTCTTGCAACCCCGACCACGGTTGTCGCCTCGGTGGCTGCGGCTGCGCGCCTCGGCATCCTGGTCAAGAATGTCAGCCATCTCGTGGAGCTTGCCTCCAGAATCCGTGCGTTCGTATTCGATAAGACCGGAACGCTGACAGAGGGACAGCTTGCCGTTGCAAAACTGGGTCCCGTCGACGGCGTGGAACCTGCGGAACTTCTGATGATCGCCTCTTCCATCGAAGCGCACAGCAATCACCCGACAGCCCTTGCGCTTCAGAAACTTGCAAAAGAGGTCGGCATCCAGCCGCAGCAGGTTGCAAACTTCAAGGAAACTCCCGGAACCGGCGTGGAGGGCACCCTGAACGGCAAAGTCACGCTGGTCGGGCGTGCCATCTGGCTGAAAGCGTTCCATATCGCGCTTCCCGAAGCGCAACCGGAGGAATCCACAGGGATGAGCGTGGTTTATGTCGCGCAGGATGGGAAGCTGATCGGCTGGATCGGATTCCGCGATAAAATCCGTTCCGAATCCGCAGAAGCAATCCGCCGCTTGAAAGAACTTGGCATCAGACGTTGCGCAATGGTCACCGGCGACCGGGAAAGCGTTGCCAAAGGCGTTGCCGCCAAACTGAATATCGACGAATTCAAAGGGGACTGTCTTCCGGAAGGAAAAGTCGCCTATATTGAGGATCTGAAAAAGAGCAGTCTGGTTGCGTTTGTGGGAGACGGTGTCAACGACGCGCCGGCACTTGCCGCAGGTGATCTCGGCATCGCAATGGGCGCGATCGGAAGCGACATTGCCATCAACAGCGCCTCAATTGCACTGATGACCAATGATCTGCGCCGTATTCCGATGCTGATCACGCTGGCAAGAAAGTCAAGCACGATCATTCATCAGAACGTTGCTTTCGGCTTCCTGTTTGTGCTGTGCGGCATTGTGCTCTCCGTCTTCGGATGGATGGGACCGATCGCCGCCGCGATGTTCCATACATGCAGTACCTTGATCATTATATTCAACAGTGCCCGTCTTCTCCGTACCGGAGAAGATGCGACAAGTCAGGAGTTGAGTTCCTGGCGCCGCGCACTGATTCAAGAGGCTGCGGAAGAAGTGAAACAATAATTCAGGGGAACTTTGCAATGGTTGAGACGGCGACAAAAGAATCGAATATCGTAGTCAGTTCCGTGGGACTCGTCAAAGAGTTCAGGGATTTCTGGAACCGCCCGAAGGCAAAGGCCGTCAACGACCTTGATTTCGAGGTCCGGGAAGGCGAAATTCTCGGACTGCTCGGACCGAACGGTTCCGGCAAATCGACCACGGTGAAAATGCTTCTCGGACTGCTTTATCCGACAGCGGGACGCCTTACCGTCTTCGGCAAGTCGCCGCGCGATGTGGATACCAAACGCCTGATCGGGTATCTGCCGGAGGAATCCTACCTCTACAAGTATCTGACCGCCTATGAAACGCTGGATTTCTTCGGTTCGCTGTTCAATCTTTCCGGGCTCGAACGCCGGAAACGGAGCGAACAGTTGCTTGAAATGGTCGGACTCTCCCATGCAAAGAACCGCCCCGTCGGAGAATTTTCCAAAGGAATGTCGCGCCGTATCGGGCTTGCCCAGGCAATGATCAATGACCCGTCCCTCCTGATTCTCGACGAACCCACCTCCGGACTCGACCCGCTCGGCTGCCGTGAAGTCAAGGACCTGATTCATATGCTGAAAAAACGCGGCAAGACCGTAATCGTGACAAGTCATCTCCTCAGCGATATCGAAGATGTCTGCGACCGTGTCATTATTCTCTACGGAGGTCAGATCCGGGCACAGGGGACATTGAACGAGCTCCTGACAATCGAAGGCACCAACCGCATTACGACCCCGCAGCTTCCGCCGGAAGTCATGGAAAAGGTCCTTGCGATTCTGCGCGGTTCTCTTTCCGATGACCAGTTCAAGGTGGATCATCCCCGCATGTCACTGGAGGATTTCTTCCTGGATGTCGTCAACAAGGCACAGTCCGAAAGTGTCGAAACCTACGGTGCGCGTTCCGGCGGGCATATTGCCGAGTATCTTTCGGCGGATGCCCAGGAAGATTCCGCAAGAGAACTGCTTGATTCCCTGACAAAGAAAGACAGGGATACGGAGAAACCGCAGGAAACCGTTGCCGAAACTCCGAAGATTGATACCAAGGCGCTGGAAGACCTCAGTGACGATCTTCTGCGCAAGAAGGAGCCGAAGAAGGAAGAACCCGCGGCTCCGGCAATTGATCTCTCGGAAGCCAATGAGAAACTGAAGGATATCCTTTCTTCGAAAGATTCAAAGTGATGCGGGGCGGACGATGACATCATTTCTCGCAATAGTCAAACTTACCTGCCGGTCGGCGATGCGGTCCAATGTATTCCGCTTCCTGCTGTTCCTGCTGATTGTCTGCGTCATACTTGTACCGAATACGATCAAAGGCGACGGCACAGCTTACGGTTATATTCAGGTCATGCTCGAATACAGCACAGGAATCGTGGCGCTGATTCTTTCCACCTCAATCATCTGGCTCTCATGTTCCGAGTTCTGCACGGATATGGAAAACGGGCAGATCCACATGATTTTCGTCAAGCCCGTATCCCGCATTACGGTGTGGTTCGGCAAATTCACAGGCGTCTTCCTGATCCATCTGGTTCTGCTGATCATCGCGTCCGTATTCATTTACGCCTTTGTCATATTCCAGTATAACCGGCAGAAGTTTACTCCCGAAGAACGTGCGAAAATGGAGAATGAGGTTTTCGCGGGACGCAGAAGCTACCTGCCCGTAATCAAGGATTTGAACAAGCAGGTGGAACAGGTGGTGGCGGAACGCATCAAAAAAGCGAATACTCTGGGCGAAAAACTTCCGGATATGAGCGGCGGGGAACGGCGGAAATATCTGGAGACAGTCAAAATGGAACTTCTGTCGCAGATGGGCGAAGTAAGACCCGGCGAGGTTCAGCAATGGTATTACGACACACTGCCGAAATCTTACGACGGTCCGGTTTTCGTCCGTTATAAGATTTACTCCGGCACACTCTTTTCCAAGGACCAGAAAATGGCGTTCGGAACCTGGCTGATCCGTTATGTCCAGATCATTTATGATGAAAACTCGACAACCGATCCGAAAAAAATCGTGGACCGGAAGGAATATCAGATACAGAAACCGCCGGAACAGATTGTCTGCGGCATCTATAACGAGTTTCCGGTCAACGGGGCAACCCTGATCTATGACGGAACGGCATATCTGCGTTTTGCAAACCTCGGGCAGCCCGGTTCGGATACGCTTCATTTTCAGGTGACAGACAGTCCCCGTCTGCTGATCAAGCAGGCTTCTTTCCTCAATAACTATGCGCGTGCAGTCTTCACAACAGCCCTCGGCATCTTCGCCCTCGGGCTGATTGCCTGTTCCGCATCGGCGTTCCTTTCCATGCCGACGGCAATCTTCATTACAATATCTTACGTTCTTACGGGAATGTTCTCAAGTTACATCATTACATCCATCGATTCGACCAGCGAAGGAGTGGATGTAAACTTTCTGGACGCCGTCGGAACTTACACGGGCAAGGTCATGATGTCCCTGCTGATTCCGGTCCAGAGCTTTTTCGTTTCCGGCTCGCTCGCAACGGGTGAACTGATCGAATACGGATTTATCATGCAGCTTCTGGTTTTCAACATCATATTGAAGGGGCTTCCTCTTTGCGCGCTCGGAGTTTATCTCTACTGGCGCAGAGAAGTCGCCCAGGCAATGAAGCAATAGGACAGGGAAACGGCTATGACAGAAAAGCGTCCGATCGTTTTAATCGCATTCGTGGCTGGAATTCTTCTTCTGGCCGGCAATATGTTTGTCCAGTCGCGTCTGGACAACAGCATCAGGGAAAACAAACTCATCGACGAACAGTTCGTGGAGGGGGCGCCGCCGATGGTGGCGTTCACGACGGTTGCGCTCGGAGGGTTCCGCGGTCTGATTGCGGACTTCCTCTGGCTCCGCGCGATTTCCATGCAGGAGCAGGGCAAATATTTTGAAATGGTCCAGCTTGCCTCATGGATCATGAAGCTTCAGCCGAAATCCACGGCAACGGCGGCGTATCTTGCATGGAACATGGCCTACAATATTTCCGTGACATACAGCTCTCCGGCAGACCGCTGGCGCTGGGTCAACAAGGGAATCGACCTTTACCACGAAGCACTGCTGTACAACCCGAATGATCCGGTGCTTTACAAGGAACTCGGCTGGATCTATCAGCACAAACTTGGAAATATTCTGGATGACGCCCAGCGTTATTATAAATACCAGATGGCGCTCCGCATGATCACGATTCTCGGCAAACATTATCCGGACTGGAAAGAGCTTGCGGAAGCGCCGGCGACAGAGGCGGGACTGAAAGCCGCACTCAAGACGGAATCGACTTTCTTCATCGAAATGAAAGATGCCGGCTACGATTCACTGGATCAGCTTTCCGAGGCATTCCGCGAAGCCGAAGGAGTCTTTCCCGAAAAACTGGCGGTCAAGATGAAGAATAAGGATGAAGTCAGGCTGATTACGAACTATCTGCGCGTCAGATGGCTGAGAGATGCCACCATGCTGACTCCGTCCGATATATTGAGAGTCAATGAAAAATACGGTGATCTGGACTGGGTTCTGCCGGAATCGTTCGCCATTTACTGGGCAATGCTCGGCATTGAGAAAAGTCCGGACCGCAAGAGCGTGGATTGCAGCCGTATGATTACGCAGTCGCTTCAGGTGACGTTTACGAACGGGCGTATGCTGTTCCCCGGAGACAAACCCGCCGAAAACTTTCTGCTGATCCCGAACTTCTCCGTCGCGGATGCCGTCCGTCAGTCTTATCTTGACGCAATTCAGGAAAATCCGGATATCAAATCTTTCCGCGATGCGTATGAGAACTTCATGTCGCGTGCCATCACCACGATGTACAGCTATGGTCAATATACCAAGGCGCAGGAATTCTACGATTACCTGACGGACCATAAAAAGAACCGGAATACCCGTCTGCCTTTCGATCAGTTTGTTTTGAAGCACTGGCAGGAGGAAATCAAGGATGCCGGATTCAAACAGGCGAATGACATGATCAACGGTCTGATTTTCCGGAGCTGTGTTCTTCTCGGTTACGGAGACAAGACGGCGGCAGATGCTCATCTCCAGCTTGCACGGATGGCTTATAACAGGTATATGAAGGACATGGGAACCGAATCCCGCACAGCACTGCCTCCGTTCTCCCAGATGACTTCAGAAATCGCGCAGGCATGTATCCGCAGTCTGCCGGGGGAAATAGCGGACCGGATCAAGGCACAGCTTCTGCTGGAAGCTCAGCAGGCACCCGCAGAGAACAAAGCGGAAAACAAAGCGGAAACGGCACCAGCCAACTGATGCAGGCAAATAGAAAAAACGCCGGAAAGATTCGAACTTTCCGGCGTTTTTTTATTCAGTTCTTCATTTCATCCACGCCGCGATGTCGGCTTTTTGGATGCGTTGGAAATAATCCGGTTCTGCGCATTGCTGCGCGCCGCAAAAGAACGGGATTTTACTGAATCCGATTGCGGACGGGGATTATTGCGGAGCTGCCGCGGAGGTTTCATGACTTCTTATCATTCAGTTTGTCAAGGTCTTTTTGAACGTAATCAACCACCTTCTCAAACTTCTTGACGTTTTCTTCATCGACATCCATCAGGGTTTTGTGCGCATCCAGTACCGTCTGGGCATTGACGATCTTATCCGCGGCGCCATCTGCGGCACCCGTCTGTGCTCCAAACGGCACTTCACCCTCCGAGAAATTGAACAACTTCTTCAGTCCAAGACCAAAAAGAAGAGATTTATTCAGTTCACCGGCATTGAAAATCGTCATAACCGCATCAATCTTTTTGGAACGGAGCCCCAGCATGGCAAGAATCCCCATGAAAGTACTGTCCATTCCCGTACATGCGGAAAGGTCCACGTCAACTCTTTTGAACATGACGTTTTCCAAGTCCTTTGCCAGGCTGCGCAACGGCGGCGCACACTCAAATGTAGCACGTCCGTTTACCTTGATGCTGTAAACACCGTCATTGCTGGCAATCAGAACCTCTGCATTCTTCATTGTGCACCCTCCTCCTGATTATTTACCGATTACAGCCTTGATGCGTCTGACACCGCGGCTGGAACTTTCCTCTTTCACAATCCTGAAGTGCTCAAGATCACCCGTATTCGCCGCATGGGGACCTCCGCAGATTTCCTTGCTGAATCCGCCCATCGTATAGACACGGACTTTTTCCCCGTATTTGTCGCCGAAAAGACCGATGGCGCCCTGCGCCTTCGCCTCCTCCACGCCCATTTCCTCGCAGATGACCGGCGCTTTCGCTTCAATCGCTTCATTCACGAGCCTTTCCACTTCGGCAATCTGCTCCGGCGTCATCTTGTCCGGATGCGAAAAGTCAAAACGCAGACGTTCCGCATTGATGTTGGACCCTTTCTGAGCCACATGTGTTCCCAGAACTTTCCTCAAAGCTGCATGAAGCAGATGCGTTGCGGTATGAAGTTTCGCGGATTCTTCGGAATGATCGGCAAGACCGCCCTTGAACTTCTGCTCGGCGCCTTTTCTCGAAAGCTCCTGATGTTTTGCATAGGCGTCTTCATAGCCTTTCAAATCGACCTTGAATCCCTTTTCCTGCGCCATTTCAACAGTCAGTTCAATCGGAAAACCGAACGTTTCATAAAGATAAAAGGCGTTTTTGCCGCTGACGACCTTATTCTGAATATGTGCGGGAACGCGGGCAATCAGTTTCTCAAACTCCGCGGTGCCTTTTTCAAGCGCCTGCTGGAACTGTTCCTCCTCACGGGTGAACTCCTCCAGAATCTGCCTGGAATTGGCTTCCAGTTCGGGATAAAACTCCTTGTAGCCGCGAATCACGACTTCCGCCAGCTTTGCCGTAAACAATCCGTTTACGCCAAGCTTACGCGCCTCGCGGATCATTCTGCGGATCAGACGGCGCAGGACATAAGCCTGATCGACTTTGCCGGGGGTAATGCCGTCCGCCATGATAAATGTCGCCGCACGCGCATGTTCCACGACGATACGCTCGGAGCGGCTTCTTTCTTCGCCTTCCTGATGCGCCACGCCGCGAAGCTGGTCCAGCTCCGCAAACAGCGGAGCGAAAAGTTCCGTCTCGTAACAGCTCTTTTTCCCCTGAAGGATCGCCGTCACACGTTCAACGCCCATACCGGTATCCACATTCTTCTGCGCCAGAGGCTCGAATTTGCCGTCGGCAGTTTTGTTATACTGCATGAACACGTCATTCCAGATTTCAACCCACAGCTTGTTCCTGGGATCAAAAGTCTCGGGAGCGGGAAGCGGACCGGTCCAGTAGAACATCTCCGTATCGGGACCGCAGGGACCGGTCTGTCCGGCGGGGCCCCACCAGTTGTCTTCTTTCGCACACTTGGCAATCCGTTTCTCCGGAATGCCGAGAGAACGCCATTGATTGAACGCCTCCTCATCGAACGGCGCATTTTCATCGCCCGCAAACACTGTCACAGCCAGCATTTCCACCGGTATGCCGAGATATTCTTTGGAGGTCAGGAACTCAAAACTGAACTCAATTGCCTCCTTTTTGAAGTAATCGCCAAGCGACCAGTTGCCCAGCATTTCAAAGAATGTGAGATGCACAGGATCGCCGACTTCGTCGATATCACCGGTCCGGATGCATTTCTGCACGTCGGTAAGGCGTGTTCCCTGCGGATGCTTTCCGCCGAGCAGGTAAGGAACCAGCGGATGCATTCCGGCAGTGGTGAAAAGAACGGTGGGATCGTTGTCGGGAATGAGGGAAGCACTCTTGATGACGGAGTGACCTTTGCTCTGGAAAAAGCTCAGGTATTTTTTTCTTAGGTCATACGCTTTCATTTGCCAAAATCTTTATTTAGATGAATTCTGAAATTAGTATCATTTCAAATAATATAGTCCCTGTTCCGGCAATATACAATACAAAGAGCTGCAAATTCACTCAAAAACCGGGGATTCCACCGGCGCCGGGGAGAAAACAGGAAAAATATCAAAAATGGACTTGCCTATTTTCATTCCCGGAGTTAAGTTGTATTTCCGAAACTATCTGGAAGGAGCTTTGAATGTTTCGTTTTGCCTGTTTTATTCTATTCATTCCCGCACTTGTACTGCTGACCTCATGCATGGGATGGTTTGAAAGCGGTCCGGAACCGCTGACGCCGCCGTTTACAGAAACAGTCCCCGTACAATCCGTCAAGTTCGGCGCCGGGCCTGTCAAGGATACCGATGCAGTCAACATGATGATTACTGCCCTGACCATGACTCTGGTTTCACGGGGAGAGGGAGCCATTTCTTTCGCAATCACAGGAGAATCCAATGCGAAAAAGCTCGCGTTCCGTGTCATGCAGAAGATGGTGGACCAGAAACTTGCCGACTATGCGGTTTCAGAACCGCAATATATCGTCGGCTCTTTTGTCAATGAGGATCTGGAGTGGACATTGCGCATAGTCAAGGCGAATTCCGGTCAACGCCTCTTTTCAAAAATGATCCCGCTTCAGAAGAAAGAGAACTTCGGCAGGAAGACACCTCCCGCCGTTCAGCGGTGAAGGTTTCTCAGGCTTCCGGCTAATCTGCCGGAGGAAAACGCCCATTGCATATTATAACCGCCGCAGGGACCGGCAAGATCCAGAATCTCGCCGGCAAAGTAAAGCCCTTTCACAAGCCGACTCTCCAACGTCGCCGGATGAATCTCTTTCAAGGAAACTCCTCCGCGCATCGCCATAGCCTTGCCCATCGGACCCGCCCCGTAAACGGTCAGCGGCAAAGCCGTCAGATTGTCAAGCAGGGTGTCGCGCTGAACCGCCGGAAGATTGCACGCTTTCACCTCATAACACTCGGAAAGATCGCAAATCATATCCGCCACGGAGCGGACAACATGCCGCGCAAGGTGCGAACGGATCAGCTTCCAGCCGTCCTCGCGTCTCCAGCGTTCAAGTTCCAGAGCCCAGTCCTCCCTGTTCCATTCCGGGCGGACACAGAGAAACAGTTCCGAGTCACCGTTTTCAGCACAGACCGCGGCGGCGTCTCCGGCAAGGTCAAGCGCGGAAAAACCGGAAAGCCCCTCATGAGTGAAAAGCAGGCTCCCGACGGTTTCAAGCACACGATGCTTGCCCGTCTTCATAAAGAGCCGTGCCCGCTCAAGGCTGACTCCGGCAAGGGATTTGACCCAATCCTCGCGTATCAGAAGCGGAGCAACCGCAGGAAGCGGTTTTACAACAGTATGCCCAAGCATCTCCGCAAGTTTCAATCCGGAGGCGCTGCCGAGCCCCCTCCACGCCGGACCGCCCGCCGCGAGGATTACCGTTTCAAAGGGGACTGCAATCCCGTTGACGCGGATTCCGGAAACAGCGCCGTTTTCCGTCAGTATCTCCGAAACTTCGGATGATGTCTTGACGACAGCACGTGACGCTGTGAGAAAAGCATTCAGGATATCGCGCGCCCTGCCGGATTCCGGGAAATAGTAAAAGCCGTCCGTCAGTTGAACCGGAACGCCATGCGTCTCAAGGAAGGATACCAGCCATTCCCGCGGGGCAAAACGCAGAGCATCGCGCATGAACCTGCCATTCCGCCCGAACTTCGACATAAACGCTTCCTGGTCCAGGATATTGGTAAAGTTGCAGCGCCCCCCGCCGCTTGCAAGCAGTTTGAGGGCAGGAAGATCCCTGCGCTCGAAGATCACGGGTATCCTCCCGTTTTCCCTGAGCGCCAGAGCAGCCGACAATCCGGCGGGTCCGGAACCGATGACCGCAACTTTATTCATATGAAACACCTGCAAAAAAAAGACCTGTTCTTTTACGGAACAGGTCCTTTGATAATGATCAGCAGAACTGATTAAAGTTCCTGGCCGACAGTCCAGCGGACGAACTTGTTGACCTTCACACCGGGAGCGAGCTTTGCCAGACATGTCTTGTCATCATGAATCCAGGGCTGGTTCATGAGGCAGATCTCGGTGTACCATTTGTTGATCTTGCCGACAAGGATCTTTTCGATCATGTTTGCGGGCTTGCCTGCAAGCTGAGCCGCGGCGATCTCTTTTTCTTTCGCAATTGCGTCAGCGGGAACTTCGCTGGAGTTGACATACATCGGGCTGTAAGCCGCAATGTGCATGCAGATCGCCTTGAGAAGCTCCGGATCAGTCGTGCCTTCGACATCGATCATGATGCCGATCTTGCCGTTGCCGTGCATATAGGAGGAAACAATGCCGGCAGACTCGAAACGGACCGCCCTGCGGAGAACCATCTTCTCGCCGAATTTGACGAAGAGTTCTTTCAGGTTGTTGTTTTCAAGTTCCTGAGCCTTTTCCGTGACATCGCCGTCACCGGATGTGGCGGCAAGAACGCGCCCGGCGGCTTCTTTGACATAGTCGAAGAATTTTTCATTGCCGGCAACGAAATCGGTTTCGCAAAGGACTTCGATCATGACAGCCTTGTTTCCATCGACCGCGGCAAAAACCTTGCCTTCTTTCGTCGCTTTGTCGGCACGCTTTTCAGCTTTTGCCGCACCGGTTTTGCGCAGATATTCGACAGCGGCTTCCATGTCGCCGTTCGTTTCCGTCAGGGCTTTTTTGCAATCCATCATGCCTGCGTCGGTTTTGTCGCGCAGTTCTTTGACCATTGCAGCAGTTATATTAGCCATTGTAGGACTCCTTTCAGATAGAATTGAACTTATTCAGCAGGTTTTTCTTCAGCTTTCGGAGCTTCCGCCGCGGCTTCCGCTTTCTTGGGAGCGGCTTTCTTCGCCGGGGCTTTCTTCTTCATTTCAGCATCAGTCGTGACTTCGACCTTTTCTTCGCCTTCCGCTTTGGGAGCACCGTCAACCGGTTTGCGGGAAGGACGCTTCGTGAACGCGCGCTTGCCGCCTTTGCCATCCCTGCCTTCACCCTTCGCGCTGCGGCGTTTGGGTTCATCCTTCGCTCTTTCAGCGGCGGCGGCTTCGGCTTTCGCCTTGTCCTCGGCGGCCTTCTTGCCGTAGAGCTCGGCGGCATCCTTGATCGTCTCAACGAACGTATCCATGATGACCTTGATGGACTTCACGGCATCGTCATTGGCGGCAATCGGGTAATCAATCGGTTCGGGATCGCCGTTTGTATCAACGATCGCAACGATCGGAATATTGAGCTTGCGTGCTTCCTTGACAGCGATTTCATCATGGCAGACGTCAACGATGACGACCGCATCCGGAAGTTTCTTCATGGAAGCAATGCCGTCGAGGTCCCTGTGGAGCTTTTCGCCCTGACGGGAGAGAACAGCAATCTCTTTCTTTTTGAGCTTGTTGTTTTCACTGTTGACGATGGCGTCGATATCCTGCATTTTTTTGATGGATTTCTTGATGGTGGCATTGTTTGTGAGCGTTCCGCCCATCCATCTTTCCATCACGTAATTCATTCCGGTGGCTTCCGAAGCTTCACGCACAATCTGCTGCGCCTGTCTTTTCGTTCCGACAAAGAGAATCTTGCCGCCTTTCATGACACAGCCCTGCAGGAAATTGCAGGCGTCGGCGACCTGATGAATGGTCTTGGTGATGTCGATGATGGAGATACCGTTTTTGGAACCGTAGACATAATCTTTCATCTTGGGGTTCCAGCGTTTTGTCTGATGTCCGAAATGACATCCTGCCTCGAGAAGATCTTTTACTGTGAGAGCCATGATCGGCCGCCCTTTCTTTTGTTTCGACGCTTTCGCACGGACTTTATTCCTGTTTTGAGTCCGGCAAGACATCTTTATTGTTCTGGTGTAATGTGCGCCCCGGGTTGGTTAATGGGGAAGGCAACGCACGGCGAAGCCCGCACACGAACACTGAAAAGAGTAATTAAGATAGCATGAAAACGGAAAGTTTCAAGTCATAAGTCGCAAGTTTCAAGAAAAATACAGTGGAAAGTCAACCTGCGATACTTCTGCCGTAAGTCCGGCAGAAATACCAGCCTGCTCACAACTTGAAACTCACTTAGCGGTAGCGGTACTGCTGTTTGGGCATTTTGGGTTCTTCCAAGGCAAGCGCATACCACATTTCGCCGAGTCCGGCATTGGAAAAGTTCTTCGGCTTTTGATTCGCAAGAGCTTCCCAGTTCCGGACAATCACATCGTTTTCAACGCGCTTCTTCGCTTCCGTCATAACCTTGAACGCCTCGTCCGGCTTGTCCTGCTTCACCAGAATCCAGGCATATAAAGAATAAGGCAGGATGCAGTTCTTGCCCTTGAGACCTTTGCATTTCTTCCTGAAAAACTTGTCGATCCCCTCCTCATTGCGTTTATACATGCGCGCCATTTTCATCGCAATGGACTGCGGATCAAGCAGAAGCGATTTCGCCATCAGGCGGTCCGCCTCGTCATACCGCTTGAGCTGATAGTTGAACGCCATTTTCATCGTGTTGATCTGGCGCTCCATCAGAAAACTCCATTTGTAAAGCGGACGGAACAGTTCACAAGCCTCAATCGCCCGCTCAAGCCCCGCATTCTGTTCCTTTGTGAACTGCTGCATCATAAGTTTCGGGTCCAGCGGACGGCGCATGAACTGCTGTTGTTTACTCTCCAGCTTTTTCTGGACCTCCAGCATGATTCCCTGAATCTGAAGATTGATCTTCGTCGTTCTGCGACGGACAATCAGTGACACAGTGACCTGAACAATCAGCAGTGCGAGAACACCGAAAAAAGTTCCCCAGGACGGCGTAAGATGAAATCCGTAAATGGTTCCAAGCCCGACAATGATTCCGGCTGCCAGAGCACAAAGCAGTGTAAGCATTTTTTATTTCCTTGCATGAATTGTCATTAAAATTGAACAAAAGTCTTTAAATATAAATTCATATCCCCGATTAGTCAATTCCGAAAGAGCGAAAAGCCGGAAAAAGAAAACAGGGAAAGAACACGGCGTCACCTGAAACTGCCGAGAGGATTCAGAACCGTGTCAACGGCACTCAAGGCAGACGGAGCAAAATTCTGTTTCGCCCGGTAAGGACGGTATCTGACCCGCAGTTCGCCGTTCCCGACGGAAAGCGATTCCACGGAATCCAGCAGCTCCCGATGTGCCTGAGAACGCTGAAAGCTCCGCCAGTTCTCCTCCAGTTTGTCACGCAGAGCGCCCGGCATTGCCATATTGCCCATCCGGGTATTCCGGAATTGCAGAAACGATCTGCCGTCTTCAATCCTGAAATCCAGGTCAATTCTGAAATTCACACGGGAGCCGAACGGAGTCTTCATACCCGTGTCGTAACTGTAAAAGAGGCGGAATGAATCATCATTCAGTTTCAGCGCCGTATCCTGAAGCCTGACTCCGCCGATTTTCATATCCCTGGAAATCTGCCCGGAAAGGTTCAGCAACGTCTCCGTCAAAGCATTGAATTCGTCCCGGGTAAGGACAAGTTCCTGTGGCGGAGTATGTTCCGATGCATTGCGGATACGGGAAACCGCGCCGGCTGTTTTAAGCTGCGCCATCCGGTAATCCTGCGGATTGATCTCGGCAACAGGCGTCCTCCGAACCGAAGTATCGGTAAAGACACTCCGCACGGCAAAAAAGGCGATGACGACAATCAGAAGCAGGAGAGCAAAGACAATGCAGAATACGATTCCGGCTTTTCTGCGTCTGGAACTCATAACTGTCTCGGGATTCTGGGTTCGACAAACACGGCGGGACGAAGGTAAACCAAATCCTTGAGCGTCGTATTGAAATCACCCGGAGATGCAAGGATCAGCTTCGAAGCTTTCAGATGTTCCACCGGATTCAGCTTCTCCTCCACGGCACCGCCGGCAATCCTGCGAATCTGCACCTCATCTTTGGCAAGGCAGACAAATGCCTCAAAATCATTCAGGGCGTTCAGAGAATCTTTTCCGAGAACCGCATGGAAGGAATCAGGCTCATAAGACCCGTTCCGGTTTCCAAGCCCGAAAGCCAGAAGCTCATCCCGCCTGCCGTCGAACAGGGCAAGAACACGCTGCACTTCCAGACCGGCAGTCGCAGCCAGCGCGGATGCGGTCGAAATCCCGCGACAGCGCACATTCTTCCGCCGGAAAGCCAGTCCCATCACAAACGACGAAGCAAGACGCAGTCCCGTAAATGAACCCGGACCGATTCCGACGCTCCACTCGGTAATATCATTGAATACGGCGCCATGTTTTTTCAGGCACTCCTCCATCCATGACGGCAGGCCGGAGGCATTACGCGGCGGCAGTTGTATGAATTCATCAAAAATAACGGTTCCGTTTTCATCCGCAAGAGCGAAAGAAGCTTCGCTCCAAGAATAATCAAATCCTGCTCTGAGCATCGTCTCTGCACCGGCTTTCTCTGAAAATTAAAAAACAGGATGCCCTGTTCCGGAACATCCTGTCGCTGTGATCTGAACTTATACGCGCTCGACAACGATTTCGGGATCGACCTCTTCGCGGAGGATTCTCTGAATGCCGTCCTTGATCGTCATGGTGGCGTGGGGGCAGCAGCCGCAGGCGCCTTTGAGAGCGAGCCTGACCTCTTTGCCTTCGATCGAAACGATTTCAAGGTCGCCGCCGTCATTCTGGAGGTGAACCCGGAGTTCTTCGAGTTTTTCTCTTATGGTCTTTTCCAATTCTTCCATGATTGTTTTCCTTTCTGTTTCTGGTTGGCATAATCTAAACGCTGAACGGCAGGTTTGCAAGAAAGTTTTCAGTATTTGCGCAGACATTCCGCCAGAGCTTTACTGAAAATCCGCATCTCCTCCACCGTATTGTCCGCCCATGTGGACACGCGCAATGCGCAATATGTTTCATTGGGGGGATATCCCATCGCCCTGAGCGCCGGAGAACCGCCGCCCTCGGATTCGCACGCGCTGCCAGGGGCAACGGAAATCCTGTATTCATGCAATGCCCGCGTCAGGATCGCCCCCTGATACGGCGGCAGAGTCATGTGGAGAATATACGGCGACGAACGGCTCGCCTTGACCGTCAGGCGATATTTGACCCCTTCTTCCTCAAGACAGGTGCGCAGAGTATCCTTGAGCTCGGCGGCATACACCGCATTCTCGTCAATCTCAAGCAGGAGCTCCGAAAGATGATTCGCCACCGTCATCGCCGCCGCAGGCACACAGCGCCCGATCCGGTGTTCCAGCGTACGGATGCGCTTCATGGATTTGTCCAGCACGGGACGGTAAACCAGTGCACCGCCGCTCGGACACCCGATCTTCTGCCCGGAGAGAGTCATGATGTCGAGCCGCGCTTCGGTCCATGGCACACGGATTTTGCCGATCGACTGGATTGTATCCGCAAGAAAAACCGCATTCGGCGCTTTTCTGTCCAGGATCCCGCGAATCGCTTTCAGATCCTGCAAAGTCCCCGTTTCCGATTGAACGTGATGAACGGCAAGCAGCGCTGTATTTTCATTCAGAACCGCCTCAAGGGAATCCAGATCAAGCTGTCCATCCCTGCCCGCTTTACAGAAATGCAAAGCCCGTCCCTCCCGTTGTGCGACTCTGCGCAGAACGGATTCCAAAGCAGGATGCTCCAGCGGCGATGTGACGATATCACCCTTCCGTGTATGATATACCGCCCCCTCGACCGCGGTCAGAAGGGCGCCTGTCCCCGTATTCGTCCAGATCAGCGATCCGGTATCCGCCCCGCACAAGGCGGCGGAGAGGCGCAGTCCGGACTCCTTTAATGCACAGGCACATTCCGCACCGTGAAACCCCATGGACTCCTGATTCGCAAAAAAGCGAACCATGACGGCACGGTAAAAATCAATGGTATCGGAGTCACACGGACATGCCGCCGCATTGTCAAGGTAGACGGACATAGAGGCACCTCCTGTCTCTTATTCTTCGCGGATCTTGTTTTTTTCGCGTTCCCACCTGTCGCGAATCGAGGCAAACTCCGTGACCAGGGCATTTCTGATTTCTTCGGCTTTTACAGGATCGGTCTCTTTCGCCAGGCGCTGATCCGTGGAAAGCTGCGCCTCCGCGATTTTCGACTGGTAGATCTTATCAATTTCCGCAAGCTTCTGCTTCTTTTCTTCGGAAATTTCCTTGAGTTTTCCGCCGGTCCGCTCCAAAGCAAGCTCAAATGCACTTTTCATAATCATATTTCTCCTTGACTGATTGATTAAAAAACCGGAAAGATGAAAAAAAATTTCGTCTCCTCCTGTTCAACAGCATTGATCCATCAAATAGAAAAACAACGCGTTCAGCACGATTCCGTGCGAAATCGCACCGCTCCGCAAAAACTCCCTGACTTTCGACTGCGGGACAACCAGATGCTCGATGTCCTCGGTATCTTCCAACTGCGGCTCGGAAACCCGCCGGACATTGTCGATCTTCACCACATAACAGGTATTATGCTGAATCGCCGGATTCGGACAGACTTTCCCGATGATATGCGGATTTTCTCCCGCAAAACCGGTTTCTTCGAGCAATTCGCGCTCCGCCGCTTCCAGCGGATCGCTGTCCCTCCGATCAATGCAGCCTCCGGGAACCTCAAGCTCGATCCGCCCGGAACCGTGCCGGAACTGACGGATCATCACCAGCTCCTTTTCCGGAGTTTCCGCTACAACCACCACCCAGTCAATCAGATCCACCGTAATGAAGTCATGGACGGCTCCCGTCCGGACACATTCGAATGTCTCGGAAACCATCGTCATCACACCGGTCCGGCAGAGCTCGCGCCTGTTGCCGCGTGAAATCCATTTGTCCCCGCCGTCTCCGCTCATTTCTTATCAGTCACCACATGATTGAAAGGAACCGGCGGCACGAACTCGGAATCCGGAATATCGAGATTCAACTTGAACTCTTTCAAGGTGGAAATATCAGTCTGGTTGAGGCTGTATACGACGGAGGTCCTGGCAATCCTGATATCGTCAATCCAGACATAGCTCATGGTATTCGCGGAATAAAGATATTCCTTGCCGTCCACAGCATACATGATCGTTTCAAGCTTCTTGGTCAGGAACGTGCGCCCGTCCACATAAATGATATACGGGGCAATGCCGTCTACGCCGGGGTCACAGATCAGACGGTATGTTTTGGTGCCGTCCTTATAGGAAATATCAATCGTGACATGCTTGAAGATTTTCGTGATATTCACTCCGGGAGTCGCCATCTGCGTAAAAATGCGCACCAGCGAAAGCGGCAGTCCCGGTTTCAGTTTCTCGCTTCTGTTTTTCAGCAGATCCACGTTCCAGCCCTGCTCGCCGTTGAAGATCACGGCGGCGATCGCTTTTCCGTCCCGGTAAGTCGTTGTCCGCATCTTGTCGGGAGCCTTGAACTGAATCTCCGTGGCATAATATTCTTTTTTTCCGGGTTTCACGGAAGAAAGATCCTGCTTCATCATATAGGTTTTCGCATCCCTGTAATTCCCCTTGGGATCAGTCGCGTGGTTCATTTTCGCAACCAACTGCGCGACAGTCAGATCGGAAGGCTCCTGCGGGTCCAGTTCAAGCAGATCGGGCCCGCATGCCGTCATTACGCCGCACACCAGCGCGGCAACAAACAATAAAATCAGTTTCTGCATGGGATTCATCTTTCCGGCTCCTTTGTTATAACTATCCTTCAAATGCGATTATACATTGTAAGTGGTCGAAGTGGCGGAACCGCCCGTTCCGGTCCAGACCGTATGGAAATACTCTCCGCGAGGCTTGTCGATCCGTTCATAAGTATGCGCCCCGAAATAATCGCGCATCGCCTGAATCATATTTGCGGGAAGCACCTCCGTACGGGTTGCGTCATAATACGCAAGCGCACTCGAAAACGCGGGAACGGCGATTCCGCTTAACGCAGCGGACGCCACAACCTTGCGAAGCGGCTCCTGCGCTTTTGCCAGAGCATCGGAGAAGAACGGGTCAAACATCAGATTCGCAAGATCCCGGTTCGCAGTAAACGCCCGTTTGATGTCGTCAAGGAATTTCGCGCGGATAATGCATCCGCCACGCCACATCAACGCGATATCGCCGTAATTCAGGTCCCATCCATATTCCTGCGATGCGGCGCGCATCAGTTGAAATCCCTGCGCATAGGAACAGATTTTCGACGCGTAAAGCGCCTGCCTTACAGCTTCGGCAAATCCTCTTTTATCCTGCGCTTTCGGAACCGCCGGCCCCTTCAGGATCTTCGCCGCCTCTACACGTTCCTCCTTGAGCGCGGAAAGACAGCGTGCAAAGACCGCTTCCGCGATCGTCATGGCGGGGGTTCCGAGGTCCAACGCGCATTCCGCAGTCCATTTTCCGGTTCCCTTCTGCCCGGCGCGGTCAAGAATCATGTCAAGCACATATTTTCCGGTTTCAGGGTCTTTTTTCCGGAGAATGTCCGCAGTAATCTCAATCAGATAGCTGTCAAGCTCGCTTTTGTTCCATTCCGTAAACAGACCCGCCAGTTCTTCGGCATTGAACCCGCAAAGATGCCGCAGGAGGAACCAGGCTTCTGAAATCATCTGCATATCGCTGTATTCAATGCCGTTGTGAAGCATTTTAACGAAATGCCCGGAACCGTCCGGTCCAACCCAGTCGCAGCAGGGCGAACCGTCCGGCGCTTTTGCACTGATCGCCCGGAAGATTTTTTCAATATGCACCCATGCCCGCTTGTCTCCGCCGGGCATGATGGAGGGCCCGTGCAATGCGCCCTCCTCGCCGCCGGAAACTCCGGCTCCGACATACAGAATGCCTTTTGATTCCAGTTCTTTCGTCCGGCGCATCGTGTCCTTGAAGAAACTGTTGCCGCCGTCAATGATGATATCGCCGTTCTCCAGTTCCGGCACAAGCTGACCGATCAACGCATCGACAGGAGCCCCCGCCTTAACCATCAGCATAATTCTGCGCGGACGTTTCAACGAAGCGCAAAGCTCCGCGACGGAATGCGCAGGAATGATATTCCTGCCTTTGCCGCGTCCGTCCATGAAATCATCGGTCCTGGAACCAGTCCGGTTGTAAACCGCAACGGCAAAGCCTTTCGACTCCATGTTCAAAACCAGATTCTCACCCATCACGGCGAGCCCGGCAACAGCAATATCAGCTTTGTTTTTCATAGTCCACGTCCCCCCTTGGTTAAAGTTGCATGGAAGAATATAGCATTCCATATTGAAATTGCCAAAGACAAGAGAAAAAAAATTGAGAGAGTTCGTCTCTTATGGCAATCATTTGCAATATTTTTCGGAAATACTGTTCTTCGGCTCAAACACTTTTTTATTCCTGCCATCCAAGATTGTCTCTATATCAATAGGCAGTATTCCATAATTTCTCCTGAAACGGCGGGGAGGACACTTAAAAACAGCAGAGAAAATTTTGGAAAAATGGTAGCGGGAGGAAAAACCGGTGCTTAAGGCAATTTCATCAATACTGAGTTTGCTATTAAGCAACAGGTTACGTGCTGTATCCAGTCTCAAATTTAAAATATACTGTTTCGGGGGGATACCGGTATGTTGTTTGAAAAGCCGTTGAAAGCAACTGACCGACATGCCAACCTTGCGTGCAAGCCGACTATTGTCCGGGACAACCGGAAAGCACTCCTCAATCATGTTTAATGCCTTGGCAACCCGGTCATCCATCGGATCGGAATCCGCTGATTCAAAAACACTTTCCGGAAGATTCAGCAAGACCTGAAACAACAAGGCGTAGAGGCTGATAACCCTCAAACTGTAATCTTCGCACCGTGTATTAAGAAGCTTCAGATATGGTTCCGCCGGAAACAGAATGGGGTGCGGAGGTATCTTGTCAAAGTACGGAACATTAACATGAAAGTCAATATAAAGATGTTCAAACGGACGGTTCATCTCCGTTCCGAAAAAGGTATGCGGAGGTATCAGAATCATCTGATCCCGGTTCAGATGCAGTATCTGGTTGCGCAACCGGAATTCGCTTCCATCTTCACTGTTCCAATAGAGATGCCAAAGCGGAAGACTCCGCATTGGTACGTTCCATGCCAGAAGCGGAACTTTTCCAAATTTGAAAATCTTGATATCCGGTGGGCTGATGGAACAGATCACTCCTTTAAAAAAAGCAGGATTTGATATTTTTTTAATTGAATTCAACATTTTTTTTATCCTATTTTCAAATATAATATAGAAGAGAAAAAAATGAAATGCAAAAGATAAAAAGATAAAAATCACAAAAGAAAGGACTGCTCATGAGAAAAAGTAGCTTACGGCTTATTTTACCTCTGCTGCCGCTCTGTATGGCTCTGAATGCTTCAGAAAAAACAGAGCATGAATTTGCACAATCCCAATGGACTTTCCAAGGGATGGCGAACACCGCAGTAACCGGGGAAGCGTTTTACGGAGAATTTTCATCCCTGCCGGCAAGCTTGGTTTCAAAACCGCTCAATCCTCCTCTGAAGGCAGATGAAATCACCGGATTTTCTTTTCATCTCATTCTGACTCCCGGCTCTGCCGTTTCCCTCCGGCTTTGCTACAAACTCAAAGGAATGAAAAATTTTGTGGAAAGCCGGAGTTTCCTCTTTCCGCTGAAACAACAGAAAAAAGCTCATTTTTATGAATTCAAACTTCCCCCGCAGCCGGAATTCTCGGGCACACTTGAAGCAATCAAGCTGGTATTTGAAGGAAAAGAGCTTGCACCGGGAGCAGCATTTTCGATTGATAACGTGAGATTTCTGCTTGGAAAAAGTGACAATGCAAAAATCAAAACAGATCGAAACGCGACCTTTGATCTTGCCGGAATTCCTCTGAGCCCGGAAAAGAAAAATTACAATTCGGCGCTGTTCAATTCCGCCGGTGCCATCCTGCTTGACGGCAAACCCCGCTTTCTGCTTGCCTGTGCCATTCCCTCACTTCCCAATTCATTAAGTGAAATGAAAAAAGCGGGGTTCAATACGGCGGGTCTTTTTTATCTGCCGGAGAAACGGACCCTTGCAGAGTTGAAAAGACTTGACCTTTATTTCGATATCAATCTGCCGCAACTGGGCGGAGAAACGGCGGAAGCTTATCGGAAACGAATCCATGGCACAGCAAAACAATACCCGGAAATTTTCGAGAGAGTCGGTTTTTATCATAATTATGATGAAGCATGTATGAGAAAAATTCCGGCAAAACATACAGCAATACTTTACAATACCGTGCGGGAAATCAAACCGCGTAGAACTGTACTGGTCACCCATGCACCACGAAACACCGTGGAAGAGCTGAAACCCTATAGTCGCGAGGGAGATGCCATCGCCGTCGATATCTATCCGGTCCCAGTCGGATATATGTCTGATCTGCGTAATAAGACAATGAGCTGTGTCGGGGAATATGCCGACAAGACTCTGAAATCCGCAGTCGGGAAACAGCCGCTCCTTATGTGGCTGCAGGGATACTCCCGCGGCGGATACCCGAATTTTCCGCAGACACGCTTCATGGCTTACAATGCGATCATGCACGGTGCGATGGGAATCTATTATTATGGGATCAATCATCTGGAGTGGCCCAACCCGATGTGGAACGTTCTCTCGAAGATCGGCAATGAACTGCGCTCCATGGAACCCGTGTTGACCGCTCCCTGGCTCTCTCCTCTGCTTCAAGATAACGGTGTCGAGCTTCGAGCACGGAAAAGCGGTGACGATTCCCGAAACGTAGTCTGGTTCCTTGCCAATACGCTTGATGTCCCGCGCAGAGTAACTTTGCACCTGCCCCACGAAATTGACGGTTTATTTCAGGATTTTACCGGACGAAAAATAATGAAAAAAAATGATACTGTCATTCGGAATCTGAAACCGTTTGAAATACAACTTCTTTCAGAACGCGCTCTGATTCTGTCACCGTCTCCGACACCGGAAATCCCGGGCAGCCTTACGGTACTCTATCAGGGAGGAGATACAAAATTCATCTGGATGAAGGAACACCGCAGACACATCAATACCTGGGTCTGGTTCCGCCGCAGCTTCGAGCTGGCGGATACAACCGGTCCCGCAGAGCTTTTTCTGAGCGGTGACGACTGCTATCAACTTTTCTGCAATGGAAGTAAAGTAGCTGAGTTCTCCCAGTTCCCCGATGGAAATCGCTATTTAATCCGCCGATATGATTTAAAACCGTTTCTTAAGAAAGGGAAAAATACAATTGCAATTGCTGCCCGCCATGATTTAGGCAACGCGGGATTATGGCTGGAAGGTTATTTTGGAGTCGGGAAAATTGTCAGCGGGCGGGAATTCCGGGTTTCAGACAACTTTTTCCCCGGATTTGAACAGAACGATTTCGATGACAGCAGGTGGCGGAATGCGGATGAACTGGAAATATCCGGCAGTCCGGAAGCTGCACAAAAATATTTCTACCGCTATTTATTCATTCATCATGATGATCTGTCCCGGCTGGAACAATGCCGCAAATCGTCAGAGATAAAAGGGAGGTAACATTATGAAGCACAAATATGCAGATTTTACCCTTGTGGAGCTCCTCATCGTGATTGCGATCATCGCGATTCTTGCAGGAATGCTGCTCCCCGCGCTGAACAAGGCAAGGGAAAAAGCAAACGCAATAGCCTGCATCAACAATCTCAAACAGATGGGAAATGCCAATATGATGTACATCGGGGATTACGATCATTATGTTCGCCGTTCCAGGAATGCAACTTCGGACCTTGTAACCAACTTCCCGCAGCAAATGGCTCTTTACATGAAACTCCCGCTGGAAAAAGGCAATGGAAAACCGGATTACTTCTCTGGTGATTATATTGCACGTCCGTTTCTCTGTCCGTCATCGAAAAACAACCTTTATCAGACCACAGCTTATCGCTATGTCGCAGGAAAACGCGGTTCCAGCTATGCCGGTAATGTCGAACTGGTGCAGGGAATAACGGCAGGAGATGATACCTGGGGAATCAAGAGTTCCCTGGTGAAAAGACCATCCGGAAAATTTCTGTTTCTTGAAGCTGGGGAAAATGTGACCTACTATTATTCTCTCGGTGTCGATTGGAACACACATGACCGAGTCTCTTACCGCCATCCGTCAGGAGGCAATCCGACAATTACGATACCGGCTCTGGTTGGCAGCAAAAAAATGAACATCGGCTATGCCGACGGCCATGCGGAACTTTTCAATGGGGCTGTTACCTGCCTCGAATCAATCGGCAATAACCCGGCAGCCAATCCGAAAATGGCTTCACGTTGGATTGCAGAATATTGATTTTCAAAAATTCAAAAGAAAGAAAATGAAAAATGAAATTGCTCAAGGACTGTTTTTATCTCTGGGGGCAAACTCCGATGTCCCATCATGCAGGCAACAACTACAAGCTGCCCGGAATCAATCGGATGGACACGGCGGAAGGGTGTGACTTCTTTGGTATTGACCGTACATTCCGTGTCGCGATGGCGACAGGACCTGTGCCGCCATTCGATATGGAAAGCCAAAAATTAAAACATCTGAAAGAAGTGGTCTGGGCTGCAATCGGTTCGGGAAGTGTATTGCGCAATAATGAAGGGCTTGGCGATCTGCCGGAGGTATTGCGGCAAGCGGAAATGTTCCCGAATATTTCCGGTGCAATTCTGGATGACTTTTTCAACTCGGTCGAAGGATTCAAGCTGAACGGCAAAATTGCCCGTCACCCTGTTGAAAATGTAGAAAAAATGCGGGATCTGCTGCATGGTTTTCCCTTACGCAAACTGGATCTATGGCTGGTATTATACACCTATCAACTGGACTTTGCCATATCCGATTACCTGGGACTGTTTGACAAGGTTACTCTATGGACATGGAACGGATGTGATCTGGCTGACTGGCGGCGGAATTTTGAAAAAACGCGGAAAATGTTACCTGACACGCCGCTCTATGCAGGATGCTACATGTGGGACTACGGCGACAGAAAACCGCTGCCGCTGTCTGCCATGAAACGACAGCTTGCCGATTACCGCCAGGCACTGCTCCAAGGAGAAATAAAAGGAGTGATTCTTTGTTCCAACTGTATTGCAGACATTGGACTGGATACAGTGGAATATACCCGTACATGGCTACAGGCGCATGGAGAAGAAGAGGTTATTCCATAAGTTCAAGCAATTAAAAACTATAAAAACGCAGGAATATTTCATTCGAACAGAAACTTCCGTGTCACGGCTTTTCCCAGAGCTTCCCCGGAGGGAAGCGATAAGGAAAACTGCTTTGCCCCCAGGGAAATGTCCAGTCTTCCGAGGTTGCGATTCATCAGGCCGTCGGCGGCAGTGACTGATACAGAACCGTCCTCCCGCTTCAGGATCAATGCACATGGCGCCGATACCGAAAGTTTCCCCATGGATGTATTCACCTGGGTACCGGCATCGTAAAAAAGAGCCTGCACCGTCTGCCCCAGTTCCATCGCCTGCACCTGAACGGTATTGGCAAGAATCGACGGAAGTTTCTCCGGCACCTTGCCGCCGCAGGCGACAAAATAGGCATACGTCCCGTTCTTCACTTCGCGTCCATGGTCGATCCAGAGCGAAAACATGCTCTGCTGAGTCTCGACGGCATTGCGGTTGCTTTTGCTCAACTGGCGCCATTGAGTCGACCTGGACTCGTTCTTCCGGTGAATCGAACCGGAAGTCGCTTTCGGCAGGACTCCATACACAAAGCCGTTGTTCCCATACCAGTCAATTCCATGACGTTTGACCGGCACCGTCGGTTTTTTCGCAAGGGTCTGCTCGACCGTGGTGAAAATACTGCCCTCGTATTCGGGCGCAAGATTTTCTATTCCCGCGCCGAGTGCGCAAAAGAGATCACCGAAAAAGAAGTAGCCCTTATTGGCACGGAGTTTCAATATCTCCGGATTCTCCTCGTGCCGCGACGGACGTTCCAATACGGCATAATTCACCTTGTCGAACTCAAATCCGGCAACCGCATCACCGTCAGGGGCTGCGGCTCCTGCCGCAAATCTGCCCTGACTGCCGTAACCAAGCCAGTTCTCCACAGGCGACAGTTTTTTCGTCTGACGGGCAGTCGTTCCGGGAAGCATCGTCAACACGGCGCTGCCGAGCGCTTTGGCGCTCTCGCCCCCTTCCCGCTCAAAAAGAGTCTGCCCGTCGCAGGTGAAAAGATTGAAACCGTTGGCTCCGTCGAAATAACTTTCCAGCCCATTGGTGCGGCGGCTTGCCATATTGACAAATGCATAATATTCCGGCGTTTTGCGGATCAAGTCGTCATTATTGAAGAAATAACGTGTTCCATGATAGTTTCCCGCAGGATAGTTCAGCATGAAAAGGTTCTTCGCTTTCGCCTCGCGGCGGAATTGTTCCAGCTCCGCTGTCTGTGCCGGATTCAGATACCGGCGGAAATTACGAAGCAGATTTTCAACCAGCGTCATGGAAGGAATTTCACGTTTTTTCGCATAATCGGGGCGCGCATTTCCGCGTTCCAGGACCGGCGGGATGGTGCCTTTATAAAAATAAAAGGCGGAGCCGCGAAGAAAATCAAAAATCGTTTCGATCGCATTCGCATCCAGGCTCGCCGCCCACGGAGTCCCTGCCAGTTTCGAGAGAATATTCAGCGAACCGTTCGTTCCGTGAATCGGATAACCCCAGATCAGGCATTGACGTCCATGCCCCCAGCCCGCTCCGTCGGCGGTAAACCCTTCAATCCAGAACGCTTTGTCATAAGTATTCTGCGAAACCTGTGAAATACTTCCGGCTGCGACTTTGCTCAGGACATCAATCATCTCCGGCGAACTGTTGACCAGCGCCGCTTCCAGCAGAGGACGGTATGCGGTGGCATTGCCGCCGACCCACCAGACATGTTTCCGGAAACGGTCGACGCTGACAATATTCCGGTCGGTGGCATCACGCCGTACGGGCTGGCTCCATGCCTGAAAAGCAAGTTTTTTCAAAGCATCCGCGACTTCGGGATATTTTCCTGAAACCATATCATTGTAAAGGGCGAAGTAAATCCCGGATGCCGCGCCTGGAATTGCGAAACAGGAACCGTGAAAACGCCCGACGGTAATTCTGTTTCCCCGGTCAAACTCAATCGCGGCATAGTTGAGAACCGCTTTCCGGAGTTTCTCCGCAACAACGGAACGGTCCGCCGCGGGAATTCTGCCGTCACGCAAATCCAGTGCAATCACCTGAAGACGATTGAACGCCTCGACCAGCATATTCAGGACAGGCACCTGAATTTCAGTATAATCATACTTCGGGTTTCCCCAACCGTTCGCGCGATATTTCCGTTCCAGCTCCGAAAGGTCACGAAACGACCCGTTGTCATCCAGCAGCTTCAGGAATTCCGGCGTTTTCGAGCGCAGATTTCCGGCGATATACGGAGTCCGGCGGGAAAACGACTCCCGCAGTCCGGCCACCGCCTCCTCTTTCGGCGTCGCACCGGCAAGACTTGCAGCAGCGACAGTTCCAAGCAGAAGAACCATGGTTTTTCGATAAGTCATATTCACCCCCGGATTCAGCGTTTTTCAAGTTTGATTTCAGCGATCTGAAAGGAAGTGTCTCCCTGATTCGCCTGGAAACGGATTCGGTAACTTTGGAATTTCCGGTCGTTCCTGAACGGGAATTCACGCGCGGCAAGACGTTCCGGGAAACCGGCGTCATCCGTCACGGTCAACAGGAAAATCCATTTTCCGTCATTTCCCAGCCCTTCCAGCACCCAGCTCTTCGGATCACGTGCAGGAACGTCATTCGCCGAAGTCAATACCAGCGTATTGAACGCCTGCGCTTCAGGATATTTGATCTGCCATGCCATATCTTTCTTGAAAATACAGTTCCATTTCGTCTCTTTTCTGCCGTCGATGGAATTCTGGATACTTTCCGCGGCTTTCCCGGAATGTCCTGTGGGAGAAAAAATCACAGGGCAGCGGTTCGCTCCTCCTGTGGAGGAAAGCTGAAGTTCCGCAAGCTGCACAGAGGCATCTCCGTGGCTCTCGGGAAAACGCACGCGATAGTGGGAATACGCCTTGTCATTGCGGAAGAAAAAGCTCCTGCTCATGAAACGCTTTTCGAACTGCGGCACCTCCCTGCCTTCCGCAACCTTCACATAGTTTCTGCCGTCGGAACTGCCTTCCACAATCCAGCTTTTCGGGTCGCGCGCGGGGACATCGTTTGCCGAAACCAGCGTCAGAGTATCAAAAGCGGCGGGAGCATCCAGAGTCACGGAATAATCCGAGTTCGCCGGAGCATTCCATTTTGTGCCGAAATCACCGTCCGCCGCCATTTCCGGCGACTCCAGGGGGTTGCCTTTCCCGGCGGAGCTGACCGTCTGCACATTTCCCGCCGGATCAATCAGGTCGAACTTGATCTCCGCCAGTTGAAGACTGCCGTCGCCGCCATTTTCCAGAAAGCGGACCCGGTAATATTTATAAGCGCCGGAGTTGGAAAACGGAAAGCTGAAACTGGAGTGCCGCTCCGTGAATCCCGGGAAATCCTTGACTTCGCAGAGAGGAATCCAGCGTCCGTCCCCTTTTCCGCCCTCCACAATCCAGCTTTTCGGATCGCGTGCGGGAACGTCATTCGCCGCAGTCAAAGTCAGCATATTGAATGCGGCAGGTTCGGCAAGTTCTCCCTGCCAGACCATTCCCGGACGGAACGTGGTGCACCATTTGCTTTCGGTTCTGCCGTCCACAGAGTTGGCAATGCCCTCTCTTGCATTTCCGGAGTGCCCTGTAGGGGAAGCCGCCTGCATCGGAACATGAAGGGGCGCGGAGGCAAATTTAAGTTCGGCAATCTGAAGCGAAGTATCTCCGCAGGTTTCCAGAAAACGTACCCTGTAACAGGAATATGCCTCGCGGTTGGAGAAACGGAACACATTCTTCTGGAAACGTTCGCCCAGACCGTTCTGATTGAGAAAACGCCCGAGAGTCTTCCATGTCCTGCCGTCGGAACTTCCTTCCACCACCCAGCTACCCGGATCGCGCGCAGGAACGTCATTCGCCGCAGTCAATTCCAACGAGTTGAAACACTGAGGCTGTTCCAGCTTTACCATGCAGCACATTCCCCGCTGGAACGGAGCATTCCATTTCGTCTCCGGTTTGCCGTCGATCAGCAGATCGATGGATTCGGATGTTTTGCCGTTGTGTCCCGTCGGGGATGAAATTTCCATTCCTGCCAGATGCCCCGCACAAATCACAGCAGTCAGAAAGCCGATTACATGTTTCATTTCACATTCTCCCATAAGTTTGATTCTGCACTTGTTTTTCTATTTTTAATTATATAATAAAATATCCGAAAAACAATATGCAAAAATCGATATTTTGTATCTCTTCGTATTTTTTCATCATTTCCAGCGGCTCAGTCCCCTGTCTTTATCTTTCCGCATTATCACCTGTCAATTAACATGTTATAAATGACTCCACTAAAATAAAGCCCTCTCATGCAGCCGTTATCCGCCGAGAGGGTCTTTTATCTTCAATGTTCGATGTTTTCCGTTACCGCTTCAATATCTCCGAAGCATAAAAACGCCCTTCATCGGGGGCAAGGGAATAGTCCAGTTTCCCGCCATTCAGGCGAACCGGAGTTTCATTGTCACGATAAAGGACGGAGGGAGCCCCCGGCAGTTCCAGCGTGCCGGAAACCGGCTGTTTGCTCACGTTCACAAGAATCAGAATGCTCTTCCCGTCAACTTTCTTGAATCCATACCAGAGATTCCCTTCCCGTTTCAGTTGCGCTCCATGTGTAAATCCGTTGAAATAAGGGGCAAATGCCTTGACCTCTTTCATGGTGCGGGTAAATTCGGCACGGTTCTTTTTCGGATTGAAAACCGTGTAGATACCCCAGCGGGGATTCAGCTTCTGATCGCTGTAAAGCCAGTAAATCAGACCGTTGGCGCCGCTCAGAATACTGACGGCAACCTGCCCGCGCATCCGTTCGATGGAGCCGGGATAGGTGGCGGTCGGCTTTTTAAACGGCTTGTCGGGATTGTTTACCACGCTCAATGCACGGCGTTCGGCGTCTTGATATTCCGGTGAATCCTTCGGATAATCGCCGCGTTTTTTGCCATTCACGACCTCATCGTAGAAGGAATTGGGATTCAGCGATCCCTGCGATTCGATTCCGAATGCGGAGTCATGGGTATTCAGGATCGGGAGATACTGCATGTTGTGCCACTGTTCCGCGGCATTCCTGCGGTATTCGGAGGAGGTTTTCGCCATGCCGGCGGCATGGCCATGATACCACTGGGGAATATCCACATCCACACTGTCCTGAAACTTGCCCTGGTACCAGCTTGAGCTGACGACATTATGATAAGGGTCCAGTTTGCGGATCATGTCATTGAAAAAGGTCAGTTGTTCCACATCCACGCCGAAAATGCCCGGTTCATCGAAAAGATACCACCAGTAAGTCGCCGGATGGTTCATGTATTTGACGACACGTTCCATGACGGGCTTGTAATCGGATGCGGCAATCCGCAGATGTTGCAGATGAATCATTGCATAACCGTTGACGGAATGGACCGCGTCAAGAAATTCCTTCATCGGGTACTGATCCTCCATACGTGTCATTGTGTAATTGTGAAACACGTTGAATCCGAACTTCGCGGCATCCCGGATCTGCCGGATGTCCACGGCAAAAACCGCCAGCGGAGTAAACGGTTTTCCGTTCACCAGAGAGATTTCATTGCTGTAATCCCCGACCGTCGGAATGTATTTGTAATGGGAAACATACATTGTGTAATCCCGTCCGTCCGCACGCACCGTTACTTCATTCAGCCCCTCGCGCCATCCATTTTCCGGGCGCAGGGACACCGTGACACCGTTCCGGTACCAGCGGTTCGGCTTCCCGTTCACCAGCACCTTTTCAATCTTTCCGGCAAACGCGCCGCGGCTGAAATCAATCATGGAATGGGAACGCACCGCATGATTGAAATCAACAGTCTCTCTCAACTGCCGGATTTTCTCCACTGCGGTTTTCGGGGCAGCTTTCGCTTCGTCAAGCGCCGACGCACAGCCTGCCGCAAACAACGCGGCTGCGCAGAAAACAATCCATCTCTTTTTCACCTCTTGTCCTCCTTTTGTTAATCTGTCGGCGGAGCCACGTAATGCTCCGCTCCGCCATATTGTTTCCATTTGATGTAAACATAGATCAGAGACACCGTCGCGGCAATCGTGAACAGCGTGTCCCAGACAAAAATAAAACGATAGCCGAAAAGATCAATCGCAATCCCGCCCAGATAATTCGCAAAGATCAGCAAGGCGGAATTCAGCATTGCATTCGCACTGCAGAACTGTCCGTATTTCTCCGGCGGGAACAGTGCGACGAACACAGGGCCGTTGCTGACATTCTGAATCGCATAGACGGCAATAATCGCAATGCCGACCGTAAAGAAAGAGTGATAGTCAAATACAAAATAATATCCCCAAATATTTGCAAGAATCACAATGACGCCGCTGGCAAGAAACACCCGCAAAGGATGAATCTTGTCCATGATCCAGCCGGTAAGCATGATGACTCCCATGGAAACAAACGCCCCGACAGCCATCACTTTGCCGTACTGCGCCGCGTCCATGCCCAGTTCCCTGGTGGCAAACAACAGATTGAATACCTGGCGGCATGTCGTCGATGCATTGTTGAGCGCCGTTCCGAGAAACAGAAAAATGAAAAAAGGATGACGGTAACACTGCCGGAAATAGAGCGCAACCCAGTTGTAAATGCGGAGCCAGAGAGGCAGCCCCTCGTTTTCAGGACGTTCCGCCGGCGGGTACTTCCCCTCCTTCACAAAAACGCACATCAGCATGAACGTCACAAAATAGGCAATCCCGACCACGGTATAGACCCACGGCAGATGATCCGTCACCGAAGGCATCACCCAGAGATTGAACACCAGCTGCGTAACCATTCCCCCGATATTCATCGCCGCCATATAGCGCCCGATGAAACGATGCGGAATCACATCGGCAAAAATATAATAATAAATCGAACCGACAATCAGGTTGAAGAACTGAAAAAGAACGGCACAGAACGCAAGCAGCAGAATGCCGAGTGTCTGAAGCCTGACAGACGGCAGAAAACCGGCGCCATGCAGGAGTTCCGCAATCTGAGGCGTCCATCCGAGCAGGATCACGAATCCGGCAACGAACGGAGTCGCCGTCACAAGAAACGGAATCCTCCTGCCCCACCGTGTGCGTGTCCGGTCACTGGTCGTCGAAAGAATCGGATTCATTATGAAATTCATTGCGGAAGGAATGCTCCCGACGATCAATCCGATCGTCGCTCCGGAAGCATCGAACTGCGAAAGCGAGAGCGGCAGCACCGTCGGCACCATCATCCACGCCAGCAGCCCGAAACAGCTTCCGCCGAGAATCAGCCAGAAGCTGACTCCAATCACTCCCAGCAGAGAATAGCGCAATGTCCCTACGGTATAAGGGCGCGCAGGATCGGGTTCCGGCATGGGGGGAACTCCGCCGGCTGTCAAGTTCTGTTCCATGAAAAATCAGCTCCTTATTTCGCGATACGCTGCGCAGCGGCGCGTTTTTCAAGTTCGGCAAGAAACTCCCGCCGGATTTCCAGAAAACGCCGGGGATCGGTCTCAAAATTCACCATGTCACCGGCAAGGCGTTCCGTGTATCTGCGGGCATCGCCGCCGAGTTTCTCATAAAGCTTGAACGCATCGAAATCCTCGGCGATCTCGCGGGACTGCTCCCAGCGCATGGAACTGATGATTTCAGTCGTATCAGGGTCAAAATAAATCTGGAAACCTTCGCCGGGACCATAGCCGTCCACAAAAGAATCCTGATAGGGATTGCTTTTCTTATCCCACGCCCAGGCCCATGACCATTGGTTGAAACCTTCACAGCCGAGGTTATAACAGATCGCCCCCATCGTGCGCGTGCACAGCAGGGAACGGTCAAGATAGCTTGAAAAATTATTATAGATGATAACGCGGCGTCCCTGTGCCGTGGCTTTGCGGATTGCGGCATCCATCCCTTCATTGGCGGTCCATCCGGGAACCGCAATCTCCACATCCGGATACTGTTCGATCAAGCCCGTATGGGTCAGAGTATTCATATAGATCAGTTCCGGCGCAATTTTCCTGAGGTGTTTGTAAACTTCCTTTCCATTGGCGAACATCACCGGATCGGGTTCATCGCGGTAGATGAACTGGAATTGCCCGATCCATCCCTTCTCCTTCAGATGGCTTACAAGGTTACGCAGGACTTTGACCGCAAATGCGTGAAATTCAGGATCGTCCAGATTCCAGTAACGTTTGCGCAGATCGGCGGTCTTTCCGTATGGATCATACCTGACTTTGCCGTCACGCCCGTAAAGCGGTGCGTCCAGAGGAATATCGGCAGACATCACGCGCCAGTTGCCTTTGCCGTAAACCTTGTCCAAAAGTTCCGGGAAACGGTCGAAAGTGGAATAATCAATCTCAACGCCCCCTTTGCCGTCATCGACAATGCGGATGCGGTTGCGGATTTCCCATAAGGATGGGTCTCCGAAATTATACGCGCGGTGCTCCTTCATATTATGCAGGATTTTCTCAAAAAGCTCCCAGTAGCGCGGATCTTTGAAATCAGGCAGTCTTGTAAATCCCGCCAGGTTCGCCAGCGGCTGTGCGGAACCCCAGGAGCCGAGACGGAACACCGGAACCTCCGGCAGGACCGCATCATAAACCCGCATCTCCACCTCCAGCGGCAAAGTGCCGAACATGGTCTGAACCTCAACCTTGCCACGGTAGATCCCCGCCTTTGCATCCGCCGGGATACGGACCGTCAGCCAGACAGGCTGCGATTTTCCCGGTTCCAGCATCGCTTTCTCGTCGGGGCTCAGCAGATCGGGAAAAGTTGCGGGCGCCATGCGCAGAAGCGGGCTCTTCGGGTTGCGGTAGAAGCGGGCGGTATTCTGCGAGGCATAGATCTCTTTCACAAAGTAAGAAGAAAGTTCCGTCAGGCGCGCCGCAGGATCGGATTCATGAACCAGGGGATTGAGCTTGATGCGGACAGGGCCGCGGTATTCAAGAGAACTGATCACGAACTGTCCCGGCTCATACTCGTTACGGCAGGCATCCAGGCGGATTTTTCCGGAAACATCGCCGTCCGGCAGAAGCTGGTCGTTGAATATATTGTCCAGCGCCGTCGCCCCCCAGACAAGCGGCTGCCTCGCATCCGCACTCCTGTTGATTCTGCGCAGACGTTCCTTATCCAGCTCGTTGCGGAAAACTTTCGCTTCCGCGGACAGCGTTTCCAATGTCCGCATCGACTTCCGGAGCTCCGTCCCGCGAACCGCCAGCGGGACAGCCGACAGACAGGAGGATATTTTTTCATAATTCTGTTTCAGTTTCCCCGGAAGCCTGTCTGCCTGCCTCCTGGCGGGAGCCAGCATTTTGACGATCATGTTCCGGCGGAACTCCAGCTCCGGATTGTTCTGGGGAGTTTTGATCAGGCGTTTGAACTCATTCCCGATTTCAGCGGCGGATAACACCGCATTGTAAATCTTCACATCATCAATCACACCGTGAAAACCGCCAAGGTCTTTGCCGCTCAAAGAACCGATCGCAAGTGTGGCTCCGGCATTCAGTTTTACAGGTTTCGGAAGTTTCATGCTCCGGGTAATTTTTCCGTCAACATACTCGCGGGCTTCATTTCCGAGGATCACCAGTGCGCCGAGATGCCAAAGCCCGTCCGACCAGTCATCGCCGGCAGTATCGCGGGGCAGAACGGATACAAGCTTATTGCTGTCCACGCCGAACCTCCATCCCTCTCCGGTTGCGGGATTCTCTGCGCTCGCGATAATGCGCAGTCCCATCGGATGCGTGGATTTGAACCAGACAAGCAAAGTCATGCCCTTCGTCTCATCCATTTCCGGCATCGGACCGCAGAACACCGAATTTGTTGCGCCGTCCAGCAGGATGCCGCTTCCCTGAAGGGTCGGCGCCCATGCCACCGGACCGCGGAACTTCCCGTGTCCGGCACGCCCCTGACGGTTATGGACAACAGAACCGGAACCCTCATTCAAATCATAATGCCCGATCAGGGCGGGCAGGTCGGCGGCAAGACAGGAAAACGCCAGCATGGACGCTATTCCCGCGAATATTTTCTTTTGTTTCATTGCATACCTCTTTTTTTCCGGAATCATAAATTTTCCGATCTTGTTTTTTTATTTATTATACTCGATTTTTCCTGTTTCCGGAATGCACAAAATCAACTTTTTTGTATCTTATCGTTTCTTTCTTCCATTTTTTCCGCTTGCCTTCTCCCGTTTTTGCTGTATAATATCGGAAGATTAAAAACAAATCTCTGCGGCAGGAGTTTCCTATGGCAAACCATGAAGCTTTTTCACTCACACCATTCCCCGTTGACATTCTTTTCGCCCGATATGACGTGATTCAGGAGTGGAATCTTGACGCCTCGGAACTGGTTATGCCCTACTGGCGTCTATACCGTCCGGAAAACTCGTTCGGATACATCAGGATCAAAGAACAGGAGATTCAGCTTCAGGCGGGGAAAATATATCTGATTGCACCGGACACCGCGTTTACTTCCTGCACCAGAGGGGGGAGGATTGAGAAGTTCTACATCCATTTTACCGCGGGAGGCCCTTATGCGGACTGTTCCGATTTCATGGTCGAATTGCCGGGTTCCGCAGCACTGCATGCGGTCATTGACCAGCTCAGCGGCATGCTCGCCGACCGTCAGGCAGGAGATTCCCTGAAACATCTTGCCGGAGCATTGGTCAATCTGGCGCTGGAACAACTGCCGAGGGAATACCTGATCACACACAACAATATCGAATCGCAAATGCTGGCGGTCTGGCGCCTGATCAAACGCGATCCGACTCAGAACTATACCAACCGGAAACTGGCTTCGATGGCACATATGAGCCTTGGAGTGTTCATCAAAAAATTCTACAGCAGCTTCGGGATTACGCCGCAGCGTTTCATTCTGGATAAGAAACTGGATCTCGCCGCATTGTATCTGCTGCAGAGCAGCGAATCCATCGACGGCATCGCGGAACGCTGCGGGTTCTGCAACCGCTACTATTTCACGCGAATCTTCACGAAATACCGCAAAATATCCCCTGCCGCATTCCGCAAACACAGTCGTTCGTAATTCAGACACGAAAAAATCCGGAAAACGAGGATTGCCCGTTTTCCGGATTTCTTGTCTTCGCCGGACTCCGGCTTATTCCGCAAGCCAGCGTTCCGCATCAATTGCGGCGCGCGCACCCATTCCGGCGGCAGTGATCGCCTGGCGGTACACATGATCCGCGCAGTCTCCGGCGCAGAATACGCCTGCCATGCTCGTATAGGAACTCGCCCCCTTCAGCTCAATGTATCCCGCCTCATTCATGGCAAGCTGTCCTTTGAAAAGCCCCGTATTCGGGATATGCCCGAGAGCCGCAAAATATCCTTTGCATGGAATCTGCGTCTGTTCGCCGGTGACGATATCCCGTATCTCCACGCCGTCCACTTCCGTATTGCCGAAAATTTCGACTACGGAGGAGTTCCAATGGATCTTGATTTTCGGATTCGCCTTCACGCGTTCCGCCATGATTTTGGAGGCGCGGAACACATCACGGCGGTGGACCAGATGCACTTCACTGGCAAAATGAGTCAGGAACGTGGCTTCCTCCATGGCGCTGTCGCCGCCGCCTACGACAACCACCGGAACATTGCGGTAGAACGCGCCGTCGCAGGTCGCGCAGGCGGATACGCCTTTGTTCAGGAACTTTTCTTCGGAGGGAAGTCCGAGCCAGCGGGGCGCGGCGCCCGTTGCAATGATCAGCGCACGGCATTCCACGATTTCGCCGTTTCCGAGCACCAGTTCGTGCGGGCCGCCCTCCACCAGCTTGACACTCTGCACGGTTTCATTGACAATCTTCGCGCCGAATTTTTCCGCCTGCTGCTGGAACTTGAACATCAGTTCATATCCATTGACCGCATCGGGAAAACCGGGAAAGTTTTCAACGTCCGTGGTCTGGGTCAGCAACCCGCCGGGAAGCGGCCCGGCAAGAACCACCGGATTCAAATTTGCCCTCGAAGCATAGATTGCAGCGGTCAACCCGGCGGCGCCGCCTCCGATAATGATCACATCTTTTTTCATCAGGATCCCCCTCTCTGTTCAGGTTTTGTTGGATGATACGGTAATATGCCACACAAATCACCGCCGGGCAAGGTCTTTCCGGGAAAAAATATTTTTTTCTCCGGGCAGAGACAGGCATTGCGCCATGCCTGTCATCCGCGATCCATCGCAAATATTTGCCAGATAACTTCTTATTCGTGGTTTCCATACTTGACAATCCGTCAAAACGGAAGTATTTTATTTCGTCATTTTTTATAAAAAAATTAGCTTTTTTCTAAAGGAGAACAAGAATGCTGGATAAAATTACTAAAGCGGTTTCATGTGCAATGATTCCGTGTCTCGACAAAGATTTCGTTCCCGCAACCCTCTGGGACAGAGAATTCCGTAAAGCGGTCAACGCCTCCGGCAAAAGCAAGGATATCGTTATCGCCGTTGAACGCAATCCCGAAAGTGTCAGTATTTATCCGACCGTCGTATTCGACAACGCCGACGCCTCCGAAATGGCGGCGAACGTCAGGCACGTTGAACGTCTCGTGAAAGGGCTCCTCTGGATGAGAGGCGGCTGGAAGGTCACGATCGCCGGAGATGCGAAAATTGCCGAAGAACTTGCGAAAATCTATTCTCCCGAAGGCGAACGCTCCTTTGATTACGCCATGATGGGACGCATTTACAGCAACAGGATGCAGATCGTATCCTGCGCCTATGCGGACGCTCCGAAAGCGAAAGAGCCCTCCATGCCGCTCGGCAGACACCTTGACGGATGCAGAATCGGTTTCGACCTCGGCGGCTCCGACAGAAAATGCGCCGCGACCATCGACGGCAAACTCGTTTTCAGTGAGGAAGTTCCCTGGGACCCCTATTTCGAGAAAGACCCGCAGTATCACCGCGACGGCATCAATGACACACTGAAACGCGCCGCGGCGCATCTTCCGCGCGTGGATGCAATCGGCGGAAGCTCCGCCGGAGTTTATGTGAACAACCGCGTCCGCCTCGCATCCCTGTTCCGCGGCGTTCCCGAAGATCAGTTTGAAACCAAGGTCAAAGACCTGTTCATCGAGCTCGGCAAAGAGTGGGGCGTTCCGTTTGAAGTCGTCAACGACGGCGAAGTCACTGCGCTTGCAGGGTCCATGGAAATGAATGCAAACTGCGTGCTCGGCATCTCCATGGGCACCAGCGTCGCTGGCGGCTACGTCAACCGCGAAGGCAATATCACAGACTGGCTGAACGAGCTCGCTTTCGTTCCGGTTGACTACCGGGAAGGCGCACCTGCCGATGAGTGGTCCGGCGACCTCGGATGCGCGGTTCAGTACTTCTGCCAGCAGGGTGTCGCAAGACTCGTCCCGCTTGCGGGAATTGAGCTTCCGAAAGATATGAAATTCGCGGAACAGCTCAAAGAGGTCCAGAAGCTCATGGAAGCCGGCGACGAACGCGCCGCAAAGATCTATGAAAGCATCGGCGTCTGCTTCGGTTATACCATTGCAAGATACTGCGAATTCTATGATATGGAAAAGCTCCTCATCCTCGGACGCGTCACGACCGGAAAAGGCGGTGACATTATCCTCGCGAAAGCGGCGGAAGTGCTCAAAGCCGAGTTCCCGGAACTCTCCGGCAAGGTCGAGTTCAGAATTCCGGATGAAAAAGGACGCCGCCACGGACAGGCTGTCGCAGCGGCAAGTCTTCCCGTCATCTGAAGTGCGAAAACGGAGTTTTTTCTATGAAACCTGCACTGCTGGTGCTCGCCGCCGGAATGGGAAGCCGTTACGGCGGACTCAAGCAAATTGATCCGGTCGGTCCGTCCGGCGAAATCATTTTGGACTATTCCATTTACGATGCGCTCAAAAGCGGATTCGGCAAAGTCGTTTTCGTGATCCGTCACGACATCGAACAGGCGTTCCGCGAGCACATCGGCGCGAAATGGGAAAATAAAGTCCAGGTGGAATACGCTTTCCAGGAACTGGACAAGCTCCCCGCTCCGTTCCGGACTCCGGAAGAACGCACCAAGCCGTGGGGAACGGGGCACGCGATTCTGTGTGCCTCGGAAAAAATCTCCGAACCGTTCGCCGCGATCAACGCGGATGATTTCTACGGGCGGAGCGGATATGCTCTGCTCGCAGACAGTTTTGCAGGAAATACGAATCCGGCAAAACGTCATTTCATGGTCGGATTCACACTCCGGAACACGCTTTCCGAAAACGGTTCCGTGGCACGCGGCGTCTGCTGCTGCGATCCGGAAGGGTTCCTGAAAGAGGTTACGGAACGCACCAATATTGTTCCCGATGGCAGAGGCGGTGCGTTTTTCACGGAAGAAAACGGGACTCAGGTTCCGCTGACCGGCGATGAGATCGTCTCCATGAACATGTGGGGATTCATGCCCGGCATTTTTGACCATCTTTCCAGTTTGTTTGAACAGTTTCTTTCCAAACGCGGGAAAGAATTGAAATCCGAGTTTTACATTCCTTCGGCGGTTGCTTCGCTGATCCATTCCGGAGACGCCGAAGTCAAAGTCATGAAGAGCAGTGATTCGTGGTTCGGAGTCACCTACCGCGAAGACAAACCGGTCGTGCAGGAATCGATTGCCCGCCTGATCGGTGCGAATGTCTACACGTCACCTCTGGAGTAGATCAGTTTATGGAAAGCACAGTGAAGGAAATTGCCTCGAAGTTCTGCATCAAAGACAATTTCATCAAGGCAGAGCCATTTGGAAGCGGACACATCAACGACACTTACAAAGTAGTCTACAGCGTGGATGGGAAGAATGTAAAATACATTTTTCAGAAGATCAATACGAAAGTTTTCCGCAAACCCGAAAATCTCATGGAAAACGTCTCGCGGGTTCTTGACCATTCCGCAAAGAAACTCGGCTCATTGCCGGACTCCGAACGGCGCTGCATCCATCTTGTCCCCACAGTGGACGGAAAAATGTATTATATTGACGGAGACGAATGCTGGCGCTCCTACAAATTCATCGACAACGCCCGCACCTACAATACGCTTGAAACGGAAGAACAGGCATATCAGGCGGCAAAGGCGTTCGGCAATTTCCAGATGCTGCTGGCAGACCTTCCGGGGGAACGTCTCCACGAGACCATTCCCAATTTCCACAACACCCCTTCGCGGCTCTTCGATTTTGATGAAGCGGTCCGCAAAGATGTCTGCGGACGTGTCGAAACGGCAAAAAACGAGATCCGCTTCGTTCAGGAACACCGCTGGATGGCGCCCGTTCTGATTGACCTGATGAAAAAAGGCGAAATCCCGGAACGGATCACGCATAACGATACGAAACTGAACAACGTCCTGCTGGACGATACAACGGGGGAGGGAATCTGCGTTCTTGACCTTGACACGGTCATGCCGGGACTCTCGCTTTACGATTTCGGCGACCTTGTCCGTACCAGTGTCAGCCCCGCCGACGAAGATGAAACCGACCTCTCGAAAGTCTGTGTCCGGATGGATATTTTCCGCGCACTCGTAAGAGGTTTTCTGGATGGCGCACAGGGATGTCTGACAAAAAAAGAACTCGAACTGCTTCCGTTCTCCGGCGAACTGATCACATTTGAAATCGGGCTGCGCTTCCTGACCGACTATCTCAACGGCGACAACTATTTCAAAATCAGCCGGGACAATCACAATCTCGACCGCTGCCGCACGCAGTTCATGCTTGTCAAGCGCCTGATCGAACAGGAAAAAAAGCTCAAAAAAATTGTAAAGGAATTCATGAAATGAAACGCATTCTTGTCACCGGAGGCTCCGGGTTCATCGGCAGCCATATAGTCGAACACTACCAGGGCAAAGCCGAAGTACGCGTTCTGGATAATCTCCGCACGGGCAGGCGTGAAAATCTGAGCGGCCTTGAATGTGAATTCCTCGAAGGCGACGTCAGCGACCGCGCCGCCGTTGCCGAAGCGGTCAAAGGCGTGGATTACATCTTTCATCTTGCGGCGCTTGTCAGCGTTCCCGAATCCATGGAAAAAATCGTTGAGTGCAATCAGATCAATGCCGTCGGGACGATCGTCCTGCTGGAGGAGGCGGCAAAAGCCGGCGTAAAAAAACTGATCCTCAGCACTTCCGCGGCAAATTACGGCGACAACCCGGTTTCTCCGAAAGTGGAAACCATGATTCCCGAACCCAAGAGCCCCTATTCCATCACAAAACTTGACGGGGAATATTACTGCGACATGTTCACCAAGACAGGGCGCCTTCAGACCGCCTGCCTCCGTTATTTCAATGTGTTCGGTCCGCGCCAGAATCCGAAAAGCGCATACGCCGCCGCGGTTCCGATCTTCATCACGAAAGCGCTTGCCGATGAAGACATCACCATTTTCGGTGACGGGGAGCAGACCCGCGACTTTGTCTTCGTAAAAGACATTGCCGCCGCCAACGCATTCATGGCGGAACATGATTTCACGGGAGTTTTCAATGTCGCCTACGGCGGTAAAATGACGATCAACCATCTGGCGGAACTGATCGTGGAGATTCTCGGTTCCAAATCAAAGATTGTTCATCTTCCGGAACGCCCCGGCGATGTCAAACACTCCACAGCCTGTGTGGACAAGCTGCTTGCGACCGGTTTCAAACCGTCATGGGATTTCAAACGCGGCCTGGAAGTCACCGTAAAAAGTTACGCCCGTTGAGAAAATCCTCCTGCACCATAACGGGAAGAATGATTTCTTTTCGCATGAAAACCTGTTGATTTTTTTACTTTAAAGTGCTATATTACAGCTTATTAAAATTTTTTGGAGAATACAGTCATCATGATCAAGAAGAAAAATCTCGTTTTCCTCGGACCTCCGGGAGCCGGCAAAGGCACTCTGTCCGAAATCATTATCAACGATGAAAAACTGGTTCATATTTCCACGGGAGACATTTTCCGCGCAGAGATCAAGAACGGCACGGAACTCGGCAGGGAAGCCAAAGCCTATATGGACGCCGGCAAACTCGTCCCCGACCAGCTTGTCGTAGATATGGTTGCCGCGAGACTCACCAAAGATGACTGCGCCAACGGCTTTATCCTGGACGGTTTTCCCCGGACAGTCATTCAGGCGGAAATGCTGGATAAAATTGCCAGGAAAACCGGGCGCGATATCGACTGTGTTGTTCTCTTCGACGCACCTTACGATCTCCTGATCCAGAGACTGACTGCCCGTCTCACCTGCAAATCCTGCAAGGCGAACTTCAACAAACTCTTTTCCAAGCCGAAACAGGAAGGTGTCTGCGACCATTGCGGCGGCGAGCTCTACCAGCGTTCCGACGATTCTCTTGAGACAGCACAGAACCGTCTGAAAGTCTATGACGAGCAGACTGCCCCCCTGATCAAATTCTATACAGACAACGGACTTCTCGCAAAAATCGACTCCTCTCTGCCCAAAGACCAAGCGTATGCGGCTCTTCTCGCCGTTCTGGGATGAATCATGAGACCTGAATACGTAGTCCATACTGCCCAGGAGATTATCAAGATCCGCCGTGCCGCGCACATGACGGCGCTTGCCCGTGACCGGATCTGCTCTCTGGTTCATTCAGGGATGACGACCAAGGATCTTGACAATATCGCCGGCGAAGTGATCCGCTCCATGGGGGGAGAGCCCGCATTCCTGAATTATCGCGGTTATCCCGGAAACATCTGCATCTCCGTCAATGACGAGGTTGTCCACGGAATCGGGCGGCATGACCGCTTTATCCTCAAAGGCGATGTCGTCAGCGTTGACGTCGGAATCGCGTTCGAGGGCGGAATCGGAGATACGGCGCGGACTGTCTACGTAGGAAATGAAGAGGATATGCCTGAAGACGTTGCAAGGCTTCTGGAATATACGCAGAAATCGCTGGAGGCGGGGCTTGCGGCGGCACATCCGGGCGGATATGTCCAGGATATTTCGCGTGCGGTCGAGGAGGTCGCACAGCAGGCGCATCTCGGAATCGTAAGGGAATATGTGGGGCATGGATGCGGCATCAGGCTTCATGAGCCGCCGGATGTCCCGAATTTCGCCCAGCACCGTAAGGGTCCGAAGCTCGTTCCCGGCATGGTCCTGTGCGTTGAGCCGATGCTGAACCTCGGTTCCCATAAAGTTTATACGGAAAGTGACGGCTGGACGGTGCGCACCCGTGACGGGGAGCCATCCGCCCATTTCGAGCACATGATACTTATTACAGAGAACGGAACGGAGGTCTTAACTCGTGTCTAAAGATTTGATCAAAGTCGATGGTGTTGTCAAAGAACTGCTGCCGAATACGATGTTCATGGTGGAACTGCCGAACAAACATACGGTTCTTGCACACATCAGTGGAAAAATGCGCCTGAATTTCATTCGCATTCTGCCAGGCGATACAGTAACTCTTGAAATGTCGCCTTACGACCTTACCAAAGGCAGAATTGTTTTCAGACAGAAATAACCACTCTCCTTTCTGTCTTTTTCACAAACCACGTTCCGCTTTCCTGCGGCAGTGTGTTTGTGTACCCGTTTCCGGCAATTTTACACAGGACTTCCCGTAAACAGACAGCGGTGATCTTCTTCATTCTCAAGATAAGCCGCAACTCCGGTCCCGCGCAGCGAGTTTCCGATCCGTATTTCATCGGCCTCCATCAGATCAGCAGGAAAAAGAACTTTCTCCTCAGCATTCAAAATCTCAATCTGCCGCCTGCGCCAGATTCCCGGCAGCAGTCCGCATTCCTGGACCATTTTTTTATTTTCCAGAAAAATTCTCTCCACCTCAAAATGGCGAATTTTTCGAGTCTCAAAAGGAGGAGCATTTTCACTTCTCGAAAAATTCTCCGGGAGAAACTGGAACTTCATTCTGACTCAAAAAAGAGTTTGAACATCGCGAAAATGGTAGAAAAGAGATTCGAACTTCCGACCTCTACTCATGACCTGTCATACGAAAAAATCAGACTGGCAGACTGTCATAAAATCCCTATTTTTTCTGACAAGAGCGAAAATCCTCACGCGCGCGTAACGGGGGTGCATAAATTCCTCACGTTCACGCCGCCATCGGTTCCCGTCGATAACCGTGAAGCAAGCCACCAAGAAATGAAACCTCTCTGACCGGGGCATTCATATCCTGCGGATACGGTTTGACCATTTTGCCGCCAAGCCCGGCATGGGGACGATAATGGTTCCAGTATTCAAGATATTCCTTGACCGCCAGCCGAAGTTGCCGTTCTGAAGTAAAAATAATCTTGTTCAGACACTCTGTCTTGATCGCCCGAATGAAATTCTCCATGCGGGCATTCATCTGCGGTGTGAACGGCGGCAGCCTCTTGATTTGAACCCCAATAGATTCAAAAACAGAATCGAATCTCTTGTTGAAAAGCGGATCGCGATCATGGATCAGGTATTTTTTCCCCAGCATGAAACCGTCCCACATATCGCACATGTTTCTGGCAATCTGTGTAGTCCAGTTGCTGTCAGGATTATGAACAATACCTCCCAGGCATACTTCCCGGCTGCCGATGTCCATAAAAAACAGCAGGCTCTCACGAACCAGTCCGAATGGAGTCAAACGTTCGACCTGAGCAAAATCCGTTGACGCGGTTACATACTGCTGCGTTTCGATGAATTGAGACCAATCTCCGCGTAATCGCCGTTCAGGATCAGGAACGATACCGTTCACTTCAAGGATATGCCGAATCGTTGTCGCACTGACATTGTATCCCAGATACCGCATTGTTCCGGCAATGTGTTCATATCCCCAATCGGGATTGCTTTTCGCCAGCTGCAGGACTCTTTCAACTATTTCCGGAGAGACGGGCTTCCTGCCCCGCTTCTTCTGACCGTCATTGACACTGTTATATTTCGCTCCCACCAGATCCGAATACCATTTTCGGATTGTTCCGGGAGCCCATGTCGGTTCTATGGCGGCAAGCAGAAAATCATTCAATTCTTTGCCTTTTTGAGCCAATCGGCGTTTGTCGGATTCCGTCAGGATTGGGCGTTCCTTGCCCGTCAGCGAAGCCAGATGCTCCTCGTAGATGCGGAGCTTCTCCGCCATGTAGTCATTCATTTTCTGCATATTCTCAAGGATTGTCCGCAGATCCCCGTTTTTCACATCCTGCATGAACGAAAACAGTTTATTGACTGTTTCATTGACCTGTTTACTGTTCATAGCCGTATTCGCTCCCTTCCGCAATTTGGCTCCTTTATTTTGCAATAATATACAGCCGCTCTTGTCCGGTTGCGAATGCAAGATGTAAGTTTATGCACCAGCTGTTTTAACGTTCAAGTAGCTTTTCAAAAGTCTGTAAATTTTTAACATAATGACGGACAGTCACTAACGCAAATCCCAACAATTTTTCACCTTGCCACAGTACGGGATCAGATGCATCAGGGTTTTCTTTTGGTAGACCTATCCCCAAAATGCAGTCATAGGGGCTGGCCTCTACCAGAACTTCATCTTCGGTGGAAAGTAAAAAACTTCGAAGTAATTTGTTTTGCATAAATTTATAGCCTTAAAAAACGCAACTCTCGCAACAAGTTGCATAGTGCAACATCATGCTGTTTCACTACATCAGATTCCATGATTTCCAATGAGCTTCCGGACCAGCTACTGACCTTCAATCCATTAAAGTACAGATGGCTTTTGATCCGATTCTTTACCCGGGTTATATTGCCGGTCAATTACGTCTCTCGTCTTGTCAGATTCCAAAGTACCAGATTGTCTTTTGTGGGATATAAATCCCTTCCAGACTCCCGTTCTCCAATTTCCTGGCAAGTTTCCGGCTGTCCAAACAGCCATTCTTATTCGCATGTTCCTTGCCGCTAGTCGGAACATCCGCAGGATTGATCACAATGTTCAAGATCCCAAGTCCGCAAAACAAACGGCATCTGTTTCAGAAAATGACTCAGAGACATTCTGCCTCGTTTGAATTCCACTCCGGCAGGGCAGATTGATTCGCTGATCCCAGGGGCGAAACAAAGTAGTCAATGAGCTCGGGCTCATTATTATGAAGAGGGGAATGCCGTCGGGCGGTCATCATAGCCCGACGGCATTCATCTTTTTGGTAAATTCCCACTCAAAAAAATCCCTCTTCCTCCTCACCATGGGGCTGGCTGGGCGCTTACGGCCTGAAAGACCTCGCCGAGGAGATGGCGATGTCAGGATTTTTCAACATGGTGCATGAGCAAAACACGGAAATATTCCCCGAGGCGGAGCAGGAAGTTCTGGAGGACGGTTCGATCAAACTGACCATGAGAGTGGATTCGAAGCGGATCGACGGGCATCGGCACCTGGTGATCCTGGCGCCCGGCGCGGAGCGGCTGAAGCAGACCTCGCTTCTCCGGGCGATCCAGAAGTCGCGGCAGTGGACGGACATGCTGATCAACGGCGAGGCTGGCAATGTCACCGACCTAGCGGAGAAACTCGGTTACAAGCCGTCATACGTTACAAGAATCCTTTCCCTGAACAACCTCGCGCCCGACATCGTGGAATCGATCCTCGCCGGGACGGAGCCCGAGGGGATGTCCATCGCAAAGATCACCGCCCAGCCCATTCCGGAGGACTGGAACGAACAGCGGAGGCTTTACGGTTTCCCGGTGCGGTGACACCTCACCACGAACTGGCGGCAGGAGAAATCCTGTCGCCTTTTTTCGTTTCCGGGGGCGCTGTGGCGCGAGTCAGCGGCAGGCCGGGTGAAGGGAGGGAAGGCGGGCCGGTGCGCGGAGAAAGGGCTGTATCGGGGGAATTAGGTGTTGAGATACGATCAACCGTGTAATGATTTGAGAAGACCGGATATCATTTCATCTGTGATTTCTCGTCCTTGATATTCCGGCATTTTTACAATTTTCAATGCCTCGCACAGATGTTCTTCTGCCAGATCCATTTTTCCGAGTTTTAGGCAGATTTTGCCGATGTCATAGTGATTTATGACAATGTGAAACTCCGATTTCCAGATATCGGGCATGAGATCCAGCGTAAAGGGCTCATGATCGTTCCGGAAAAAACAGTTCAGCGTGACCTTCAGCCCGTACTTCTCGTTGAGATGCTTCAGGTGTTTCTGGTAGAAATGGTCAAACGCGTGTTTCGGCCGTTCCTTGGTGAGATCGGTGAAGAGAAAGCTGTGGTCGTCGATGAAGAAGCCGTATCTCTTGAACGATTTCTTGTCCCACACCAGCGTCAGCTCCTGGCTGAATCGGCCGTAGGGCGTCAGCTCGGAGACCGTCACTTCGTTGATTTTCTTCCTGAGTTCGACTTCGGCGGGAAAATGGCGTCCGTCCATCTCCGCCCGAACTCCGTTGACTTCCACCGGATGACCATATGTTCCCAGCCCTTCCAAACGGATCTTGAGCCCGCTTTCACTTTCGACTCCATGATGGGCATTGAGTATTGCCCCGTTGCGAAAATTCGTGATTTCCGGCATAATTCAGTCTCCTCATACGATTTCAGTCTTCTTTTCTTCCCCATCCTGACGGCTCTTCTGAACCACATTCAGGACAAAGAGAGAAAGGATCAGCGCCACCAGCGCCGATCCAAACAAGAACCAGAACAGCGTTTCATACGCGACCGTAGGAAACAGTCCGCCCGGCAGCATCTCGTTTTTCCAGCGGGCCAGCACAGCGCCGGAGAGATTTCCGAAAAATGCAATGCAGGCAAACGCCGAAAAATTCAGGAACGCAATGGCAAGACCGGCATTCTCCGGAGGATTGATCTCCTTGGCCACCAGGCTGAATAAAGAGAAAAAACCGGCCGGGATTGAGGCCAGAACAAATCCCATCAGCAGACAGACAGCTGGAAGACCGTACCGGAACGAGAGACTCCCCAGCAGCGTTCCGATGACCACGACAATCATGCCGGACACGCAGATCGGACGCGTCCGCCCTCCAGTCAGTTTCAGCAGAAAGGAGGTGAAGACATTGTTGAAAGCGACGACCAGAGTGAGGAGCGTGATACAGAGCGATGCGCTGTACCGGCTCCAGTGATAGACGTCCTCGAAGCTCTTCTGCCCTATCTGCGTCAGAAGCGAATAATAGATCCCGAACATGATGGCCGAAGAGACGCAGAGAAGAAGCATCCCAGGCGCCAGGAAAAGCGCCGGCAGAAGACGGAACGTCTGGCCGGGCACCGTCTTTTTGATCGTCCCCTTCGCAAAAAGGGCGATCCCCGCCAGAAAGAACAAGGCGGCCAGACCGGGAAGAAGCAGCGCCGAGCGCCATCCGAGCGCGTGGATCAGCCAGACGACGGGCACGGTTCCGGTAACGGGCCCCAGATATCCGATGAAGAGGGCGATCCCCAGCATCAGAGCGAACCGGATGGAGAACAGGTCCGCCAGGATCTTGGCGAGGCCGATGAACACGATCCCCGCGCCGAATCCGGTGAAGATCCGGAAAAGATACAACAGAAACAAATTGGAAACCTGAGAAAAACCGATCATCCCCGAGCAGAACAAAGTGCCGCCGATCAGCAGGATCCGGACTCCGCCGTACCGGTTGGAATAGACCCCAATCAGCAGCTGGCTCACGGCGTAGGAATACATGAATGCGGATCCCAGGCCCGCAATGGCCGGGGGGCTCAGGGAAAGCTCGTTCAGCAGATGATTGTAGATGGGGCCCGGCACCAGCATCTTGCTCATGCTGGTGAAGAAAAAGAGCCCCACGCCGAAGCAAAGAATGAAGAATTTTCTCCGGTTGATCCCGTTGTTTTCGGCCTCGAATGGAAATCGCATCACCATACCTCGGTCACCCCTTCAACCAAAGGGAATAATCCTCTTCCGCCCCCAGTTCCGGTTCCTTTTCGAACTCCACTTTCAGCACGGAGCAGAGCGCATCCGGCGGGAAGACCGGAAGCCCGCGGACCTTGAGCCGCTGCGTCCGCCCGTTCCATTCGAACGGAAATTCCTCGCCCGTCTTCAGGAGAGTCACCCGCTTCACCGGTATTTTGATCCGGACCGCCGTGGCCTCGGCGCCCGGCCACCGGAATATGCACCAGTAGCCGAATTTCCCCTTCTGGGTCCAGGGGCCCTGCAGATTCAGATCCACCGTATTGGGTTTCGAACTTCCGATCAGGGGACAGGGGAAGGCATTGTAGACGGCTTCCCCGTTTACGCGGAGCCAGTCGCCCATAGCATGAAGCCGCTCCAGCTCCTCGTTCCGGATGCGGCCCGCGGGATCGGGCCCGATATTCAGCAGGTAGTTCCCGCCGCCCTGAGCCGCCTGAATCAGATGCTGCAGAAGCTGTTCCGAAGTTTTCCAGTTCGGATTGAACCGGGTATATCCCCAGGCGCAGGAATCGCCGATGCACATGCAGCTTTCCGAGGCGCACTCTCTCCCCGGGCGCACTTCCTGTTCGGGCGTCACGATATCCTCATCAGTTCCGGACCGGTCGTTGATGATGATCCCCGGCTGGAGTTTCCGGACCATCGCGTTGAGATCGGCGGAATGCCAGAACTCCGCCCACTGGGGCCGTTTGGTCTTCAGACGGGCATCCCATCCGCCGTCGTATTCCAGAAGATCGATCTTTCCGTAGTTCGTCATGAGCTCACGCACCTGATTGTGCACCTGCGCCAGCAGAGCGTCCCGGGATTCCGGATATTTTTCCGGTTCGAAATAGCCGGGGAAACGCCAGTCCAGCAGCGAATAATAGAGTCCGACGCGGAGCCCGGCGGCACGGGCCGCTTCCGTATACTCACGCACCAGATCCCGCTTCGGTCCCCGTTTTACGCTCGTAAAATCCGAATACTTGCTGTCAAAAAGACAAAATCCCTCGTGATGATGGGTCGTGAGCACCATGTATTTCGCTCCGGCGGACACCGCAGCTTCGACCCATTCCTTCGCACAGCCGGGTTCCGGGCGGAACTGATCCGACAGAGCCGCGTATTCCGCTGCAGGGATCCGTTCGGAATACATCGTCCATTCTCCGCGTCCGAGAATGGAATATAGACCGTAATGAACGTAAATGCCAAACCTCGCTTCATGAAACCATTTCATGCGATCCTCTTGCTGGGACATGTCTCTCCTCCGAAAGTATGTATGTTTGTTGTTTCATCCAGGCAAATCTGGACAATGGAATACTATTCATCCGACCCCGCTTTTTTCAAGTGATCCCGATAATGGTCACCGGAAATCCTGCGGCTGCACGTTTCCATCATGGAATCAGCGGATCCTGTTGCGTCCAGCCTCCGGATTACGGTCCGTTCGTAAAGAGTTGCACAGTCCGGGTGTGTCTCCGCGAGTTTTTCCAGATCTTCCCATGCATCTTCATACTGTCTGTGCCAGCCGGGAGAGTTATTCCCCAGAGTTACATTCCATACGGCCTCGTAGATGCGGTAGATATCCCAGCCGTAACGGGTGGAAGTTTCGACATATCCCCCCAGCGTACGGGAAATCTCCAGCATCTCGCTCCATAACCGCACAGACTCGTGTTTTTCTGCCAGGAGTTCCTCTGTATCATAGGGCGTCCTGGGCGGGAGACCGATATATTGATCCCGTGACCACCACGGCGGGAAGAATCCGATCAGCGACGCCTTTCCGCGGACGATCGCTTTTTCACTCATGAGGCAGAGTCTGCGGAAAGCTGCCGTCTGGTCTTCATCGTATTCAAGAAATTTCCGGCAGTAATCGGCAAAAAGACGTTCCTCGCTGACGGAGGGGTCGGCACACCACTGCGCCAGGATCCAGGCATTGATATCCGGCCACAGCTCGTTTTTGATGTACGGTCCTTCCCATCCTCCGCCCCTGGACCATGTCCATATCCCGGCGAATTTCTCCGGGCAGCGGCGGACAAACTCACCGACCGACCGCAGCGAACGGCTTCGGAAGTGCTCCTCGAATCCATCGATGATACCGTGCGCCAGATAGTTCGGATAAGCTCCTTTTCCCTCATATTCCCGGGCGCACTGGACCTCGATCAGCTGCCGGTGGTTCCCGAAACCGATGATCTTGCTGAAAGGATTGCCACGATGGAAATCTTCTTCACAGTGCTTCACGGCGATGACCAGCCGCGGATGGGGTTCGATGCTGTCGGCGATCCACTTGTAAACCGTCAGATTCTCGTCGAAAGCTCCCCAGGTTCGGAAAACCAGCGTCTTGTTTCTTTTGACGCACAGCTCCTCCCGGAGCAGGTTTATCAGCGGGATAATGGTTCCGGACGGGTCGTTTTTCCTGTCGATTTTCCCCACATGATACGGAGCATCATTAAGATATGTTTCACCGATGCGGACTACTAGGCCGTCCAGTTCCGGGAACTGCGTGAAAACCAGATTGAACAGCAGCCGGAGGTGTTTCTGGACCCATTCCTCGCCGACATTGCCGAACCGGTCGAGCATGCCGTCTTTTTCAACCAGCGAACGCGGCAGAAGGACCAGATCGCTCATGGCCAGGACCTGCAGATGATGCGCTTTGCACCTCGCAAATTCTCCCTTGATCCGGCTGAAAAGTTCCTGCCTCCACTCTTCCGCTTCTCCGGCCATCGTTCCGGGGAGGACCGTGTTCCAATCGACCGCCAGTATGGGGGACTCGAACAGGGAATATACCTTGCCGTTGTACCCCATAGAAGCGATTTTCGCCGGATCGTTGAACGCGCTCTGATACCGCGGCTCCCCGGGATTGTGATGAACCACATCCAGAATAAACATAACGGTGTTTCCTTTTTATCACTTCGGGTTCGACATGCGGAACTATGCAGCCGAATCCTGACCGGTCAGCTGTTTGCCGCGGCCATTGTTATGAACGATATCTCGACTGAACCAGGAGGACGGCTGCAGGGGTCCCTGGCATCATCCCGATACTCGGTCCGCGGAAAACTGATGATCACGCCTGTTCTGTTTCCGGTTTTTGCGATCGATCAAGTCTTCACGGAATGGCGGGGAAGTCCCCTGAAATGAAAGTCATGCTCCTTATTCTATTTGACCGAAAAGCGAAGCTTTTTCATATCCGTATCCGCGATCCACGCCCGGGCCGTTTCCTTTGTAATGGTGTCCGCATGGCCGTCCGCAAAAAGCAGATTGATCCGCTTCCCGCCGCCGTGATAGGGCCGGAGCGACATGCCGCTGTCCGGGTAGACATACGGGACGAAGAAAAGATAGATCATCTGATTGTTCGATGCGAGTTCCGGGGTGTAATCAGTCTCTCCGGTATAGTCATACCCCGTGGTGTCCCCTGCGTAGATCAATGTAGACGGGTTGCGTATGGAACCCGCTTTATGAGTTGTCCACAGAAACGCTTTCGTATTGCTCGTGCTGATGACGACCGTCCCGTTGTGACCGCAGGCGTTGATTCCGATCCCGGCGCAGCGGCCCAGCGCCCCTTTGACATCATCCCAACCCTTCTTGTTCAACTCAGCACTTCGGGGGCTTCCAGCCTGCGGCGAGGACGGGCAGACGAATGTCTTCGCCGAATTTCCCAGCAGCGGCAGCAGTCGCGCCATCCAGCGGCGATCCTGCTTGCGGACCTCGTCCTCGTAGTAACCGGCGACTAAATCCCCGTTATCGGTAGAGTACATCAACGACGCAGTACCGAGATTCTTGTGATTGTTGACGCAAGCAGTGCTTCGCGCCCACTCGCGCGCACTTTGGAGCGCGGGCAGAAGAATGGCGGCAAGGATCGCGATGATTGTAATAACGAGCAAGAGTTCTATCAAGGTAAAACGTGTAGCAGTTTTCATTCCGTCCTCACAGTCTGTTTGGTGACTTTCAGCCGACGCACCGTCACCGTCCCGGTGGAATGGCTGTTGTAGAAGTAAAGGTTGACGTTCGCCGCGTCCTGGGGTACCTTGAACGCGCCCTTGACCACATGATATTCACCGTCGGCCTTGACGTTGGCAGCCGCGACGAAAAGTGATTTCACCTGCTTTTGGGCGTTGTAGTAGCCGATCATCACGTAGTGGTCGGTCGGTTTCGCGCTCATTTTCGGGGTCTTGCGGATCTCGAATTCCACGCTGTAGTCAGCTCCCGGCGTCACGTTTATGGGATGTTTATGAGCCTGGAACTTGTCCGACGGAGGCAGAGTCACCCCCGCATCGCTCTCGATTGGCTGGGGAAGCAGAGGATACTGTGCCTTGAGCTCCGCGACGGCGGACTTGGCAGCCTGCTGCCACGCGGCGGCGTCCTTGACCGGAAACGCACGCACGACCATAGTCACCTCCGGCGAGACATACCCGGCGGGCAGGACCTTCGGCAGGTCGATCCAGTAGTAGTATTTGTGGTAACTGGTCTGATCCCAAAGCATGTTCAGCCCGGAGATCTTGCCGAATTCGGTCATGAATACGACATGGCCCAGTCCGAATTCGGGGACGTACTGACAGACGGCGAACGCCTGCTTCTCCCCGTAGACCGGGAATTTCTTGTTGTCCGTGAACTTGCCCTCGCCCCAGCTGCCGTCCCGCCGCGCCACCAGATAGCCGGTGCTTTTCCTGGTGAAGCAGAACTGGTAAAGATAAAAGAGATGCACCGGCTGTTCCGCGGTGGCGGTGAATTTCTTGGTCACTTTCAGCCCTTCCGGAGTCAGAGTGATGACCACCGCGATCTTCACCTTGTCCAGCATGGATTCCCGGGAAAAGACCAGTTCCTTACCGGTATATCGGCCGGGGGTGCCTTTGACGGGACTGCCATCCACGGTCAGGCTGTGCCGGAGCGGCTGTTCCAGCCCGCCTTCCGTATGCCCGGCGCCGATGTATTTGCCGCGGTCGGGGCAGAGGATGTTGCTGTAATGTCCCGTGCGCGTAGCGATCTCCTTGTCCCGATAAAAGATCTGCACGATGCTCCACTTGGCGGGCTCCTCGCCGATCACCACCCTGTAATCCCCGGCGACAAGTTCCACGTCCCCCGGCTCAGCGGTTGCTGCAAACGAGCCGACGAGTGCGGCGAACCCCAGCAGAAGTTTTTTCATGTTCATTTCCTCCTCCTTTATTTTGACGTAACACGAGTTTATCCGCGCTGATCGTACCTTTCGATTTCACGTTGTAGAGAAACATCCCGCAGTTGTGGAGCGCGGCATCGGTGCGGAACGTCACCGTCACCGGATGCCACTGTCCGTCGGCGGGGACTTTCGCCCCGTTCACCGCGTAAAACTTCAATTTTCCCCCGGCGGAGTAGTTCGCTATGGCGAAGTATCCCACACCGCCCGCCGATTTTTTCAGCCGCAGCGTGAGAGTATACTCCCTCTCCGGTTCCAGGAGAAACGGGATTTTGTACTGCAGATTCTTTTCGCCATCGCCCTGTATCATGACCGCGTCTCCCTTGCCGCTCACTCCGCGCCCAGTCGCGGCGGAAAAATCCATCCGGCTCGCCGCGTCCTCCTGCGGCGTCAGCGTGCCGAACGCAGCGAAAAGCCCGGCGGACGTGAATTTGCCCGCCCGAGACAACTCCGCCGCAATCCGTTTCGCCTCGGAATCCGGAGCATCGGTGGCGATGGCGACTTCCAGCGGCGACAACGTCAGTTTTTTCGTCCCGGCGGCGACAGAACCGTCTTCCCGGCAAATGAAAGTCCCGGACGGCAACGCCGGAGCCACGGTCACGGGGTCCGGGCCGACATGGACGAATACCGTCACCGTCCACCCATCGGGGCCGCGCCACACGTTGTGGAGCACTACCGGAGTTGTCACCGGTCGGGGCTTGCTGCCCGAGGGAACGCCCCATAACAGTGTGCGGACCGGAACATCGAAGCGCAGAGGTCGCAGCATCTTACCGCCGATGAAATACGGCAGCAGCGCCTTGCGGAGGTGAATCAGTTTTTTGATGAATGCCGGATGCCGGGGATGTTTCAGCAACATAGCACTGGTGAACCATCCGATCTGCTCATTCTGCACAAACTGCAGCGCTGCCTTGACCTCAAACGAATCCGCATCGCCGCGAACGGTTTGATCGTAGACCCGCCCGGTGAACTGGGTCCGCCCGCCGTAGACCGCGACAAAAAGCGGGATCTGGCCGTCGTCGGTCCACCGCCACGGCATAAAACCGTCGAACCAGCGCATGTGCGCGTCCGCCGCGTCCTCGGTATCATGACAAAGCCACGGGAATTCCAGGTTCAATCCCGCGATCCGGTCGAACATCCTGCCGTATCCTCTGCCCCACATTGCCGGATCATTGCGCAGATGACCGTGATTCGGGTCGAAGCAGACAAAAGGCCGGGAGGCAGAAACCTGATCGTGATAGACCATTTTGAAGCCGTGGGCAGCCACGCTCCGGACAACGTCAGTCATCTTGATCTGCCACCCCTCCGCGCCGGGACACATCACCACGTCAAGGCATTTCGCGCTGTACCGCTCGGTATTGATCGTTCCGTCAGCGTTGCGGACGGCGTATTTTTTTCCGATGCGGGAGTATTCCATATCGCTATTGCGGCCCGGACCGTCAAGTTCGCTCCACAGTCGGTTGTCGATGTAGGGCTTGCTGTAAACGCCGATTTTTGCCAGCTCCGCATTGACCTCGTCTGTTCCCGGTTTCGCCAGCATATGAGGCAAACCGCTGTCATACCAGCGGTACCAGTGGACTCCGAAGGGCAGTTCGAAGTAATCCCGCAGGGTCTTCATGATCTTCGGCATAGCTGTGAAATCGGATTTTTTGAACGTCCAATGGGCAAACCACAACGTATTGTCACGGAACCATTCCGGCGTCGGACGTATCTTGGGTTTGCTCCACGACGCTTCGGAGGCGAAACGCCCGTAAATCTGGGCCGCGTCATACCAGTCGCCGGTAAACAGTTCCACGGCCGCCGCGGGGTGCCGCACTCCATTGCCCGCACCGGAAGCCGAGGAGGAGTAAGCCACAGGATTGCTCCATGTGATCTCCAAATCCTCGGAACGTCCGCGCAGGGTGTTCAGCCGGATGTGCGCCTCCGGGTCTTCAGGTGAAATGTAAACTCCGCCCCGGGAGTCGTATACTGCGTTGAACTGCATATTCACCCAGCCGCTCGGATACCATGCCGATTCCGGCAGACTTCCGACCGCCGGAGCGCGGTAAAGGATGCCGGACTGACGGGGATGGACCAGAACCGAATCCTCGGCAGCCATGCGAGCCAGCCGCACTTTCGGAAAGTCCGCGCTCTCGATCCGAAGAGAGGGATCGGCGTTTTCCACGGCAAAATCACAGGTCAGCCGGTTTCCTTTCAGTGTGATGACACTGACAGCCCGCACTTGGGAAGCCAACTGCCACGAGACCCGGTAGCGGCCCGGTCCGATCCCGACACACTCCCACGGCGCACCGGAACCCGCGGAGAACTTCTTGCCGCTGCGGAAACCGGCAAGCGACCAGGTCAAAGTTCCCCTACCGAAAACATCCCTACCGGCGGCATCGAACAATCCGAATACCGGGGACGCACCCTTGCCCTTGCCCGTCCAGATCAGCGCGAAACCGGATGCGAGCGGTTCCTTTTTCAAAGCGGCGGTCCGGTCCGAAGCCTCTGCAAGCAGAACTTTCTGGTCGAATCCCAAAGCGGCGGCCCGCCGAAGCGCGGCGGAAGCCGTCCGGTCGGTCATCTTTTTCAGTGCGGCATCCAGTTCGGGAGAAACCGCGACCGCCCCTTTCGCCGTCACCTTCGCCAGTCTGGATCTGCCCGCGAGAGCCAGCACCTCGTCGTCGGAGAGCGCCCGGTCGAAGACCTCGGCTTCCGCGATCTCGCCGCGACAGCCCCATTCCTCGTTTTTGATCCCCATGCCCTTGCCGAGCAAAACCTGCGCGCCGGAGACATCCGGGATGCCGTCCACCTCGAGTCGGAATTCCGGTTCGCCGTTGAGGTAGATCGTGGCGATGGTGTAGCTTCTCCCCTCCTCCTTGCGGACAACAGGCCGCAACGTCAGCGTCCAGACCGCCCATTGACCGCTCGGCGGGGTGGCGGTCATCTTTTTGAGCGGGACCATCCATTTGCCGCCGGAACGGAAGTTGAAGTATGGCTGATCGACCCACGCGTCATTGCGGCGGCCGAAAACGAAGTCCCCGCCTTTCGACGCGATGATGTCGTAATGGCAGATGATGGATTTGTCCGGGGCGAACCCGCTCCCGGTGATCTTGGGCGCGGCAGGAAGTCTGACCGCGGCGGAAATGGTGACACCCCGTCCCGCGGCCCCGAGGGTCTCGCCGCCCTTGACCACGGCATGACCGCCGGACTTGAAACGCATCACTCCGTCGGTCTCGGTCGCTCCAGGCGCGGGCACGATCTCCCCCGCGGAGACGATCCACGCCGCCAGCGCGAATCCCATTGTCAACCATTTCCACATAAGACTGTTCTCTCCCGCGATAATGCCGTATAATCCGCTTATAGTATATTTCGCTTATAGTATATCGGAAAAACCAGGTTTTGTCAACAAAGCGGCCGCAGAAATCCCGCAAAAACTTGATATATAGCCATATTTTTTTGCTAAAAAACAACGCATATCAGTTGAAAAAGTTGTATTATTGCATTATATTTTACCGCGTTTCAAAAAAAGATCCACGCGTCGGCAACGCACAAAACACAGGAGTAAATTTCATGATTCGGCAAACCCGATGGATCACACCCGCCGGAAATCACCAACTGAGCTGGGAGCGTTGAAATGAGCAGCAAGACCACCAACGTGGAACAGTATCTGCTGGGCAGGATCCGCAGCGGGGAGTTTCCGGTGAACGCCCGCGTTCCTTCCCAGCACCGGCTGATGGCTAAACTCAACTGCTCCCGGATCACGGTCCAGCGGGCGATGAAAAATCTTATCCGCGCCGGATTTCTGCGCTCGGAAAAGGGTCGAGGCACGTTCGTTTTGCCCCGCCGGGCGGAGCAGCATCTCTCTGAGGTGGTCATCATCAGCAAGTATCGGGAAAATTCCCCGAACTACCCGTTCACGGAAATGCTCTTTTCGCTCGATACCCGAGGGATCCCGACCCGCTGGGTCGATTACGACTTCATCACTCAACACGAACATGCCTTCTCTGCCGGACAGGTGATGCTGTGGCTGCTCCCCGCGGAGAACCAGATCATGACGATGCACCATCTCAATAACCTCGGCATTCCCCAGCTGCTCATCAACCGCACCTACGATGACTTCAACTGTGTGACACTCGACCCGTGGGCGAGTCTGCGCGACGGGCTCGGCTGGCTTTTGGCCGATGGACCGGCGGAAATCGCGCTGATCAGCCGCATCCCGGACTACCGCCGTCCCTACCTCAACGGACGGCTCACCGCCTTTTACGAGGAGTGCATAGCAGCGGGGGCGATCCTGCGGTCGGACCGGATCTTCAAACGCAGTTTCGCCGATCTCACGGCGGACTTCGCGGAACTGGGCCGATGCTTTTTCGCCGTGCCGGATCCGCCGCGTAAAATCTTCGTGACGGAGAACGACCTCATACCGATAACTCTGCTGTGCGCCTCGCAATATGGTATGACACCGGGACGGGACTTCCAGCTGCTGACTTTTTCGCAGGGCGTCGGCATCCCCGTCCAGCCGGGAATGGCGCTGATGCAGCACCCGATGGATGAATTCCGTCGGGAAATCGAGCGGTTTCTCTTCCGTCCGCCGGATGACGATTCCCCCTTCCATGTCCAGCTGAAAACCACGCTGCACATCATCTGAGACGCACAGGTCTGCCGGAAGGCTGGTATTTTTCTCTTCAGGGTATCCTTTTTTCGGGGCTTTTCAAATTTTCGACCATAACCGAATCAAGATGGCAATCGAAAAACAGATGCCAGTCCCAGTTCCAGAGCAGCTTGGGATGCGACCATCGTCTTTTTTCTGAGATTTTTGGGTATTGGTAATCACAAATAATAAACCTGCCATAATTTGAGGCGTGGTTTTGAGCATAAACGGTCTGAGAGGGGCGGGTAGCCCACATCACGCTTTGCCCACCAATTTCAAAATTCTCCGCCGACCGGTCTTCTGGTCGGTTTTTTCGTTTTGGGGGTAAATTTGAGCTCAACTCGCGTTTTGCCCGAAAGCGGAGAATCTCCACTTTTCTCTTATGAAGGTGTGTTTCAGACCTTCTCCCGGTAAATTCTCCGGGGGAGTAAAAGACCGGTCTTTTGGTCTGGAGAGCATTTTTTGACGGAAACACACGTCGAGAAGCTCGACCTTTGATCGTCAATTTTTCTCTGCTATACATTAATTTTGTAATCTTTTATTAAGGTAACATGTTTATAATTAAGCAATAATGCAAAAATAAACTTGCAGAGGACATGTGTTCAAAAAATCAAGGAATCAGGATTGATTACGTGCTTGCCGCGTAATCAGCTTTCTTGAACTGGGACGCGGTGTATGGGGATTGCTTTTGGCTCAACTTCCAGACAGAATTTCAGAACTGCTCAACAGCAGCCTTCTGGATTATCCAATGGCGTTTTGTTGCGAATCTTTTGGAAGGAATCCACACTGCAAAGACCGCGTTGGCAGCCCAAACAGATCTTTTTGTTCCCCAGGACAATAAGTGACCTTCCCGTGTCATCAGCCGGGCAGTATGGACAGAATATTTGTTCGCTTTCGAGAGTCTCATCCGGAGTCTGCCCTTTGCTGACGGTAAAGCATCTTTGCCCCACACTTCGGGCAACGAAAACGCTCGTTCCGGATAAATGATGATACGGTCAAGCATTTCAGTTGCTCAGGATTTTCCGTAACTTTCGTTACAGGTTGCAAAATAAGAATCTCTTTGGCCGCATTTAAACGTTTTCTGGCCGCCGCCGCCCAGATACCCCCATAGCGAATCCGTTGAACACCTTTCGGCAGAACATGCTGCAAATAAAGCTCCATAAATTCTACTGCGGAAAGTGTTCGATAACGATCTTCATTTGTTTCTCCATCGCGATACCGGAATGTTACCTTAACGCCATTGTATTTGACAATCCGGTCGTTGCCGATGAAGCCGCGCTGTGTATAGGCCGCCAGATATTTAAAAGAGTTTTCGCCGTCGCCAACAGATTTAATATTGACGACATATTCATTGCGAAAAACATTCCGCCGGATTCTGTCCGCGCCGGGAAGCTGCCAGATCGCCGCATTGAATTTTCCCCTGAATAGCCTCATCAACGGAACTTCTGAGAACAGGAAATCTCGCCGTTTGGGAAATAGCCAGACCTTTTTGTCCTCCGACAACGCTCCGCATGGCAGTAATGCGTGAATATGCGGATGGAAATCACCGTTACGACACCACGATTGATATACCATCATGAATCCTACCATGCCGTGAAGTTTGGATTTTCCCATTTCCAGCAGTGAATCGGAAACGCATTTCATGAAGGTTTTTACTGCCTCGCCAGGATGTTGTCGAAAGAGAAAATTGAACTCGCGCGGCAAGGTGAATGTCGCCATAAAATAATTACGGATTTCAGGTTGTCGGTGCAGGAATCAAACTCAAAAGACTCTACCCGAATATTTTATGATTGTATTACAAAACCAATCTTGGGGGAACATCAGTATCAATATTTACTCTATTAATATTTTTAATTTTTTCTTTTTTCCATTTGACAAATCAAAAATCAAGATGTATTCTGTATTATACAGATCAACACTGTTAATATCAAAAACCATATGAGACGTAATGAAGAATACACTTGAACAACAATTACAACATTTGATTGCTTCTCTGGATAATGGCGAAAAGCTTCCCTCCCTGAGGAAGCTGGCAGATCAATTCAATTCCAATATTCTTTCCACCCAGCGCTGTCTTGCAAAAATGACTGCCAGCGGACAGATTTTCACCAAGCCGCGATCAGGTTTTTATAAAGCAATGCCAATCTTCCGGAAGTTGGAAATCCTGCTTTTTGACCGCCATATTGTCGAAGGCGAGTTTACTTTCCACAAGTATTTTTTCAATACAATGGTTACACATCTGCTGTGTGGACGACGCCAGGTGAGAGTACATTTATGGGATCATAATTGTAAGACAGAACTTCTGCAGGGATGTGCCAATCCCGATGATTCAATCGTGCTGACCTACAGGCTCGGTCCTGAACAGCTCTATATTGAAGAAGAACTGCGAAAACGCCGTGTTCCCCACATTCATATCATCCCCAACATCCGGAAGGATCTTGAGATCGGAACATCCATACGGCTGGATGATGAGGAAACCATCCGCAAGCAGCTGGATTTTCTGTTATCGCGCGGGCACCGCCGCATTGCCGGAATATTTACATGTTCTCCTGGACAATATGTCAGGGTCTGGGAGGAGCGCCTGAACGCATTCTGCCGTTTATCTGCCCAGCTGGACCTAGAACTCCACCCGGAATACCTGATCCGGCTGAACGATCCGGAAAAGGACATCGACGACGCCATTGCCGGATTCCGTCAATCTACCCGTCCCCCGACTGCCATCCTTTTCGGCGACCGTTATGCTCCGTTTCTTTACCGGGCAATACGAAAAAACGGAATGGAACCCGGACGTGAAATTGCCTTGCTTGGCTCCAACGACATGCCATGGTCGAAAATGTTATCTCCGAAATTGAGCTGTATCAGGATTTCCCCGGACAGTTTGGAACAGCAATTAGATGCTCTCATAGTCGCATTTGAAAATGGAAACCATCCGGACAGTGTATTTCTGGAACAACAGATTGTTGAACGGGAAACAGTATGCGCACATTTGCATGAATCATAAAACTATAAAAAGGTGGTTATCATGAGAAAAAAAATAGGATTGAGCCTGCTCCTGTTTGCAGGAATCTCAATGGGAATTCAGGCGGTGGAAATTCAAGGTAAAATTGACCGTATGAATGGACGTTATGTCTGCGGAGAAAATGTACAATTCACTTTTCATGTGCTGGATGACAACAAGTTGCCACTCAAGAGCGGGCAGCTTCAGATCGTGCTTTCCAATGACGGCGGGCAAAAGATGTTCAATCAGACCTTTGACCTTGCGGCAAATTCTGAAATCAAAGTAAGCGGCACATTGAAAAATCCCGGTTTTCTCCGCGCGGTTGCCTCATTGAAAGGACAGAAGAAATGGAATGTGCAAGGAGCTGCGTTTGAACCGGAAAAAATCATGTCCGCACGTCCGGCTCCGGCAGATTTCGACAATTTCTGGCAACAAGCCCAAATAAAGCAGGAAAACACCCCGGCTGATCTGAAACTTACTCCGTTACCGGAAAAATCGCGTTCACATTTTGAGGCCTATTCCGTAAGCGTTGCCGCTCCCGGCGGTCGGGTCTACGGTTTCCTGACTGTTCCCAAATCGAAAACTCCAGTTCCATTGCTGGTAATGGTTCCCGGAGCAGGTCCCGGCTTCGGGGGACCGCAGGCGCCGAGAGCCCAAAACAGAATTGCGTGTCTGGTGATGAATGTCCACGAATATGACCCTATGACTCCCGGGAAAACAGTCAATGAACTTTATAAAGAAGATCAGCAGAAAGGCTATTATCCCTGTCGGGATGCGGCGGACAGGGATAAATATTTCTATTATCGGGCGATACTCGGAATCAATCGTGCAGTCAGCCTCATAGCAAAACTGCCGGAGATCGATGAAAAACTGATCGGTAACGCAGGCAGCATTCAAGGCGGTGCATTTGCGCTTATACTCAGCGGACTGAACCCATTGATCGGAAGCGTGGTCGCCAACGTCCCAGCCATGTGCGATCATTACGGCTGGCAGGCAGGGCGTCAGGCTGGATGGCCGCAGATACATTTCAATTCCAAAGGCAAGGGTGATACAACCGCCGGCTACTATGATGCGGTGAATTTTGCCCGCAGCATCAAGGTTCCGACTTGGATTATTGTCGGTTTTGCCGATACGACCTGCCCGCCGTCTTCCGTCTATGCCGCCTGGAATGCAATTCCTTTCCGGAACAAACATATCATTGATGAAATCGGCATGGGACATCAGGTTCGGCCGAGCTACAATCAGGCTCTGAATAAACAGGAAGTACTTCTGTTGAAATAAACTTAAAAGGATGAAAAGAAAATGAAAAACAGCATCTGCAATCTTGTACGAGTGAAAATAATGATTTTCACACTGATAGAGCTCTTAATCGTTATTTCGATCATCGCAATTCTTGCGGCAATGCTCCTGCCTGCATTGAACAAAGCCCGGGAATCGGCACGGAGAACCTCCTGTGCAGGAAATGTAAAATCGCAGGCAAGCGCCGTCCTGATGTATCTTTCTGATTACGATTACTTTCCGAGTTTGAATGCACGGGGTGATTTCAGCAGCTGGAAATTTGATATCGCCCCTTACCTGAATATTAAGATGAAAGAGGTACCCCTTGCTGCGGACAGAGCAATCCTTTCCACGGGGGCACTGAAATGCCCCGCATGGAAACCTGAACAACTGTCCGTCGCTCTGGATGCCAATCATCCGGAGTATGAAGGGGGGTATGGCTATATGTTTTACTCCAACAATGGATTAGGCTATATCGGTTCAACAGCAGTCACCTGGACTAAAGCCAGCAGAATAGGGCGTCCAAGTGAAACGGTCATGACCGGTGATGGCGCAGATAAGACTCTGACCGGAATTGCACAGGCTCCTGTCATGTATTATCCAACTTACTCTCCAGTCGGCATCGGAGACCGGCATTCCAACGGTATTGTAACCTCCTGGTGTGACGGTCATGTGACCTGGCTGCCGCGCAGTGAGCTGATTATGGGAAAAAACAGCAAGGAATATTCTGCCAACGGCAGCAATTATTACTGGTATGCCGGAAAAAAATAAACGGGGGAGTTTTTTCATGATTTATTTCTTTGCAGATGATCATTTTCAAAAATTTTGCGGTCGCAATATTTACAAGTGCCTGCCCGATATGCTGAAAAAGCGAATATTCTTCTCTGAAAATGATCCGGAATATCTTGAAAGCGGTATCTGGGAAAAGGACTGTGAACTGTTGATTCTGCATGTGATCGGGGGAACGGGCGGCATTCCCTTGCCCGGCGATGGTGCAGAACGCGCGATGCTCCGCTATTGCATATCGGGAAGGCCGATGCTTTTACTTCATGGTTCCAGCGCGGCATTCTGGCATTGGGACTGGTGGCGGAAGATCGCAGGACTGCGCTGGGTCCGTCCGGAAGATCCGGATCATGTGCCGAAATCTGTCCACCCCCATCATCCCTGCCGGATCGAAGTTGCAAAAGTCCGCCATGAACTGGCACGGCAGCTGAAACCATTCAATCTTCCTGAGGATGAGATCTACATTGAACTGGAGCAGACTTCACGGGTTACAATTCTGATGAATACACATATTGAGGAAGGAATCTATCCGCAGTGTGCCGAATGTATCGGTCCTGCGGGCGCGGAGATCATTTCATTCATTCCGGGACACCTCCCCGCTGCATTTGAAGTCCCGGAACTGACCGGCAATATCACAACCATTATTCAATATCTGCTAAGGAGGTCATAAACATGACACGCACACACTTTCTTATCCTGACAGCTGTCATACTGTCTTTTCAGTACGGACATGCGGCAGAGCCGCCGGAGTGTCCGGGAATCGAAACCAGATTTCTTATCCGGGCACGGGCTGAACGGTCGCAAAGGCCTTTGGCGGAACGGAGAATCCGTATTCTCGAGAAGAAAAAGCCGGAATTGCTCGCCATGCCGCTTCAGAATGTCGTTGACGGCAAAAAACTGGTTGCCCCGTCAGGAAACAAACATGACTACATTTCCGTCGGAACTTACTGGTGGCCCAATCCTGATACGCCTGACGGGCTGCCCTATATACGGCGTGACGGAGTGACCAATCCCGACAGCAAGACCTATGACAACAACCGAATCAACAAACTGAATCAATGTGTCAATGAGCTGGCGCTTCTCTGGTATTTTACGAAAGAAGCAGAAGTTGCGAAGCGCGCTGTTGCACAGCTTCGCAGTTTTTTCCTTGACCGGGGAACCCGGATGAATCCGCATCTGAAATACAGTCAGTGCGTTCCCGGTGTTTCGCCGGGGCGTGTCTGGGGACTGATCGACACCTTATGGCTGACGGATGTTGTCAACGCTGCCGCCCTGCTCCGGGAATCTGAAGCGATGACCGGAGATGATTATCACAGTCTTCAGGCATGGTTCAAGGAATACACGCACTGGCTGCTGACAGATCCAATGACAGTTTCCGACCGGACACGCAGTCAGAATCATGGGCTTTCCTACCAACTTCAGATTGTCATCTTCTCCGGTTTCGCCGGAGATCCCGGGACGGCGAAAAAACACGTGGACAAGATGCCGGATTTGATTGTGCAGGCAATTGATGAGAAAGGATTTCTTCCGCAGGAAACAGCACGGACAGAATCCTGGATTTACTCCGTATTTGCAATGGACATTATCATGAAACATGCCTGTGCCGCCCGCAAATACGGAGTGGACCTGCTGGACGGAAGCACACTTTGCGGACAACGTATCCGTATGGCGGCGGAAAAACTTTCCGGTTACATTAAGAACCCGGAACTTTGGCCCCATAAAGTATTGACGCCGATCCGGCCGGAATATCTTGCCGGTGTTCTCCTGCGAATGCATGCGCTGACTGGAGAAAAGGTCTGGCTGGACCGCTATCAGACACTGAAAAATCCGAAGCCGGACCGTGCCGCAGAGATTTTCTATACTCCGAATGAATCCGAAAAACAATAAAAATACAGGTTGAAACAACATGAAAGATCTTCACATTCACATGTCGGGAGGACGCAAAGATTCTCCGAAAGAATTCAAAGAAAAATGCCTTGCCGCAGGAGTTGACGGAGGAGCAGTATTCAGTCTCTGCCCGCAGATGATACGTCCTGAACCCGGCGAGGATCAACGCTGGCAGGCGCGTATGGAACAGATTTTGGAATTTACTTCCGGCGCGGAAGGCTTCCTGCCGATTTTTTATATTGATCCCACTGAAATTGATGCAATGAAGCAGATTGAAGCGGCGGCAGAATACGGTTTTGCCGGATTCAAAATCATCTGCAGTCATTTTCTTCCGGGAAACATACTGTTGCCGCTGTGCTCCATGGCGGAAACGGGACTGCCCGTGCTGTTTCATTCGGGGATTCTTTATGATGAACGCTGCTCCTCCCGGAACAACCGTCCGATTGAATTTGAATGTCTGATGGATGTACCGAATCTGCACTTCTCCATGGCGCATGTCTCCTGGCCCTGGTGCGATGAACTGATTGCCCTCTGCGGCAAGTTCAATCATTTGGATGAAGCCATGCCCGGCCGCAGGAGCCGTATGCATTTTGACATTACGCCGGGAACACCGCCGATCTTTCGACGTGACGCTTTGTTCAAGATCTTTCTCTCCGGCTATCCCGTGGAAAAACGTGTAATCTGGGGAACGGATAATGTCGCAAACAACTACAACATCGACTATGCGCGCTATTGGGCAAACCTGGATCGGGGAATCATCGGCGAGATTGCACAGAATGCTGAAAGTTTCCGCTGTCCGGGGTGTCCCGAACGTAAATTCAACAGTCTCTGGGAGGCGGTTTCTGAAAACAACTTCCAGCGTTTCTTTGGCAAACAGGAAGGAGGGGCGGCATGATCCGGATTGGAGTGTGCGGTCTGGGGCTCCGTGTCGGACAACTGATCCGCGAGTCCCTGAATGCCTGCAATATTGATTTTCGTGTAGTTGGGGTAGTCGATCCGGATGAACCGCGGGTACGCAGCCTGATGCGGGCGGAAGATCGTGATGCAAAGTTTTTCAGCTCCGCCGACGAGATGATCCGCTCCGTAAAGCCGGATGCGCTGATGGTTGGCACCCGCTGTCATCTGCATACGCCCTATGCGCTGGAATTGGAGAAATACCATCTGCCAATCTTTCTGGAAAAACCTGTCGCCAACTCCATGGAGCAGGCGCTGGAGCTGGAACGGGTTTACCGAGACAGTGCGACACCGGTTCTGGTCAGCTTTCCTCTGCGCCTGACTCCGCTTCACCGTCGTGCGGCAAAGATGATCCGCACCGGCGCGGTCGGTGAAGTTCTCCATATCACGGGTTTGAACTATGTCCCCTATGGTACGGTTTACTATGAACGCGGCTATCGTGATTTCAAGATTACACAGGGCCTTTTTCTTCAGAAAGCCACCCACGATTTTGACTATATCATGGACCTTGCCGGATCGCCCATTGTGAACATCTCCGCGAATTGGCTGCGCGGACGTGTCTTCGGGGGAAAACGCCCCGCCGGACTTCGTTGCTCGGAATGTCCGGAGTCGGAAACGTGCCACGAGAGTCCGGAAAACCGCAGGCGCAACACTTCCGGCGGCGTCTGCGAAGATCACCTTTGCGTCTTCAGCGAGGCGTGCGGCAATGTTTCCGATGGCATTAACGAAGAAGCATCCAATTCGATCTTCGAATTTGAAAACGGCGCCATCGGAGCCTATGCCCAACTGGTTTTTGTCCGCCGTCAGGGAATGCGCGGCGCGATTGTATCTGGAATGGAGGGCAAACTGTCTTTTGACTGGTATACCAATGAGCTGGACTACGTGGAACACCATGAGCCGTATGAATCAAAAATTTCTCCGGCGAGCAACCCGGATCATTTCGGCGGCGACATCGAACTCGCCCGGAATTTTTTCGGAATGATACGTAATGGTGAACCTCCTGCGGCTTCCATCCGCGACGGTCTGCGCAGTGTGTTCACCTGCCTTGCCGCACGCGAAGCAGCCATGACCGGCCGGCGAGTTCCCGTAAGACAAATTAAATGGTAATGCTCATGTGCAGTTCAAAAAAGATCTGGTCTAACGGAACGCTGACTTATACTTTAACGGGATTGGTCGTGCTGTTTGTGTTTTTGCTGGTCGGCGATTTTACCTGGGCGTTGAGGGAACGTTCCGCCGGAATGATTGCCCGCATCATGCTGAAGAAGTTCGGTGCGTCGGACTTCCTGAACGGGTTGATCGTTGTTTCGATACCCACTGTCATCGGGTTGTTCCTTGGTCCGATCATCAGCTACAAATCGGACCGTCACCGTGGACGCTGGGGACGGCGTATCCCGTTTCTTGCGTTGACCACCCCCATTGCGGTCGCGGGACTTGCCGGCATGGCTTTCAGCCCATTGATAGGACAATGGCTCGGAGAACATTTTTTCGGGCGGGAACATGCGATCCTGCTTTCGATCGCAGTCTTTTGGATTCTGTTTGAATTCGGTGCAATCGCAGCGAATTCAATCTTCAACGCTCTGATCAATGACGTTGTCCCGCAGGAACTGCTCGGGCGCTTTTACGGTCTTTTCCGCATTGTCAGTCTCGCAGCAGGAATCATCTTCAATTACTGGTTTCTCGGCAAATGCGAAACCCACTATACGATGCTTTTCCTTGGGGTGGGCATTATTTACGGCATCGGTTTTACTCTGCTGTGTCTGAAAGTCCGCGAAGGTGAATATCCTGATCCTCCAATGCCGGAGGATGGCAGAAAAGGCATTCTGGGGGCAGCTGCAAGTTATTTCCGTGAATCCTTCGGACATCGTTATTACGTTCTTGTTTTTATTTTCCTGATGGTTGCCGGGTTTGTCTTTATGCCGGTCAATATTTACTGCGTTTTCTATGCAAAACAGCTGAATGTCACCATGGACAGTTATGGCAAATTTATCGCATACTCCTATGTCATCTCCTTTGCCCTCTCTTACACTTTGGGAGTGCTCGCAGATAAATTTCATCCTTTGCGGTGCGGACTGGTGATTATGTGTATCTATGCTGCGACCTCATTTCTGAGCGGATTCTGCATTACCGACGAATTGACATTCGCCACAGCAGTTATTCTGCACTGTGTCATTTCCGGTTCTTACTTTACCCTCACAGCCTCTTTGCCTCTGCGACTTTATCCGAAAAGCCGATTCGCCCAGTTCAGTTCAGCTGGCGGCATTCTGGTTGCATTAGGCAATATGTCGATTGTGCCGTTAGTCGGTAAATTCTTCGATTGGTATGGTTACGACTATCGCTGGCTTTTTTATTTCGGCGGAATTTTTGCTGTAGCCACGGTATTGCTCGGATTATGGCTGTATCGGTATTTCAGACAATACGGCGGCGTTTCAAATTATACGGCTCCGACAGTTTGAATTCCCGAGAAATATGAAAAACAAATCTGAAACGAGGTATGAAAAATGAAACGTTATCGGGCTGTATTTTTAAGTAACCTGCAACATAATATAGATTATGTATATTCTCAAGCACAACAGCAGGAAATCACTGAATTGACCGAGCTGATGCCGGGCATCGTTAATTCTGAAAATTTTTATGATTTTGATCTTTCAGGAGTTGAAGTAATCTTTTCAACATGGGGAATGATATGTTTCTCTGCCGAACAACTGGCAGGAATGCCGAACTTGAAGGCAGTTTTTTATGCTGCCGGAGCAACGGATGCTTTTGCAATGCCTCTGCTGAATGGCGGAATCAAGCTTGCCAGTGCATGGCGTGCCAATGCCATTCCTGTGGCAGAGTTCACCGTTGCACAGATTATCCTGTCGCTGAAAAATTACTTCCGGAATTCAGCTGCAATCACCAATCGTACAGGCAGAAGAACCGCTCCCGTAGGCTCCGGGTGTTACGGCGAAACAGTTGCGCTGATCGGTGCAGGAGCCATTTCCACGCTGGTAAGGGAAATGCTGAAAGCATACCGTCTCAATGTAATTGTCGTTCCATCTCGTCAGGAACACCGGACGATTTCTCTGGAAGAGGCTTTCCGGCGTGCCTATGTCATCAGCAATCACCTCCCTGACCGTTTGGATAATCGTAACGTGTTGACACGCTCAATGTTTGCCTCTATGCGGCAGGGCGCGACCTTTATCAATACCGGACGAGGCGCACAGGTGGATGAAGCAGGATTGATCGAAGTGTTCAAACAGCGGCCCGATCTGACGGCCCTGCTTGACATCACCTGGCCCGAACCGCCGGAAGACGGTTCGGAGCTTTACACACTTCCCAATATTCATTTGTCGTCACATATTGCCGGTTCAAAAAATGATGAAGTCCACCGAATGGCTGATTATATGATTGAAGAATATAAACGTTTTGCCGATGACAAGCCTTTAATGCACGAGGTTACGGCAAAAACTCTGATGACGCATTGAATCCATAAGATTCATCGTTTCTACTCCAGCGCTCTGGCATATCTGAATGACACCTAGGAACCTCTATCAATAGTTTTTTGAAAGGAATTCCGTTTATTCATGTCTGAAACTCTCCGAATGAGATCAAAGCGCCTCTTCTGCAGTTTGTGAAAAACTCGCCTCAAATGATGATTTTGAGATTGTTGTTCGGCAGATTGAAAATCTTAAGGCGCATATATTCAAGATCTCTGTATCCATATGCCTGTCGAAGCATTGTCCTTACCTTGTTATTGAAACCTTCCATGGAGGCATTGGTCATGTTCCCGAAGCGCCAGAATCCCAGAATTCCATCCCAATGCTGTAATATGGTCTTTGCCATTTTGTGAAGTTGATCGGATTGGATTTTCTGTGCGGCCTTTACCCATCGAAGCAATGCGTCTTCTGCCTGAGAAACGTTTTGAGCCACAGAGTAAATACTCCGTAGAGCTTCTTTCATCATGTGAACATCAGCCAACTCCTGAAAGGTTTGCTTGATCTTTGCCAGGTATGCAGTCGCCTCTGAACTCAAATTTTCCTCATTGCGCAATAAAGTGAAGCGTTGGTTTTTCAAAATGGCACGTTCGTCCGCATCCAGTTTTGCCGCTATTCTTCTCCTGACGAGATCCAGTTTTTCATTCATCAGTTTGATAATGACAGTTGCGCCTCCCAATAATCTCGTTCTTCGCGTCCCATGCCGTCTTTCTGTCGTTCGGGGTTGCGCAAGAACATAGCACGCTGGTCATCTCAAATCCAGATGGGGCTGGCTGGGCACTTACTTTTGAAACATGAAAAGAACGCACTCGGAAATAAAAACCGCAGCGGGAAAGCAGTCATGAAGAAAATTACGCAGGAGGAAGTCGCACGGCAATTGGGGTTGAGCCGGTCAACCATCGTGCGCTGTCTGCGGAATGACCCCGCAGTCAGACAGGAAACCAGGCAGCGCGTCGTCCGTTTCCTCAACAGCAACGGATTCAGCCGGCAGAACCTCAATATGCAGAACACCATTCTGGTCGGTTCCCGCAGCGGAAACGTTTTTCAGTCCAGCCTTGTCCGGCATCTGGAAAACTGTCTCCGCATCCGGCAGATGCATCTGATGCAGGTGGATATTGAAAAAGACCAAGCGCATTTCATGGAACTGGCAGGACGCGCCGACACCGTGGTGTTCGGGTCTCTGTATGACCCGCGGATCATGCGGAAAGCACTGGACGCCAATCCGGACCTTTACTCCATCAACGTCCTTTCCGACGGCACCCGCGCGACCAATATTTCCATCGAAACGGACAACCATGTCAGCGGCGAACTTGCCGCCCGTTACCTCATGGATATGGGACACCGGGACATACTGATCGTTACCGTGCGGAATGCCCCCGCCCTGACGGCGCGGCAGAAAAGTTTTGAAATAGAATTCCGGCATTCCTGTCCGGACTCCCGCGTCGATGTATACGGGATCAATGCTCCCGCCCCGGGCTGGCAGGACCTGCTGTCTGAATTTCTGCGGAACCGCGAAACCATCCCGACAGCCGTTTTCTGCACCGGGCACACTTTGCAGGACGGCACAATCGAAGTGCTGAAAAAACAGGGGCTGCGGGTTCCGGCGGACGTCAGCATACTGTCCCACGACCGCCCGGAAGATTTTCTGACAATAGAGCCAATTTCAAAAGTATTGGCTCTCTCGTGTTAATCACTTGTTTTTTCGTGC
>ENA-UOOA01000481-UOOA01000481.1-human-gut-metagenome-genome-assembly--contig:-P61old-NODE-481-length-84023-cov-13.916456_pt1 | contig 84023 bp, 71 predicted proteins | sample MGYA00242467_ERZ724014 | MGnify/ENA metagenome assembly ERZ724014 | reverse complement strand
CGCATACAAGTTCAAATCCGGCGCTCCCGTCAGATCGCTGTACTTTTTGGAAAACAGTTCGCTCTTCAGAGCATAGTTCCCTAAATCCGGCAGCTCCGTCTTCAACGCAAACGTTCCGAAATCGGGCAAATTATTCGCCTTGACAAACTCCGAAACGTCCGGTACGTCCGTCTTCAGCGCATAAACACTCAAATCCGGCTTACCGTTCAAATCATTGTACTTCCTTGAAAACAGTTCGCTCTTCAGCGCGTACGTTCTGAAATCTGGAAGATCCGTCTTTTTTACATAAGGTGTCAGAGAATCAATCGTGATAAAGCCGGAAACATCCGGGATTTCTGTCTTCAGCGCGTATTCATTCATGTCGCTTGTATGGGTAATATCGTTCCAGATAATCAGTTCATCACTGAATTGGATGGCAAAAGATGCATTCCGGTCGTGAATGTTCAAAAGGAATTTCCGGCAGCCGTTATGCGGAACATGACGGAATGCGTCAACGAGACCATCTGAAATTAGATTGACTCTGGCAGTTAAATTGACTCCATCATCTACAAAATTTCCGACACGGAAAAGAATAATTCCCTGATGCGTTGAAATCGTAAGAATAAAATTTCTTGCCGTCGCGTTCTGAATGATAAAATCCGTTGCGGCGTGAAAGAGAATATAGTCGTCAACACAGATTGTTTTTGCCTGAATGTCGACAAGAATCTGGCTCATATATCACCTCGGACAATTTTTTTGAATTCGTTATTGAAAAAGATAATTCTGTTTTCGTTTCCATTGTCTTCTTCAATGCAGCGGGCGGCAGAATGTGCGGCAACTGCCGGCATCAGAGAATCCGCCAACGGAAATTCATCCTCCGGGGAAATAATGCCTTGAAAACGTTTTGTCGGAAGTCCGTTCCGGTCCAGACGAAGATCGGGACGGATCCGGAAAATTTCCCGGCATGCAATGTTGATCGCCTCCAGAAGATCCGAATCGGTTCGGTGACGCGGTATCACGGAAAGCCCGTCTTCATATTTTTTCACATGATAGCCGTGCTGTTCCGTAACATTCTTCTTCCCGGATTCTTCCAACGCACGAACAACGGAATAAGAGATCAGGGACGTTTCAAATTTGTCGCTGACGGGGATTGTATCGTCCATTCCGATTTCCGTATATTCGCACTCTTTGCAGTCCGGTCGTCTCCGGATGATTTCCCGAACGGCGGAATTCAGAAATTTCAAAAGTTCTTCATCGGTCCAGTGTTTTGGCAGAGATGCTTTCAGTTGCAGATAAAGGGCAAAAAGATTTCCCGCCGCGTCCAGATCTCCGTTCCGGAGCGCAAACCGGAAAAGTGCGTATTGAAGAATTGCCGGAACATGCCGTTCGTCGACGGGAAGTTCATGATCTCCGGTATCTTCCAGCGCCAGCCCCGTCAAGTCCCGCGCCGCATCGAAAATAATTCTGCGGTATTCCTCTTCCTCATACAGTTTCCTGCACTTGGCTTGTTCTGCCTCAAAACGCTCCCGGTAAATTTTGATTTTCTCGGAACTGTCGGAAAAACTGAAGGCGTATTCGTATGCGCGGGAAAGAACGTAAGCGGTCAGCAGTGCCCGGAAACATTCTGGACACTGGAGTTTCCCGTCGGCATCCGTACCTCTGGTTCCCCGCATGAAATCACGGTAAATCCATAAAATTCCGTCTTCCATATAGCGCTTCAGGATTTCCTCGTCCCATTGAAACGGGATGTCGGTAACGGCTTTGTGAAACAGTTCGAAATTTCCGCCCGGATTGAGTCGCCCGGTAACATGCAGAATGATTGCCGGAACGAATTTGTCATTCAGAAGCAGAATGTCGGAACTTGTCTTGTAAATCTGGTTCTTGCAGTCCGGCCGTCTCCGGATGATGTCCCGGATCGCGTCTTCGATCAGATCGCGGTATTCCAGATCCGCGCGGGCGGGCGGTGTCGCGTTCAAATCCGATTCAAATTTCGTAAGATAATGTTGATACATCTCCTCGTTGGCTCCGAACGGTCTGCCCCGTTCGAATGCACGCATAAGGGCGAATGAGATGATGCTCTGTTCATATCGGCTCCCGACGGTTTCGGCGAATCGGCGGCTTTGAATAACCGTTATGGCTTCGGCGATCGCCCCGGAAAGTTCGGAATCCGTCCAGGCAAAAGGGGCATTCTTCAATTCGCTTTCGAATGTCTTCCAGTAAGCCTGACACCGGGACGCATCCGATTGGTCTTCCGCTTCGTGTTCGAACGCTCTTGCCGTTGTGTATGCGATCAAAGCACTTTCGAACCGCTTTCCGACACCGGAGCCCGTTACGTCGTTGCGCCGGAAGCGGATTTCCTCTTTCCCTGCGGAAATATATTCATTCAAACGTTCCGTTTCCCAACGGTAGGGCTCCACGCTGTCATTCAAGTTGAGCCGGACATTCTCAAGAATTGCCGTGTCCGATGCGGATTCCGTGTCGGCGATCCCGTTTCCCGGAAGTTTTTCCCGGACCTTTTCTGAAACGGTCTCCGGAAGCGGGGAATCTTGGGAATCGTTCAGCTTCACCCGCAATTCCTCAATCAGACGTTCAAACGGGTAGGAAAAGGATTTTATAGTTTGGGCATTGTCTCCAAGCTGATCCAGAATTTCCGCAAGAATGATTTCAGAATCGGTAAAGACGCCTTTTTCAACGGTGTCTCCGTTCGCGTCTTTCAATTCCTGAATCAAATCCGAAATATTGTATTCGCCGGAAACTTCCCGGTCATCGAGCGTGTCGCGGATGGACTCCAGCAGAGTTTCCACGGCAAGCGGGCATTCGATCCGGTCGTAATCGTTCAGCTTCTTCCGGACTTCCTGTATGACTTCCAAAGTTTTCATGTCTTATCCACGCATGTGTTTTGTAACGGGTGTTGCTTCATTGACGAGTTCCCGGTATCGCGCGGAATAAACCTGATGGATCTCCGCATCAAACCACGGACGCCGTTTCTGTTTGGCAAGCTCGGAAATCGTTCCGGCGATAATGGCGGAAGAATATCTGGACAAATATTCGGCGGGAACGTTGGCGGAATCGAACATCGGCATCAGCGCGGTTTCGATAATCAGTTCTCCCCCGTCATACCTGTCCAGATACCCCGGACGGAAAAACAGGGAATTCCGCTCGGCCTTGTAAAACCCGCTGCGGGTTATGCTCTCGAATTCCTGTTTCTCCTGTCCGGGCATCCGGATCAATACGGTTAGTACGGCAAGAACTTCCGCATCGGCAAATCCGGCGGCATCATAGACCCGCACTTCCTTGCTGATTCTCGTGTAAGTCTTCTGTCTCCATGAAAACGTTCTCCGGCAAAAATCCCGCAGAACCCCGCGCAGAGTGAACTTTACGAGTTCTTCCGGGACTCCGGTCAATTCGCTTTCCACATGATAACAGAGATCGTACAAATCGTTCATAGCCGTATTCCGTATTGGATTCTTCCGGATTATGCACTCAGATCGCCGCACGCGCATTCAATGCGCGCCATCCATGCCTCGTTCAGAATGCAGGTCGCATCCCACACCTTCCAGGCGAGTTTTCCGATCAGCCCCTGCGGGTCTTCTTTGCTCGGAACCGGATTGAAAACGGAAATATGCACAGCATGTTTTCCCGCAAGCGGCGTGATCGCATACGCGTCCCGCGCAAGACACAGGATCGGGTAAACGTCGCACTTCGCCGCCGTCGTCACGGGCAATCCGTTTGCAAGAACTCCGGTCGTACTCGCTCCGGCGGAAACCCACGGATTGAAGAACTGCGACATCAGAATCCGGAAGTTCTCGATTTTGCCAAGCTCGTACTGCATGGCTTTCATGCTGGAACCGTACTTCTCGACCGGAATGAAATTCTGAATATTGCGGATATCCGTCTCCAGGTCGGTATGACAGATCGCAATGAAACTCTGTCCCACCGGCTCCGTGCCGATATTCGGTGTAGCCTTCACAATATCCGTGATGAACGACGCTTTGCTTTTCTGAAATGCACGCGCCACTTTCCGGAAATCCGTGATGGAAATTTTGTCTTTGACTTCCGCCCGACTGGTAACTCCGCCGGCATAAAACACGTTGGTTCCGCCCATGAGTGCGTTGAAATGCAGGGTTTCAAGCGTGGCAGCCGCCTGTTCGGACGCCAGTTTGACAAAGCTGTTCAGCACCGGATCCTCGTAGGTGTCCTGAATGACGTCCGTGAACTTCATTACGCTGCCGTACTGCTTGATCTGGCATTTGATGTCCTTGTAGGTCGCCGAGATCGCATCGGAAGTCACTCCCTCGGTAAGCGGAGTCGTCGCCAGATCAAGCTCGTTCCAGCGGCGGAACGTGATCGTCGTGGATTTGTTCTTGGGAATCGGTTCAATCTGCGCGAACCGGTCAAGAATCAGACGGTTCCTTCCATTCGCAAGGAATTTCCGGCTGCAATGACCTGCTGTTCTGTAACTGATGTGACCGTGCTCGGTCGTCCCGTAAGCACCCGATTTCATAAGTGTGTCAGCCATGATTGTTCTGACCTTCTACATGAGCTTCTCTGAGCTTCTGAGTCTTTTGTTTTTATGCTATGTAAATAAGTTCAAATTGTTTCTTGTTGTACGCACATCCGGAACGGGTGCAGCGGAGCAGCAGAACCGTGCCCGGAACGATAAATCGTGCTTTCAGGAGAAGACGATGGCATTTCGGACAACGTATTTCCTGTTCGTTTTTGTTCCCCATCATCTTCCCCATGTCGTTACATCATGGAACGGCTCTTGATCCGTTCGACTTCCAGCGGCGAAAGACCGCCTTTCCGTCCGAGAAGCATCTTGTAGTCTTCCTCCGTAGCTTCACAAATCGTGTCGAATGGATAGTTCGCAATCGTGATTGCCGTCTTATTCCCTTCCGCATCAATGTCGAACGTCTCGATATTGGAATGTCGCGCAACTTCAAGATAGGACTCCGGCATAACAACCGGCGTATTTCTCTGAGCGACAAGCGGTACTCCGTTGATCGCAATGTAGACGTTCTGCGGCTGAAACTCGTTCGTCTTCCCGGAAAACTTCACGAGATAATAACGTTCCTTTGGCTTCTTCATTTCTTCGCCGCTTCCGGCTGAGTCGGCTTTAGCTTTGACAGCTTTTTCCCCTGCGCTCTTTGCCTTCTTCGTTTTCTCTCCGCTTTCGGAAAGATTGGTCTCTCCGGGTTTGGAAGACTCCATGACTTTCACAGTGCCCGGTTTTGTTTCGTGTTCGCAAGTATCCATAAGAAATTCTCTCCTTTATTTGTCGGCTTCCCAGCCTTCGTTGAACTCGTCTTCCGGAGTACGTCCGGACGGATTCGGGCGGCTTCCGCCTCTTCCGCTTCCGGCGTATGCGCTCCGTTTCGCCGACGGGATCCCGTTTCTTGATGTCCCCTTGTACATATCAAGAATCATACATGCGTCCTTGGGATCGGAGGACTCCAGAAAAAGTTTCTTGATCCCCGAACTCTGTCCTTTCAGCCACTCTTTGAATTTCGCATCTCTGGAAACGATTTCTCTTGCGTCCGGATGTTTTTCCAAAACCGCACGGTTGTAATTTTCCTGCGCCTGATTGACGGATGTCTGACGGATCACCTGTTCAAGCTGTTCCAGACGCTTGGATACGTCGGAAGACGGTTCCGCCGGACGTTCGCCAAGCATCTTGCGCGCAACGATTTCCGCAACGGCCGCTGCCGCCTTCGCCTCTTCGGGATACATCTCTGCAAATTCACGGACGTTGGTCCCGTTGTATTCCTGCGGAAGTTCAGAAAAAATATCATCATAGGAAAGACCGACCGGATCCGACTGCTCTTCCGGCGGCTTCTTTTTCGTTTCAGGGGCTCCGGAGTCTTCCGGCGGATTGTTCTTTTCATCGGCGTCCGTTCCGAAAAGATCGGAATAGTCGTTGTCTTCCCCGGCTTCCGGAGGATTGTTCTCATCTTCTTTCGGTTTTTCCGCCCCGTCAACCCGACTTTCTTCGGAAGAATCCGGCTCGGACTTCGCTTCATCCGTTTCGGATTCAAGAGTCGCCTGCTCCGGCACTGTCTCCTGCGCCGGATTGTCGTCCCCGTCAAATGCGTCGTTGAATGCGGCTTCGTTCGCTTCGTTCATTGCTTCTTCGTCCATTTTGGTGTTCTCCTTCGCCTCCGATGAAAGAGGCGGACTCTCTCATGGTTTTTGTTGTTAAAAACGCTCTATAAAAAATACGTTCCAACGAAAAACGCTTTTCCGGTGTTTTTTGAATTCAAAAAGCATTCCAATGAAAACGGTTTTCACGCCGTTCGTTGGAACCTTTTTTGTATTCAAAAAAACAAAAAATCCCCGTTTCGTTGGAACGTAATAATTATAAAAGGAAAAAGAGAGGTAAACTATGAGTCTTTATTCGTTTTCGCAGAGTTCTTCAAGCTACGGAATGCCGATCAGCCAAAGATCCTATGAGGATATGGCGGTCAACCGGGCGAAAGGAACGACGCAGACCGCACTGGAATCTGCCAGGCGGCAGGCGCAGCGCATGGGGATCAATCCGAATTCCGGAAGGTATCTTGCCGCCGAAAACAACGCACAGTACGATGCAGCCGCGCAGATCGCCGCCGCCGGAACTCAGGCAAGCTGGGACTGGCTCCGCAACGCTCAGCAGCAGAAAAATCTTGAAACTCAAATGCAATGGGAGCGCGAAAAATTCTACAACCAACCGACAATGCTCACTCTCGGCGGGAAAAAAAGTTCCCGGAACGGCGGCAAAAACGGAGCGCTTCTCGACGATGACACCCTGTCGCTTCTCTTTGAAAGCGGCTACGGAAACCTCCTCGGCGGCAAAGACGGCGCTTCCAATGCCGTCGCGCTGCGCTACATCAACAACGTAGGAAACACGCCGCTGTCGCTTCACGAACTGAAAACTCACGACATTAGCTATGACAGTGATGGGAATATACTGGACCGCGGGTGGGGCGGATTGAACAACAGCACGAAATATCTCCGTCAAATGGAACGTTTGAGCCGGCTGAACGCTATTGGAGAATGAAACATGATAAACGGCTATTTTGACACGAAAAAGAACCGGGAAGAATGGGAACGCCGTGTCCGTCTTTACAATCTTTACCGGCAGTCTCAGGATGACAGGAATCGGCGCGACCTTACCCGTTCAGCCTTGCTGCGCTCCGCTCTTCAGGCGCAAAAAGACGAACGGGACCGGATCGCAAAAGCCGAAGAGGAACAAAGAAAATGGCGGGAAACTCTTCTGGACGACAAAAATTACACCCGTCTCAAACGGATTGTCAGCGGAGTCGGCTACAATGACGCGATTCAGGATATTCCCCGTGTAAACGAATTCGGCGAGGAAACTCTCACCGTGAATCCGGCACTCGTCAGAATCGCCGGAACATTGGGAAAAATTCCCGGCTTGTCGCAGGAAAACGTCTATGAAAACGCGGCACGGATTGCAAGGATGGAACTTCCGGATTTTTACGACTCGGAGAAAATCAGAAACATGATTCTGCCGATCGCGAATGAAGTAAAACCGGAAAATCCGATTGCAATCCTCAATGAGTTCAACAGGGACCCCGATCTGCTGGCGGATTTCCAGGTCGCCAAAGGCATTATGCCGAATAAACAGGCATTGCTGTACGCAATCAACGAACAGAAAATTCGGAAGGAGCGCCAACGTCCGGCTCCGCAAAACCGGAGCGACGCCGGAATCCCGGAAAAAGCCGTCCGGAACGCGGTCCGGGAATTTGAAAAACGGAATCCCGGTCGGAAAATTTCGCAAAGAGACGCATTGAATTTCCCGGAAGTCGCGGGAACGGATCCGGAAAAATACCGGAAATTGTTTCTCCGAACACCGTCAATGGCTGCTCATGTCCGCGAAAAACAGCGGGAAAAACGCCGGGAGGAAGAGGCGCTCGGCATGTCCGACGCCCGTTTCAACGAAATCAAGGCGAAGACGCAGGCGGCAAACCGGGAAAGAAAAGAAACGGGCGAAGTCCGCTACCTGACCGCATTGAATGAATATCTGAAAAATCCGGACAGGAACGGAAATGCTCCGGACCGCGGGGAATATATGGTCAATGCGATGAATCTGGGACGCACCATTCCGAATACGAACCCGGAGTACCAATACTATACTCCGAATGCGGCGGCGTTGGCAAAAGAAAAATTTCTCTATAATTCTCCGGAATTTTTTCCGGGACTCCAAAAAACGGCGGAAGAAAAGATACTTGCCGGAATCCCGGAACTCGCCGCGTACTCGGAACCCGCACCGCAAATCCCGGAAACTCCGGTTCGTCCGGAAACGCCTGCCCGTCCGGAACGTCCGATTCGTACGGAAACACCTGCCCGTCCGGAAACTCCGGTTCGTCCGGATCGTCCGATTCGTAAGGCTTCCGGTCCGTTGCTGTCTGGTATGAATTTGCCGCCGGAACCGGAAACTCCGATTCGTCAGTCCAATGAAGCCGACATCGCAGAACGGCTAAGAATGCGCAAAGATGCCATTGAAGCGGAAAAGCGCAGACTTCAGGAAGAAGACCGGAAAAACCGGATAAATTTATATTTGACGGGAGGTTTCTGATGCAATTCGCAAGCCTGAAAGATTTTATCGTGGAACTTTTCCGCGATTACGAAGCAAACCGGCAGATCATTGAACTCAAATGGCGCAAAAACTGGGAAGCCTACAAAGCGGTAACGGGGAAACGCCTGAATCCGCAAATCGCTCTTGGCAATAAAGACGCGGAAGATCCCGACGAAAACGACTGGCGAAGCCGTACCGTTGCGGATATTACGCGCGTCAAGGTCAACGCCGGGAAAATCCTGGTTTCGGACGTTCTGCTTTCCGGCGGCGAACTCCCGATGATGTTGAAGGAAAACCGGAACATCGGCGACGTGGTGAATACGGTTTTGGAACAGATCGAACAGGAATCCGCCGGAATCTCCCGTCCGGAAGAAATGTCGCCCGTATCCGAAAACGTCTTGAAAATGACGAAACTCGTCAAGGAACAGCTGAAACGCGCCGGCGCGGAAAAAACTCTCCGCACTGCCATACTTTCCGCCGCCGTATACGGTGAAGGCGTGTCACGGATCGTTTCCGATACTTATACGTTCCGGCGCTTCAGTCCGGTCGGAGAATCCTGGACCTCGGATGTCGTGGAGGATTTCGGCTTGAAAATGGAACCGGTCAGCATCTGGGATTTCTTCACCGACCTCGAAGACCATGATATTCACCATAATGCCGGACTTTTCCTCCGGACCCGGATGTCACGGTTTGAAGTCGTGCAGAAATTCCGCGACGATCCGCTCCTGATAAAAGGTTCTCTCGAACGCATTAACCGGGAACGCAATTCGGAATCCGGTCCGGTAGACTCAAGCGAATCTCCCGGAAGACTCCTGATCAACAAACGGAAAAAAGATTTGCGGGTCCTCGAATTCTGGGGACGTGTACCGGAATGTCTCGTGCGGAACATGGAACAGAATCAGGAGTTCGGGACGCCCGGTTTCGGGGAAACGGAAAACGAACAGACGGAAATCATGGCGGTCGTCATTGAAGACACCATCGTCAAATTTTCCAGGGTCGAAAGCGGTTCCAGACCGTTTTTCCGGGTTTATTGGGAAGCAGGAATCGACGACATCAACGGACAATCCATTGCGGATAACATGAATCTCATGCAGGAGTCTTTGAACTCCTTCATGCGCTGTTTTGAAGACAACAAAAAGCTGGCTTCCAATGTCCTTCTCGCAATCAAACCCTCCATGCTGGAAAATCCGGTTTCTCTGGAAGAAAAAATCGTGCCGGGAAAGGTTTACAAACTCTCCGAAAGCGCAAGAAACGCGTCGGACGCGATTCAGAGTATCACAATTCCGGATATCGGAAAATCTCTTCTGGATGGAATTCAGATGTATGAGGAACGCGGAAACAACAATTCTATGATCCCGGAAATCGCATACGGAATCCAGCCCGGCGGCTCTACCACCGCAACCGAAGTTCAAATGCGGAATGAAAAAGCCGGAAAATACATCTCGGACATCGTCAAAGGATTTGACTGTGACTGGATCGAACCGGTCGTCCGCTTCTTTTACGAATGGAACATGGATGATGAAAGAGTGCCGTTTACCTTCAAAGGGCAGTACGATGTCCAGGCGCTGGGTTACCATTCCTATCAGGACAAAATCCTCCGGATGAACCGGATCCGTGATATGCTTACCATGGCGCTGTCCAACGAAGCGCTGTTTCAGAAATTGAACTTGAACGCGCTCCTCTCCGAATGGATGAAAGCGAATGAGCTGGATCCCGATCTCTTTATCTCCCAGGACGAAAGTATGGAATCACCGCTCGTTCAGCAGTTCGCGCAAATGGTCGAACAGCGGTTCGCACAAATGGAACAGCAGCTTCAGGAGTTCGGACGGCAGCTCCCGTCTCTCGCTCTCGGCTCGGAATTGGAAGCGGAAGAGCGGCAGGCGAAAATCGAAAAACTCAAAGCGGAAACGGAAAAAATTCAAAGCGACACCATCAACGCCGGAGATAAAGTGATAACCGAACGCGCAAAAGCCATTGCCGATATTCAGGCGAAAAGTCGGCAGAATGAACGGCGGGAACAGGAGACGCGGTAAATGAAATTTGCTTTGGATACCTTTTCCGGAATCTGTCCCGCAACGGACTCCCGCCTGCTCCCCGGTGATACGGCGCAAATCGCGCACAACTGTATCCTGAAAAGCGGAAAAATTATCCCGCTCCGGAAAAACACAAGGGAAAAAGAATGCTCCGCGTCGACAAAAACGATATTCCGGCAGAATGGCGAATGGATCGAACTCGATTATGAAGCGGATTGTGTCCCGACTCCGGTCAATGAAGATCAGTACGACCGGATTTATTTCACCGGACATTCGGATGGATATTTGCGGATGCGCGGAAAATTCGATGGAGAAAACTATTCAATTCGGCGCGTTTTCGTGCCGAAACCCTCCACTCCTCCGGAAGTTCAGATAGCTTCCGTTTTCAGCTTGGACGATTTGGACCGGAACAGTCTGAAGTTCCGGCATATCGGTATGGAGCTCGTAAGTTGTACCAATTCCACAAAAGTGGAGAACAATCACTGGAAAATCTTCTTTAAGGTTCCCTCTCTCTGTTCCGATAAAATCGTAATGGGGATCCCCCTGGGAACCGCTTCCGGAACTCTCATTTTCAATGATCGGACCGTACAAATATCGGAAGGGTGCGGAGAACTGAGTATCCCCGGGAAAAATGGTTCCGCTTATGCGACGGTCCGCTTCACAATGGATAGTTTCGTCCCCTTTGAACCTTCCTGCCCGGAAGAAAAAAGCCGAACGAGAATCGGCGGTTACGACTTGTGGCTGAATATGGTCATTGAATACAACTCTTCCGCCAGCTATCGCTCCTATTGCTACACGTTGGTTGATGATTTGGGACAGGAAGGTCCCCCGTCGGATGTCTCTGAAACCGTCGCGTCCTACGACGGCGATACGGTAACCGTGAAGATTACGCCGACTTCGTCCATGCAGACACAATCCGTTTCCGCCGCTTCCGCCGCCTCCAATGCTGAAACGTCCCTTGTCGTCCCGAACTCCCCATACCAGCCGTCTTTTGATTTCGGATGGCTCGAACCCATTACCGCTCCGAAAGACTATGACCGGCCCGACGACGCTATGAACAACCCCTATTTCGACGGAGTCCTGAAAAAAATCCGGATTTACAGAACGGCAGGAACGGAAACAGATGCCGATTTCTTTTTTGTCGATGAACTGGATTACGCGTCGTCGGTGGAATACACGGACACAAAAACAAATACGGAACTTGCCGAACGCCTGATCCGGTGCGAAAATCCGCCGTTGAATATGAAAGGGCTTGTCAAGTGTTCCAACGGAGCTTTGGCGGCGTTTCGCGGAAAGGACCTCTATTTTTGTGAACCGTATCAGCCGAATAATTGGCCGACCTCCTACAACTATGTAACAAGTAATTTTATCGTTGGACTCGCTGTTTCCGGATTTTCGGTGTTTGCCCTTACGGACAGCGAACCGGAAATCTTTTCCGGCTCTCATCCGGAATCGCAGAGTCAGTTTAAATCCGCAATCAAACAGGCATGTGTCTCCCAAAAAAGTATCTGTACTGCGGAGTCCATGGTCTTTTATGCCAGTCCGGACGGTCTTGTTGCTCTTTCATCGGACACTTCCGCCCGCATCATCACGGAAAATCATTTCCGGAAAAGCCAGTGGCAGAAACTTTATCCGTCAAAGATGATTGCCGCGTCCCATGACAACAAAGTCCACCTGTTCAGCGGAAAACTCTGTTTGATCGTCGATATGTCCGGCGGAAAACTGGAAATCACAACGGCTGATGCGGATTCGGAACAGGAAACCATACCCTCCGGATCACTGGACGATGGAACAGACTGGTGCGGTTCCGAAACAAAAATTCTGTTTACGGTCGAAGATAGTTGGAACGACATCCTTTACGTTCTCCTTGCCGGTTCTCTCTGGGCGTTCGGTACGGGCGATGGCAACCGGAAATCGGTATACCGGACGAAAATAATTGTTCTCCCCTATGCACGGGATTTCAGTGTCGCGCGCGTCCAGCTGAAAAACGGGGATTCGGACTCCTTGTTTCACCTGTTTTCCTCCAGCGGTGATGTTTCTATTCCGGTCCGGTCCGATACCGGATTCCGGATTCCTGTAATGCGCCGTGAAAAAGAATGGTTCGCGGAACTCCGGAACGACGATCTGATTTATTCGCTTGAAATGGCGGATTCCATGACGGAACTGAAAAAATGAACAAAGACGATTTGAACAGACTCGCAAACGTTTCAATCCGTGGACTCGTGGAGGCGCGCAATTCGTCCGAAGTTCTGATCCGGATTCAATCCCTTACGGAAGCTGCTCGCATTCTGGATGCCAGAACGCGGGTTATCCCGGAAAATCTCCGTAACGAGCTGTTGCGCCTGTTCAATCAAATGATCGCCGAAGCAATCAATGAAGCAATGCGGCAAATCATGAAATCTGTTCAGGATTTGATCAAAAACTCGATTCAAAATAACAATACGTTAATTCAGGATATTATCAACAACCCTTATTGGTGGGGGTTGGCGTTTGATAAGGACGAAACCGGGTACCTCTATTGGAACGGAGAAAAAATCGAACTGCATGAACCGGAAACATGTGATGAGAATACCGATCCCGGAACACCGGAGGAACAACTGTGAGTATATGGGCCAAAAACGGAAAAATCATTGTGAACGGGAATGGACGTCCCATCGAATGCGATCATTGCCCCTGCGACAACAAAATATATGCGGTCTATCTGTATCACACCTACGCCTGCGACCCGGAGAAACTTCCGTCGGGAAGCTCGGAACCCGTAGCGAAGGAAGTAATCCACTACGTCAATCCGGAATACCCGGACCAGGATAACGGGAAAGATTTCGCCGAACTCCGTCAGACAAAGCCGGACGGGGAATATCTTCCGGAAGGATGGTATTCCGAATGCGCCAAATATAACCTTGACGACGGAAACTTCTTCTACACCTGGGATGAAAACCAGAATCTCCACACATGGTTCTTCATGAAGGACGCGGATCCGATTGATTTTATCAACCCGGTTTACAATCTTCAGTATATGAGTGAAAAAAAATTCCTGGGAACTCTCCACGGCAATCTTTATGAATGTGAAGCGCCGGAAATCCCGGATGTCCCGGAAAACGCCAGACAGTGGCTCCGGATCACCTATTCCGCCAATGAAGATTATTCCGAATGGGTCGCCATGACAAGAGTGTTCGGCACCGCTCATCCATTTTGCTCCGTCCCGTTCGGTGACGGGGAAACAATCTCGTTTCTTGATGCCTGCAAGGAAGAAGAAACCGAATACCATGGCGTATGGCGCGGCGGAACCATGTGTCCGGCGGATGCGTTTTACCGGAACGAGGAGGAACGGGACGACGCTCTATGTCCGATCGTTGTCGATATTCCCTATGAAGTCTGCGGAGAACTTTCGGAGGATCTGATTGACCGGGCGATTGAGGAAAACATGCCGGAGGACGACCGGCTCGAAGACTGCACCCCGATGTGTGCTCTGTTTTTGGCTTATGTAAAGGATTGTCCGCTGGACTCCGGAAGCAGCACCTTTCCTCCCGTGGGTGAAGCAAATGTGAAAATGCAAAGAATGGTTGATTGCGAATCGCTTCTTTTACCATGTTCTAAAGACTTCTTCTATATCGTCAATGAAACGGATAAGGATCCGCTCCCGGACGGTTGGTATTCCCCATGCGAACAGCATAAAAACGACTATTTCTTTATACATGATGAACAGGAATATTATAGCATAAAAACGTCCGGCTGTTCGAATCCGTCGGACAGCGGGGGCGTGTGGTATTGGCTGATTTACGTCCCGTACAGCCATTTGGTAAAACGTAATTTTGACTCAAGAGGAATTAACCCGAATATGTATTGCGAGGACGGCGGATTCCCGTTCGTGCAGTATGGAGAACGTCCGCATCATACACGGTGGCTTTCCATTACCTATACCCCCGGTAATAATCGGGACTGGACCTACTCTTATGAGTGGATTAACACGCTGTATCCATTTCTGGACGCTCCGTTTGGAGACGGGAATAGCGCCGAAGTCGTTGGGGATTGTAACTGCGAAGGAACAACTATTTTAAAAGGTTTATGGAAAGGCGATTGCATGAATCCGCATACGGCGGTTTACAATAACGATAAGCCGCCGGAAGATCGCTGCCCGATCGTCTGCGCCATCCCTTATGAAATCTGCGGATATGTCCCACAGTCCGAAATTGACGATCAGATTAAAGCGCATACGCCAAACGACGATCAGCTGAACGACTGTCTCGTCAGCTATATATTCGTGTCGCATTACCGGAAAGGTCAGACATTCACCTCACTCCATACGGAAATCTATGATGTAAGCTACATTCATCATAAAGAGGAATACGACGGGGAAATTATTGAATGGGACGAAGAGATTCGGGATTATGTGGGAGTCGGCGCAATCGTCTATGAAGAAGTCTACACGGGCTCCGGAACGTCGATGAAGGAATTGGCGCGGTGGGTCGTCGATGCCGGAACATATCATAATTGTGTGACCCCGTCGTTCAAAGCAGGACCGTTCTGCAATGATTTGATCGGTTCGCTGAGCTCGCAGGCGGACTCCGCCGCCTCTGTCGTGCAAAGCTATCTCTCCGACAAGGACAACTTTAAATTCATCAGGGGAACCTACGATGACCATATCCAAATCAACAGATCGGATTTTGATCGCTTGAATGTCTCTCCGGATGCTCCCGGAAAGGCGACAACGATCTCTTATCGCGGCGCATACGCCGATTGTTACTACGGCTCTTCTGCTGATTTCCGGTTTGAAAACACATGGTATGAAGTTGGACTTGAACGGCATGAAAATACGTCTCATGACGCAACCGGGGTTTCGTTCATCGTAACGATCCGGGAATACATCGTATCAAGAAAGGAAGGGCAAAGTACAACAAAAGACCTCGTCAATGAACGGGAAGAAAAAATGGACCTGAAATTCGGGGATTTCGTGGAACTGGAACTTCCCGGCAAATTTGACATGGTCCATATGAAAGATAGCGCGGAATGCGATGACGAACCGTCTGATTTCGCCGGATGCAATGGTCCGTATAAAGTATATTATTTCAAAAAGATGGAAACTTATGCGCCGAATTGCTGCGACAGATCGGGATTCCGGGGATATTACTGCGAAGACAATACGGGATCCTACTGGAGCGGAAACCTCGAACACCATTTTGAATATGAATTCAGAGCAACCGGCTATGTCTACAAGTCCGAATCGAGATCGGGCGGATCGGCAAGCGCTTCCGCGTCCGCCGCTCTTGCCGCGAATGCGGTATCCGTACCGGCTCCGTCTGTCTCTCTTGCGGACGCAATTACGGCTTCCCGGATCGCTCCGGCATATCTGGACATCTATGCGGATTTGGATGATTCCCTGAAACAAAACTCAACAATGCTTGAAATAACATGAAAAGGTGATGAAATGGCATGTTCCTGCAATAAAACAAAACTCGTAAAACCGACCGAAACTTGTATTTTCTGTGCCCACAAACATCTTGCAACGGCAAAAGAATTGTTCCTGAAAGGATATGTTTCAATGTCGGTCGGACAGTTGAATTGCGCATCAAAACATTACAACGTCAACTTTCCGGAAATGCGGGAACGGACAGACGGACTTATCTTGAAAATGTATGAAAAATCTCCGGAATGTTCGGAAACGCTCTCCTCTCTCGTTTCCGACGCGTGGAAAATGGTTTTGGAAAATCAGACTGGAAAAACGGTTTTTCCGGAGATTGTTGAGAAACTCCCGCCTCCTGCTTCCGCGGATTTGCGGATGGCGCACCTTGCCGTTTCAACTGCCCGTGCTCTTTACGAACTGGAACTCGGCTACAAATCGGCGAATAAATCGGAAGCGATGGGCGAATTGATTCTTGCCGCATGGCACTTGCAGAAAGATCATCTTGACCTTGCATGGAAATGCAAACAACTCTGGGGACGGATCGAAAAACTCCAGGATTGCTCCGGTTCTCTGGAAAATCTGGAAAAAAATTTGTGGAACCTTTTGAATCCGCAATAATAAATCCGAAACAGTCTTACGGTCTTTTTTATGAAACATCAATCCTTGACAACCCCAAAAAACGGATTATTGTATAAAGAAGGAGTAAAAAATATGCTGATCGTAAAATCAATGCCGGGAATTATAAAATTTCTGTTTTTCGGTATTATCGTTCCTTTGACAGATATTTTATTGAAAAAGGAAATGCGCAGTGATCGTGCGCGTTTTATACGGAAAAACAGAACATACCGCAAAAAACGCACAACTCACTTCAATCCTTTTTGAAACCATTTGAAAAAAACAGTCCCCTCTCACTTTAAACAAGCCCGGTACTTGTTTTTGATGTTCGACTTGAAATTCTCGTCGACTGCCATAACCATATACCGCATGGCGTCCATCGCATGGTCGTCCAGTTTCCGCGGCTCTTCGCAGGCGTTCCGCTCTTCATTGGGAGGAAGCCAGGAATAAGAGTCAATTTCGGACAAAAGCTGTTTGCAGCAGGGGAATATAAAAATCCTGTTTTCCTTGAAACGCTTCTGAACCGTCTGAATGCCCGGTTGAACGGTTTTCTTTGCTGCATCCGTCGGAATTCCGTTCTTGTTGAGTTCCGCCCGTTCCTCCGCGTCGTGATCCGCCACGGTCATCAGATAGCGTTCGTCCCCGGAAAGTCTCTTGATCGTTTCCGCGTGAATGCTTGTGAGAACTCCGGCTTTGTAAAGTTCCCGGTAAATATAGAGCTTACCGTCGTGATCGACGGCTCCCCACAGACATACAAAAGGATTGGTGAATCCGAAGTCAATGGATCGCACTCTCGTCCAGTCGTCCGGAATGGAAAATGGCTTGACAACGTGGATCTCCTCCCGGAAGTCGGAATAGACCTGTCCCTCTGCGGCAACCCATTTTCCGTGAAGCATCCGCTGTTTTTGAATTTCCGGAAGATGTTCCAGCTCTTCCAGATACTCCTCGGATAGATTCTCCTTATTGTCATAGGCGGACCAGTGAACCCGTTTCCAGATTTCCGCATTGGACAGCGGCTCCCCGGTCTCCGGATCGACATGCTTGACTCCGACGGCATAGAGCCAATGCCTCGGACCGCGCGGATTGCAGTCCAGAAGAAGTTTCGGTACAGCTTCATTCCCGTTTCGGTCGCGGACGCGTTGGGATAGACGTGTCAGGACTTCGTTCATCGTCGTATACGAAAGCTCCGTCGCCTCGTTCAGATAAATGGTGCAGTATTCCGTTCCGCGCACTTTTTCCACACGTTCCGCATTGTCGAGACCCGCAACGAGAATTTCGGATCCGTTGGCAAAATAAATCTTCAACTCACTGTCAACCGTCCGGAAAAGAGTCCCGTTCATTTCCGGATTCAGGGAAATATATTTCTTGATGGTATCGTTCCAGACGGAGTTCTTCGCATTGGTCCGGAATTTCCGGGCGACAAGCTGTTTCGATCCGGGAAACTGAAACGCTCTGGCGAAAATGTAATCAATCAGAAGTTTCGTTTTCCCGGATCGCGCTCCGCCGTCGAACAAAACCCGGCGGTACCGGTTATTGGTCAGAACGGTTCGCCACGCCTGTATTTGTTTTTCCGTATACTTCATTCATTTACGACTTTTCTCATCCGTTCCATTTTTCCCGGTACAAGCATCCGTTTCCGGAGCGTCCGGAGCTGCCTGGAAGTGATCAGATTCACTCCGACCGGACGGTTCCTGCGGACTTTTGCATTGTACTCCCGGATCATGTCGATCAGCTCTGTATAATCCTCCACTGTCCGGTTCGGATTCAGATAATACCTGCGGAGTTTGGTGTAAATCTCCGTTCTTCTGCTGCTGTATTCCCGTGCCGTTAACCGTTCTGACCACTGCCTGTCCCGTTTCTCCGAAAGCCCCGCCGGATTGAATCCGAACGCGCGGGCAATGCTTTGCGGAACGGTTGAACGGAGAGGCTTGTTTCCGTAAAACACAGGCTGATTGTTGTTCATCGTTACACCTTCCGTCGATTCCCTTATCGCGCGGATCGGTGCGGAAAGCATTGCGGGCGAAAGTTTTTCCAAACCTTTTATAAAGTCTCCGTTTGCAATGTTTTTCGTCCCCTGCGCCACGTCTTTTACAACGGCGCCCGGCGCGCCGAAAAGATCCCATATCGTCTGGGGAATACTGTCCTTGGTGAACATCATGGACATGCTCGGCGCAACATTGATTCCAAGTCCGCCGATTGCTCCATATCGCGCAACACGTCCGGCATATCCGCCGAATTCGTCTTCCACAAACTGATACAGCGCTTCCTCCGGATCGTCCGGCGGTTCAATCCGCAATACGGTGCAGATCGCCCGGACGGCTGCCGGCATGAAATTCCATGCGATTGTCGCTGTCGGACCGGCAAGAATCATCGGTGAAAGAAGCATCCATGCAAACGCCTTCCGGTCGCGCTGGTTGACGCCGATATTGTAAAGCTCCTGCATATAGTTGTGTCCATAGGGTTTGAACACATAGAATGCCCGGAGCGATTGTGCGCCGATGGAACTCCCGCGCGTCCATGCCGGAAGATTGGTCTTCCCGTAAATTCCATGCGCCTTGTCGCTGATCCGCTTCGCCTCTTTGAGAAGTTCGATTTTCCTGGATTCGGAAATCGCCCCGTTCTCTTGAGCCGCTAAAGCCTTGTAGCCGGCGGCGATGGTGATTGCCCGGTTGAAACGTTCCGTCATTTCCATGGCGATCATCATTTTTTCACTGATGAATTTCCATTTGTTCCCGAACCATGTACGGAGAACCCCGGTCGCTTCTTTGTTCACCAGGGAAACATCCCACCCGCGATTCGATATTTCATTGAAGAGCCACTGATCTTCAACTGCCGGACGCTTCCCTTTCCCGAATTTCCGGTACATCTGATAGTTCCCGTAAAGTCTGGCGGAAACTCCGAGCTGTTTCAGCGCCTCGTGAAATTTGATCTTCGCTTCCGCATGAAAAACTGCAGGGACATTGGTAATCAGAGTGCTCAGATTGACGATCCCCGTTGAGATTCTGGAGAGATATTTCAATGCGGCAATTCCGCGGATAAAACCGAACACGCGTTCGCTCGGTTCCTGATTCCTCAGCATTTCCCGGATATACTCTTTGGCGTCTTTGTACGCCTCCGGCTGTTTTGCGGAGTCGATTCTGCGTTTTTCGACTTCCTTGTCGTATTCCCGGAAAAGCCGGACGAGCGTTTCCATGTATTGCTTGTCGCCGGGATTGAGACCTTCCGGCATGTTTTCGTCGCGGAACTGCGTCCATTTCAGATCCCGTCCCGTAAAGGCTTCAAGCATGGTCTTCGCCATCTCGGATTTTGCCGTCCCGGCGGCAGTCGCGGAAGCCGACATCACCAGCGCGCGGACCGGATCCTCCTCGTAGCCGAGATAGACGTCTTTTCCGACCGCATCGGACCGGCGGATTTTTCGGGACCGGGACCCGTGGGAATGAATCAGAACCGACAGTTGCGCGGAAAGAGCGTTTCCGAATGCAATCGCCGCCTTGGTCTCCGAGGAATTCGCATTCATGGAAGCCAGAAGCAGACGGTCGATATTGTATCCCTCCTCCGGAGCAACGAAATGCCATTCTTTCATCTTGCTGTAGAAACGCCCTCCGAATTCCTTAAAAACCTTGATCTGTTCCTGATTCAAGCGTCCTCTTACGACGAAATGACGTTCTGTCTCCCCGTCTTTCCTCACATAGTCCATCCACGACGCGTCAAGACCGAATTCTTCGAAACTCTTTTTCGCTTTCCCCGCGACGTCGTCAAAGGCGCTTGTCAGAATATCGTTCATTCCGAGCAGAGACATATCTTCGAACGCCGAATTGGAAGGCGTGGCGCTCACCCGGAAATGAAAGTCCGTGAAACCCTGTTCTTTCAGTGTCGCGGCGCGTGCGGACCTTGCCGCTTTCGTGTCGAAAATTTCAAGCCGCGGATTTTCTCCCTCTTTTGCGGCTTCCAGAATGTACCTCCCGTGCCGGAGTCGCGGCATATAATACCCGCGCCGGTCGCCCATCTTTTTCAACTCCTTGAAAAGATCGTTGATTTCCACGCTCTCAACTTCAAGATCGTTCAGGACCTTTTCGACGGATTCCGCACGGCTCCTCAAAATGTCGTAAACTCTTGCGTTCATCTGACGGTACGCCTGAACCGCGTCCGCGAATTCCCTGCTTTCTCCCCTCTTCATGAGATTGTCCGCTTCGTCTTTCCAGACGGCTTTCCATGCGTCTTCTTCATTGTCCAGGGTCTTGATAAAAGCCCCGTTTGAATCAAGAGCGTTGAAAAGTCCTTTTTCGGCTTTATGGACGCTGCCGCCGTTTGCGTCAAGGTCTCTCTGAAAAACGTAGTTTGAAAATTTCCGGTATTCTTCGGGATTTTTCTTCAGTTCCATAACGCGCCGGAGGTCGGACTCATCGACTCCGAATACGGCTTCTTTCAAACGGTAGGAATCTTCCTCGAACTTCTGCGACGCGTCGAAAATCTTTTTGTACGCCGGTATCTTTTCGCTGTAATACATCACGGTGCCGAGCAGAGGCGCGAATTTTGAAATGTCGGCTTTTGCGTTTTCATCTTTCATGGAGGCGAATTTCTTTGCATTGGAAAGCCACCGGATTCCGCTGCGGACCGTTTTCCGGATCTCCGGGTCCTGTATCGAAAGAGAAATTTTTTCTGAATTCTCCTTGACTTTTCCGCTGTCGCGCAGTATACTATACTCGGAGCCAAGCAAATCATTCAACGGATCAAACTTCTCAAAGAAGTCGTTGAAATGTAATATCTGCCAAAGCCGAGGAGGCTGCGGTTCAGCCCAAGTCTTGTGTGGCGCTTGTATATCAGGCGACTGCCCTGACATGTCCCCGGTCGGCTTGACCGATTCGGGGTTTTTTATTGCATAAATTTCAAGATCATGGGCTTCAATGGAATAAATATGATTCCCGGTGTTGCGCTTTTCTTTTACGGATATTTTGATCCCGTACAACTGATCCTCGTATTTCATACCGACATAAAAGCGGTGCATCTGAAGAACATTTTCTTCATTTTTTCTGTCAGAATGGCTAACACCAAGCATAGCGTTTTCAAACAGTTTTTTTATGTTGACCATTGCAACGGCATGAACATACGGTTTTACGCTGGATTTATTGGTTGCTTTTCCGCTTTTCATTTTATAGGATGAATCGTAATCAATCCTTGCAGTCATCCCGATCGGTGATTTATTTTTAGCTTCCAGATAATTTTTCCCGGTCCTTTTCTTTTCTTCTTCAATCCGTTTCTTCAATATGTTCTGCGCCATTGAAGTTGTAAGATGAACGGGATTCGTGACTTCAACGATATTTACGGGCGTATTTTCGTCCGCCATCCGGTTCCTGGGATACTCCGCCTGTCCGTCCTGTCCGACTCCGTCCGGTTTGTCCTGCACGTCCAGCAGGATGTCGCCGGAGTTTTCCCGGAGCTTGCTGACCAGTTCCAAATCGCCGGAAAGTTGTGTCTTCTTGAGAAGAATGGGAAGAACCTTCCGGAGGATGTCTTTGTTCCCGTAATGGTATACGCGCATCGTGTTCGCCATCTTCCGGAAATCTCCTGTGATATTCGTAATTTCCGGATCCAGAAAGATTTGTCCGCCGGAGGAACGTTTTGTATCCGTCTCGATAAAGTTGGAATGGATTTTAAGTCCGAAGTCCGCTCCGGTAACTTGAGCGCTGTAGCCGCCCTTGTCGAAATAGGCCATCACTTCATCCACCGTACTGAGCTTTCTCCGGGGATCGCGGGACAGGGAGTTCATCGAAAACCCGGCAGGCAGGGCGACTCCGGTTTCCGTCTTGCCGTTTTTCAGCGTGAACTTGACGACTTTCCCGAATCCCTCGGAAGCGTCCACTCCCTTGATGATGTTTCCGACATAAACCTGACGGGTATTTTCCACAATGCGGCTTGACCGCTCGTTGAAAATATCATCCAGCGAGTCCGCAAGATGGTTGATTTTACTCTGTCCGGTTTTGTTTCCGATTTGCGACAATGGAATTGTGATCCGGACCGGCGATTCCGTGAGAAAGGAAAGTTTGATGTTGCTCCTTGCTCCGGGATTTCCGTTCCTGGCAAATTTCACGCAGGAAAGAGTCCCCCGGTACGAATTCTCCCCGAAAGATATTGATACCGGATAACCGAGTATGTTCATTACGTCTCTTTCCGTTTGAAGAAGATTCTTTTCCGCAGTGTCTTCCTGTAACATAATCTTCTTTTTCGACGCTGGGTCGGCATCGTAAAGCTCTTTGAAATAGTTCTCCAGTTTCTCTTTCTGCTCCTGGAACTGCTGCTTGACCTTCTGGCGCATTTTGGAAATGTCGTCCGACCCGAACTGTTTTTTCCGGTCTTCCAGCAGAGCTTTCCGGTCCGGAACCCGGATGCGTTCCGTGGTCTTGTAAGTTTTCAGCATCAGCGGCTTGTCGAAAATGGTTCCGTCCTCGTTGCCGGGTTCATAAAGTTCGGATTTCACCTCTTCCGCGCTCCAATCCTTCTCCATGACTTCCAGATCGTATTCTCCGAGCGCTTTCATGCGGTCGGTCAAATCGGCGTAAGACTCGTCCAGATCCTGATAAATCGCCTTTTGCATGGCATTCGGAAGTACGGCCATTTTCCCCGTGAAATCGCGTGCGAGATCCTCTTTCGCCTTGATTCTTTCATCGCTGCCGATTGTGACCTTCATGTTCATTCTTCCGGCGAGCTTCAGATTCTCCGTAAGATAGTCCGCAACGACCTGATCCCCGTACTTGTTCAGAATGTCGGCGTTCCCGAACGACATGGCGCCTTTGGTGTTCGCCGTGGTGTTCGCATTGAGGGACGCCAGTTTTTTATTCAGAATCGCCATCACGCGCCGTTCCGCTTCAAGATCGGTTGCGACAAACGTATATTCCGGCTTTACCACCTGACCGGACCGCATGACCCGTCCGAGCGTCTGCATCACGACATTGATGTCAAGGTCCGCCTGGACGATAATCATGTGACGCTGCCTTTGATCCTTGAATTTTTCCGATGCGTGAAGCGAAAGCCCCGTCGAGCCGGAACGGTTGAGAATGATGCAGTCCAGTTTCCCCGAATTGAAATCGTTGACGACGGAATTCGCCGATTTCTTTTCTTTTTCGCTCCGTTCTCCGAGAATGCCGTTTTTCCCGTTTTCGTCGTAATGAATGATCTTCGTCCGCCCGGTCAGTTCGCCGACGGTGATTCCGGACGCGGCAAGTTTCGCTTTTATGTAGTCGATCGGAGATGCCGGCAGATCAACGTTCAGCTTGTCGATGTTCTGAATGGTTTCTTCCATTTCCGCGCGTATCTGCGGCGGAAGATTCAGCTTGATCTCCCGGTCGTTCCCCGCACGGTCCTTGAGCGTCCCGTAATTCAGGTCGTCAATGGCGAATTTCAGAATGTCTTTGAAGGAAACGCCGACGGAAGTCCCGTTGGCGATGCCGTGCCTTGTTACATACCGCTCCAGGAATGACTCCATCGTATTGGCAACCGCGATTACCGGTTTCTGACCGGATTTGTGCGCGGCGATGATCTTCTCAAGCGAAGCGTCCAGTTTCGTCGCGAACAGAAGCTGGTTGATATAGTTGTGGACTTTGCTTGCGAATTCTCCGCAGCGCAGCGTCTCTTCCATCTTTTTGCCGCCTTTTGCTCCGTTTTCATCCTTGGCGTATTCTTTGATGTCCATACTCAAACGGACCATATCCGACATCACGGAAGCCATTTCGTCATACTCCCGCTTGATTCGGGCGGAGGTCGGAACGAAATCCCCGATATTGACTTTCACGCCGCTGAAATCGCGCTCCCGGCGGATCAGCCGTCCGGCTTCGGCGAGTCCCTGACAGACAATCTGCTGCGCCGCAAGTCCGCCCTTCTTCAAAACGTCGAGAATGTTCGGAAATTTTTCCTTGAATTTCTCTCCGAGAAAAAGCATCATGTTTTCCGGACGTTTGGCGTAGGTCGCGGAAAGGTAAACCGTGCCTTTCAGATTGCGCCCGCCGACGAGTCCTTTGAAAAAGACCGCGGTATTGGACTGTTCCCCGGAAGCGTTGTGCGCTTCGTCCATGACAAGAATGCACGGTTTCGTTTCAATCAATTCGCTCAAGAACTTCTGCTGCGGGTTTCCCTGCTTGTTCAACTGCGAATAGACGATAAAGACGGAATCGAAACCTTGAGGATTGTCCGTCAGCATTTTGGAGAAGTACGCACTGGGTTTCGGCAGCGTTTTCTGAATAGTTTCGTTGCCCCGCCCGATAATGCTGGAAGCATATTTCTCGCCGATCAGAAACGGATGGAACGTTTCCCCGATGTCCTTTCCGTCAAAATACATGTCGGAAAAGAGTTTCGGCTTTTCTGTAACGAAAATCGGCGTGAATCCGTTCTGTTTCGCATACCGCATGATCGCCGCCGCCTGACGCCCCTTTCCGATTCCGGTCTGATCGCCGATAATGACCGGTTCGCCGTTCTGGATGTTGTCGATCGCGAGCGCAACGCTGTCAATCTGCTCCGCCGCAAGCGCGCCGTAAAGCTCGCCGTTGGAACCGTACCCCAGTTGCGAACGGACGAAATCGTCAACGGATCCGTGCTTTTCCCGGATATTCTGCAATGCCTTCTGCGTATAGGGAAGCAGAAATTTCGGAATCAGCGTGCCGAGCGCTTCACTCTTGCTCTGCGTCTTGTATTTCGCCTGGAGACCGTCTTCGGAAAGTTCCGGCGCAGTATCGGCGTTCTCCGGTTCGGCTTCCCTTACGGAATTGTCTCCAGAATCAGCCAGTACAGATCGTAATCCTCCGGATTCGCTTCCTCCAGCCACTCCGGATGTTCCACCGCCGTGTTCAGACCCCATTTCAGATCCGTCGCGCACGACGCTTCCCAAGCCCAATCCGCTATCGGAATCTCCTCCCCTTGATAGATGATCGGAAGTTCCGGACACTTCTCCTGTTGTGCTCTGTTGAGAAGCTCGATCGTCGCTTTCTCGCCGTTCTCCTCCACGTACTGTTCGATCATGTTCCAGATCAGACTCCGCAGACAGCGTTTCGCCTCCTCGTGCGTTTTCGGCGGGCCGTCCGTCACCCACAGCAGTGTGTTCGAATCGTCGTTCTCCAGTTTCTCCCCATTCAGGTGCATGAGTTTTGCGCCAGGCAGTAAGTTCATGTTCAACTCCTTTCAGTCTGTTGAAAACATAAATCCAGTTTGTCAATCTTTCAACCGGCTTTGAAGAAAAATCGGTGGAAAAATCGGAGGTTTCCTTTCTCCCGTTCAGAATGATGACCCGGATCGGATATCCCGCTCCTTGTTTCCTGTACAACTCGCCGGACACCTCAAAACTGTCCGCAATGTTGAAATGATCGTAAAGATAGTTCAGGAACGGCTTTTCCGATTCGTTGACTTTCGGTTCGATTTTGTCTGCCGCTCCGAGAATCAGCGCCGCCGTCCCGTTCTTGTCGAGAGACTTCAGCGCCTGAAGCGCAATCAGATGTTCGAGCTTTGCGATCTTGAACCCGTCGAAATCGACTTTCTTCTCCAGCCGTCCGAACGGGGGATTCATGATGATGGCATCCTGCGTTCCGTCCGGAGAAAAGTTCGTTGCGTCCGCGGAAGTGACCGACGGAAAGCCGAACGTCTTCAAAATTCCGTTGCGGATCGGTTCGATCTCGTTCGCCTGAACGCTTTCCGGCTTTGCGGTGATCAGCAGAGCTCCGTTCCCCGCGGTCGGTTCATAAACGCGCTTCGCATCCGGAAGACCGATCGCCCGCCCAAGCAGATACGCCAGCGGAACCGGCGTCGAATAGGCTTGATTCCGCATGCTCGTACTGGTCCGTTCGTTCAGATTCGGCATGCTCTTGTAGAGGGTGAGGATCTTGTTGAATGCCTTGTTCATGTCGTTCGCAGGATCGCCTGCGATTTCCCGTGACCGGCGGACAACAAGTTCCTCCATCCGCTCCTGCGCCTCTTTCAGCGTAATTTTCTGATCGAGGGCGTATTTCTTCATCAGGGACGCTTTCCCGCTGGCGCTTAAATCCTTGTCCAGAATGAAATCAAGCGTCAGTCCGGAACCACCGGACGGCTTCTTGACCTCTTCTGTTACCGCTTCGGAAGATTCTCCTGTTTCTCCGGATAGTCCCGTAGAAGTTGTTTCTGCTTCTCGCTGAGATCCTCCATCTTCTTCCTCCCCGTTCGCAGCAGCTCGCGACGGATGTAATCCGCGTGAAACATATCCTGTTTGATTTTCGCTCTCCTGTAGGCTTCCTTTTCTTCCTTTGATTGCATCCTGGTCGGAATTGGACCCGGATGTTCTTTCAGAAGTTGTTTCTGCTCCTCGCTGAGATCCTCCTCCTTCATTTCCCCTGTCCAATACAGCTTGCACCGGAGAGCTTCCGCTTTCAACCGTTTCCCCATTTGCTCGCTGGCTTCTTTCATGTATTCCTCCCATTCTTCCTCTGTCTGAATCGGCTTCACCATTGATCATCTCCAGTATTTGTTCTTTTGTGTAAACCGGCTTTGCTTTCAATTCCTCAAGGCTGATCGTTTCGCCGTCGGATGAATTGTCCCGGATAATATACTTCACCTTGCCGCCGAATTCTTCCAGCAGTTTCAAAAAATTTTCTCTCGCCTTGCTGTGGGTGTTGACGAACGTGCTTTTCGGAACGGTATGCCCGTCCGCATCCGTATTGCGTTTCTGAACCCCGTTGAACCACGCTTCCCTCGGATCGCGGTACACAAAAGCCAAATTCGGTAATTGACCGTTGTCAATCACTTTCTGAATGCTCTCCCGCGCGGCGGAAAGATTGACCATCGCGGAATCCATGACAAAATCCGCATTCCGTGCAAAGTCTTCATTGAGAACGGAGCTTTTCCCCGATCCGTTTCCTCCCCCGGTAAAGACAACGCTTCTGTTTCCTTTTCCTTTCCGCGTTCTAAGGAAAATGTCGAACATCCTGCCGACCCACGGACCCGTGCGCTTATGAAAATCCCGTATGGACTCCTCATCATGAGGATCATATCCACGATCCCGGAACATCAATTTTATATTGTCGCTGGAAAGAACGTTCCCGAACCGCTTCAGATATTGATCGACGAAAACAGATGTCAGAACTTCCGGTTTCTCTTCTTTCTTCTCCTCCACACGTTCCCGCACAGCACCGTCCGTTTTGTCCGTTTTGTCCGTTCCCGTCCGTTCCTGTCCGGCTTCCGCCCCCGCCGGCTTCTTTTCCGTATGCTCCCGTCCGACTCCGTCCGATTTGTCCGACATCCTCTTTTTCAGCGCAAACTCCACTTCCCGGACGGCATTGTCCAGCTGTTTTCCGATGACTCTTTCCACATCCCGGCCGTACCCTTTTTCCGTCAGCAGGGAACGCAGATTCCGGATCCACTCAAGAAAACGCTCTAAAATACCTTTATTCTCTCCGGCAAGACGCTTCAGGAACTCCGCGTTTCCGCCCATGCCTCCGACCACATCCGCGATAAACTCTTCTTCAAGCGCTCCGTCGTCCAGTTCGGAATATCCCGCGGACCGGTACTTCTCGTTGTAGTTTTTCTTCCAGTCAGCAAGTTCCTGCTTCCCGGAAATCGCAGTAACCGAGGAAAGCAGTTTCTGAAACTCCTCCGGAGAATCAAGGCGCATCTGATGCGTGAATTCATGGAACGCCGATACCATCATCGGTTTCTGACCGGCTCGGTTCAGATAAATCTTCCCGTCGTGCAGAAACCCGTCCGCCTTGAGACTGTCGGTATCGAAAAACTCCACATCTGTTTCAAACTCTTTCCGGAAAAAATCCCGGACGGCTTTCTGAGCCTTGTTTGCCGGTTCCGCTGTCCGGACCGATACCGTCTTTCCGTATTTCCCCTGAAGCGCACGGTTCAACGGGTCGACGCTCCCGGCGGACTCCGCTTTCTTCTCTTTGCGCGACAGTTCCTCTTCAAGCTGATGATACAGCTCGGAATCCGTGTACCAGTTTTCCCATCGTTTCTGTTCCGTCAACGCGTCGTTCAGCATATTCTGTGCGTTTTTACCGACATTGACATCCATTTTTCCGGCAGCTTCCGGGTTCCGGACGGCGTTCTTTGCAACCCGGACCCGCTCGCCGACTTCCCGGATATGCTTGGCTGCAAGACGGCTGAGCTCCTCCGCTTTTTTCACCGCGGAATCATCGAATCCGAAAAGGTCCGCGTCGGCATTGGATGTCCGGTCCGTCCGGGAAAGAAGCTGAAGATACCCTTTGAGCTGCGCGTCGCTCATATTTTTTTTGATGGTTGCCGCGATCCCGGCGGCTTCCAGAGCTTCGTCTTTCCGGGCGACGTCTGCAATTACCGCTGCGGATCCGGGAGAAATGGACCCGTCTTTGACAAGCGAAAATAAATTGTCCGTGGAGAATTTCCCGATCGTGAATCCCCGGCGCCCCTTTTCGCGGGCGAGAATGCCCTCTCGCTCAGCGGCGCTTTCGTCCATGTTTTCCGCCCTTACGAATTCCGCATAATCCTGAACGGAACCTTGACCGTCCCGGATATTGGTCAACACGCCATGCTTTCTCGCCTCTTCCGCCGATACTCCGTCTGCTTCCCGTTCAATGATGACATTGACGTTTTTGACGCCCGTATCTTTTGCGAGCTTGAACCGGTGGTGACCGTTGACAACAAATCGTTCTCCGTTTTTATCTTCCCAGACAAGCAGATTTCCCGCGGTCTTCGGATCGAACGTTCCGCCGATCTGATTCGAACTGTCCACGCCGGAAACCTTATCCGCTCCGCTTTTGAACTGGAACCGTTCCGGATCGATTTTCAGCGACGATACGGGAACGGATTGAACCGGGAAATCGCCGGAGGAAATCTCTTCCTCTTCCTGCTCTTTCAATTCCGCTTCCTGCGTCTGCTCCTGCGCCTCCGGTACAGGTTCCTGCTCATGCGTCTGCTCTTTCGGCTCCTGCGGTTCTGAAACTTGCTTCTGTTCCTTCTCGGCGGCGTTATTCTTCAGATCTGCGGCAAGACCGTTGACAACTTCAAGTTTTGCCGCCTCCGCTTCCCTCGGAGTCTTGGCTTCGGAGTCGATTGCTCTGCCAAGTGCGCTTAAATCTCTGTGCAGTCTCCTGTACTTCCGATTGTTCATGAAATCCAGTGAACCCTGAACTCCGCGCAAACCAAGCGACGTCATAGCGAAAGCCATGAACATGTTTTCCGTTTCTTCCCGTGACGGTGTCGCTTCTGCCATTCGATTGACAATACCGGGATCTCTGGAATCCAGTCCGGCGGCGGCGTTCATCCACGCCGTATTGAATTCTTCGGCAACCTCTCCGACTGTTCCATGGAAACCGAGTTTTCGCGCCTGATCCAGAATGCGCGGATAGGGAAGTTTCCGCTTTGCCTTTGCGACAATTTTCAATACCCGGTTCGGCACCTTGCCGCCCAGCAGTCTGCCGGATGCTTTGGACAGCAGCTTTCCGGCCGGAGCGAACAGCTCGCCGAATGCTTCTCCCGCCGTTTCAGTCGCCGCTTCCACTGCTCCGGAAACCATGCTCCCTCCAAGATCGGCGCTTTCGTCGAATACCGGATTCCCCTCTTCATCAAGTCCCATGCCCGCGTCGCGGTAACGTTCCAGACCTCTTTGCCCGGCGCGGACGGCGGTAAGCGGAAGCGCTCTGACGTTCATCCTCGCAAATTCCTTCGCCGCGTTTTTTGCCGCTTCCTTGACTCCTTTTGCCGTCACGGTTTTTGCCGCTTCCTTCAACCCCTTTTTCGTCAGCATTTTTACTCCGGCGGCTAAAGATCCGGACGCTCCGCCGGTAAGCATGAAATCAATCATATAAGGAGTCGAATCAAGAAACGTCCGCAAAACGGTTCCGGCTCTGGTGTCACCGCGGAGTTCCTGCTCCCGCAGTGCATTCATGTATCTGGTCACGTTGTTCCGGTCGGAAAGTTCCGCGTTTTCCGCCATCAATTCGATCTGCCTTTTCGGAGCGTCCGGCATGAGTTTTCGGAAAGCGCTCTTGTAATATTCGCTTCCCATTTCGGCACGCTTCGCCGATTGAATCATCTTTGCCGCTGTTTCGGCGGCGAACAAAGTCCCGTAAATTGGAATATTCCCTTTATCCGCAAAAAATTCCGCGGTATTCTCCGCCATTCCGCGCCGCTCTGTTGAAATATCATAATTCGGATTGATCGGATCGATTCGCCCTCCGGCGCTCTGAATTGCCATCGTTCCCGCCAAAGCGCCATCTCCGACAGCCTTGTCCGCAATATAGGCGCCAATTCCCTTGACAAAATCCGGTGTTCTCCGTTCCAGAATGGTTTTTCGTGAATCCGCAAACCGTTGAACGGTTTCAGGTCCGAACTCTGCAAGTTCCTGTTCGTTCTGCGCTGCGACTGCGAGCCTCTGACTTTCCAGTTCGTCGGCTAAATCGTTCCGCCCGACGGACCGCCAGCGGGCCTGACGCGCTTCGATCTGCTTCTGCTGATTCTGCCGGTTGAGGAGACCGGAGAGCTTATCGTACCGTTCCCGGCTTCCGACGATGGATTTGACATTGTTGTAGTCTTCGAGATCGCTGATATGCTTCTTGAGGAATTCCCCGTCGGAATAGACGGTCTTTCCGTTATTGTCGACATACTCGCCGTTGTTCCATTTCCTTGCCAGACCATCCCGGACCATCCGGGCGGCATTTTCTTTCATTTTCCGGTCTTGCTCTTTCGCGAGAAATTCCCTGTTCGCAAAATATGCAACATCGTCCATTCCGCTGGTCGTGAAATTCTTATTGATGTAGTCAAGAACGGCTCTCTGCGTTTCATCATTCATCAGAGCGGCAGGATCGGAAGTTAAGGTATCGTAAACAGACATGGCGCAAATCTCCTTTATTTATATTTATATTCCAATAAAACAGGGATTTTTTGCCATTCTGAACTCAAAAACAGTTCCAACCGCCCCCTCCCCCGGACGGAAATCCGGGGGGCTTTTTTTTCGCGCGCGCAAACCGCCCGTCATCACTGAAAAAACTCAGGAACAGTTCTTTTTATCCTCCTGTAGTTGAAATTGAATGTCGAAAGCGGAATCCGGAGCCTCTTTGCCATTTTCTTCTGGGAATAGTCCGGATGTTCCAGCATGTAAATCAAAATATCCATTCGGACAGTTCTGATTCTTCGTACAAGATTTGCCGCAGCGTAATTCTTTTCCAAATCGAAATTCGGCTCCCGGACAATCTGCCGTTTGATTGTCTGAGCGGCACATTTTGCACACGGAGAGTTTTCGTAATTCGCATATAGTTCCTGCTTGTTGTGAATACATGACGAACAATCTTTTATCATCCTTCGATCTCCCTGTAATATCCAAAATCGCGGTCAATTCCGGCAAGATTCACGACCAGACACCGGTGTTCCGACGGCGCGGCGTCCAGAGGTTTCGCCGGATCCCATTCGGAGAGCATCTCCGCATGAACGGAGTCTGCGGATGCTTCCAATGTCCGGTTCTCCGTCCGGATCATAAACGATTCCAGAACATGGTAATCGGACGGAAAATTCAGAGGAACGAGAATCGGATAAACGGACTCGGAATTCTTCCGTTTTTGCAATCCCGCCTGAACACTGAATTTCCGCGCATCCTCGTCTCCGGATCCGTCGGAACGGAAATAATACTTGAAAACTCCGTACGTCTCATAAATTTCCCGGAAAAGTCCGGCAAGACGAAAATCGTACTTCTCAAAATTCTCAATTTTGAACAGTGTTGCAAATCCCGATAACGACACCCCGCAGACGGAAACTGTCCCAAGATAGCGGTCCCTCTGAATATCATACCGCGGAAATGCAATTGCGCCGCGCAGGAAAAACTTTTCCCACGGTTTCTTCTCATGGAATCGCAAAAGCGTCCATTCTCCGCCAATCCGTTTCTGCTGAACAGGCTGCTCGATCATCGGAACTCTCCTTCTTCATCAACACCCGTACCATCCGGCGAAAGAAAAAGCGGTGCAACCGTCGCGGCGACATTCAGCTGCTGCGGTTTGTTGTACCCTTCCATTTCGGCGATTTGCGCGAGCGCTCTCACTTTGTCCGCATCGTAACGGGCGGTATCCGCAATCTCCGTCAGCCTGCGGATGATCTCGTCTCTGGAGATTTTATATCGTTCGGCGTTCTGCTTCTGCAACTCCCGGATACGGGGTTCCACAATTTTCGACAATCGTGTCGCGGAAGACTTCGCCGAACACTTTTTCACATTCGGATATACCGCCAGATACGCATCATACGGTTTTTTCCCTGACGCGATATTCTGTGCAAATAACTCATATTTCGGATTGCTCAGCGGTTGATCGTTCATAATTCACTCTCTCCTCATCAAAACGGAATATCGTATTCGCCGGTCGTGACGTTCCACGCCATCATTGCAAGCGCTTCATATTGCAGATCCAGACAGTGAACATGCTCAAACTCCCCGGCCTCCCGGTTGTAAACATTCAGCCACTTGTCGACAACGGCGTCCTCCGGAATGTAATTTTCAATTTTCAGAATCTGCTCGTAAATGGAAAGCTGAAGACTGTAATGAATGAAATTGCAGTCCTGAAGCCGGAGCGTCGGAAACAGAATCCCGGTTTTTCCCCGGAAGCCGGACGTTGAGATTCTTTTTACGCGCTTCCAGTCAAGCAGTAGATACTCCTTCTGATTTCTGCAACAAAGCAGATCAATGCTCCCTGCGACTCGGAACCGCGGTGAGAACACCAGTTTTTCCGGTTCGGCGGAAAGAAAGCCGGCGGCGTTGATCTTCTCCACTTCCATCCAGGCAGCCCGGAATTCGCGGCGCTCCTCTTCGTCGGCAGGCTTGTGCATTTTATCGAACTGCTTCAAAATCTGCCGTTCGCAGTTCTCGTGCATCCGGGTACCGTCCCCGGCGGCACGCTCGCGGTTTTCCGACCACTCCTGAAGGTACCGTTCAGCGGGAACTCCGGTTCGGGCGGATTTCCGGTTCGCAACGGCAATCTCGTCGAACGCCTCGAATCCCTGATGGACAAGCGTCGTAGCGCTGGTGTATTCGATTCCGTAGTCGTCAACGTAGGAATGATTTTCCTCGGTGAATAGGATGGTAAGCCCTCCATTCGGCAGGGACGCTGTTTTATCTCCCGGCATATCAGAATCCTCCTTGTTCATAACAGCGGTTGACATGTTCCTCGATTGTTTCCCCCTTTTTCCGCAATAGAAACGGCGGCGCAAAGTGACAGGAAGGCGCCTGCAGAAAGGTCAGCCTCCGACTCCAAAACGCAAGGAGAGCCCTTATTCGCGTTTTATCGTGAATCTCCAATGCGGACCGGACTTCCCGGAAAAGCCCGCCGGCTTCTGCGTCGAATTTTGTTCGGTTGCATTCCGGAATCCGCATGCGTTCTGCGGAGATGATGGATCCCAGCGTTTTCAGCATTTCGTTCATCGGCGGTCCCTCCCTGCTCCAGTTGCTCCGACCCTCGCGCGCGCGTATAGACCCCCTTTAGGGCTATATATATACCCCCCTATACCCCTTTTATTATTGTTCTTTTTATTATTATATAGGTATGGAGCATTGGAGCAGTTGAAGCAGTGAGTGTAAAAGACCGTTTTTTTGCTCCGCCCTGCTTCACCCCTGTCATTTTTGTCTTCAAAACACTTTTTTTGTTTTGGGTTGGAGCAGTCCGGAGCATTGGAGCATGCTTTGAAATCTGTTTTTGTCGCTTCGGTATGGAGCGTCTGGAGCACTGGAGCACACTTTGAAACAAGTTTGCTCTCTCCACGATGGAGCACCTGGAGCACTGGAGCAGGTTTCAAAACACTTTTGCCGGAACCACCCCGGAGCGTTGGAGCACTGCATTTCTGTACCATGGAGCAACCAGGGCGGACAGAATTCCTTTTGGAGCACTTTTTTATCGTAAATTCCATGATTATCCCTCTTCGATTTCGATCGCTGTTTTATCCTTTTCAAGTCCGATGACCCGGACGGCGCCTTTCGCCTGCCAGTTCCAGAGAATTCCGCTTCTCCGTTTCAGCGCGCCGCTGTCGTGATGCGGCCAGCGCTGCACTTTCGGATCAACCTGCGCCAGCTTTTTGGTTCTCGCCATATTCCGGATGATCTCGGTCGGATGCTTCTGATCGATCCACGAAATGGACTTGAACCAGTGTTCCAGAACGTAGGACCGTATGAATATCCGGTCGGTCTGCGGATTGACCGGAGGCGCTCCGTAAATTGGTTTGATGTTGAGAAGCCGCTGCATGATCTCTTCTTCGATCCGCCGCGCAAGTTCATCATCAATATTGGTATCCTCCTTGATTCCGATCATCGTTTCGATTGCCCGCTGATACTGCTCCGGCGATCCGCAGACGGCTTGAAGGATCCTTGTCTCGAATTCCGGTGTCCTCGTCGACGGCGGAATGTCGTAAACCCGATGGTTCTGAATAATGTCAATAATGTCGGCGAAAATCTGAATCCGGTTCTGCTGAATGTAGCGCACAACGTTTTCCGTCCAGTTCGGAATCATCTCCGGCTTGGCAACGAAAATATAGTACGCACGGCTCGCAATGTCCGTGTCGACCGTGGCTCCGTTGACGGTGACGACGTAAGTCAGGTCGTTCGGCCGCGATTCCTCGCCCCGCCCGTAGCTCGCCCGTCCCGATATGCTTCCGGAAGTGACAAGCATTGCAAGGTTGGAAGATCGCAGAATTCCGGTAACATTGTCGATCCGCAGAATTCTGGAATTCCGCCCCTCCGTGCTGATGATCCGCTTGACAACCTCCTGATAGTTTTTGTCCAGATCGTAAAGCGATACGTCGATCGGTTTCCCCTTGAGCAGATTCTCTCCGTAGAGAAACGCGGCCATTTCCGGAATCTTGGATTTCCCCGATCCCTGCCCGTCGGGCGAGTCGATGATCCAGAGCGGACGCGCCGTCATCGGCTTGTAGAAGATCGGTGCCATCATGAACGCGGCAAGCATGGAACGGTTAATATCGTCGGTCGGATTGAAAAAATCGACGAATTGCCGGAAAACCTTGTGATCGGCGCTCGGCTCCGGAAGCGGCGGATGTGAATAGAACACGTCGTCGCGTGACGGATAATTCGGCACGAATGAAATGGAGTTGTACACCTTGGCTTCCGCTTTGAGCGCCGAAAAAAATTCTTGTTTTGTAATGCACCCGTTACCTTTGTCCCATTCGATCAGACAGCGCGTTTTCCGCGCGATCCACGCGAACAAATCGGACGTATCGTAAATGTAGTTGATTTCTCCGGTCTCCCGGTCCTGATCGAACATCTGTTCGCCGACACGGAACGGCGCGCCGAGAAGACGGATATGCAGCTCGTTCACCAGTTCGTTGATCTGCCGGGGAATCTTCTCCTTGATTTTCCTCCGCCCGACCTCTTTTTCTTCAAGGATGAAATTCCGGAATGCCGTTTTGTTCGCCTCTTTTGCGGCGTCGACCGGCGGAAGTTTCCGGACCTCGTATTCCGGAGCAGCTTTTGCGAGAGCCGCGATTTTCTCCCAGCTGCCCCCCTCTTTCTCGAAATAGTCAGTCACATCTCCTTTGGGCAGGTTGGAACAGCGGACGATCTTGATTCCGGCGGCATGACCGTGCAGATCCCGCGCGACAAGCTCGGCGTGTTCCATTCCGACCGCGTCGTTGTCGGGCAGAATAATGACTTTTTTCCCTTCGAAGTAGTTGGCGAATTCCGGTCTCCACTTTTTCGCGCCGCCGGAATTCGTGGTCGCGGGTATTCCGAACGCTTTCAGCGTTTCGACGTCTTTTTCGCCTTCCACGATGACGCACCAGTCGGACGCATTGACGGCGGGCCAGTTGTATGGAATCGGCGTAATGCCGCTGATCCCCCAGTGTCCGGGCGTCCCCTGGACAAATTCCTTTTTCTTTTCCGGATGCTCCAGACGGTAAACGGAATAGACGATTTCCCCGCTGAGATCGACATAGTCGTATTTCGCCTTTTGGATGTATCCGGCTTCGAGGAGTTCATTGTACCGGGATTTTTCGGACGGAGCGGCTTTCCGGAATGTCACTTCGTCGAGATTCAGCCATTCGCCGAGGAATTCCTGGGCGTTCTGAATTGCGACGGCATCCGTCGATCCGAATTTCGACACCGCGCACAGTTCAATGATTCCCCCGCCGGTATTTGCGGCATGGTCGAACCATTTTTCCGCATCGATGACGACGGATTCCGGATTTGTCCCGTTCCTCCATACGGCGGCGCACCGCCCTTCTGCGACCGTTGCGCCGAGAACTTCAACCGCGAATTTGACGCAGTCTCCCTTTTCCCTGATTTTTTTGAAATTATAGTGTTTCATAATTTTTCTCCTGAAGTAACAGGACATTGAGTCCGAGTTCGAGAGCGGTTTTCAGTTCTTTTTTTGCACCCGGAGAGTTTTCCCAGCCGGGCAGCAGCGCGATTGCGTCGGCAGCCGTGGCGATCACTTCCAGATCGAATTGAAGATAATCTTCATACGACTCCTGAACCGGGAATTTGTGCGGATTGATGGGAATCGCCCCGATGATCCGCAAATACTTTTCCGCGTCTTCGAACGCCAACTGGTTGTGATTTTCGACTCCGGTCATGGGACCGGAAATGTAAACCCGCATTCCCGGATCAATGGATTCACCGAACCCGGTGGTGAATTGCCCTTCCGCCTCAATTCGGTCAATCCGCATCTTTTTGCATTTTTTGCATGGCTGAACGGAAAATCTGTAGCTGGTGGAATTTTCCCATATTCCCCTCTCTTTTGAATCAAAGACAAGCGGGTGACCGCAGTCTGCGCAACAGCAGCTCACCACGGTTTCATGATAATGTCTAAGACTGGTAATAGTATCCATGTTTTACTTCCTTGTTATTGGATGATAGGTCAATCCGAACAATTCAATGCGGAGCGCAGCCTCGCGACCGAATTCCTTTTCAACATATTCAAGCAAATCCTTAAAAAATTCACTCTGTGTGTCGATTTCGATACCATTGCATCTCGCGCACGGCTCAACACGAACGGTAATATCACCGCTGAACGACGCATCAACACTTTGAATATCGAGCTCAGTATTGCACTTATTACAAATGCAATTTACCGAACAATCCATTGAGTACTCTAACTCAAAACATGTCATTTTCTTCTCCCTTTACTTGAACTTGGAACAATCCGAGCTGCCCACGCATGGGAATCGCGATAATGTGCTGTCCGTTCCGGACTGTCCAGTGATATTTGACTTCCGGCTGTGCCCATACGGATTGGCTTCTGCCGCAATCAATCAGATCAACCATGCCGACAATCGCGCCGAACTCATCTTTGTGAGCGGTGATTACGGATTCCCGTTCCGATTTGCCGAAACGGATCCCGAAGTGTTCCACGACTTTCAGCCCGGCGAAGCGTGTAGGGACTGCTTGACTCAACAACCTAAACGCGTTCCAATCAAAGGATTTTCCGGCGTGGATGAAGAGTTCTCCCCGGTAATTGGTCTTCCAGCTGCGATTCTCCACATCTTTCAGCCCCTCGCAGAGCAGCCACGCCCACGGCTGACGAACAGATAACACGGTTATAGTTCTCATTTCTCAGTACTCCCATAGCCTCCGGTTCAGCGCTCCGTTTCGGAAAGCTCTTCAACCTCGACATATTCCACATCCGGAATCGGAACAACGACAAGCTGACAAATCCGATCCCCTACCTTGTACGTCGGTTTTGTCCCCGCAAAAACGACTTGTATTTCTCCCCTGTAATCGCTATCTATTACCCCTACGCCGTTTGTCAGCAGCATGCCAGTTCGGAAAATGCTGGAACGTGGAAATATCAAACCGACATATCCGGTTGGTATTTCAACGGCAATACCGGTAAAATACCGATACAAAAAATCCTCTCCGCAATCTTTACGGATGTATGTTGCAGTCAGATCAAAACCAGCGCTCCCCGGTGTTCCACGCTTCGGAGTTACAGCCTCCGGTCTAAGTTTCTTGAATTTAATCTGCATCTTTTCTCCTGTTTGTTATTGGTTTTCGCTTTCTTCTTCCGCCGGGCGGTTCAGCCATTGGAGTATTACAGCATTACAGTTTTCATGTTCATTTGCATGACAAAAATTGTGAATAGCAGTAGCACAGCTACTACAATCTGTCATATCATTTAAAAAGTCAGCCAAATCCTCGTTGCTCATTTCCCTGATCCGGTCGGCGTTTGTTTTCGGCTTCGGTTCCGGTTTCGGCTCTTCGACGTAAATGACGTTTCGCCTGTCTGAGCGTCGGGGAGAGCATGGGGAGTACTATCACAACCGGATTTATCCCCCTCAAATGCGCATCCATCGCATATGCCGTCAGTATCCCTGGCGGCATACCACCTGCCGCCCAGTTCAAATTCGTTCTCGTTCATTTTCTCTCTCCTCGCTTCTTTCAACTTCACTCCAACAATCGCGTTCATCCCATCCCCTTTTTGCAGTTTCGCGGTTTGCGATTCCGCGCGCTTTTTCGATGGTTTCACACTCAAATGTAAACTCATCTTCATCTCTGTAGTGTATCGTGACAATCATTTTCACCCCTTGCTTTCTTCAAAACCTGCTCAATTTTAACCATATCCCTAAACAGGCAGCTTGCTGCTATCGCGTTCCCCTTGTTCGCCAGTTTAAGTAAAACAAGGTAATGCTGTAGAACGTCACGCATCTCCGGAGCGGCTTGATATACCGGGGTTTTACAATTGCAGGTATAGATTTTTGGCTCACTCATTTTCATCTCTCATCCTACCTTTTTCAGTATTTTCCCAATTCGGCAATTTTTACAATATTCCACCTCAACGCAGTGTTCACACATCAGGCAAATATTATTCAACTCCTCATGCATCTCCGGAGCGACGGCGATCAGCACGGCGTTGGCATGTACTTGGTCTTCCTCGTATGCAAAAACATCCGCAATTCGCCCGCCCTTCTCGGCGTAAACTCTCGCCTTACCTTGATATATGCTTTTTCCAACCATCCACGGTCCCGGCGTAAATTTTGGCTCACTCATTTTCATCCCCTTTCAATGCTTTTTCTGCATGATTCCTGATCGTCATAAATGGCAAACATGACGGAGAGGGACCCCTTTTCAAATGTTCTTCGTTCGCAAATCCTGCAATCTCTTGCAGAGCTTTCCGCAGACGCATGTTTTCGGCTTCCAGTTCGGAAACCCGTTTTTTTTCTTCATCACTCATTCTTACAATCCTCTTACAATCCTCTTACGGCATTCTTACAGATTCTCACCGCTTCCTCGGCATCGTTCTTGATAAGCCGGAAACTGGTTGCATCCGGTCCGCATTCGCATTCATCCGCACAGATTACCGCCTGACATCTGATTCTATTCAGAATAGATCTCACATTCTCCAGCGCTTCCTTCAGCTCGGCAATCCGCGCCATTGCGTTCTCTTCTTCTTTCATTTTACATCACCTTTCATAAACACGAGCCAATGCGTTTTTTTACCGCGCTGACCGAACAGCGGCTGAACTGGAGCCAACTTCACGACTTCGTTGATCCGAACTTGAGTTTCGTTCCACTTGAAGATCAGGAACCCACCCGACTCCAGCACTCTGAAACACTCACTGAATCCTTTCCGCAGATCATCTTTCCATGTATTCCGGTTCAATTTGCCGTATTTTTGTGCAAGCCATGACTTTTCACCCGCCTGTATTAAATGCGGCGGATCGAACACCACCATCCTGAATGATTCATCCGCAAATGGCATGTCGCGGAAATCGCCAATCACATCAGGCTTGATTACCAATTTCCGACCGTCGCACAGCTCTGTTTCAAGTGCGCGGGAATCCATAAAAATGGTATCAGGATTTTTACGGTCGAACCAGAACATCCGACTTCCGCAACAAGCATCAAGAATTTTCTTCATTTCTTCACCTCGCCTTGCCTCGGTTCCAACTTTCCGCATTCTTCCGCTCGATGGAACTGATTAGCCAATTTCAATACATCCGGATTGTTCCGCAGCGCCTGAACTTCTTCATCTTCAACGCTCGCGCCTGCTCTCAATGCGTGGTACAGCAGTTGACAGAAGATTCTCTTGTCAATCTTCACATCAAGTGAACCACACCAAAGCGGCCATACAGAATAATCAAGGTTGGTCCCTCTCAGGTCGGCCGCGTAAAGGTCTGTCCCTCTCAGGTTGCTCCCGGAAAGGTCTGCCCCTCTCAGGTCGGCCGCGGAAAGGTCGGTCCTTCTCATGTCGACCCCGTAAAGGTTGGTCCCTCTCAGGTCGGCCGCGGAAAGGTCTGTCCCTCTCAGGTTGCTCCCGGAAAGGTCTGCCCCGTAAAAGTCTGCCCCTCTCAGGTTGGCCGCGGAAAGGTCTGCTTTTTCTTCTACAGCCTTCTCTACGGCCTCCTTAAAGCTCTCCGCTTCAATAATAAGAGGCTTTTTATCGGGATCCAAAAAATTTATCTGATATTTTCTCATGGTAGTTAGTCTCTCTCAATGTTTTTCAAATTCTCTCATCTTCATGCCTCGCCACTCTCTTCCTCAATCGCAATGCACTGCATAACTGTGTCCTTTTGGCGGACGTTTTCGATTCCCCGAATCATCGCATTGTAATCGCCGACGATCGCGCACTCTTCCCGTGTCCTTGTCACGGCAGTATAGATCAGACTCCGGTCGAACGAGAACGCATCGCGTGCGGCAACGGCAACGATGACTTTCCGGTATTGGCTTCCCTGACTCTTATGAACTGTCAACGCATACGCCGGATAAAGATTCTTCACCATGTCTTTGTCGAACAGGATGATGTCTTCCAGATCCCCGTCGATGTTGACCGGTACGTCCAGCTTGACAAAAACCTCGTTCTCGTCGTTGACCGAATGAACGGTTCCCGTCGTCCCGTTCCAGACCTGGTGATCGGGATTGTTCTTTGTATTGATGACGCGGTCCCCCGACTGGAATTTTTCGCCGGAGTCTCCTCCTCTTTTTTCACGGTCGATCTTCCGAAGCTCCTCGTTCAGAGCGTTGACTGTTGCCTCCTGATACGACTGCCCCTGTTCGTTCTTTTTCCCGTTCCTCGGACACAGAACAATGTCTGATCCGAAATCGATGAATCCGTTTTCCGCCCACGCGCAGATCAGTTTCTGAATCTGTTCCGGAGTTGACGCCGCCACAACGTCCCACCGTTCGTTCTCGCTTTCCGCGTGACGCGGAGGCGGATTCCCGTTCCGGATCTGAGTCGCAGCCTGAAATACCGCTTCGGTGTTCCGGTAACATTTCGTCAGAGTCCGAACAGTCTGAGGAAAAAGTCCGATAATATCGTGAAACGGCTGCCCGTGCCCGACCGGTGTCAACTGTGCCTGATCGCCGACCAGAATCAGCTTTGCCGGATTGCGCTTGACGATTTCCGCCATAAGCGCCGAATCAACCATGCTGGATTCGTCCACGATGACCGCGCTCTGATCCAGCGGACCCGCGGTGAAAATGTCCCCTCCGTGCGATCCGAGCATAACGTGAATCGTTGTCGCCTCGATTCCGCTTGCCTCTTTCAGACGGGCGGCGGCTTTCCCGGTCGGCGCACAAAGATGGATGTTGATGTTTGGATGCAGAACTTTGATTCCCCGGACGATCATCTTGATCACGGTTGTTTTCCCGACGCCTGCGCCGCCGTTGATGACGGCGAATTTCCGCGACACCGCGAACCGGACCGCCTCCGTCTGCGTCTGATCCGGCAGGAAATCCAATCCCTCGCGGAACGGCAGATCGTCCGGGATGGATTTTTCCGGTTGATCCAGGGCGGAACGCACGAATCCGTAAACGGACGATTCGTTGCTCCAGTCTTTCCCCAGACACATCCGACCCTGTTTTCGGAATATGCGGAGACTCCCGTTCTCCTCCATCTCCCGGACGGCGTCTTTGATGAAATCGTCGCAGATGTACGGAAGAAGTTTTGAGCACGCGGACAGATGACGGAAACAGTCGATCGCGGTGGATCCGTCTTCCGTCTCCGTCTGAAGCGCATAGAGAACTGCGCTGCGGATCCGGCGCGGATCGTCGTCCGCAATCCCGAAGTTCTGGCGGATGTTTTCATCAACCACCTTGAAGCTGTATCCGGGAAGCTGAGCCAGCCGGTAGCAGTCCGCATTGACGATTCCGGCGGTGTCGTTCTTCCACGCCTCGTAAGCGTCGGCGGCCATCCCGGCGGAGCATCCTTTGCTTTCGAGCCACGAAAGGACTCCGGCTTTCTCCCGGTCGCCCTCAAAAAGCTGAATCGCTTCCATGAAATTGTTGTATGCGGCGTCGGTCAGCTTCCGGACGTCGCCACGTTGAAGCGCTTTCCACCCTTCCCCGCAGACGTTCCAGATCGCCTGTTCGATCGAACTCCCGATCCCCTTCGTTCGTTCGCAGACATAATGAAGCTGAGCGCGCGGATCGGTCGGGAAATTGAGTTTCGCCGTGTTGAATTGAAATTGCCGTTCGCCGCGGTACACGACCCACTCCCCGGCGAGAGTGAGCGTTTCCATCGGCTGTGGCTCCCAGCCGACCCGCCCTTTGCAGATGACGGAAGTTTCCGGTGATCCGTCTCCGCCCATGATTGCCCGGAAATAATACCACTTCTTTTCCGGACGCGGTGCCAGCATTTTTTCTACTGTTATGTTAATTTGCATTGTGTTCCTCAATAAATCTCTGCCGTTCGATGAAAATCCGAAGGGCGATTGCGCTTCCGTATTCCGCATTGCCCGCGAAAATAACGGAAATCCGTTTCATGGTCAGTTCCGCAATGCGCTTCATGACGAATTGCGGCGTAACCTTATAATGTTCGTGGTCGGGCGGGATGATTTGCCCCTGCCCCGTCCGGTAGCAGAACGTCTCGAAATCGCTTTCGACTACGATGACTCGCGCGGGAAATGATTCCATCCGTTTAAGTTCCCGGCAGAACCGGGGCCACCCGGTGGAAATCGTGCCGAGAAAGTCGGCGCCGGACTTGCGTTCGATGGCGAAATGCTCTTCGTCGCCTTTCAGCGCATAGTCCCCGCTTTTCAGCGTCCCTCTTGAGACGAAGACATGGGGCGGAAAGCCCCACGGTCTCTGTTCCCTGGTGTCGATCACGATCTCCACGGTTCATTCCCTCCCGGATCAGTACGGACAGTTCGGCGATGCGGCGCCCCGCCCCGGCTGCACGGCTGACGGCTGAACGGGCGGCTGCGGTGCGGCAGACGGCTGCGGCTGGTAATAGACCGGCGGCGGAACCGGAACACCCTGCGGCACGGCTGCCGTAACGGCAGACGGCTGCGGCGGCTGCGGCACCGCGGCCGGCTGAACGGGCGGCGGCTGCGGCACCGCGGCCGGCTGCGCGAACTTCGCCATGAAATCCGCTTTGCTGATCCGGCGCGGTCCTCCTTCACCCCTCCGGTTGATGTATTTGATTTGAATTGCTTCCCCCTGCTTTCCGTCGCGCCTCTTGAACGAACGCTTTTCAGTTGTGATGCTCAATTCCATGCCGATCATATTCGGAATGGTCATATTGTCGTCGCACTGATCCATCAGCGCCTGAAAAGTCGGAACATTGAATCCGATATCAACGATTTTTTCCAGTGTGATGTCCGTCTGCTGCTGATGGGCGCGGTTCCCGCTTCCGTCACGGTTGGAAAGTTCCCCGCGCCAGATGTCGCTGTTCCCGTCTTTGTCTGCGACAACGAGACACACGTCTCCCCACGCCTGAATCGGCAGCCCCTGATTGTTGAGTTCGCCGTCTTTCGGCTGCCAGTGCGCCTCCGAGATGTACGCGTCCGTTACGGTTACGTCGATGATTCCTTCGATTTTAAATGCCATTTTTGTCCCTTTCTGTTTCTTTTTATTATATGAGGATTCCGGCAATCCGGTTCCACAGCTTTGACGTGAGTGCTACGTCCTGAGCGCAGTAATCGAGAAGTTTCCTGCGTCCCTCTTCGCTTTGGATGAGTTCGGGAAACGCCCGGAAGTCGATTTCCTGTTTTGCGTCGTCAAGCAGAACGTGCGCGATGTTGTCGAGCTTCTCATAATTCCCGAAGCCAGCCCACACGTTCATCAGGTCGACATGCAGCGAATTGGAAAAACGCTTGCACAGATCGCTGAGAGTCGGAAGCCCGAACTCTCTTACGTCGATGCCGAGAATGACGGCGCGGCGGTAGACGAACGGAAGATCGAAACTGTTCCCGTTATAGGTAACGATGCGCTTGCCGGTCATGGCGCGGAACAGAGTAACGAGAATCCGCGTCTCTTCGTCGTCCGAATCTTCCCGGATGCACTCTTTCCAGACCGTCTGTTCATCCTCCATTCCGCACCACGCGCAGACTCTTCCCCACAGCGGCGACAGCGCCATTTTCCCGATTTGCTCCGCCTTCGCCTCCGCGATTTTTTCGGCGATCTTTTCCGGATCCTTGAGATTGCCGGTCTTGACTTCCACTTCGGGAAGACGGTCGATCATTCCGCTGTTCGGAATGGTCTCAATGTCGATTACGAGATCCATAACTCACTCCCAGTTTTTCTTTTTTACCCGGAATGCCGGGTGCTGTTTATATTCAATTTTGCACCGGGGACATTGCTCGGTGCCCTTCTTGCGTCTGAACGTCATTGTACAGATGACTCCATCCCAGTGCAGACACGACACACAGTGCTTGTCGGCGTTGATGATTTTTGTTGTCTGATCCATATTCTCTCCTGTTTTTCACCGTCTCGCCGGCGGCGGTGGCGGCGGAGCCGGTCTTGCCGGAACCGTTCCCGGAACCGGCGGTCTCTGCATCATCGGCGCAGGCTGCGGCGTGGACGGCGTCGGATCGGGCGCGTCCGGATCGCGTTCGTCGTCGATCAGGAACAACCCGCTAAGCGCGTATTTCCGGGCGTAGGAACTCGCCGATCCCGTAATCTGGGAATCGTCCATCCCTTTCTTGTCGCTCGGATGACGGGCGTAAGCGACCGTCTCGACCCGTTCGCCGTCCGCCTGAAAGATCGCGGTGCACTTGACGAAGACCCATTCCCCGAATTGGACAATCTCGTCGGTAAGCGTCAGCAGCGCGTTGTACCTTCCGAGCAGCGGCTTGACTGCTTCCAGAATATCTTCCGCCGAACGGTAGCGGAAATTCCCGAATTTATTGTATTGCCCCTTGGGGGCTTTCAATTCCTGCTGAATGGCGATCAATGCTTTCATGTTATTCACCCGGATACGGCCGGAGCGGACATTCGCTCTTGGCGATGAACGTGTTCAGCTCGCGGACTTCTGCAAAAATCGCGTCCCGGTCCGGAGGAGACTTCTTCAGAATCTTGACCGCGAGCTTCTCCAGCGTCTCGTCGGAGCTGTTCGGCCACCCGCTTCTCATCACGTCGATCAGACGCGTCCGGATGTTTCCGGCTTTGACGGTGAAATGTTCCCTGCCGTTCTGTTCGATCCGTTCGGCGAGATCGGTGATGATTGTCTGACGCATGTCGTCAATTTTCGGTTTCGTCATTTGCATTTTCCCTTTCCTGTGCTATACTATCAATATCATTTGCATTGTGGGCCCGATGACATCCGGCAATGTCGTCGGGCTCCTCCTTTTCGTCATCCAGACCGATCTTTGCCGCACAGCTTTTGCAGATGTGACGGTCTTTCTGCGAGTAGTATTCTCTGGCACTCAAGGGAAACGCAAAAATACTGTCCGAGCCCTTGAAAAGCCCGTATTCTGCGGGCGCCCTGCAGAGATCGCACACAAATTTAATCATTTCATGCTCCTTTCTATTAAAAATTTTTTCCAATTTTCCATGCGGCGAGTCCGGCAAGGAAAATGACTGGCGATAATATTGCGGCGAGCGTGAGGCACACGACCGCCTCCTTGATTTCATGAATGATCCGGTCACGCATTGAATTTTTCCTTTCCTGTGCTATAAATTCAATTAAGCTTAAACGGCTGTTGAGATTCAAGCCTTGTGAGATACCGGGGGAATCTGTGAAGCCACTCTACGATCCCTTCGAGATCATAAGTGTTCCGGTCGATCTGCCGGATGTGCCCTTTGAGCTTTTCAGAGGCGATCGTTCTTTTGGCAAGGTTCAGTGTCTCCGCGAGCTTTCTCGTGGAGACGACCCCGGTAATTCCGAGTTCGATCAGCAATGTCCGGATTGCCGTCTTGTTCATATGTCAATCTCCTTCATATTGTTTTTCATCACCATCCGTCCGTTTCGTCCGATCATCTGTCCGAATCTCCTTTCTTTTCGCTTTTTTTTATCCCTGTAAAGTTTGACTTTCCAGTAAATTTGAGGTATTGTAACGCCGGCATAAAAGCCTGCCGTCAACAGCAATATGGAGATAATATCTTGGATCAGTTTTATATCATCCTGCGTGAAATCCTTTCGGAACGTGCTTTTTATTTTGTAATTGGCTTTATCGGTGGCGTGGTTGGCTGCTGGCGTTTCTGCCCTGCCTACTGGCAATGGAGAACCCACCGGTTCGACACTGAGCGTGCGGATCGGCTGCGCAAGGAGCGCGAGCAGAAGGAAACCGCAAAACGCCGATTGAAAACCTGTGCCCGCCGAAGGGCGTTTGAGGGACTTGAGATTCACCAGTCCGGAACGTATTATTACGATCCGTCTTCGGGACGGATTGAAGCCATGTTCTGCCGCAAATGCCTGGAAAACCGTCTTCTTCGGGTCAGAATGAATCCGGTTTACACAGATCCGAATCGGGTCCATTGTCCCGCCTGCGGTGTTATCGGCGACCGTTATTGAAGTCATTTCCACCACCATCTCCTTGTCCCGTTTTACCGATCCTTTGTATTTGTGATACAAATATAAGTAGCTATAAAAGACCCTAAAAAGCTTGCGTTAAAAATAAGAATATAAATGCCAATGCGGGTTATCAGTTCCATTTTGTCCTCCTTTTTCCGTTCTGTCCGGTTCGTCCGTTTTTCCGTTTTGCTTATCATTCAGTTATTTGCCAAGTAGTGTATTGCATAACCAATGATAAGGATTAAAGATACCAGGAAAGCAATCATTCCCCAAAAGCCAAAAAAATGAATAAGCAAAAACGCCACAAGCTGAAGCGTAAGAAGTACAAACGTACCTGCTAAAATTTCTATCATCTTGTCCTCCTTTATTTATTTTTGATAATTTGAAATATTTTTTGGCAAATATTTATTCAGAAGATTCCTGATGACCCACCCCGCAGAAACATCTTTAGTTGCGGCATAATGATTCAATCGTCTTCTGAGTTCTGGTGTAATACGGAATGAATAAGCAATTTTTTGTGTTTTCATAAAAAAGTCCTTTCATGTTGTTGCAGCTAATATACACTGTATTTCTTTTTATTTCAAACAACCAAAATGAAATAAATGAAATATTTTAAGTTTTAAGTTTGATTTGAAATACAATGTATAGTATCTTTACTAATATGAAATAGGAGATTTCTTATGCCAGAGACAGAAAAACGTTTTCGAGGGGAGCGGGTAAAACAGATCTTAGAAGATGTACATATGACTGTGCAAAGTCTTGCCACATCTGCCGGAGTTTCCCAGGGCGCGCTGTCGAATTGGTTGAATGGGGTTAGAAATCCAAAAAGAGTCAACATTAAAGCGATTGCATCAGTTTTGAAATGCAAGGTCAGCGATATTTCAGATTATTCCGATGAAGAATTCTGTTCTGATGAATTGAATTTTGATTTCCAGCAAACACCGGATCGTTCACATTTTTTCTCAACAGTTTTTAATGAGTTAAAAAAACAAGTTCAAGTCGATGGACAAATGAAAGTTGCGGAAAAATTAGGTGTCAGCCAAAGCCATGTAGGTGATCTTTATAACGGCAAAGCCAGCATTGAGAATTTGAAACTTTCTGCATTTTTAAATCTTTATCCCAATGCAAAAATCACTTTGCGCAGCATGACGACAGATGACCCCATTGAGGGCATACAGGCAATCGCCGAGTGCATGAATCAGGAAGAAGCAGAAAAAACTTTCGCGATCTTAAAAATCGCGTTCCCGGAATATGCTAATAAAATAATAAAAAAAACACACCAAACAGAAAGGTAAAACAAAATGAGCGAAGAAAAAAACATTATTTGGCATTATACAGACATCGCTGGATTTCAGCAAATTATGACATCGGGCGCATATCTCTATGGAACTCATTATCGTTTTTTCTCAGATGCAAATGAATGCATTTTAACAGATGAGTTGCCAAAACATACCTATTTTATAATCTGTTTTACCGAAAAGAAAGATGATGATAGATTATGGACGAATTGGAAAAATAAAAAATATTGCATTGGTTTTGATAAAAATGAATTATTGAATATGTTGAAAATTTATAATAGAGGACATCAAATCAAAATTTCTGAGTGCAAGAATTTTATATTGCCACATATCAGATTATACAAAGTTTTATACAATAAAAAAGAATATAATGCATTCATTGAAAAACAAGAAGATCTTAGTCAAGAACCAGCCAAGCATATATATCTGCCAATCCGAAAAAAAGAAAAATTTAAATATGAAAAAGAATGGCGAATTTGCCTTACATTAGAGCAACTAGAACCTGAAAAAATAGAATATATTGGCAATAAACCTAGATTGCCGCTTATTCCAATATTACATAAAACAATGATAAAAGAAATTATTTCTGTAAGAGACCAAACACCAAATGTTATTGAATATGAAAAATATGCAAAAGATTTATGCAGGATTGTTGGTTTGGATGAAAGCATTGTTAGTATAAGCCAATACGAGAAACCGATTACGAATACATGATTCATAAAGCTCTGAAAGTGCTCGACAGCAACCTGTAGCCGGGAGCGGTGAATCCCCCGGCCTTTTAAGGATGTTGGATTGACGGAAGAACGCAAAATAGATTAAACTTAACCAAGGAGAAGAGGTAATGAAACGTTACGGTTTCGGTATTTGCATGTTGTGTTGCACTGTCGTTTTGGGATATGATAATACATATTGGGAATTGAATAAAATCAATCAGAATCTAAATGGAATTAATCGGAATTTTGAACGATTGAATAACACTTTGGAGCAACAGCGCCGAGATCAGAAGGAGTTGCAGGACGAAATAATAGAACAACTTGAAATGGAGGCGCATCAACGGCAGTTTTATGCACGCCTTTATGAAGCGCATCCGGATGTGAAACAGATTCTTGGGTCAATAGAATTTGAGTATTTTTTAGAAAAAAAAATTAACCCTATGAGCAGTATTTTAACTGAGAAGCGTAAAATAAAAAAAGTTTTTAACCCATTTATTTCTCGCGGGAAACGGATAGTTTATCAATCACCGGATATGGCAATAATGTTACTTGATGAATTTAAAGTTCGTCAGAAGCAAGATCTATTGATAATAGAGCGTCTTTTGAAAGTTCATCCTGATGCGCCTCAGATTTTCGGATCGGAAGAGTATGGAAAGTGGATACAGAGTAAACCTCCTGTATTTGATCCGAAAGAAAAGACCCTGGAAGAACGTTTGAATGACGAGGTCAAACAATTAAATGAATTTAAGACATATCTGCAAGGGAAAATCTTTTATCGAACATTATATAAAGCACATCCAGATGTTCAGAAGATCGTAAAAACCAGGCAGTTTCATGAATGGTTTGCAAAGGAATATAATGGTCAGTCATTGGAAACGGTCTTTCGTCCATTTTCTCCAAAGGGGAACCCGCAAATGGTAGAGAATGCAATTTTTTGCCTGAATAAATATAAAGATTTTCAGAATAAAGGCTCAACGCCATCGGGCACGGCAAATAACAAGTGAACTTGAATTTATCGACAGCAACCTGTGGAAGACATCCATATCTCTGCCGGCGGTCAAAATGAAACCCATTTGGCTGACGCAAAAAGACTTTATTTTGCTTCGTAAAACCGTTTTGCCTTAGCACAGAGTTTTTCCGCACACCTCCGACACTGACTGGACCCTTTTCCCGAATAATCAATCAGAGCATGAAATGGATGTGTTTCATAGTCTGGTCGAACAGGCAATGTCAATGCCATACAATCAGCAACAGTAACTCCAGCGACTGCGCAGGATGAACCATTAAAATTTTTTATAAAATGATCAAAAGAATCTTTTGCGCTAATCTTATCACCATCATAGACGGAAAGAAGGAAATTGTCTTTTGGCATAGGTTTGAACGCTAAAGACGTAATACGCCCATTTTGAATATGAGCCTTGCATATCTGCCGATATAAAACAGTGGAATCGTTCATTTAACATTTTTCCTTGAGTTTTTTCAACACTTCCAACATCACATTCCATCCGGATTCCGAAGAAAGCATAAAATCCTTTTCGATTGTTTCGTCGGAATTTATCTCAACAGCAAGAAATGATGAAGAAAAATCATCGAGTTTGATTTCTACAGAAACTTTCCAGTCTCCAATATCCCACTCTGCTTGTACGATGTTATCTAAAGCCGGATAAAGATATGGCTGTTCTTGGTCTGACGGATAGAAAGAATCAAACAATGCTTTCAACTTTTCTAATGCACTTTCACAGAAATGATTGCCCTTGTTGTCTTCATACCAGCCATCTTTGAGCTGTTTCAATTCTTCAATCCGATAACCGATATCACATTGCTCTAAAAGATCTATGGATTCAACACTTTCAATGGCTGCAATTTTTTCGTTTTTTATCACGCCGATTCCTTTGATCAGAACCTTTTGCCCGTTTCGATATTGACTATGAGCAGCAATAATATCATCTTCCAATTCTGCATTGTACTGCGCCACCGGGATCCGGGGATTTACCAACGAATTGATCATAAATGACCTTTTTTCAAGATCAAGTTCTGAAATCATGCCATAAACATGTACAGCTTCTCTGTAATTTTCTTTTATCGAAGAATCTTCGACCAAACGTTTCCTGACCTCTCTATTAAGAACGGCAGGATCATTGCCGCTTCCAGGAACGCAAAATTCAATCTTCTCATCTTCCAGCAAGCTGCAACCGAAACGATTAAACATTGCTAATTGGGAAGCAGTCATTAATTTTTTATTGCTGACAGGAGTATCAGAATTATATGCCTGAATTGTTGCAACAAACCGATCTTTAGCTTGCTCTGCATAATACTCCGCTTCACTACTCAGCAAAGCCCCCCAATAGAGGAAACCAACATTATTGTCGGAATCGTACTGCCTTCCTCCAAACCAGTAATTTGAAGAGAAATTGGCTCCATGAAATTTCGAGGAATACGCGAACGTCCTGGATGTTCTTCTTTGAAGATGCTGATCGCAATGTTACGGATCATTTCATCCAAAACGGAAAAATCCCTCAGAATATCTAACGGGAGCCCGTGTTTTTCAAATCGCTTTCCCGTCAAACGAGGTCTTAAAAATTCCTTCATTACCATATTGGGCCTCTCACGTCGTTCCAGTCAATCAAAGCGAACATTTTTTGTTCAAATTATGCCGGTATACTATTTTAATATATTTCCATTTTATTAAAAAGCAAATTTTTTAAACGGCTTTCCGGAAAACCGGATTCGGCTTAAACCTTTCCGGTCCGCATGGATTCCACGGCAAGCGTAGTCGCACTGGAAATTTTTTCCGGCAGCAGATGGGCATAAACTCTTTCCGTAACGGAAATGGACTTGTGCCCCAACGTTCTGGAAACTACGGCGATGTCGACTCCGTTCATCAGCATCCATGATCCGAGTGAACGACGCAGATCGTGAACGTGCAAGTCTTGAATGCCGCAGTTCTTGCAGGCGGTGCTCATTGTTTTCCGGACTTCTTTCAAGGGCTTCTTGCGATAAAGGAAGACCGGTCCTGTTTTCGGAAAATCTTTGCTTCCGCAGCGTTTTTCAAGGATGTTCAGCGCATATTCGTTAAGAGGAACGGTAATATCACTTTTTCCTTTTGCCTTTGCGGCGGGAATCACCCAAACTCCCTGACGTGACAGTTCGGAATAATCCATTGCGAGAACATTGCTTTTCCGTTGCCCGGTATAAATCATCATAAGCAGAGCATACGCCTGAGCGGCATACAATTTTTTTCCGGTCATTTTTTCCAGTTCGGCGATGATAGCGGGAGCTTCGTTGCCGTCAAGGAACCGTTTCCGCGGAAACTGGGGATAGAGTTTTATATCCTTTGCCGGATTTTCCTGATCGGTGATGTTCAGAGCCTTATACAGTCTTGAAATTGCCGTTGCGAGAGTTTTGACGGCATGATTGGCCATGACAGGATGATTAACCATATCCTGATGGATTTTCAGGATATCCTGATGTTTCAGGTCTCGTATTTTTGTTTCGCGGAAATGATCGAACACGCGCAGATAGGCGGTATAATTTGTTTTTGTTCTTGAATTGGAGCATGACTTGCATAACGCTTCAATGGCGTCTCCGACCAGAGGCAGCTTTCTGGGGGTTGGAGCTTCGAGAGTCCCATGATTGGCGAGTTTCCCAAGCCGGTTGAGGGATTCGTTTCGGGCTTCTGCGAGCTGTATATCCGGATACTTCCCGATACGCTGATGGTATTGTTTTCCCTGATGTTTTATGACGAAATAGAAGCTGATGTCATTTTTTCCGATCCATATTTGAAGAGCTTTCTGTTCGGAGTCTGCATACTTTTTATTTTGCCCTGGTTTCAGACTGTTGAGCCACTTTGTTGTTACTTTTATTTTTTCCATGATTTTCCTTTTATGGTGCCGTTATGGTGCCGTTATGGTGCCGTTTCTTTCATTTTTTGCACTTTTTCTTGCGATACTATGCCATAAAATACGCGGAAAATCAAGTGTATTTCACTCAAAAATTCAAAAAAAAGAACATAAGCGAGATTCTCTCCTAAAGAATAGGTCGCGCGTTCGATTCGCGCCGGGGGCACCATTCTTTTCTTATTTCATACCGACACGCAAACACCGGTCATCAGCATCAATTTTTCTGATTTTTCCTTTTTTCTCCAAAACACCTCTTGACAAAATTTATGTTATGGTATATAATTAGATAAGCAAAAAGTATATCTGAAATTATATCACAGGTGGTCTATGCGCGTGATTGAAAGGTTGCGGAACTATATTGAAACGGAAATCGAAGCAGGCAATCTGCATTCGGGAGGCCGGCTGCCTTCTCTGCGGACTCTGACGGAAATACTCGGCGGAAGTTATGTCACGATGCAGAACGCGATGGAAAAGCTCGAAAAAGAACGTATCGTCGAAGTAAAAAATACGGGAACTTATCTTTCGGGTAACAACAGCATCCGTGTTTTCGTAAGTTATCCGGGAAGCGATCTGCCGAAAGAGACTCTTTCCGCGATGCTCCGGAAACATCTTGCCAATGCGGAACTCTATCTGGATATTGAAGTCCATGAAAATGGAGAAATCCGCTCTCTTGAAGACTTGAAAAAGATCGAATCCTCCTGTTCCGCCTGCATTACGATCGACAGTGCTCTCCGCAGCGATGACGACCATCTTCCGGCAGCGGATCTCAGAGAGTTTCCCGATTATGAGAAACATCTCGCAACTCTTATCAACTTCCCTGTGCCGGACCGGGGAACTCAGTTACCCTTTATTTATTCACCGGCCTGCATGGGTATCAACCGGAATCTTATGAAAAAAATCGGATTCGACTACTCAAAAATTGATGCGTCGTTTGACTGGTGGGAGGAATATACCGGAAAATGCAGGAAAGCCGGTCTTCCTGCAAGTGTAATTCACTGGGATCGGAAACATCTGTTCCTGCAATCTTCTCTTCTGTATCTGATCGTCTCTCTTTGCGGCTTCTCCGAGGATAAAATACATGGCTCCACCCCCTACTTCAATACCCCGGCGGGAAGACGCATGATGAAAATTCTGGATCAGGTAGAGTTCAGGGAAAGCCCCTGCCCTTCAATGTCATATTTTCACAATGAGACACCTTTTCTTTTTCAGCTTGGGAGCTGGTTCTCCGTTCAGAACAACAATCCCGATCATCCGGAGGTCACAGTCGATTCGCCGGAGGCCATCCCGTACCGCGGAAAAGACGGGAAAGCGCTGTTCATCAACAATAGAAACAGCCTGGAAATATGGTTCCATAAAAACCTTGTCTTTGAAGAGCGGAAACGCATCTGGAAACTTGTTAAAATCATGACCGGACGGGATTTTCAACTTGATTACTGCGGAAAAACCGGCATGGTTTCCTGCGTCAGAGACATTTATCCCACGGAATACTACTGGAACCGGGATGGCCGCTGGAGTTCCTTTTTCCCTTGCGGAAATGATACCGTTATTGATCGCACTCTTCTGTTCAACCGGAATATTCACGGAATCCTGAGCACTCTGCTGGAAGCGCACTTTTTCGACGGAGTCCCGTCTGAAACGGTGCTGAGACTGCTTGATTTGAAAAAGATGTTTCCAAAACGAAATAAATAACAACAAAGAGGGCATTATGGTAAAGAAGTGTTCGTTCGTATATGGAAAGATTGCTCTGTGCTGGTTATTCTGTATTGCCGCGAGCATTTCCGCCGCAGCGCCGCGGAATGAAATGAATCTGATACCCGGCATTCACTGGAGCGAAGCCGTCGGCGACACGCTTGATCTGACAAAAATTCCCGCCGGACTCGAATGGACAAAAACCGTTTTCCCGACTAAAAACATAGCGAGAAAGTTGAAGTCGGCGGATCATCAATGGATCTATTGCATCGTTCCGCCGGAACAATACTTTAAGCCGGATGGATCGCTGAAAGTTCAAAAACAGCGTTCCCTCTGGTACCGGGCGGAAGTCACGATTCCGGCGGAAATGCTGAAAAACCGGACCGCTCATCTTGTGCTCGGCGGAGCCTCCTTCAAATCGGGAGTCCTTGTCAACGGAAAGTCCGCCGGCGAAACGTTGAACTGTACGCTTCCGCTTGATTTCAACGTCACAAAACTTCTGAAACCGGGAAAAAACGAGATCGTAATTGCCGTCACAACGCGCGAAGGACTTCTTGATCCCGTACACAAAGTGTATCTGGTTCCGAGCAACGGCGTATCCCCCGGAGTGCGCGGACCTGTCCGCCTTGAGTTCCGTCCTCTTGCGGTGATTGACGATGTGTTCATCAGGACAAGCGTTAAAAATAAAACGATCGAATTCGACATTACCCTCAAAAACAGCGGAACAAAAGAGGTTCAGACAACTCCCGAAATAAAAATTTGTTCCGACCGCGACCGGAACCAGGTCAATGCCGTTTTCACAGGAACCCCGGTCCGGATTCCTGCGGGGAAAACCGTTACCGTCACGATCCGGGAAAAATGGATCGCTCCAATCCTCTGGTCCCCCTCCTCTCCGGAACTCTATATTGCGGACATCTCCCTGAAAAACGGAAATGAAACGATCGACAATTTCAAACGGGAATTCGGATTCCGCGAATTTTCCATCAGAGGAAAAGACTTCCTGCTGAACGGAAAGCGCATTGTCCTCCTGCGCAACTCCACACTGGCGGGAATGCAGACTCAGGAATATTCACAGACTGCCGGGCTGGAAGTCCTCCGGAACTCCCACAAAGTCAACAGCGTCCGCCAGCATCTCGGCACCTGCAATCAGGATATGATCTACCGGGCAAACCGGACGGGTATGCTGATCATGCCGGAATCCGCTTATTCGTGGAAGAAAAATTTCCCCTATCAAAAAGCGGAAATCTGGCTTCCCGGAGTACTTCAATATTACAAGGCATGGATCCGGCATTTCCGCAACGATCCCTCCGTGGCAATCTACAATCTCACAAACGAAACCTACTGGGCAAGCACCTCCCCCGAAGATATGAAGATCACTGGAAAGATCGTCGATACCGTGCGCGCCATGGACCCGACCCGTCCGCTTCAAGGCGATGGTGACAACGGCTGGGGAAAACATCTTGACATCATCAATATTCATTATCCGGAAGGCGTGGCGGGAACGATCCGTCTTCAATATCCCAATGCGAGCATGATCATCCCCAATGATTTCGAATGGCTCTCACCGAAAGGCGGGAAAGGGTGGAATACTGATTTTCAATGGGACCGGCCTCTCTTTCTCGGAGAGTTCGGCATGGGGCTTTCCAACGACAACTATTCCAGCGTGGTCGGAGATGAATATTACACATGGTCCAAATGGGAAACGCGGGAAATGGCGGAACGCAACGACGGCATTTATCAGAATTCCATCGAAAATCCGTTCATGGAGTATTTGAAAATGCGGATCGTCCATCTGCGGAACGCGGGAGTCGCGGGACTCAATCCGTGGGCAGGCTATTTCCCGCATGTTCTGGCGATGAAACAAGTCGCACCGCTCAATTATCACGCGAATGTATCCGGCGGCGGTACGCTGAAACGTAAAATCGCGGTCTTCAATGATACGACGGAGAGCAAACCCATCCATAAAATCCGCTGGTATCTCTGCCTTGACAGCGATATTCTTCATCGCGGCGTCAGGAACATCAATCTCGGAGAAGGCGGAAAATGGAGCGGGACTCTGGAAATCCCCGTTCCGGAAACCGCAAAACCGTTAAAAGCCCGTCTGATCGTCCGTGCGCTGTGGCTGAGAGGCAAAGTGGAAGTCGAGCAGAGCCGTTTTGAAGAGGAAATCAATATTTTCCCGAAACAGGATCTTTCCGATCTCAAGACAAAAATCGCCGTCATGGATCCGAAAGGTTCTCTTGCTGAAATTCTGAAAACGATGAATCTCTCCGGAATTTCCAGTTCTCCGGACGGGAAAAAACTGCTGATCGTTGCCCGCGAAGCATGGTCTCCCTCCATGAACGGTATGCTCGACAAATTTGCGGAATCCGGCGGAACAGTCCTCATGATGCCGCAAAAAGGATGGAAGCCGTGGCGCACGGAACTCCCCGAACGGGATCCGCTTCATGCCGCCTCCCGTTCCTGGATCCGCCGCCCGGAACATCCCGCCGTGCAGGGAGTGGACAACTCGGCTCTCAGTTACTGGCTGAATGACAACATCATCTCCTATGAGACCTTTTTCAAACCTGTGCAGGGCAATGTAACCGCGATTCTTGACTGCGGCGGACGGTTCGGTCTTCAATGGTCCCCGCTCCTTGAAATCCCGATCGGCAAAGGAGCCTTTTTCCTGACAACTCTCGAACTGGAAAAACCGGATGCCGGAGCAGGAATGATCCTGGCAAATCTTATCCGTGCAGGAGTCGAACGGAAAAGCCCGGAGAAAAGCACTCTGAATCTGCTCGCAGGCAAAAACGGAGCATTGAAAGAGACCATCGCGCTCACCGGTGCGGTATCGTCGGAAGGAATCGGCACAAGGGGGCCAATTCTGGCGGACGCCTCGGCGGAATTCAAGATCGCTGACCTTCAGAAAGCGCTCCGCGCAGGCAGAACTCTCTGGCTGCACGGCTTCACGCCTGCGACCCTGCCGAAAATCTCCGCTCTTCTGCCCGCCGGAACGAAACTGGACCCGGCTCCGAAAGAGTATCCGGCGCCGATGCCCGTTTCCTCCGATCCGCTGATCTCGGGAATTTCCGCGTTCGATCTCGCATGGTACCGCAGGAGCTATATGTCCGGCAACTCTCTTTTCCAGAATATTACGCCTTATGCCAAATCCGGCAGCTGGGTTCTCAATACCGGGTTCTATACCGGAATCGCGGAAAAACTCACGTCGCCCGCATTTCTCGTAAAAATCAAATCGGGAAAAGGAACGATCCTGTTTGATACGCTCGCATGGGAAAACGCAACCGCCAAAGAGCCTCAGAAAGCCATGCGCACCGCCTCCGTTCTGCTGACCAATCTCGGAACGGAATTCCGGTTCTCCCCAAAAACCTCCTGCCGTTATGACTTCATCGACCTGCGCGGATTCGCAAACATGGCATTCATGGACAGAAAAAAAGGCGACGGCGTCGGCGGATGGACCGATGACGGAAGAATCGACATGCGGTTCTTCCTCATCAATCACGCGGGAACCGGAAACGGCGAGGAAGACGGCATGGCGGTCGACGAGGAGAAATTTCCGGAAAACATGCGTTTTCAGGAAGTTCCGTTCCGTCTGATCGACCCGAAAAAGAATCACGGCAAAGCAGTGCTCTCATTCGGAAGCGCAAAACTGCCGTCCATCAGAATGCGCGAAACGGGAGAGATCCCCGTCGGGAAAAAAGCCGATCTTCTCTGGCTTCTGCATGCCACCGGATGGGGCGGCGGAAAGATGACTGCCGCTCAATACGAAATCACATACGCCGACGGTTCCAAAACCGGATTCCCCGTCGTCAACTTCGTCGATGTGGGCGACTGGTTCAATATGCAGCAGTACAGCAACTGTAAAATTGCATGGTCCGGGAGAAATCTGGTCAGTCCGTCGGTCGGAATTTACATGATGCCGTGGAAAAATCCCCATCCGGATAAAGTCATCAAAACCATCCGGATCCGCGCAGGGATCAGCGACTGCGCCTATATTCTGGTCGCAATAACAACTGCTATAGAGGAAAAAGAGTCCTCCGGCGCGGCAGTCCGGGAAAAGACATACGCGGTCTTCGATTTTCCGAAAGCGAACGCGGGAAATACCCTCCGGGAAATCAAACAGAAAAAATGCCCGGAAACCGTCAAAGACGGCATCCGGACAGGGAAAGGCTCCTGCGTCTTCTATATTCCCGACCCGGAAATCAAAGAAATGTTCAAAAAACCGTTTGGAATCATTCTCGATTTTACCGCCACGGAAAAACCCGATGGTTATTGCGGCGGAATCTTCGAACCGGGCGCATTCCGGATCACACTCAACCGCAGTTCCATGAAACTTGTTGTGGAGACATTCGGGAAAGACGGGAAACGCGCCTATTTCAGTTCGCGCGAACCGGTTTTGCCGGGAAAACGGGTAAAATTCGAACTTATCGCAGATGGGAAAAAGATGTTTCTTTACCGGGACGGCAAACTTGACACCATACAGGAGCTTCCGCTTCCCATGAAAGAGGCAAACCGCCTTCGCTTCGGCGTCGCCGGCGGCAAAGAATATAATTTCAACGGCATCTTCCACAGAGCTGAACTTTACAAACTTGCAGAATAAAAAACACAAGGGAGAAGAAAATGAAAGAAAAACATGGTATCACATCTCAAACAACGGACATCACGCCGGAGACGGAAAAAGAAAGTAAAAGGGGAACATACTTCACCCTGATAGAACTCCTCATCACGATTTCAATTATCGCTATACTTGCCGGAATGCTGCTGCCCGCTCTGAATTCCGCACGGGCGAAAGCCCGCCAGATCTCCTGCAGTTCAAATCTGAAACAGATCGGTTTGGCACAGCAGCAATATACCGGAGACAATGATGACTGGCTCCTTCCTGTAAAAGTAAACGGCCTGATATGCTGGCAGCTGCTGCTGAACGGTTCTTACGGTGTCAACATCGGCAGTCTCGTCGGCGGATCCGGTCCCTCTAAGCATTATACAGGAGGAACCTTCCGCTGTCCGGAAGATCCATTCACCTATAAACCGCATGAGGTCTCGAATGCCGCCGACAATCCCTATATGCACTATACCAGCTACGCGTCGGGACCTGTCGGGGGATATGAAGGACGCACCTCCTCACAGACCGCAAATTATTTTCATAAGACCTCGGCACTGACCCGTCCATCGGAATGTATCACAGGAGGGGACAATAACAGACAAACGGCCTGGATGTTATTTTTTAATAATCATTTTTCTTTTCGTCATGGAGCGGCAGATACGCTTAATCGGGACTCCACACCTCTCGGCGGCAATACCAATGTTCTCTATGCGGATGGACACACCGCCACGTCCGGATTCCCGAAACTGGCCGGTACGCCGGATGAAAACGGTACTCTCAGCAACAACTCCTGTCTCTATCGCGGCTTCATCCAGAAAAAGGGAAATCCGACTTTTGAACAGTAAAATTTGAAAAATGATCCAACAAAGGAGCGATATAAAATGACAAGAAAATGGATGCCCGTTATATTCTGCACGGTTCCCATGATCACCGGAACTCTGAATGCGCAGGTTCAACAGGCGGAACCTCTTGCTTTTTCCGCAAAAGTCAGTAACAAAGACGGCATTTCCCGCTGCGGAGAAAAAATCGGATTCCAATTCAACATGACCGGAAACGCGGAAGCAAGCAGCAGACTGCGCAATTATATCTGCAAAAAATAAAAAAAGGGATCTGCAATGAATCTGAAAACAGCTTTTTCCATTCTGGCGGCGGGATTTCCGCTTCTGTTTTTCGCCCAGGAAACTCCGAAATGCGTCTGGGAATTCGGAAAAGACAAAATCGCTCCAGCGGACATCACCGGAAACCTGAATATCAACGGAAACTCCTTCTTTCTCGATGGAACAAACGTACTTCGCCTCCCCGCAAAAGCCCTCCGGAACAGGGATTATACCATTGAGTTCGAAATGAAGGCGCAGAACCGGAGAGATATCAATCTGATCATTTTCTCCATGCAGGACTGCGATTATGAAAAGGGTCCGTTCAACATGACCGTTCCGAAAGGATTCGCATTCGGCTATTACTCGTACGGAGCGGGAATGTTGTATGCAAATTCTTCAAAAACCGAAATGGGCGTCAACGAGGGAACCTGTCCGATCCCATGGGGAAAGGAAAATGTGTATCTCAAACAGACGTTTCTCGTCAAGGACGGCAGAATCCATTATTTCCGCGATGGTCTGATCCTCCTGATCACCGAACCTTTTTCTCCGCAGCCCCCCGGAACAGTTCTTCGTTTCGGACAGCTCAGAGGGAAAAAAAACGCACCGGCCAAGCTGAAAACGCCGTTGGAAATCCGCAATCTGAAACTCTACGACGGCGTTGTATTTCCCTCCGGATACGACCACACTGTCAGAAAACGGATGAACTACTCCGGTCCTGAATACAGCCTTATGCGCGAGCCGGTCAAAGATCCGGGAAAAAAACGCATTCTTATCGTGGGCGATTCCATTTCCATGAGCTACCGCGGACAAATCAGCGAGCATGTCAGGGACCGCGCATACGTTGACTACTGGATGGGAGGAACATGGTTCGGGCCCGGAGTCACCAGAGACGGGGAAAAAAGCAAACCTGCCATCGCATGGAAAGGCATCGCGTCGCAGGGCCCCTACGACATCGTGACATTCAATCCATCGACGCTTCACTGGTGGAAATTGAAATTTAAAAACCGCTGCAGCGAAGCATATCTGGCCGATACGCTTCAATTCTATTTTGACTGCATCCGGAAAAACATGCCGGCAGCAAAAATCATCTGGATCCGCTGCACTCCCCGCCGTTCTCTTCTGCCGGACGGTTCGAGCACGCTTGACAACGAGGAGGACCGCAGAATCCGGAAATTCAACGCCATCTGCGACGAAGTCGTCGCCAGAAATAAAATTCCAAGTGTGGATCTCTATGCGGTCGCCGTCAGGCATCTCCCAAATGTAAAAAAACATTGGGAGGACCCTGTTCACTGGGATCGCGCCTGCGCCGACGATTTTGCAAAGGCGATCTGTCTGGAAATTGACCGGCTCTTAAAATAAAAGAAACAGCGCTTCCGATAAAAAACGGAAAAAGGAATTCTTCATGAAAAAAATAGCATCTTTTTCACCCCGCACCTCCAATCAGATCCGTTCCTCGAAAATAGGCGTCGGATTCGAATGCATCGAACGGAAGATGTGGGATGACACCCCGGAACTTTACCGTTTTGCAGGAGAAACAGGCGTCAAACACGCCCGTGTTCTGACCGGCTGGTTCCGAACGGAAACGGAAAAGGGAAAATACGATTTTTCCTGGCTCGACCGGATTGTCGACAATCTTCTCGAACAGGGAATCCGTCCATGGTTCTGCCTGAGTTACGGAAACCGGCTCTATTGCGACTCGCCCAGCGACGACTCGGCGGGCTATCCGCCGCTTTTCACGCCGGAGGCACGGATGGCATGGCAGAATTATGTCGCGGCGGTCGTTTCCCGCTACCGTGGAAAAGTTCTCTTTTATGAGATATGGAATGAACCGAATGCGACCGGCTTCTGGTCTCACGGTCCGAATATGGAAGAATATTTCGATCTTGTTCAGCTTACGTCGCCGGTGATCCGGGCGAACGATCCGGATGCGGAAGTCATCGGCGGCGCCAATGGACACTCCATCGCAACGATGATGAGTTTTTATGCGCTCTATCAGCTTCTGGAACTCGGAATCTGCAAATACATTGATATTTATACCTTTCACCGGTATCACATTCTTCCGGAACTCGCCGCTCCCGAAGATTACCGGATGCTCCGGAATGCGTTCGATACCCATGGCGGAGCCCATGTAAAACTCTGGCAGGGAGAATCCGGATGCCCTTCCGTCGCTTCCGAAACAGAGGCTCTCTCCGGAACGCCTGTCAACGAGGAAATTCAGGCGAAAGTCCTCTCCCGGAGCCTGCTGAACGACCTCATGAACGGTTTGGATTACACCTCTTATTTCACGCTTTCCGATTTCAAATATTATTACCGCAACGGACTGATCCCGAAACCGAATTATTTTGGTCTCCTGACTTTTGACGCTCCACCCCGCCGCAAACCCGCATATTATGCGTTTCAGACGCTATGCAATCTGTTTGATGACGACACCGTCTTATCCGATGAATACAAAGTGGAACTGAATCCGTTTCCATATCTGGAATCGGAACGGTTTTCGTTTCAGGAGATGCGGATTCATTTGAAACAGGCGAAATTCATGCGCCGGGAATATCCGCTGTATGTATTCTGGATGCCCTCGAATCTGTTCTCTCCGGATTCCGGAGAAAAGGAAATCATGATCCGGCTCTGGGTCCCGAAAGGGAACAAACAGTTGAAAAAACCGGTTTTGATCGATCCGGTCACACAGGAGATTTTCGAACCGGAAATCTATGATGATCCATTTTTCAAAAAATTCCCCGCCGCGCGAACGATGGATCTGATTCATGTTCCCGTCCGCGATTATCCGCTTATCGTGACGGATCTTTCCGTCTGCTGAAACGACTTTGAATCTGCTTAATGAAAATAAAGGAAACACAATGACCGGCAAACTTGCAAAACCGACGGCTCGTCAGAAAGAATGGATGGATGCCGAACTCGGCGTAATCATTCATCTTGATGTCCAGGTGTTTGAAAACACTTACAACTGGCGAGACAAATGGGGGTATACCCCGGATCCGGGCGTCTTCAATCCTTCCGCGCTGGACACCGACCAATGGATCAAGGCCGCCTCGGATTTCGGCGCGAAATATGCGATTCTCGTTGCAAAACACTGCAGCGGATTCTCTCTCTGGCCCACCAAAGCGCACTCTTACAGCGTCGCAAGCTCCCCGTGGAAAAATGGAAAGGGGGATATCGTGGCGGATTTTATCGCCTCATGCAGAAAATACGGCGTCAAACCGGGAATCTACTGCAGCGCTTCCGCAAATGCCTATATGCGGGTCGACCTCCCCGGACGTGTCGTCGGCGGAACACCGGAAGACAATCGGAAATATGCGGCAATGGTCGAACAGCAGCTTTCCGAACTTTGGGGCAATTACGGTCCGCTGTTTGAAGTCTGGTTCGACGGCGGCGTGCTTCCTCCGGAACAGGGCGGTCCCCGTGTCGCCGAACTCCAGCAGAAATTCCAGCGGGATGCCATCGTATTCAGCGGTCCCAGGGGATGCCTCAACCGCATCCGTCACGGAGGGGCAGAAAACGGGACCGCCGTACTCCCCGCGTGGGCGACTTCCGGGGCGGATCACCAGACCAGCGCAGGAGATCCCGACGGTGATGAATTCATTCCGATCGAATGCGATCTTCCCAACCGGAAGAGTATGCGCTCGTTTCAGGGAGGCTGGTTCTGGCACGAGAAACAGGACAGTGCGGTCTATCCGGTTACGGAGCTCGTCGACCGTTATTACAAATCGGTCGGGCGCAATGCCAATTTTCTGATCGGAATGGTAATCGACAACCGCGGGCTCTTTCCCGATCGGGACCGTCAGGTCTTTGAGAAGTTCGGACGCGTCATCCGCCGGATCAACGAACTGCCCCACGACACGGCAAGCGGCACGGGATTCGCCCTCGAATTGCCCATTACAAAAAATGAAATGATCTCCGAAGTTCTTCTGCGCGAAGATTTTTCGGATGGCGAAAGAATCCGGAAATACACAATCGACGCATTCTCGGACGGCGCATGGAAAACCGTTTTCGAAGGCGAAGGCGTCGGACACAAACGTCTGATCCAGTTCCCCAAAATACGGACGGAACGGATGCGTCTGCGGATTCTGGAATCCGTGGGAGAACCGGTCATTCTGGAATTTTCCGCTTATTTTCACATACCATTGTTCCAGCCGCCGAAACTGCATCGCGACAAAAGCGGCCTCATCGCGATTGACGTTCCGCCGGAATCCGAGGTCCGTTATACTCTCGACGGTTCAGAACCCGGTGCGGCTTCCGCACTTTACACGGGACCTTTCCGAATTCGGGAAGCCGGAGTGATCCGTGCGGTGACAATTCCTCTGGAGGGATTCGATCCGGCGTTCCCGGAGCTTCAGACAAATCCCTCGGCTGAACTCCATTTCGGCATTTCCGATGAAGGCTGGAAAGTCATTTATGCCGACAGCGAATATGACGAACAGAATCTCAAGCAGAATCTTCTGGAAAACGGGCCGCATCCGTGGATCAGCGGAAAAACGACCGATTTTCCCCATGAAGTCGTCTTCGACATGCTGGAGAAACGCGAGATCAAAGGTTTCATTTATACGCCGAGCTGGATTCCCGGCCTCGTCCAGAAGTATGAACTTTACACCGGAGACTCCCCGGACAATGTGAATACGCCCGTCGGAACCGGCTCGTTTCAGGATATTCAGAATATGCCGGAACCGCAGGTCGTGCATTTTGAAAAATCCGCTGCGGGACGTTACTGCCGTTTCCGTATGCTTGCCAATGCGATGGGGCAGCGTTATGCCTCCATTTACCGGTTGGAAATCATTTCATGAGACTGTTGAATCGGTTTTTCAGCAGATTTCCGATTTGGGCTTATTGAATAAATAATAAAGGAGTGACAACACGATGTCGGTCAACAGTGTAAAAACGCAGCATGAAATCATAGGCAACAGACAATCCCCCGGTGCATCGGAATACATCCGCAATACGCATCCGGATACGAAATGGTGGGATCAAACATGCCTCGGACTCTTTATTCACTGGGGAATTTCCGCTGTCAGCGGAATGACTGACCTGTCCTGGGGAATGATGCGTCCGTCCCCGCACAATTTCGAACAGAGCGAGCCGGTATGGGGACTCGCCGCTCACGGAGGTTCGCTCCCGCCGCGTCTCTATTGGGAACAGGCAAAAGAGTTCTCCGCGGAAAAATATGACCCCGATCAATGGCTGAAAGCCGCGAAAGAGGCAGGTTTTCAATACGCGATCATGACCACGAAACACCACGACGGCTTTGCTCTCTGGCCCAGTGAATACGGAAATTTCAATACGAAAAACTACCTCGGCGGACGCGATCTCGTCGGAGAATTCATAGAGGCATGCAGGAAAAACAATATGCGTGTCGGACTCTATTATTCTCCGCCGGACTGGTATGTCAGCCGCGATTACATGTCCTTTGCCCGCGATGAGGAGGTCGGCATTGATTATGAACCCCGGAAGAAAAAAGAGGAGACGCCCGAATACAGAAAACAGCTTGCGGAATACCGTCACGGACAGATTGTCGAGCTGCTGACGCGGTACGGAAAGATTGACATGCTCTGGTTCGACGGCAGTTGTGAAATGGCGATCACCCCGGAGGAAATCCGTGCGCTTCAACCCGGAATTCTCTGCAACAATCGGGGATGGGGATATGGCGATTTTGTCTGCCCGGAATGTAAATTCCCGGAAAACAGATTTCCGGAAAATACAAAATTCCAGTATATCCATTGTCTTTCCGACGGCGGCTGGGGATACCGCGATTATGAGATCTACCGTCCAATGGGATGGTTGGTCGGTGAAATGGGAAAAGCCCGTTCATGGGGCGGCCATTTCGTAGCGAACGTCGGACCAAAAGCGAACGGCGAACTTCCGCAGGTCTATTATTACCGGATGAAGCAGCTCAAGGAATGGATGGACCGTTATTCCGGAATCATGTTTGATGTGGAAGGCGGGCCATGGCCGGAAAAATGCAATGTTCCCGTCACGACAAAACAGGGTGTCTGGTTTGTTCATGCCGACTGGCGGGTCGATTATCCGATTGAGATCACAGACGTGGAGAAACCCGTATCCGTGAAACTGTTCGACGGTTCGGATGTCCCGTATCAATACGAGAACCGCAAACTTACCTTCATGGTTCCGTGGGGCAAAAAACATCATTACACGGATCCTGTGCGGATCGAATGGTGATTTCAACAGCGTAAAAACACAAAATCTGCAAACTTTTACAGAAACGGAGAACAAAATGGAATTTCAGGTTCAATTACCCCAAAACGGCTATCGCTTTGCAGGAAAACTGAAAACTCGCAGTGCTTCAGAAATTCATACGTCGAACTGGACTCTTGGATGCGAAACCCTCGACCGCGATTTTGCAAATTACCATGAATACAAGGAATATCTTGTTCCGCTGGGCATTAAGACAGTTCGTTTTCAGGGCGGTTGGGCAAAAACAGAACAGGAACGCGGAATTTACAACTTCAGCTGGCTGGATGAAATCATCAATGACGCCTGCTCCCGCGGCTTGAATGTTCTTCTGGAAACCGATTACGGCAACCCGATCTATCCGGGCGGCGGAGGCTGGGATTTAGGAGGCGGGTTCCCGGTATCCGCGGAAGCTCTTGCCGCGTGGGACCGCTGGGTTGAAGCAATGGCTCTCCGCTATAAAGACAAAGTCCGTGACTGGGCTATGTGGAATGAACCGGACAACAAAAATCATACACCGGAAATGATCGCGGATTTCAATATCCGGACAGCGGAGATCATCCGGCAGATTATTCCGGATGCCCGGATCGCCGGTCTCTCCCTCGCCAGAACCGACCCGTGGTTTCTCGAACAATGCCTGCAGCGCATCAAAGACGCGGGGAAAGAACAGCTTTTCACCTGGTTTATTTATCATGGGTATTGTGCAAATCCGGATCAGTCCTATTTTCATGTAGAGGAACTGAAAGCGACTTTGAAACGTCTGATCCCCCATGCAAGAATGCGCCAGGGAGAAAACGGATGCCCGTCGGAACGGGTGGAAAAGTTTGCGCTCAGCGGATATCCGTGGACCGAACTGAGTCAGGCGAAATGGGATTTGCGGCGAATGCTCGGCGATCTCGGTCACGATGTGGAAAGCGCCATATTCACGATCTGCGATTTCAATCATGTCGGACGGGAAATCAACCGTAAAGGGCTTCTGCGCGCGGATGCTTCGCATAAGGTACTCGGTCCGAAACTCGCATACAGTGCGGTCCGCAATCTGACCGCGATATTCGATGACCGTCTTGAGCGAATCGGAAACGGAACGGCATCCCTGATCTATGAAAAAGATACTTCGCTTTTTGTCTATCGGGAAAAATCAACAGGGAATCTATTGCTGAACTGGTGGGATTGCAGCGGGATTCCGTCAGAGGAACGGAAAGCAAAACCGGGACAGTTGATTTTATACAAGGAAACTGTTGCCGATCCTGTCTGGGTGGATCTTGTGTCCGGCATGGTTTGGGAAATCCCGCTTGAAACGATATCCGTTTCCGGAGATTTCACAATCTTCCACAACATCCCGGTTTATGATTCTCCTGTAGTCCTGACAAAGAAAAGTTTTTTGGAATGAAATTTCAACATGCGGCGGCAAAACAGCCGCCGCATTTGGAAAACCGGTTCAAAAAGGCAGAACCGGTAAATTCCGGTATCCGTTTGAAAATCAGACATCGTATCACGCAAAGCATTCTCCATTTCCTCGCTCATGAGGAATGGAATCCCTTAGAATCGTGCCGTCTTGGAGCTTTTCTCTGTTGAAAAACTCTGCCGGTATTGGAGCGGAGTCATTCCATTTTTTTTACGGAATATTCGAAAAAAATAACTGGTATCGTGAAATCCAGACTGCTCCGCGACTTCTTTCGGAGTCAAACTCGTATTGGCCAATAACTTTGCCGCATGATAGATACGAAGCCGGAGAAGATAATCCATCGGGGTAGTTCCCATCGCCGCGGAAAAATGACGCAGCAGTGTACTGCGTGACATGGCAGACAGTCTGGCCAGATCATCCAGATAAATTTCATCTGTAAAATTTTTATTGCAATATGCTATTATTTTTGACAGATCCAAGGGGGGCTTTTCCCGTTCCGGGACAACATCAACCCACCATTCGCAAAGTCTGCTCAATAACGCCATAAGCATCCCGAGCTCATAACATCGACTCCTGTTTTTTTCAGATAAGGAATTACGGATTATAAGCTGCAGCATCAGCAGCAGTTCCTGAAAGTGTTCCGGTTTCGGACGGGATAACGGATATTGGTCTCCGTCACGGTCAATATCCCAATTACGGACAAACAACCGCCTGTAAATACGATTGGAATAAAGCTCGACAAGCGTCAATGGCAGATAAGAACTTTTGAACAGCAAATTTATTAAAAGCAGATCTTCCGTTTTATCATATCCGTGAATACCGCCGGCAGGAATAATAAAAACATCCCCTTTCGCAAGCGGATAATTTCCGGAAGGCGTCAAATGCAATCCCGTTCCGTCTTTTACAAAAACGACTTCGGTAAAAGCGTGACCATGTAATGGAGTACCCGTCTGTCTTTCTTCAAAGACACGTATGGGAAACTCCTTCTGATAGGGGAAATAGACGCTGTTTTCTTTGAGTGAAAATGACATTTCCGCTCCCGTGATTGCCGGTTTGAAGAAATATACCATCCAATGAGAAAAAAATCCATTGCAAAAGAAAAAAATCTTGGTATAATTATCCATAACAAGCCATATTATATGGCAGCTGAACGTCAGGCAAAAAGGAGGTTTTATGAAAAAAAGGATTCCGCTGTTATTTCTCCTGATTCCATTTTGGACAGGGACACTTTCTCTGCCGGGCGGGGAAAACACCCTTGCTTCTGCAGGAAACAGTATTACTCCGGCACAGACGCTTTTCCAGTTTGAAGCAGAAGAAATTGTCGATCCGGAAGATTCCAACCGCTCTTTCTGGCGTGGTTGGAATGAGAAAGGAGCTTCCTGGGGAACGATGGGAACTCTCCTGCGCGGGCCTAACGGGGATGCCGACCGCGATCCGTTGGCAAAAGAAGCGTATCCCGTCCGGCTTAAATTTGAACTTCCGGACGGAATCTACCGTGTTTCCGCACGAGGCGGCAGAACTGTCGGGCTTTCATTTGACGGCGGCAATAAGTTTCTTCGTGCGGCATTTCCGGGAAACAGGGAAATTCCACTGCTTGCAGATTGGAGCTTCCCTGGTGGAGTCTGCACGGTAATACTTTCCAACTGCCATGCCGAAAAAGACGTTTCCCGCCGCGGGCCGGTTTATCTTGATTATCTGAAATTTGAGCGCCTCCGTTCCGCCTCCGGCAGAAAACCCGTTTCACTGAATGCCGTAACCAACCGCCCGTTCACGGGACTTTTTATTCTCGGAGAGACACCGCAAATTACATTTACGCTGAAAAACCTGACTCAGGAACATAAAAATCATAGTTTGAATGTCCGGGTAACAGATGAACACAATGCAGAGCTTGCCGGAGAAAAATTCTCCGTCGTTCCTGATCACAATGGACAATGGCGGAAAACATGGCAGCCGCCTTGCGGCAAAAAAGGATTTTATCGCGTATTTGCAGATTTTGACGGTGTCACGCTTCCCGGAATCGGAACCAAGCCCGCCGGATTTATTACATACGGGATCACGTTTGACCCTGAAGAAAGACGCCTTTATCCCAGAGAGCGGACCTTTTTCGGTATGCAGGGCCGTTTCTTCGGTAAAACGGTTGAAGCGGTTCCGCTTTTAGGAATCCGCTGGGTCCGGGGACCGGCACAATGGAAAACGTCATGCCGTTATTTTCCGGAACAGTATGCCAACGCATACCGCAAGGCGCAAGCGGAACACAAAAAGTTCCCGGAAGATCCCCGGCCTGACGTTACGGTAGGCAAAGGGGCTGATAAGCGGCCCTGGACAACCTATTTTTACTGTACCGGCGTCGGTGCCAACAACTGCCATCCGGACAGATGGAAAGTTCCTGCCTGCACCGCATATTCTCCAAGCTGGGGCACCATTGGTCCGTGGGGAGTTTTGACGCAGGAGGGCAAAAGAGGGTTTGCGCTTTATATGGATACTCTTGCCGAATCGGTCGCCGGAAACTATCCGGAAGATCCGGAAAGAATTTATGAAGTGCTTTGGGAACCCACGGCCTATTATTCCGGCTCTCCGGCGGATCTCGTCGAATATTTGAAAATTGCCCGCGAGAGCCTGCGCAAATTTTCTCCGAAAGCGAGAATCGCTGCTCCCACGCTGGACCGTCTTTCCTACGAATCCACTATTTTCGGTTCGCCGGCTGCAGGGAAAGACAACTTTCTGGAATACACGAAAAAACTTTTCCAGGCTGGAATGGCCGAATATCTCGACGTTTATGCAATCCATCCCTATACGCACAGCCGGCGTGCACCGGAAGAGACCCGCATGGCGGAGGCAATCCGGGAGTTGAAAATTCTGCTGCGGAACGAAACTGGCAGGGATATTCCCATCATCGGAACCGAGCACGGTTATTCCAGTTCTGATTTTACCAGCGAACTGAACAATGCCCGTTTCATTATTCGCGGCAACCTGATTCTTCTGGGAGAAGGAGTCTTGTTCAATATTGCGTTTTATCCGTGTTTTTCCGTTACGGAAGGAAGTGACTTCGGATTTTTCTACTGTACGGAACCCAAAGGCCGTACAGTAATCTCACCGCGTCCCCAGGCAATCGCCTATGCCGCCATGACCCGGTTTCTGGAGGGATTCCGCCCGACGGAAACACTGGATCTTCCCGGAACAGCGAGAGGATATGCCTATGAAAATGGCGAAGATGTCGTACTTGCTCTCTGGGATTACAGGGAACAGAACCGTGAACTGAAAATTCCCGTCGGGAAAAAGGTCCCGCGCATTTTTGACTGGATGGGAAATGAACTTGCCATCCAGCCGGAAAAGGGCTTCCTCACGCTCAGGATCGGTCCGGAGGTCCTTTATCTTACCAATATAGACCCCGAATGTTTCGGCAAACGTGCGAAGCGGACGAAAATCACATTTGAAACACCGCGTCTCCGTTTATATCCCGGCGAAAAGGGTTCGCTTGATGCAATTGTGAAAACCCCGGCATCGGAGAAGATTTCGGTGCAGGTCCTGACGGAATCGGCGGCAATCGTGCCGCATTGCTCCGACTCCGTAATCGAACTTGCGGGAAATGCGGAGAAACGTCTCCGGATTGCACTGGACGTCCCCCACGATATTTCAGCGAAACCTCAGAAAATCACCTTGAAATTACAGGACAATAAAACAAAGCGAATACTTGCTCTGGCAGAATACGAACTTGAAATTCTGCCGTCCGTGGAAATTATCCGTGCAGCGCCGACCGTCCTGTACAACGGTTCGTTTGGACTCAACGTCCTTCTGGAGGAAAAAAGCGGTTCTCCCCGCACATTTGAACTTGGCCTTGAACTGAACGGAAAATCCTTTAAGAACTCTGCCGCATTAAATGCCAACGGGAAAAAGGAAATTACGGTTCCTCTTGGAAACTTCAAGCCGGATTACAAGCGGAAATATCCCTTTTCTCTTGCCGCTTCGGTTCAGGAAAGCATCATCGGGACATTGGACGGGACAGTCAATTTTACTCCTGTCATTTATTTTCCGGAAGGAGCTTTTCAAAATGCCGCATTGAGAAACTGGGCTCGTGCGCCAGTCCTTGCATTGGGCAGGAAAGACTGCATCCGCAATGCGACAATCTACTCCGGCGACACCGCACAGATTGCATTCGGGTGGAATCGGGAAGCTCTTTTCCTCCGTGTCTCTGTACGCGACAATGTCATTCTTCAGGGGCAGAAAGAGGTTTGGAACCTATGGCGTGACGATTGTCTGCAATGGGGGATCTGTCTGGAACCATGGAAACAGAGAATCAATTCCGGCAATACTCTTATCGACAAAGCATCAGCGCCGAAACAGATTGAATTTGTCCTTGCCGCCCTGTCCGGAAAGCCCGCCGTCTATCGTTCCAGAGCAGTTCCGGAACAAAAAAACGCGCCGAGGGAGCTGCTTTCACAGGAAGAGTTCTCATTTTCCCTGAACAGAAACGAAAACCTTTTAATCTATGAAGCCGCAGTTCCATGGAAAACATTGGGTCTGGAGAAAGCTCCCCGTTATTTGAGCTCTACGGTAGCCGTCAACGACCGTGACAGCAGAGCATCCGGCTTATCGGCGATGTCACTGTTCGCCGGTGCCTGTGAAGAAAAATTCCCGGAATTAATGGGCATTTTGACTTTAACTGAAGAAGAAATTAAAACAGACAAAAAAGGGGAAGAATGATGAAATCCAATCGCAGGTTCACGCTTATAGAATTGCTCATAACGATCATGATCATCGCAATACTGGCGGCCGTTCTGCTGCCGGCATTGAATAAGGCTCGGGAAAAAGCCCATGGAACTTCCTGTATCAACAACCTGAAACAACTGGGACTTGCCACACAGCAGTATATTTCCGAATCCGACGATTTTATCTGGGGATACCAGAATGCGATGGTCGCCACAGACAACAAAATGAGAAGCTGGGGGTATCATGACGGGAAAAATACAAAAAGCCGTCTGGCGGAACTGGCGGGCGGAAACAGAAAGACTCTGACTTGCCCATCGTGGAAAAAGGAACCGGATAACGACTCAAAAAATGGTTATCTTGCCAATCAGGGGCCCAGCTGGCAAACGGATGGTTCGGGGAATATCACCAAGCGCGCATTGAAAATTCAGCAAATCCGCCAACAATCGGAAGTCGTACTTCTTCTGGACGGTTTTTCTCATTACAGCACGCAGCTCTGCGATGATTCCCTGTGCAATCCAGCCGATCCCAGGTGCCGGATTGACTATCGGCATACGAACAGAGCAAATCTGCTCATGGTCGGCGGCAATGCGCGGAGTTCCAAACGCATTCGCCCGAAATCGGATACAAGCAACACGGATCCGGCTCATCTCGTCGCAAATTACGAATAATTTTTGCGAAGGATAAAATCGTCCGGCGTTTGCACACCCGCAGCAGTTCCACCTCGGCGCGTTGTTGCTCCGGCGACTCAAGGAGTTGCCGGAACAACAACGTCAGGAATACAGTTTCAACCCGGTGCAGCCAGCCCGTTTCATCCATGCCGGATTTCCGTTTTCCGGAAAAATCCGAACATTTTCATATTTTTTTTCCTTTTCCGCTTTATTAAAAGAAAAGGTATGCTATATTCATAAGTTGAATATGATTTCAGGAACAGGAGAATTAGAATCATCATGAAAACAGAAAAGAGCAAAGCGCAACTTGATTTCATCTGTGCGGAGCCCGATTGCGACGCAGTAGTGAAATTCGATCTTACGGATATCGCAAAAGACGATTTCCAGACCCTCTGCCCGAAATGTCATAAACCGTATCAGTTCAATGCGGAACTCCGTGAAAAACTGATGAAACTGCATCATCTGGTCCTCGCTCTCCGGCAGGCGGAATCCATTCTCGGTGATTGCAACGTCGCCGTCGCCGTACCCGGCGGCGAAGTCAAAATCCCGTACGCTCTGCTTCTCACCAGACTCAATACCATGATCACGTTGAACGTCGGTGACAAAACCGTCGATTTCCATCTCCGTATTGAACCCACCTCCACCGATACATTCAGATGAAAGGATTTCCGATACAAATGGCTATGACTCAGGATCAAATCGTTCAGGAGCTTCAGGACGCGGGAGCTCTCCTCACCGGACATTTCAAACTCCGCAGCGGGAAGCACAGCAACCGCTTTTTCCAGTGCGCGCTGGTCTTCGTCGATCCCGCACGCGGAGAACGCCTCTGCACCGAACTCGCACGCCGGGTAACGGAACAGGGCATTCAGGCGGATACCGTCATCTCCCCCGCGGTCGGCGGTCTCTTCGTCGGTCAGGAAGTCGCACGGGCACTCAAGCTCAAATCCATTTTCGCGGATAAAGTCAACGACGAACTCGTTCTCAAACGCGGATTTTCCATCAAACCCGGCGAACGCGTGATCATCGCGGAAGACGTCGTAACCGAAGGCGGACGCGTCAAACAGATCATCGAACTGGTAAAAAAACTCGGCGGAATTCCCGTTGCCGTCACGATCATCACCGACCGCAGCGGCGGAAAAGCCGATTTCGGCGTTCCCCTGTTCAGCCTCCTTCAGCTTAATCTCCCCACCTGGCTCCCGGAAGAGTGCCCGCTCTGCAAAGACAACGCTCCGCTCACAACACCCGGTTCCGGCGCGGGTTCCAAAGCCTAAGAAAGACCGTATTTTATGCTCACCAGTATTCTGAAAGCGATCTTCGGAAGCAAATCCGCGCGCGATGCCAAGCGGATGGCTCCCCTGGTCAAACGCATCAACGAACTCGAAGTCTCTTATCAGAGTCTCTCCGAGGAACAGCTCAAGGCGAAAACACAGGAATTCAAGGACCGTCTTGCCAAAGGCGAAACCCTCGACGATATTCTCTGCGAAGCCTTCGCAACCGTCAAAAATGCCTGCCGCCGGCTCTGCGGCACAACCGCCGTCGTCTGCGACCACGAACTCACATGGGACATGGTCCCGTTTGACGTTCAGCTGATCGGCGGTATCGCGCTTCATAAAAAGAAAATCGCGGAAATGGCAACCGGTGAAGGAAAAACCCTTGTCGCCACCATGCCGCTCTACCTCAACGCGCTGACCGGGAAAAACTGTCAGCTCGTTACGGTCAACGACTACCTCGCCCGCCGCGACTCCGAGTGGATGGGACTCGTCTTCAAATATCTCGGCCTCACAGTCGGCTGCATTCAAAACGAGATGAACCCCGAAGAGCGCCGCGCGCAATATGCCTGCGACATCACCTACGGAACCAACAGCGAATTCGGTTTCGACTATCTCCGCGACATGGGCATGGCTTCCAGCAAAGAACAGCTCGTACAGCGCGACCATTATTTCGCGATCATCGACGAAGTCGACTCCATTCTGATCGACGAAGCGAGAACGCCGCTCATCATCTCCGGTCCCGTCGCGAACTCCTCTCATCAGTTCGACGTGCTCCGCCCTGCGATCGCGGATCTCTACAACCGCCAGAATCTTCTCTGCTCCCGTCTCGTTCAGGAAGCAAAGTCGGTCCTCGACCGGGAAAACGCAGATGCCGATCAGCAGGAAGAAGCCATCACGAAACTGCTTCAAGTCAAGATGGGTATGCCTCAGCACAAAAAGCTGATGCACGTTCTCGAAGATCCCGAAATCCTCAAGCGTGTGGAAAAAGCGGAACTCATGGCCCGAAGCGAACAGAACCGCGGGCTTCTTCAGGAGATCCAGAGCGAGCTCTTCTTCTCCATGGAAGAACGCAATCACGAAGCCGACCTCACGGAAAAAGGCCGCGTGCTGATCTCCGGCAACGATCCCAACGCATTCGTGCTCCCGGACCTGCTGGAATCCCTGCACGACATTGATGCGGACGCCTCGCTTTCCGAAGCCGACAAGATCAAGAAAAAACAGGATTTTCAGGAACAGTTCGCCCTCAAGAGCGAAAAACTCCACGACATTTCCCAGCTCCTCCGCGCCTACTGCCTCTATGAAAAGGATGTGCATTATGTGGTGCAGGAAGGCAAAGTTCTCATCGTCGACGAGCACACCGGACGAATCCTGCCCGGACGACGCTTCAGCGAAGGGCTCCACCAGGCGCTCGAAGCAAAGGAAAACGTCTCCATTGAGGAAGAGACGCAGACGTTTGCCACGATCACGATTCAGAACTACTTCCGTCTCTATGAAAAACTCGCCGGCATGACCGGTACGGCGGAAACGGAAGCCAGCGAATTCCATCAGATCTATAAACTGGACGTCATGGTCATTCCGACCAACCGTCCCTGCCGCCGTGTGGATTACAACGACTGCGTTTACAAAACCAAGCGCGAAAAGTTCAACGCCATCCTCAAGGAAGTGGAAGAGCGTTATAAGAAAGGACAGCCGGTCCTGCTCGGAACGATCTCTGTGGAAGACTCCGAAGTGCTCAGCCGCATGCTCAAAATGCGCAACATCCCGCACAACGTCCTCAATGCCAAAAATCATGCCCGCGAATCGGAAATCGTGGCGCGCGCCGGTGAGAAATTCGCCGTCACGGTCGCGACCAACATGGCGGGCCGCGGAACCGACATCAAACTCGGCGACGGCGTTGCCGAACTCGGCGGTCTTTATGTGATCGGCAGTTCCCGCCACGACTCCCGCCGTATCGACCGTCAGCTGCGCGGACGAAGCGCACGCCAGGGCGACCCCGGCGCCTCCCGCTTCTATGTTTCTCTGGAAGACAATCTGATGCGTATTTTCGGTTCCGACCGCATCGTGAAGATCATGGAACGGTTCGGGCTCGAAGAAGGCGAAGAGCTCCAGCACCCGTGGCTGAACAAATCCATCGAAACAGCACAGCGCCGGGTGGAACAGCACTACTTCTCCATCCGTAAACGCACGTTGGAATACGACGATGTTATGAACAAGCAGCGCGAAGTCATCTACGGAATCCGCAAGGAAATCCTGCTCAACGACTCCTCGCGCGACTTCATTTTCGATACCGTGGACGCCGAAGTCGAACGCCGCATTCAAGTGGCGGTCAGCCTCTGCGATTCCGAATCGAAAGAGACCATCAACCGCGACAATCTGCTCGGCTGGCTCAACACCACGTTCCCGATCGGTTTCACCGATGAAATCTTCTCGTTCAAAGAAGACGGAACGCCCGATACCGCCGCAATTCAGAAAGCGATCGTTGACCGCATCACGGAAATGTACAAGCTCAAAGAGACCTATGAGGATCCCGAAGGCTTGAAGTGGCTTGAACGTCACATCATCCTTGACGCCATCGACCGTCTCTGGCAGGAACACCTGCGTGCAATGGATCACCTGCGCTCCAGCATCGGCCTCCGCGCCTATGCTCAGAAGGATCCGCTGATCGAATACAAGCAGGAAGCATTCAAGATGTTCGATGAGCTGATTCAGGCGATTGATCAGGAAATCCTCGTGAACATGTTCCGCTCCGCGACGAGCCTTGCCGCATTCGAACAGCTGTTTGCCAATATCCCGCAGCAGTTCATTGCCGGCGGCGAACTGCCGATGGAAGATGTTTCCGCGAACCCCGACAATCCGGAGCAGGATCAGGAGGTTCCCGACATTCAGATCTCGTTCCGCCGCGACACGCCGAAAGTCGGTCGCAACGAGCCCTGCCCCTGCGGCTCCGGCAAAAAATATAAAAACTGCTGCGGCAAATAATTCCGCGGCAAAATAAAGAAAACCCCCGCTTTTCCTGAATACGGGAAAGCGGGGGTTTTTATTCAAACCGTTGAATCTGTTACGGACGGAACCGTTTCAGACGCAGAGCGTTCAGTACAACGGAAACCGAACTGAACGCCATTGCAGCCGCTCCGACCACCGGACTCAAACGCGGTCCGCCGAATGCGAAAAACACGCCGGCGGCAAGCGGAATACAGATCACATTGTACAGAAACGCCCAGCAGAGATTCTCTTTGATTACGCGCATCGTCATACGGCTCAGCGCAATCGCGGCGGGAACCTCGCTCAGACCGCTGCGCATCAGGACCATATCGGCAGATTCCATCGCGACATCCGTACCGGAACCGATTGCGATCCCGATATCCGCCTGCGCCAATGCCGGAGCATCGTTGATCCCGTCTCCGACCATTGCGACTTTCCGGCCGCCCGACTGGAGTTCCTTGACGATCTCCGCTTTGTCCGCAGGCAGCAGCTCCGCACGGACTTCATCAATTCCGAGTTCGGAAGCGATCGCGTTTGCCGTCGCGGCATTATCCCCGGTCAGCATGACCGTGCGCAATCCCATCTCATGCAGCCGCCGGATCGCCTGCGCCGAGTCCGGTTTCACCGTGTCGGCGATTTCAATCACGCCCAGCAGAACCCCGTCGGCGGCGACATACACCAGAGAATTGGCTTTTGCTCCATCCGGATTGACGGCGGCGGTCTCAATGGCATTTTCCTCCATCAGAGCACGCTTTCCGATCAGAACCCGGCGTCCTTCCGCAATACAGGCGACCCCGTAACCGGCAAGAGCTTTGAAGTCCGAAACAGGAACCGGCGCAATTTGCCGGCGCTCCGCTTCCCGGAGAATCGCACGGGCAAGCGGATGCTCGGAATTCTGTTCCGCAGACGCCGCAAAACGGAGCAGCTCCACCGAATCCTTTCCTTCTCCGGCAAGCGAGATTTCCGCAACTTCCGGCCGCCCCGTCGTAACGGTTCCCGTCTTGTCAAACACAACAGTATGGAGCTGCCCGGCTGTTTCCAACGCGGTGCCCGTCCGGATCAGAATACCGAGTTTCGCCCCCTGCCCGATCCCGGCGATCAGGGCAATCGGAGTTGCAAGGCCGAGCGCACACGGACATGCAATCACCAGAACCGCCAGAGAAAATTCCAAAGCTCCGGAAAAACCGACGCTTCCGGCAGTCAGCCATGCAAGAAACGTCAGGGCAGCGACCGCGATCACGCCCCAGACGAAATAACCGGAAATCAGATCGGCAAGCCGGGCGATCGGCGGGCGCGTCCCCTGCGCCTCCCGGATCAGCGCAATGATACGGGCAAGCGCGGTGTTTTCCCCGACCTGTTCAGCCCGGAACAGAAACGCGCCGTCCCGGTTGATCGAACCGCCCGTTACCCGTGCGCCGATACCCTTGTCGACCGGAATGGACTCCCCGGTCAGCATGGATTCATCAACCGACGCACCGCCATCAACGATCACACCGTCCACCGGGATCTTCTCGCCGGGACGGACCCGGATCAGGTCGCCGGCTTTCAGCGCCGCAACCGCGACTTTCGTCTCCCTCCCGTCGACAACCAGCGTGGCATTCGGAGGCGTCAGGTTCATCAGCTCCCGGATTGCCCCGGATGCCCGTCTGCGCGACCGTGCTTCCAGATACTTGCCCAGCATGATCAGCGCCACGATCATTCCCGCCGTATCAAAATACAGATGCGCCGTCTCGCCGCGCGCCATCAGGAACAGGCTGTATACAATAGCGGCGGACGTGCAAAGCGCAATCAGGGAATCCATATTCGGTGCAAGCCGGAACAGCGTTTTGAATCCGGATGTGTAAAAACGGATCCCGGCGGCAACGATCGGAACGGTCAGAAACAGCTGAATCCACGCATTGACATTGTCGCTGACGGAAAAATATGGCAGTCCGAACATATGGTGCATTGCCGCATAAAACAGCAGAATGGAAAAGACAAGCGCAGTCATAAACCGGTGAAAATACGCCGAGCCCTGTTCCTCATCCTCGACTTCCCGCCCCTGATTCTCCTTTGTCACGAGTTCCGCCTTGAACCCGATCTTCCGGACCGCCGCGGCAATCTCCTCGACAGAGACCGCTTTCGGGTCCCGCTCCAGCGCCATCGTCTTTGACGCAATGGAGACATAAACATTGGAAACTCCCTGCAGTTTTTTTACCGCGCGTTCCACATTGGCGGCACATCCGGCACAGTGCATTCCCGTAATATTGAACAGTTCTTTTTTCATCATGACCTCCCCCGCAGTTTGCAGTTGTTTTCTGCTCCAATATACAACCGGACTCCGGAAAAATCCACTGCGGAGGAGCTATTTTTTTAGCGTCACCTAACTTTTATTGCATCGTCTCCGTACAAATCCACCCCATTATTTCCGGATCAGCTCATACGCAAACACCCCGGCGGAATTGTCCAGACGGAATATCAGATTTCCATTTTCATGCCGCACCGGAACCTCTCCAGTCCGTTTTCCGGAAAGGTCAAGCGCATAGAGCGTCACGTTCCCATTCACGCCGCGCAGGGTCACGTCCGCAGTGGAACGGCGCACGAGAAGCGGGAGTTTTCCGAAATACTCCACCGTGTGACGCTCCTGTGTGGAAAAACGGAGTCCGCTGTTGAGACAGTCCGTCAGGTGAAGAATCAGCATCCGTCCGCTTTCCGCCAGCGGAGTTTTGTCACAGGAAGCAATCAGCAGAGCGGAAAACACATTGCCGATCTTCACAGAAGCGCGTTTTCCATGCAGCTCCGTTCCGGCAGGTCCGACAAACCCCTCGCTGCGCGGAGTGACAACCTGGAATGTCCGCCGTTTTGTCTGCATCCGGATCTCTCCGGTCGAACTGCAGCGCATACCGTCGGCAGCCAGTTCCGCCGATGAAATCAACCCTTTCTTCCGCAGACTGTTCAAAGACTCTTTTTCCGGAATGACCGTAACCGACTTGTCCGATCCGTCCAGAACATAACCGGTCTGCGCGATCAGCCCCAGTTCGCGGAAAGAATCGGGAATATCAAACCGGTCCTGATCCGTATCGGGAATCCGGCAGGCGAACCGCTTTCCGGAAACCGACGCATCTCCGCGCAGGAAAAACAGTGCTCCGGCCAAATCCGTCAAACGCGCAACCGGGTCATTGCTCAGTTCAAAGCCGATGATGTGGGCAGGCTTCACGCTGCGGAGGGGATTGGAAGCGTAATCGAACCGGCAAAGCATGGAATAGTTCTGAAGCGCCGAATACGCTCCGACCAAGAAACCGCCTTCCGCACGGTAAGCATTCGGAAACACATAATTCCATTCGGTCACGGCAAAGGGCCGCCCGAATGCACGGTACGGAAACAGTGCGGAAAATCCGCCGAACGCCCCCAGAGCGTCCTCCGGACTGGCAGTGCGCGGTATGTTTCCCGAAACCGGGTGCGCCCAGTAATAATGGATGTCAACATAATCCAGCAAACGGCGGTCCCGTGCAGTGGATACATCCATAATATAGTTCAGATCGGTCAGCGGAACTTTCAGTCCCATCGCCCGCAGTTTTCCGGAGTATCTCGCATACGCATTCCGGTAGACCTCGTGATAAAACTCCGAACGGCTCCGGCCGGGGTTTTTCTTCTGCCAGCCGCGGAACGCGGCGTCATAAATATCACGGACATATTTCGCCCGGAGATTGTTGGAAAGCGTCCCTTCGTTGATAATACTTACCGTTGCAAGTGCGGGATCCTCCGTCCAGCGCAGCCCCGTATACGGATTTACGCGGGTCAACAGATTTTCCGAATACTGTTCCAGATTCCGCATGACCTCTTCGTCGATCAGAGCAAGGGCCTTGAACTCCCGTCCGGAAACCGCTTTATCCGGGAAACGCCGGATCTCCCCCTTTTTCAGCTTGCGCGACATATACAGGTCAACACTGACATAAAGTCCGTGTCTCCTGCAGGAAGCGAGGAAATAATCCAGACGGTCCACTTTCTCAGGATCAAGTGTCACGGTCTCCGCAGCTCCCTCCTTCGCCAGATAAGCATCGAAATGATGGAGACGGACAAGATTATAGCCGTTTGCGGCAAACCGTTTCACAATACAGTCAATCTCTTCGTTCGGAACAAAAATCGCACGGCTGGAAACATTAATGCCCCAAAAACGGACGGGTACCCCCGGACGTTTCTCAAATTCAAAATTCTCTCCAACGGCTTTCAGAAAACCGTATTTTCCGGCAGGAGCGTCCAGCAAAGCGGAAAAATCCAGAGCGGAACCCGGAATGACATCCTTTTTCAACACGACCGGGCTCCACTCCCTGCCCGCTTGAATCAGCAGCGGATAAACCGGAATCACCGGCTGAATCCGTTCCCGCGAAAGGGAAACGGCAAGCGGAGTTCCTTTCCCTCCGAACCGGATACTGCGCAACGGTTTATCCGCAATACGATACGCAAAACAGACCAGAGTATCTTTTTTCTCTGCGCCGACCGGATATTTGCCCAGCAGTTCCGGTTTTGCAGAAGAACCGTCCGCACAGGTGATATGAAGCGGCGACGGCACAGAGTCTGCAGACAGGATATAGCAGAAATTGCCGCGCGCATTCTTCATTTCCAGTTCTTTTCCTGTCGGCAGGGCATACTCCGCAGAGTGGAAGCGGATCCCTCCCAGCCGCCGCTCCCCGGCGTTCAACGGACTCCGCACCGGACCGGTTTCAGAAAATGAAAGCGGTGTCGAGGCATAGGGTTCATATTCCATCCGGAACGCCAGTCCGGCATGGGTCACAGCACCGCCGGACGGAGCGAAAATCAAACGCAATGAAGACCGTTTGCTGTTGAATTTCCGATTGTCCTGAAGTTGAGCTTGAAAGTTTCCGGAAATTTTCAAAACACCGCGCCTCAACGGGATTTCTATCCGGTTTTCCCGTGCAGGAATTCCGATCTGCCAACGGCCGGAAGAAACATAATACGCAGGAAACTCCAGACGGCGGCCGTTCACACGGAAACTCTGTCCCTGACCGGTGGCAAACGGAATGGAAGCCGTGACCATTATCATCTGTACATTGACAGGAACTTCAGAAGTCAAGTCCAGCTTGAATTCCGCACCGTTCCTCCCCGTCTTCCGCCGTTCTTCCAAAGCAAACGTTTCGGACTCCCGGAGCAGGAATTTTCCGCGCCGGACCGTAAAACCATCGGAAACGGATGCGCTTTCTCCGGGAAACACCACCGTCTTTGAATTCTGTTCGCTTCCGCCTTTCCAGTTCGGATATGCTGCGAACAATTTGAAATCCAGTTCCTCCACCCGGAACAGGGAATCGGGCGGAAACGAAACTTCTCCGGCACCAAGAACAATTCCGCAGAGCAGAAAAAAAGAAACAAAATATCTCATTCGTCATTCCTCCAAATCAGTTGTAAACATTCCAGACATCAGAAGCGGTTCCATCCGTTGCCCGGGACGGAAAATAGGAATTGCTCTGACGTCTCATTTCCACATGACCGTCAAAAAACACAACGTTAAACACCTTCCCTGCCATATTATGCCGGAAAGTCCGCTGCTTGTAACTGGAAGCACCGGCACCGAGATTTTTATAATCGGTGATTGTATCCTGATACCCGTTCCAGGATTCCAAGGAATCCATTGCGGCAAAACGGGAAGAGGGATTTTTGATTCGCGGCAAATGATAAGCGAGCCATTGTTCCGAATTTCCCAAAACACCTTTATCCTTGAAAGTCTGATTATTCATTGCATAGAAATAATAAGGATAACATCCGGGCAAGGCTTCCGGCGAAGAGCTCGAATTGCTCTGAAGCGCCGGATCGCTCCAATCCAAAGACGGACAGAGCATCGCTTTTGTAAATACACGGCCAGAGCCCTGTGTGCAGGTTGTCCCGTTATTTTTTGTTTTCGAGGGAGTCTTTCCGGAAAGCATCCGGACAAAATGAACGTTGCCGGTCCAGGGCTCCCACTTGCCCAGAGACGAAGGAATCCAGTAATCTTCACAGTCGTTGGCGTACATCCCGCCTGTCGTTCCGAGCTGTTTCAGATTTCCTGTACATTGAATCGCTTCCGCTTTCCGTCTTGCAGACGCCAAAGCGGGCAGAAGCATCCCCGCAAGGATCGCAATAATAGCGATTACCACGAGAAGCTCTATAAGGGTGAACCTGTCTCTCCATTTCATTTCTCTTAAACCTCCGTTTTATTCGTTTCAAAAATCGACTCTACTCCGTCAACAGTTAAATTATACAACATTTCAAGAAAAATGT
>ENA-UOOA01000476-UOOA01000476.1-human-gut-metagenome-genome-assembly--contig:-P61old-NODE-476-length-84588-cov-241.346031_pt1 | contig 84588 bp, 69 predicted proteins | sample MGYA00242467_ERZ724014 | MGnify/ENA metagenome assembly ERZ724014 | reverse complement strand
TAGCATTTCAAAAACCTGATAAAGTATTAATGTTGGAAGCGGACTCTAGATTCGGTAAATTCGAATTTCGTCCGTTGGAGCCCGGTTTCGGTATTACCGTAGGTAATGCATTGCGCCGCATCCTGCTTTCGTCATTAGAGGGTTTTGCTATCACTACTATCAAAATAGATGGTGTTGAGCATGAGTTCTCTAGCGTACCGGGAGTTAAAGAGGATGTTACTAACATTATCTTGAATCTGAAACAGGTGAGATTCAAGCAAGTTGTTGAAGAATTCGAAAGTGAGAAAGTAAGTATTACAATCGAAAATTCTAGTGAATTTAAAGCAGGTGACATAGGTAAGTATTTGACTGGATTTGAAGTGTTAAATCCTGAATTAGTTATTTGTCATTTAGATTCTAAAGCAACTATGCAAATCGATATTACGATTAACAAAGGTCGTGGATATGTTCCGGCTGATGAAAACCGCGAATATTGCACGGATGTTAACGTAATTCCTATCGATTCCATTTATACACCGATACGTAATGTGAAGTATCAGATTGAACCGTTCCGTGTTGAACAAAAGACGGACTACGACAAATTGGTACTTGAGATTACTACCGACGGTTCTATTCATCCGAAGGAAGCGCTGAAAGAAGCTGCAAAGATCCTGATTTATCACTTCATGCTCTTCTCTGATGAGAAGATTACATTGGAAAGCAATGATGTGGATGGCAATGAAGAATTTGATGAAGAAGTATTGCACATGCGCCAATTGTTGAAAACCAAGCTTGTTGATATGGACTTATCGGTTCGTGCCCTCAACTGCTTGAAGGCTGCCGATGTAGAAACATTAGGCGATTTGGTACAATTCAACAAGACGGATTTGCTGAAATTCAGAAACTTCGGAAAGAAATCGCTTACCGAGCTTGATGATTTGCTGGAAAGTCTGAATCTGTCGTTTGGAACCGATATTTCTAAATATAAATTAGATAAAGAATAAAAAATGAGACATAATAAGAAATTCAACCATTTAGGTCGTACTGCTTCTCACAGAAACGCTATGTTGTCTAACATGGCATGTTCTTTGATTAAGCACAAAAGAATCACTACGACCGTTGCAAAGGCTAAAGCTCTGAAGAAGTTTGTTGAGCCTTTGATCACGAAGTCAAAGGATGACACGACCAACTCTCGTCGTGTTGTATTCAGCAACCTGCAAGACAAGCAAGTTGTAACGGAACTGTTCAAGGAAATCTCTGTGAAGATTGCTGACCGTCCGGGTGGTTATACTCGTATCATCAAGACAGGACACCGTCTAGGTGACAACGCTGAAATGTGCTTTATTGAACTCGTTGATTACAACGAAAACATGGCTAAGGAAAAGGTTGCTAAGAAAGCTACTCGTACCCGCCGTTCTAAGAAAACTGCTACTGAGGCTGCTGCTCCGGCAGAAGCACCAGCAGTTGAGGAAGCAAAAGCAGAAGAAGCTAAAGCTGAATAAATCAACTATTCTTTTCAATATAAAAGCCGTCTCTTGTGAAAGGGGCGGCTTTTTTGTTACTCAGCATTCGGATATTTGGGGAGGAAAGAAGATATATCTTTCCTAAACATTCATTAAAAGGTTCTACTATTAAACAATTAAATGAAACAAACTGTTATCTTTGCAAATAGATATGGCAAAGTTTCTAAAAGTGATATTATTCCTGATCCTTGCAGCTGCCTTTTGTGGAAGTGTGAGTGATGCATTTACCGTACAGACGGTAGATGAAATAACTATTGCTGCTCAGACTGGTTTAGGAGAAGAAGGAAATGCACAGCGAAATGATGTTCGGCAGGGAAGCTATATTCCAGCTCCGCAATTGCCATACTTGTCAGATGCAGAACTTGCAAGTTCTGCTGGAACTATTCAGTTGCTTACGTTTTCACGTGCACAGCGCTCGTATACAACAGAGTATATCCTTTCATTAAAAGATATGATAGAGCGGCTGGCTCATCGTGACGGTGCATTATCGTTGCATCGCTCGAAGTTGTTTGATACCAGCACCTCTTATCGTTGCCATCCTGCGTGTGAATATTATGTATTTACGCTCAGGCGAATTATCATTTAGACGTTTGAATGAATTCAGATTTTTTGCCTTATGTGGTCATAGACTGTACGAGGTGATTATTGGTATGTTTTATCAGTTAAACTTTTATTCATTTTAAACGATTTAAATTATGGCAACTCAAGCAATTGACGCAACTATTTTTGCGTCTACACACCCCGATATCGCAAAACGCACAAGTGTTTCAGGACTTATTTTTTCAGTGGCAATGCTACTGTTAGGTGTTCTTGTATTCGCATCTACTTTTGAAATTACTGACCGCTCATCTACATTAAGCATGTTGTTGATGGTGTTGGGCACTGCATTTTTCCTTTTAGGAATCTTCCGTTTGTTCTGGAAATCTAAGGAAGTGGTATATGTTCCGACAGGAAGTATCACTAAGGAGCGAAGTCTGTTCTTCGATTTGAAGCACATGGGTAAGTTGAAAGAGATGATTGAAAAAGGCCAGCTTTCTACTGAAGATGGTGTAAAGAGTGAAGGAAGCGGTAATGTACGTTTGGATGTTATACTTTCTCAAGATAATAAATTTGCAGCCGTTCAGTTGTTCCAGTTTGTGCCTTATACATACACTCCGGTAACCTCTGTACATTATTATACAGGGAACGACGCAGCAACCATATCGGCTTTCTTGGCGAAGTGTAAAGTGAACTAACCCTCAGGGTTTCTGGACTAAACTTTAAAGTTATGGGGATCAGTCGGTAACGGCTATCCCCATTTTTTTCATCAGGAAACAGGCATTCATATTCTGAGCTACTCCTTCGCGCAGACGATAAGAAAAGGTCAGTTCATTACCCGTGATGTCGGCTTCGAATCGGTAATTACGGATGTCATCAGGATAAATGTCGGCAAGCGTGCCGAGCATCAGGTCGTGAGTAGCGATGATACCATTTGCCTGTAAAGTCATGAATTGTTTGATAAGGGCAAGCGAACCTTTCTGTTTATCCATGGAGTTGGTTCCTTTTAGAATCTCATCGAGGATGATGAAAAGCTCTTCACCGGCTTGCAGTTTGTCGATGATAAGTTTCAAGCGTTTCAGTTCTGCAAAGAAGTAGGATTCATTATCATTCAGGGAGTCGCTGGTGCGCAGACTGGTGATGAGCTGAACAGGATACAGTTCCATACTCCGGGCGCAAACGGGGGTACCGATGCAAGCCAGCAAATAGTTGATGCCTACCGTACGAAGATACGTACTTTTGCCTGCCATATTTGCTCCGGTGATAATAATGAAGAAAGGACGCTTTTCTATATCAATGTCATTGTGTACACATTTGTCGCGGTTCATCAGTGGATGTCCCATAGATGTGGCACGGAGACTGAAAGAGCGGGTGGTGATAGTAGGGTAGGAATAATCCGGATGATTATAAGCGAATGTGGCCAGTGAACACAGAGCATCCATGTGGGCAATAGCTGTCAGCCAACGTGGTAGTTCAGAAGCATATTGCTCTTTCCAGCCTTCGATACGTATGATTTGGCGGATTTCCCAGAAAAATAATCCGTTGAGGGTGGCATATATGTAGGCGTTGTTTCGCTGATCGAGTTCGTTCATAAGCTTGCTTAGACGCTGGATAGAGTGAGAGGCTGTTTGCTTCCCATCACCGATCCACTCTCTCACTTCCTTCAATATCGGACTTTTCATGGGTTGGTTTTCCATAAGCCGGAGCAGGTTGGCATACGTTGCCAATATTTGTAGCTTCTTACCATAGACAGCCTGCATTTTGGTAATTTTACCGGTGAAGCAGAAACTGGCAAAAACAAAGCATAACCATAGAATACCGAAAACAGTGAGCGGAATAATGCCTGCGATAGCCAATGCTATACATAAGATATTTATTCCGCCTGCCAATAGCGGTAGCATGCGGAAGAAAATATTTTTTCGGAAGACACTGGGACTCTTAGCCCATGCCTTTAATTCATCTTCATCAGCAGCTTTTCCTTTATAGAGCAGTCCCAGAATACGGAATTCTTGTCGGAAGTTCAATTCCGGTGCCAGTTCGCGGATGGCTTCCTGTCGGGATTCTATTTCTTTCTTATTTTCCAGATGCGTGCCCAGCCAATTGGCTAACAAACTCTTTCCAAGTTGTGTGCAGGTGCGGTTTATATACTGAAAAAGGGAATGTGGACCAAATACATCCAGGTCATAACTGTACAGGTGTGCCGGATCGATAAATTCTGCTCCATCTTCAAAAGAGGATGTGTCATAATTCAGCGCTGAAAGTTCTTGCTCATTGATTGCAATCTTTTTTTCCAGATAATCTTTTTGGTGAAACAGCCGGTTATGATACTTTATCAACAGGATAAAAGGCAGAAGTGTAACAGCAATGATCCCCGTTAATACTATCCAGCCTGAAAACCAGAAATATATAACTCCCGCAATTCCTGCAACAAATAGCAATAATCGCAGTGAGCCTATGCGGTAAATCTTGTTTTGTACTTTATTTAGCTCCGAACGTCCTTCTTCAGCAATGTGCTGGTAAGTGGCGGTTATTTCATTGATTGTGTCCATTCTATTGTCTCTTTGTCGCAAAGGTAAAATAAGCCTGCTTTATAACCAAATGCTTCATGTGCTTTCTCTTGTCTTAATTGAGAACTTGGTACCATATTTTGCATTCGGTTTAAGGCAGTAAGGGCAAATTTATTGGTATTTAAGTAACTTATTAACCTGCCATGGCGTATATGGGGAAGGAATACAAAAGAAAATGCAGCAGAAGAAAACATATTTCTACAAGTAGCAATAAAGAGAGGGATGCAATCTAAAGAAGCCTCTACTGATATCGTTTATAAACAGAAAAAGCGTTTAACTAAATCAGAAAAGAAATCCGATTAGTCTGTTGATTATCAATAGATAGCATTTACCAAGCATTTACTGCAAGATGTAAAAGCATTTACCGCCGTATGTAACGACCTTTACCCCTTATTGTAACGCTCTTTACCACGGTATGTAACGGCTTTTACTCCGGCATGTAAATGGAGTTACTGTGAGGGGTAAACAGAGTTACTACTTGGCAGCATGACACAGAGATAAGCTCAAAGTATAAATATGCATGAATATAAATCTGCCGTAATTGCATTTTTCTTTTCAATAATTTGCTCTTCTTGGATAAATAATGTAACTTTCGCTCAGATAAAACTGTTTTAGAAAGAAAAGCTTGGGGTATGAAAAGGTGGTGGTTATTAGGCATATTCGGATTATTGGTTGCTTTGCATGGGAGTGCCCAGCAAGTGATATATGCCAATTTGAAGGAACTGGTGGAAGATCGTGGCGACACACTCTCCACATTGAAGATAGAGAAGCGCTCCAAGAATCAGATTTTACTGATGGGAGGTGCTGACTATCGCGTCTCGGTAGATGACAATCCCGGTCTTTGCCGATATTTGAAATCCCGTTGTTATGCGGTGAGGGCTGACTCGGCGTTATACGTCAACTGTAAGAAAGTGCGTTATAAACGTTTCCGATTTGGTGGCTGGTATGCACCTGCCACTTGGATACGGGGGAAAATTTATTTCTATGCACAGCCTGTAGGTTCTGTGGCGGCAAGTACCACGCAGCCTGCCGACGCTACGAAACTGGGTGGAGATGTAGGTACAGCCATTGCCGCTTCGGGGCTGGTCAATGCGCGGGTTTATTATGAACTGAATCCGGAAACGGGTAAAGTAGAGTTTGTAGGAAAAGACAAAATGTTGCAGTTACTAAAAAATGAGCCGGAACTTCTGAATGCCTTCTTACAGGAAAGCAGTGAAAGCGCGGAAGTTACAGGTAAATACTTACTACGCTTAAAATGACTAAATGATAAATAAATCCCGATATCACTTGTTGATATCGGGATTTATTTCTATATTGCGGCAGCTTACAGAAGTAAACTGATGACATTTTGTAACCTTTCATCCTGCATGTTATGGAAATAACCTTAAGTAACACATTGCCCCCTTATCCAACTTTCGTAGAAGGTATCCGGAGGGCTCCCGACCGTGGCTTCACACTTTCGCCCGCACAAACTGCCACGGCGTTAAAGAATGCATTGCGCTATATCCCAAAAGAATTACACGAGACCCTCGCTCCGGAGTTTATGGAAGAACTTCGTACCCGCGGACGTATCTATGGTTACCGGTATCGTCCGCAAGGAGACCTCAAGGCGAAGCCTATCGATGCCTACAAAGGAAATTGTATTGAAGGTAAAGCTTTCCAGGTGATGATTGACAATAATCTCTGCTTCGACATTGCTCTCTATCCTTATGAACTCGTCACTTATGGCGAAACGGGGCAGGTCTGTCAAAACTGGATGCAGTATCGTCTCATTAAGCAATATCTTGAAGTACTGACTCAAGATCAGACACTTGTCATTGAAAGTGGACATCCACTGGGATTGTTCCGTTCTAAGCCCGATGCACCACGCGTGATTATTACGAATGCCATGATGGTAGGTCTTTACGACAACCAGAAGGATTGGCACGTGGCTATGCAAATGGGAGTGGCCAACTACGGACAGATGACTGCCGGAGGCTGGATGTACATTGGTCCTCAGGGAATTGTGCATGGCACCTTCAATACTCTGCTGAATGCCGGACGTATGAAACTTGGTATTCCTCAGAACGGTGATTTGCGCGGACATCTGTTTATATCTTCCGGTTTGGGCGGTATGAGCGGTGCTCAGCCTAAGGCCGCAGAAATGTCGGGTGCAGCTTCCATCATAGCTGAGGTGGATATGTCACGCATTGAAACCCGGCATCGCCAAGGTTGGGTGGGGCACGTCACAGACTCTATTTCCGAAGCGTTCTCGCTGGCGCATGAGGCGATGGATGGCAAGAAACCGATTTCCATTGCTTATCATGGGAATATCGTTGACCTGCTGGAATATGCTGTAGACCGGAATATACATATAGACCTGCTTTCTGACCAGACTTCCTGCCATGCCGTTTACGAAGGCGGATATTGTCCGGTGGGAATTACTTTCTCCGAACGTACAAGTCTGTTGCACGAAAACCCGCAGAAATTCTGTGGACTGGTGAATGAATCGTTGGCACGCCACTTCCGGGCTATAAAGGCTCTTGTAGGGCGGGGCACCTATTTCTTCGATTATGGAAACTCCTTTATGAAAGCTGTTTATGATGCCGGAGTTCGTGAGATTGCCAAAGAAGAAGACGATAAGAATGGGTTTATATTCCCCAGTTATGTAGAAGATATTATGGGACCGGAACTTTTTGATTACGGCTACGGCCCCTTCCGTTGGGTATGTCTCAGTGGTAAACATGAAGATTTGATAAAGACCGATCATGCGGCGATGGAATGCATTGATCCGAACCGTCGCGGCCAGGATCTGGATAACTATAATTGGATACGCGATGCGGAAAAGAATAATCTTGTAGTAGGTACCCAGGCGCGTATTCTTTATCAAGATGCGGTAGGACGTATGAAGATAGCGTTGAAGTTCAACGAAATGGTACGCAATGGTGAGGTGGGACCTATTATGTTAGGACGCGATCATCATGATGTGAGTGGTACGGATTCTCCTTTCCGCGAAACTTCTAATATAAAAGATGGAAGCAATGTCATGGCGGATATGGCCGTACAATGTTTTGCCGGAAACTGTGCCCGTGGAATGAGCCTCGTAGCACTACACAATGGTGGTGGTGTGGGGATCGGAAAAGCCATAAATGGCGGTTTCGGTATGGTATGTGATGGTAGCGACCGGGTGGATGAGATACTTCGTTCGGCTATGTTGTGGGACGTGATGGGCGGTGTGGCCCGGCGTTCATGGGCACGCAATAGGCATGCTATGGAGACGAGTGAAGAGTTTAACCGGACACATGCCGATGGTTATCATATCACGATGCCCTATGTGGCCGATGACGAATTAGTAAATAAATATGTGTAATAAATGAAGAATTATGAATGAAGAATGAAGAATTAAGCTGCGCTATGCGAGTTGCACCGCAAGGTAATTCTTCATTCTTAATTAAAAAAGATCATGAATAAAATCATCGAATGTGTCCCCAATTTCAGTGAGGGACGTGATTTACAGAAAATAGATCAAATTATATCCCCTTTCCGTGGTAAACAAGGTGTAAAACTCCTGGACTACAGTAATGACGAAGACCACAACCGGCTGGTGGTAACTGTAGTAGGCGAACCGGAACCCCTTCGTGATGCCGTGCTCGAAGCCATCGGTATTGCTGTAAAGCTTATTGACCTTAACCATCACACCGGGCAACATCCCCGTATGGGTGCCGTAGATGTAGTTCCCTTCATCCCCATTAAGAATGTGACGATGGAAGAAGCTATTGCCCTTTCCAAAGAAGTAGGGGCAGAGGTGGGCAAACGCTATAATCTTCCTGTTTTTCTCTATGAGAAATCTGCATCTGCTCCACATCGCGAAAATCTTGCTGCTGTGCGCAAAGGTGAGTTCGAAGGTATGGCAGAAAAGATAAAGCTACCCGAATGGCAGCCCGACTTTGGTCCTGCCGAACGCCATGCCACTGCCGGAACCGTTGCTATCGGTGCCCGTATGCCGTTGGTAGCCTACAATATCAACCTGAATACACCTAACCTGGATATCGCACATGATATTGCCAAGAAGATTCGTTTCATCGGCGGTGGCCTGCGCTATTGCAAAGCAATGGGAGTAGAGTTGAAAGACCGGGGTATTACTCAGGTCTCCATCAATATGACAGACTATACCCGTACTGCCCTTTACCGTGCTTTTGAACTGACCCGTGTGGAGGCACGCCGTTATGGAGTCAGCATTGTGGGGAGTGAGATTATCGGCCTTGTTCCGATGGAGGCGCTCATTGATGCAGCTTCTTATTATCTTGGTTTAGAGAATTTCTCTATGCAACAAGTGCTTGAGGCGAGGATTATGGAAGAATAAGGCAAGACACCAATTTATACAGATTACACAAATAAAGTTTTAGTATGACCGAGAACCTGATAATTTTCAATGCCCGCGTTGTAACCCCCATCGGCTTTTCCGCCCGTTGCGGCAAAGAGATGGGGGAACTGTGCATCATTGATAATGCTACAATAGAAGTAACCGACGGTATCATTTCCTATGTCGGCCCTTCCCGGGGCGAGATGCGTGACGGATATTATCAACGCTATTGGCACTACAATGCCCGTGGCAAATGCCTGTTGCCCGGTTTCGTAGATTCGCATACCCACTTTGTATTTGGTGGCGAACGTGCCGAAGAATTTTCCTGGCGGCTGAAAGGAGAAAGCTATATGTCTATTATGGAGCGTGGCGGTGGCATTGTAAGCACTGTGAAAGCCACTCGCGAATGTAGTTTTATTCAACTTCGCTCTAAAGCGGAAGGTTTTTTGAAGCAAATGAGCAGTATGGGGGTTACTACCGTAGAAGGCAAGAGCGGCTACGGACTGGATAAGGAAACGGAACTTCTGCAACTTAAAGTTATGCGTAGCTTGAATAACGACGAGCATAAGCGGGTGGATATTGTATCCACTTTTCTGGGGGCGCACGCTGTACCCGAGGAATATAAGGGACGCACGGACGAATACCTCGATTTCATTATTGGTGACGTCTTGCCTTGCGTTGCCAAGGACGAACTGGCGGAGTTTTGCGATGTTTTCTGCGAACAAGGCGTTTTTTCTGTCGAGCAATCCCGCCGTCTGTTGCAGGCTGCCAAGGAATATGGTCTGGGCTTGAAACTCCATGCCGATGAAATCGTTCCGCTGGGTGGTGCCGAACTGGCTGCCGAGCTTTCTGCTGTTTCCGCGGATCATCTGTTGCATGCATCTGATGCAGGTATTCGTGCAATGCGGGATGCCGGAACTGTTGCAACTTTGCTTCCTCTTACAGCTTTTGCCCTGAAAGAATCTTATGCACGCGGCCGTGAAATGATTGATTCCGGTTGTGCCGTAGCCCTTGCCACGGATCTCAATCCGGGCAGTTGTTTCTCCGGATCCATTCCGTTGACTTTTGCCTTGGCATGCATCTATATGCGTCTTACTATTGAAGAAGCTATCACTGCCCTTACCCTGAACGGGGCTGCTGCCTTGAACCGGGCGGACAGTATTGGTAGCATCGAAGTAGGCAAGAAAGGAGATTTTGTAGTGCTGAATTCCGATAATTACCATTTCCTGCCTTATTATGTCGGTATGAATTGTGTAAATACCACCATTAAAGAAGGAGTGATTTATCCTGTATTGTAAAACCTTTAAAGAAAAATACCATGTTAGTTGATTTGACAGTGAAAGAATTCTTGAGTAAAGTGGCGGGCAGTGATCCCGTCCCCGGTGGCGGAAGCATTGCTGCCTTGAACGGTGCCGTAGCCTCGGCGCTTGCCGCTATGGTTGCTAACCTCACCATCGGCAAGAAGAATTATGAAGAACACGAGGAACTTATGAGCCATATTGCTTCTCTCGCACTGAGAGAGAAAGACGTATTCGTAGCTGATATAGATCGTGACTCGGAAGCCTATGATGCCGTATTTGCCTGCTTCAAGATGCCTAAGGCTACCGATGAAGAAAAAGCTGCCCGCAGCGCAGCCATCCAGGAAGCCACTAAGCATGCCGCCCTCGTACCCATGCAAGTAGCTCGTAATGCTTACGAACTGATGTCGGTGATTGCAGACGTTGCCCGTTTAGGAAATCGTAATGCAGTGACTGATGCTTGTGTGGCCATGATGTCCGCCCGCAATGCTGTGCTGGGCGCACTGCTGAATGTCCGCATCAACCTGGGTTCCATCAAAGATAAAACCTTTGCGGATGAACTTCAAAGAGAAGCCGATGTATTGGAACGCTTGGCTTGTGACCGTGAAAAAGAAGTATTGGATGTTGTTAACCAAGAATTGCGAGTATGAAAAATGTCTATCATGTAGGGTCCGGTGAACTCACATTTGACATCATCGAACGAATTATCAATGAGAATCTGAAACTGGAACTGGCTCCCGAAGCCAAAGAACGGATACAAAAATGCCGCGACTACCTCGATCATAAGATAGCCGAGTCCGAAGAACCTTTGTACGGCATCACCACAGGCTTCGGCTCCTTGTGCAGCAAAAATATATCTCCTGACGAATTGGGTACTTTGCAGGAAAACCTGATTAAGAGTCATGCTTGCAGTGTCGGTGAAGAGATACGTCCCGTCATCATCAAATTAATGATGCTGCTCAAGGCCCATGCCCTTTCTCTGGGACATAGTGGCGTACAAGTCATTACCGTGCAGCGTATCCTCGATTTCTTCAATAACGATGTGATGCCCATTGTCTACGACCGTGGTTCGCTCGGTGCATCCGGTGATCTGGCTCCCCTTGCCAATCTCTTCCTGCCGCTTATTGGTGTGGGCGATGTTTATTATAAAGGTAAGAAGCGTGAGGCCATCAGTGTCCTCGATGAGTTTGGTTGGGAGCCGGTGAAGCTTATGAGTAAGGAAGGCCTTGCCCTGCTCAATGGTACGCAGTTTATGAGTGCCAATGGTGTGTTTGCCATTCTGAAAGCTTTCCGCCTTTCCAAGAAAGCCGACCTTATTGCCGCTCTTTCCCTCGAAGCTTTCGATGGGCGTATCGATCCTTTTATGGATTGCATCCAGCAAATCCGTCCGCACCGAGGACAAATCGAGACAGGCGATAATTTCCGTAAACTCCTGGAAGGCAGTGAAATCATTGCTCAATACAAAGCCCATGTGCAAGACCCGTATTCTTTCCGCTGTATCCCCCAAGTGCATGGTGCAACGAAAGATGCCATCCGTTATGTCTCTTCTGTCTTACTGACTGAAATCAATTCCGTAACGGATAATCCAACCATCTTCCCTGATGAAGACCACATCATCTCCGGTGGAAATTTCCACGGTCAGCCGCTTGCCATTTCTTATGACTTCCTGGGTATTGCCCTTGCTGAATTAGGTAACATTTCCGAGCGACGGGTGGCACAGCTCATTATGGGACTGCGCGGTTTGCCCGAATTTCTGGTGGCCAATCCCGGTCTGAACTCCGGTTTTATGATACCGCAATACGCTGCTGCCTCCATGGTCAGCCAGAATAAGATGTATTGCTATGCTGCCAGCAGTGATTCCATTGTTTCCTCCAACGGACAGGAAGACCATGTCAGCATGGGAGCTAATGCAGCTACCAAATTGTATCGCATCATGGACAATCTGGAACATATTCTCTCCATTGAATTGATGAATGCCGCACAGGGGATCGAATTCCGTCGCCCGTTAAAGACCTCTCCTGCTTTGGAACGCTTCCTGAATGAATATCGCAAGGAGGTCCCTTTTATTAAAGACGATATTGTCATGTACAAAGAGATTCATAAAACAGTTGCCTTCCTGAACCGCACAAAGTTCGATTACTAATCGTTATTCTTGCCAATAAATATGCTATATCTTTAATAAATATTAATATAGCGAACCTAACAAGAAAACTCAATCTATAGGTTGAGTTTTCTTTCTATATTTGCCCAGTTTTATTCCGAAAGAGGACATTCCTCTGCTTGAAATCTAAAAATCTAAAGAAACAATAGAATGAAAACGGGCGACAACATGAAAGAGCACCCTTCGAGGTTGGAGTTACGGGAGCGTATCGTTGATACTGCTCTGCAATCTTTTGTTACCCACGGTATCAAAAGTATTACGATGGATGATATTGCGGCAGCACTAGGCATCTCCAAACGTACTTTATATGAAGTCTTTGCTGATAAAGAAACCTTACTGATGGAGTGCCTCCGAAGGGCTCAGGACGAGGGGGATACGTATGTGAAGGAAGTCTACGAAAAAGCCTCTAATGTACTGGAAGTTTTGTTAAAGCTCTATCAAAGGAGCATTGAGAAGTTCCATAATACGAATAAAAAGTTCTTTGAAGATATCAAGAAATACCCCAAGGTATATGATATGTTGATAAAGCGTCGTAACCGTGACTCTGAAGAGACAATTGCTTTCTTTAAATTGGGTATAAAGCAAGGCTATTTCCGCGATGATGTTAATTTTTCTATTGTAAACCTGTTGGTGCGCGAACAGCTCGACTTGCTGATGAATACAGACCTTTGCAAAGAATATTCTTTTCTCGAAGTGTATGAGTCTATCATGTTCACATACCTTCGGGGAATTTCGACAGAGAAAGGAGCCCGGAAACTGGAAGAATTCATTCAAGAGTACCGGCAGAAGCGACAAGCCAGTTCGGAATGACCCAATAATCTTTAAACATATAGATTGATTTTTTATGGACAGACAACTAATTTTAGTAGGCAAAAAGATGATGTTGACTGTGGTTTTGGCGTGGGCTGTAGGCTCCGTGCAGGCACAGGAAACAAAAGAAACCCTAACCTTGACCCTCGACAAAGCACTGGAAATTGCACTCAGCGATAATCCGACCATAAAGGTTGCCGAAGAGGAAATAGCCCTGAAAAAAGTGGCTAACAAGGAGACTTGGCAAAGTTTGTTGCCAGAAGCCAGTATTGGCGGAACATGGAACCATACGATTACGGCAGCCCAGATGAACCTCGGCGGTCAGTCTTTCAAAATGGGGCAGGACGATTCGAATACAGTAAGTGGAACTTTGAATATCAGCTTACCGTTATTTGCTCCTTCGGTCTACAAAGCAATGTCTATGACGAAAACCGACATAGAATTGGCGGTAGAAAAATCCCGTGCTTCTAAGCAGGATCTGGTGAACCAGGTTACTAAAGCGTATTATCAGTTGATGCTGGCGCAAGATTCTTATGAAGTTTTGCAGAAGAGTTATAAATTGGCGGAAGATAATTATAACGTGGTTAATGCAAAATACCAGCAGGGAGCCGTCAGCGAATTTGATAAGATTAGCGCTGAAGTACAGATGCGTAGTGTGAAGCCGAATGTCATTTCAGCGGGTAATGCCGTTACCTTATCCAAACTTCAGCTGAAAGTGCTGATGGGGATAACGGAAGATTTTGATCTCAAGATTGCCGATAATCTGGCTAATTATGAGACCGATTTGTTTGCTAACCAGTTGAATGAACTGAATGAAGGTTTGGTAAACAATACCACAATGAAGCAATTCGACCTGAACATGAAGATGCTCAATCAGAATCTGAAGTCCCTGAAGACAAACTTCATGCCGACACTGGGAATGAACTATTCTTATCAATACCAGTCATTGTATAATAATAACTGGAATGTGTTCGACTATAGTTGGGGTGGGAGTTCTGCTTTGGTATTTACCCTGAATATTCCTCTTTATAAAGCCAGTAACTTTACGAAACTGAAGACCGCACGAATTCAAATCAATCAGTTAAAGGAAAACCGCACGGATACGGAGCGTAAACTGAACATGCAGATTACCAGCTACCAGAATAATATGGCAGCAAGTTCAGAGCAAGTGGTAAGTAATAAAGAGAATGTAATGCAGGCCCAGAAGGCTGTGGAAATAGCCGGTAAACGCTATGAAGTAGGTAAAGGTACAGTGTTGGAACTGAACAGTTCACAAGTATCATTAACTCAGGCTGAACTGACGTATAACCAAGCTATTTACGATTATCTGGTATCTAAGGCTGACCTTGACCAGGTTTTGGGTCGCGACTATTTAATTAATAAGTAAAAAAAAGAAAAATCACAACGATATGAAAAAAAGTATTCAATTAATTGCCTTGGTGGCAGTTGCTCTGCTGGGCTCATGCAGTGGTGGAGAGAAAGACAAGGCTACAGCCGAGAAGGTAGATGAAAAACCGAGAGTTAAACTGGCTTCTGTGACCGCACGTCCCGTAGACCAGATTCAGGAATATACCGCTACTGTTCAGGCAGAAGTGAAAAACAATATTGCTCCTTCTTCCCCGGTGCGTATTGACCAGATATTTGTGGAAGTGGGTGACCGTGTATCTAAGGGGCAGAAATTGGTACAGATGGATGCTGCCAACCTGAAGCAAGCTAAGTTCCGTCTGGATAATCAGGAAATAGAGTTCAAGCGTACCGACGAATTATATAAGGTAGGCGGTACTTCCAAATCCGAATGGGATGCAGCCAAGATGGCATTGGACGTACAGAAGACTACGTATAAGAATCTGTTGGAAAATACCGCATTACTCAGCCCCATTAATGGTGTGGTAACGGCGCGTAATTACGATAATGGTGATATGTACAGTGGCGGCGAACCGGTACTGGTAGTGGAACAGATCACTCCGGTGAAACTGATGATCAACGTTTCCGAAGGCTACTTTGCGAAAGTAAAGAAGGGGGCTCCCGTAGCTGTTAAAGTAGATGTGTATGGTGACGAAGAGTTTGAAGGAACGATAAATCTGGTTTATCCGACCATTGATCCGAATACCCGTACTTTCCCTGTTGAAGTGCGTTTGACTAACCGCGACCAGAAAGTCCGTCCGGGTATGTTTGCCCGTGTAACGCTGAACTTCGGAACGCAGGATCACGTAGTTGTGCCCGATTTGGCTATCGTAAAACGTGCCGGTTCCGGCGACCGCTATGTTTATGTATATAAGAACGGGAAAGTTTCTTATAACAGAGTGGAACTGGGACGCCGTATGGATACGGAATATGAGTTGATTTCCGGTGTGGATAACAACTCGCAAGTAGTCATTGCAGGACAGTCCAAGTTGGCTGACGGGGTAGAGGTGGAAGTAGAGAAATAATTCTTAATTAAAAAAGACAACATGAGTTTATACGAAGGAGCGGTTAAAAAACCGATTATGACCTCGCTCTGCTTTTTGGCAGTAGCGATATTTGGTCTGTTCTCTTTGTCAAAATTGCCGGTAGACCTTTACCCGGATATCGAGACCAATACCATCATGGTGATGACTTCCTATGCGGGAGCCAGTGCGTCGGATATTGAGAACAATGTGACCCGTCCGTTAGAAAATACGCTGAACTCTGTCAGCAACCTGAAACATATTACTTCCAGATCTTCAGAAAACATTTCTGTGATTACACTGGAGTTTGAATATGGATATGATATAGATGTGCTGACGAATGATGTACGTGATAAACTGGATATGGTAAGCTCTCAGCTTCCTGATGAGGTGGAGACGCCTATTATCTTTAAGTTCAGTACGGACATGATTCCTATCCTGCTGCTCTCCGTTCAGGCGGAAGAAAGTCAGCCGGCACTTTATAAAATATTGGATGACAACATCGTGAATCCGCTGGCACGTGTGCCGGGTGTGGGTACGGTGTCTATTTCCGGTGCACCCAAGCGTGAGGTGAATGTCTATTGCGACCCTAACAAACTGGATGCTTATAACCTTTCAGTGGAAACCATCAGTTCCATCATCAGTGCTGAAAACCGAAATACTCCGGGTGGTACCTTCGATGTGGGAAACAATACCTATTCACTCCGTGTGGAGGGAGAGTTCAAGGACCCCAAGGAGATGGCGAACATTGTGGTGGGCACGCACAACGGAGCTTCCGTTTATCTGCGCGATGTGGCAAAGATAGTGGACTCAGTGGAAGAGCGTGCGCAGAAGACGTACAGTAATGGTGTGCAAGGTGCTATGATTGTGGTACAGAAACAATCCGGTGCCAACTCTGTGGCTATTTCACAAAAGGTTATCGATATGCTGCCGCAGTTGCAGAAATCATTGCCGAGTGACGTGAAACTGGGTATCATTGTCAATACTTCCGATAACATTCTGAATACCATTGACAGTTTGGAGGAGACTATCATGTACGCCATGTTGTTCGTAATCCTGGTAGTGTTTGTATTCTTGGGACGTTGGCGGGCTACGGTTATTATCTGTATCACCATCCCGATGTCATTGGTAGCTTCATTCATCTATCTGGGTATTATAGACGGTGGTTCGCTGAATATTATTTCGCTCTCTTGTCTCTCCATTGCTATCGGTAATGTGGTGGATGATGCCATTGTAGTACTTGAGAATGTGACGACCCATATTGAACGAGGGTCTGAGCCGAAGCAAGCAGCAGTTCATGCCACGAACGAGGTGGCTATTTCCGTTATAGCCTCTACGCTGACTATGATTGCGGTATTCTTCCCGTTGACTATGGTGAGCGGTATGTCCGGTGTGCTGTTCCGCCAGTTGGGTTGGATGATGTGTGTGATCATGACTGTTTCTACCATTTCGGCTTTGTCATTTACACCGATGATGTGTGCACAGCTCTTGCGCTTGCAGAAGAAGCAGAGCAAGATGTTCATCGCTCTTTATACACCGATTCAGCGTGCGCTTGATGCTCTCGATGTATGGTATCAAAATCGTTTGGACTGGGCTGTACGTCATCGTATAACTATCATGGTTGGTTGTGCTGCTTTCTTTGTGGCAAGTTTGTTCTGCGCCAAGTATATTGGTACGGAATTCTTCCCGGCGGCTGATAATAGCCGTATTGGTGTGAAGCTGCAACTTCCTATCGGTGCCCGTGTAGAGCGTGCCCAAGCATTGGCTTCGGAACTGACAGATAAGTGGATGAAACGCTACGAAGGTGTGATGAAAGTTTGTAACTATACTGTAGGACAGGCTGATTCGGATAATACTTTTGCTTCCATGCAGGACAATGGTAGCCATATTATTAGTTTTAACATCAGTTTGGTGAGTCCGGGAGAACGCAAAGTCAAGTTGGAAACAGTCTGTGATGAGATGCGTGAAGACTTGAAGGCCTATCCCGAATTGGACAAGGCGCAGGTAATCCTTGGTGGTAGTACCGGTGGTATGAGTGCCCAGGCTAGTGCTGACTTCGAGGTATATGGTTATGATTTTACCGCTACGGATAAAGTTTCGGCCGAACTGAAAGAGAAACTGCTGAATGTAAAAGGTGTGAGTGAGGTAAACATCAGCCGTCAGGATTACCAGCCTGAATATCAGGTAGACTTTGACCGTGAGAAACTGGCATTACATGGACTGAATCTGTCAACTGCTTCCGGTTATCTGCGTAATCGCGTGAACGGAGCCTTGGCTTCCTATTATCGTGAGGATGGTGATGAATACGATATCCGTGTACGTTATGCTCCTGAGTTCCGTACAAAGATTGAAGATTTGGAGAACATCCTTATTTATACACCTTCCGGTGAAGGTATCCGTGTGAAGGACCTAGGTAAAGTGGTTGAGCGTTCGGCTCCTCCTACTATCGAGCGTAAGGACCGTGAACGTATTGTGACGGTATCTGCCGTTATTTCCGGAGTTCCGTTGGGTGATGTGGTAGCTGATGGTAATGCCATTATTGATAAGATGGACTTGCCGAGCGGTATTTCTATCCAGATCTCGGGTTCGTATGAGGACCAGCAAGATTCGTTCTCTGATTTGGGTACACTGGCTGTGCTGATTATCATTCTGGTATTTATTGTAATGGCTGCTCAGTTTGAGTCTTTGAGTTATCCGTTCATTATTATGTTCTCCATCCCGTTTGCATTCAGTGGTGTGTTGATGGCCCTCTTCTTCACGGGCACCAACTTGAACGTAATGAGTTTGCTGGGTGGCATCATGTTGATTGGTATTGTGGTGAAGAACGGTATCGTGTTGATTGACTACATCACCCTCTGTCGTGAGCGTGGTATGGCAGTACTTCACTCTGTGGTTACGGCAGGCCGTAGCCGTCTGCGTCCGGTATTAATGACTACGCTGACTACTATTCTCGGTATGGTGCCGATGGCTGTAGGGCAAGGTGAAGGTGCCGAGATGTGGCGTCCGCTGGGTGTGGCTGTAATCGGTGGTCTGACGGTATCTACCATTTTGACGCTGATCCTGGTTCCCGTGCTTTATTGTTCGTTTGCCGGTGTTGGTATCAGGCGTAATCGTCGCAAGATCAAGAAAGACCGTGAACTGAATGATTACTATCAGGCTCATAAGGAGAAGATGACAAAACCCAAAAAACAATAAATCAAAAAGATATGAAATCCGTATTTATAACATTTGACCAGGCGTTCTTCGAGCGCATCATGGCGTTACTTGATCGCCAGGGGTGCCGTGGATTCAGCTATTGGCAGCAAGTGCAGGGACGTGGCAGTAAGACGGGCGAGCCGCACTATGGGAGTCATGCATGGCCCAGTATGTGCTCTGCTATTATTACTATTGTAGACGAAGCTAAAGTAGACCCGTTGCTCGATGCACTTCACCGGATAGACGAGGAGACCCAGCAACTCGGTCTCCGGGCATTTGTCTGGAACATTGAGAAGACGATATAGTTGTGAGGAAGAAAGGGAAATCTTACAAAACGTGAAGATTTCCCTTTCTTTTTATGTCTTTTCCCTATCTTTGCAGCTCCTTTATGGGCAACATGGAAAAGAATTATCTGAAATATACTTGCATTTGGGCATTGATTATATTGGCGGGATTGTTACTGATGTACTTCCTGCCCAGTTTTACGGTAGGTGAACACGTGATGAGGCGTGTCGACTTGCTGGGTGACGTGCGTACTCAGAAAGATATTGCGGAAGAACCGGACAGTTTGCTTCCGCCCCCGCCGAAGGTGAAACCTGCTTTTGTGGATACCTGCCGTGCGGGTATGACGTGCATTGAAGACTACAGCGACTCTACTCTGCGTGGCATGACACCTTTTTACCGGGCTTTGGATGAATTGGCGCAACGCCCCCGCCGGGTACGTATTGCCGTTTTCGGAGATTCCTTCATTGAAGCGGATATTCTTACTGCGGATTTGCGCAATATGTTGCAGGATAAATATGGTGGTTGCGGAGTAGGTTTTGTAACCATTACTTCCATGACCAGTGGATTCCGCCCTACTGTGCGCCATTCGTTTGGTGGTTGGCAAAGCCATTCTGTAATGGACTCTACTTTCTTTGACCGCAAGAAGCAAGGTATTTCCGGACATTACTTTGTTCCCCGTCCTGGTGCTTATGTGGAATTGAAGGGACAAAACAAATATGCTTCACATTTGGATACGTGTGAACAGGCTTCTATCTTTTTTTATAGCAAAGGGGAGGTTACCCTTTCTGTGAATGTCAACCGGAATGAAAAGCAAACCCGTACTTTCCTGGCTACAGATGACTTGCAGGAAATGCAGGTAAATGGAAATATAGGTTCTGTCCGTTGGACGGTTGATGAGGCGGACTCTACCTTATTCTATGGTTTGGCTATGGATGGCAAAAAAGGAATTATTCTGGATAACTTCTCGTTGCGTGGCAGTTCGGGCTTGTCTCTGCGCTCCATTCCTGTATGGATGATGCATGAATTTAATGAGCAGCGTCCTTATGACCTGATTATCTTGCAATACGGATTGAACGTTGCTACTGAACGTGGACGGAATTATGACAAATACATTGCAGGTATGCAGACCACCATTGATCATTTGAAGGACGCATTTCCACAAGCAGGTATTTTGATAGTTAGCGTGGGTGACCGGGACTATAAGACGGAAGATGGTACCCTGCGCACAATGCCCGGTATTAAAAATCTGGTGCGTTACCAACAAAACTTGGCGGCAGATAACGACATTGCTTTCTGGAATATGTTCGAAGCGATGGGAGGAGAGGGAAGCATGGCAAATCTGGTACATGCCAAGCCTTCTTTGGCGAATTATGACTATACGCATATTAATTTCCGGGGAGGTAAGCACTTGGCAGGTTTGCTTTATGAAGCGCTTGTATATGGAAAGGAACAGTACGACAGGAGGAGGGCTTATGAGGCGGAATAAAGTTTGTTTTTTAGACACGGATTACACGGATTTAGGAATTAAAGCTCCGCACCACCTGTCTTATCCGTGTCTAAAAAATCTCTTCACTGTTGCCCTTCTCCTCTTCTGCACCGTCTCCCTTCGTGCTCAGGACTCTGTTCCATCCTGCCCCCTTATCAGCGAAGTCACGGCAAATTGTGACACGCTCCGTTCCTATTCCCAGCGTACGGATACTGTTGCTGTTCCTCAAATAGCTTTTCCTTCCGGCTTTCAGCAACTTGGTGAAAATGAGCTGACGGATAGCCTTGGCATTCTCAATCCTTTTTGGGAAAAGTTGCGTCTGTTGCATGCCGGCTTTTCTACAGATACCATCCGTATCGTGCATATCGGTGACAGCCATATCCGTGGGCGTATCTTGCCCCGTACTACCGGAACGCTGTTGACCGAAACTTTTGGTGCTATTTCTTATACCGATATGGGTATCAACGGCGCTTTTTGTACCACCTTTACCCGTCCTGACCGCATTTCTGATATTGCCGCCCTGCATCCCGATCTGGTTATACTTTCTTTTGGAACAAACGAAAGCCATAATCGGCGTTATAACACTATCTTGCATTACCGGCAAATGGATGAACTGGTGCGTATGCTTCGCGACAGTCTGCCCAGTGTACCCCTACTGATGACAACTCCTCCCGGTTCCTACGACAGTTTCCGGAAAAGTCGCTGCCGCCGCACCTATTCCATTAATCCCCGTACTGCAATTGCCGTAGAAACCATGCGTCGCTTTGCTGATGACAATGGTCTTGCCGTGTGGGATATGTACGAAGCTGTGGGCGGAAGACAACGTGCCTGCCTGAACTGGCAGGAAGCCGGACTGATGCGCCCGGACCATGTGCATTATCTTCCTGAGGGATACGTATTGCAGGGAGAATTATTTTATCAAGCCCTTTTAAAAGCCTATAATGATTATGTGGGATATTGACTTCAACCGTCTGCGTGATGTATTTGTGTATGATCCGCAAGCGCCGATGATATTCAGTAGCGGCATTTTCTTGTGGTTGTTTGCAGCATTTATTCTGATATATCTGCTGTTGCAACGCTGTCTGACTGCACGTCTACTGTTTGTAACCGCGTTCTCCTATTATTTCTATTATAAAAGTAGCGGCACTTACTTTTTCCTGTTGGCGCTTGTCACGGTGGCGGACTTCTTCATAGCCCGTCTCATGGCGGTCAGTACCGTAGGCTGGCAACGTAAAACATGGGTAGTGGTGAGCCTTTTCATCAATCTCGGTTTGCTTTGTTACTTCAAGTACACCAATTTCTTGGGAGATGTTTTTGCTTCGCTTGTGGGCGGCACGTTTCATTATTATGATATATTCCTCCCTGTGGGCATCTCATTCTTCACTTTTCAATCGCTCAGTTACACGATTGATGTGTATCGCAAAGACATAACCCCTCTGACCAATTTGCTGGACTACGCTTTTTATGTTTCCTTCTTCCCGCAGTTGGTGGCAGGCCCTATTGTGCGTGCCCGTGATTTTATCCCACAGATACGCCGCCCTTTGTTCGTATCCCACGAGATGTTCGGAAAGGGTATATTCCTGATTGCAAGCGGTCTGTTCAAGAAAGCGATTATTTCGGATTATATCAGTGTGAACTTTGTAGAACGTATTTTTGATAATCCTACGCTCTATTCCGGAGTCGAGAATCTGATGGGTGTTTATGGATATGCTTTGCAAATCTATTGCGATTTCTCAGGTTACAGTGATATGGCTATCGGAATAGCTTTGTTGTTAGGTTTTCATTTTAATAAGAACTTTGACTCTCCTTATAAGTCGGCCTCTATTACGGAGTTTTGGCGGCGTTGGCATATCTCACTTTCCAGTTGGCTGAAAGATTATCTTTATATCTCTTTGGGTGGAAACCGGAAAGGAAAAATCCGTCAGTATGCCAACCTTATCATAACCATGTTTTTGGGTGGTTTGTGGCATGGCGCTTCCTGGAATTTTGTCATTTGGGGATTGTTCCATGGCATTGCTTTGGCGGCACATAAATTCTGGATGACGCTGACCGGAAGAAAGAAAGGGGAAGAAAGCCACGGCATCCGCCGTTTCTTTGGCATACTTATCACGTTCCATTTTGTTTGTTTCTGCTGGATATTCTTCCGCAATGCCGACTTTTCCACTTCATTGGATATGATCAAACAGATCTGTACCACTTTCCGCCCGCAACTTTTTCCGCAATTGATTGCAGGCTATTGGGAAGTGTTTGCACTGATGGCATTGGGGTTCTGCCTGCATTTCTGCCCCGACCGTTGGGAGAATGCTTGTTGTAAAACAGTGATCCGCCTCCCCCTGATGGGAAAGGCGGTTCTGATGCTTGCTTTAATTTACTTGGTAATCCAGATGAAGAGTACGGAGATTCAGCCTTTCATTTACTTCCAGTTCTGATAGTCTCACTCTCAAACTCTTTCAGTTCTGCCAGTCCTTGCTCTACTTCTTTGATTTTTTGTTCGTGCAGCTTCAGTTTCGTATAACTGTAGATGCAGCCTATAATCATTACTGCCAATACAGGTAGGAAAGCGTAGGGATTGGTAATTTTACTCTCTGAAATCATAAAGATTATTACGGAGCCAAGGCCGAGAATGGTACCGTACTTCTTGTTATAGCTATAGAATTTTCTATATTTCAGGACTGTACGGGTCAACTCATTCACTTTCATATAATTCAGCTTAAACTTGGATAAACTATAAAGGATTACTGATTGAAAAAGCAAAGCCAAAAACATTACAGCTTCCAGAAGTATGAATGAACTCTGTTTCATATTGATTCCCAGAAATCTGTTTGCGGGCAGTACAATCAGGGCGACGAGCAGGAGGATATAAAGTCCCCGTAATTCCTGATTATAAATACTATCATAAGCCGATTTTGTTTTACTTGCAACCATTTCTTCAATGATTCTCTTATTCAATATCTCATTCTGTTCCAAACGCTCGTTCAGGACATTCCAACTATTTTTCATTTCATCTAAATTCATCATTTTTCAGTTTTAAGAGTTAGACATGTTTTTCAGATTCTCTTTGATGCGATAGAGTTTTACGGCCACATAATTCTTGGAGATCCCCAATATATCAGCAATTTCCTGATGACTCCGTTCTTCAAGCCAAAGCAAAATCAGCGCGCGTTCCAGTTTGCCCAGCATGTTTATCATGCGATAAAGTTCACGGAGTTGGGATGTCTTTTCTTCTTCATCGGCAAAGGCTGATTCCAGATCAATAGTGATGGGAACCACGACCGGTCTTGAATTGGATTTGCGGAAAAAAGATATACAGGTATTCAACGCAATCCGATAAACCCAGGTAGATGCTTTGCACTCGCCCCGGAAGCGAGGAAAAGATTTCCATAAGTTTATCACGGTCTCTTGATACAGATCATTGAGACTGTCACTGTCTGTGGCATAGATATAGCAGACCTTGTAGATAATCTGTTTATATTCTGTCACGAAGTCAACGAATTGCTTTTCCAACTTTCTAGTGTCCATAATTTAACTCTTTACTTCATTAGTCGCATGACAGAGTATTCGATTACAAGCTTTGAGAATAATTATTCAGATACGAATTGAGCGAATTATACGGATTTGCAATTAAATGAATCCGTATAATCCGCTCAATCAGCGTTATGAGAAATGATACTGAGTGGTCTTCCTGTATTTTATCAGTCCACCTCTATTTCATCAATGAACATATAAGCTGCTTTTCCTTCGCCTGCATGTCCTTTCGGCAAGGCAGGGCTACGCTTGATAACAACTTTCACATACCGTGCTTTTACCGGATCGAAAGTTATCTCATAGTTTTCCACACCCTTCTTATCAATGTTTGTTTCTGCCGGAATATCTTTAGCAGCTACTTCGCGGAACTCTTTGTTATCGTCAGATATAGAGACTACCAACCCTGTGCTTCCCATAATCCAGGCACTCATATCAACAATGGCATTCGTAGCTACCCGCTTGATTTCCGTTTCCTGTCCCAGGTCGATGATGGCTTCCACATCACCACCTACAAAACCTAACCAGGTTCCGGTGGCATAGCTATCATTTCCCTTCATACCATCTACTAAGGTGATAGCACCTCCGAATTTATACTTTTCCGAAGGCTGGAAGGTCAGTTCAATAGGGCAATATGTAGCCTTATTGAAAGAAATCTTTTTATTCACCACTTTGCTCTTTCCTTCCGGGCGGATAACCACTGCCTGGAAATCTGCTGTTTCAGTAATGACAACAGGCTCTATGTATTTCAATGAAGCTGTAGTCGGTTCGGTCCCATCTAATGTATAATAAATAGGAGCGTCATCAATAGTACTCAATGTAACTACTACTGCTTTTTTGGCAACATCCGGTGTGAAATCGGCCTTCAGGTCGAATACATGCTTGGCATAGTTGAAGCCATCTCTTTGATAGAACTTCATCAAGCTTGCCAGACGTGTGGTGAAATCTTTGAAATCTTTCTTTTCGGGCTGTGTCCATTGTACTTCGGCAAGGGCAGCCATACGGGGCAATACCATGTATTCCACGTGTTCGGTGGTGGCTATATACTCTGTCCATAAGTTGGCTTGGGCACCAATAATATGTTTTTTCTGTTCTTCATTCAGGTCGAAAGTAGGATCCAGGCTGTACACCTTTTCTATGGGGACATATCCACCGATACCCAGCGGTTCATCCTTGGTGTCTGCCGTTTGATAATAATCGAAATAGCAATAGGTATTGGGCGTCATAATTACATCATGTCCCATTTGTGCGGCTTTTATGCCTCCGGACGCTCCGCGCCAAGACATCACTGTTGCATTGGGTGCTACATCGCCTTCCAAAATTTCGTCCCAGCCGATAATCCGGCGTCCCTTGCTGTTCAGGAACTTCTCGATACGTGTCATGCAATAACTTTGCAGGCGATCTTCTGCTGTATGGTTTTTATCCGCTTTCAGACCTTCCGCTTTGATGCGCGCCTGACATTTCGGACATTCTTTCCAACGGTCACGTGGAGCTTCATCGCCACCGATGTGTACATACTCCGATGGAAATATTTCGATGATTTCACTCATTACATCTTCCAGGAATTGCATGGTTTTGTCATTGCCGATGCAGAGCACGTCTTCAAATACGCCCCAACGAGGACATACTTCGTATGGTCCACCTGTACATCCCATTTCTGGATAAGCAGCCAATGCGGCAAGCATGTGTCCCGGCAGATCCACTTCCGGAATTACTGTGATGTAGCGCTCCTGCGCATACTTTACAATTTCTTTAGCTTCTTCCTGTGTATAGAAACCACCGTATGGCGTATTGTCATACTCTTGTGTGTTTCTTCCGATTACCGTGCGGCTGCGTTGAGAGCCTATTTCCGTTAGTTTCGGATATTTCTTAATCTCAATACGCCAGCCCTGGTCTTCCGTCAGATGCCAGTGGAAAGTATTCATATTGTGCAGTGCCAGTAAATCTATATACTTCTTGATGAATTCGATGGGGAAAAAGTGACGCCCTACGTCGAGGTGCATACCGCGGTATGAGAATCGCGGTTCGTCCTTAATTTCTCCTGCCGGTATCAGGATGGTTGCTCCTTTGGCTTCGGCGGGGATGGATTTACGCAAAGTTTGAATACCGTAGAATACTCCGTTTTCAGTCTGGCCGTTGATGCTGATACCTTCAGGGGTGGTAGTCAGCACATAGCCTTCTTTGTTTGCAATGTCCGGGTCGAGTCCCAGTGTAATTGCATTTTTCACTTGCTCGCCTGCCGCGATAGCTTTTGTTTTTGGTGCATAACCTGTGGATTGCCGGATGTACTCCGACAGGAACTCTGCGTTGCGTTGTAGCAAGGCATTGTTTTCGGGATAGGCGATGAGAACATTTCCGTTTAGTTTGAACGGATTTCCTTGTGTCAGACTTACCTCCTGGGGGAGAGGTATTACTTGATAGTTGGCTTCTTGCTCTGTGCCGCACGAAGCGCATACCAAGGCAAGAGCACCCGCGAGGAGTGCGTGGTTAAGTTTTTTCATCATAAAATTGATTAGTATTAGTAAGTACTTTGCAAATATAACGAAAAAATATTAACCTCCGAACTTTCTGAATCAGTTTAGATTGGCACTTTCCTACTGTGCCCTTATCCTCTTGTCATCCTATACTCCTTAGGCGACATCCCCGTATGCTTTTTAAAATACCGTCCGAAGAACGACTGGTCGGGGAAATTATAGCGGTCGGCTATCTCTTTCAGCGACAGGTTGGTGGATTGCAGTGCCACTTTAATTTCCAGCATCAGGAATTCATCAATGATTTCTTTGGCGGAAATATTGCCTGCTTCCCTGGTGATGGCTGAGAGGTAGCGCGTGGAAATGCAGAGTTGTTCGGCATAGAAGGCCACATCCCGCTGGTTGGTGCAGTGAGTATGTACCAGGTGGATGAACTTCTTGAATAATTGCCCTTTCCGGTTGCTCCCTTCCAGTTGTTCTTTGGTGAAGTACCGCTGCACCTTATTATAAGTATCCAGAAAGAATATCTGAAGCAGGTTCTGGGCAATGCTTTCCTGAAACCTGTTTTCCTTGTCGCCATAGACGGCTGCGCTTGCACCTATCAGTCCCGTGATGGCCCTTATCGCTTCGGGATCCGTATGGGTATAGCACGCATTTTCTTTCATGAAATGCATGAAAGCCGGGTCCAGACGGAAACAGGCAACTTTTATCATTTCGCCCGAATAAGCGAAGTAATGTACCCGGAAATCCTTCGTGGCCGATTTCAATGAAAGAATGGAACCGGGCAGCAACATTACGTTCGTATTGGGAACGATGTGATATTCCTCTAAATCTATACTAAAATCCGCTTCCCCTTTGGTACAATACAGGAGTGCACCGTTGGTCAGTTTGATGAGGCGGTTGCGGTAAAAGTCCAGATCGTCCTCTCCGGCTCTGAATGTTTCTGCTTTGGTAGTTAATAATGGATTCATACTTGTCTTTTTGAGAATTTTGATGCTACAAAGGTAGGATATCTTTTTCAAACGTTAAGTGGCTTGTTCCGAAAATGAACAATGTAGTGCGACAAATGAAACAAGTTGTTGTTCAAAAACGGTATACCTTTGCCGCCGACATTTAGAAAAAGAAGTTTTTTCATTTAAAGATTGTAGTATGATAACAAAGAAGAGATTGACAAAGCAGATGATGACGCTCATCTGTAGTGTGACATTGGCAGCATGCGGACAGGCTCCCACCGTGCAGACCAATTCAGAGTATGAAGTGATGGGAATCACGACTTCCGACAGAGAATTGCAAACGACCTACTCAGCGAGTATCCGTGGACGACAAGACATCGACATTTATCCGCAGGTATCCGGTTTCCTGACTAAGCTTTGTGTGGAAGAGGGGCAGTCCGTCCGTAAGGGGCAAGTGCTGTTCATCATCGATCAAGTGCCTTACCGTGCCGCTTTGCAGACTGCCGAGGCCAATGTGGAAGCAGCCCGCGCAAGTGTGGCTACCGCGCAACTGACGTATGACAGTAAGAAGGAGTTGTTTGCACAGAACGTAATTTCGGAGTTCGACTTGCAGACGTCTTACAATAACCTGTTGACAGCAAAGGCGCAGTTGGCACAGACGGAAGCGCAGCGTGTGAGTGCTGCCAATAACCTCTCGTATACTGAAGTGAAAAGCCCTGCCGACGGGGTTGTAGGTACTCTGCCTTATCGTGTGGGGGCTTTGGTGAGTGCCAGTTTGCCTAAACCGTTGACTACGGTTTCCGATAATTCTGATATGTACGTGTATTTCTCGATGACGGAAAACCAGTTGCTGGATATGACCCGCCGCTATGGTTCCAAAAACAAGGCGCTCGAAGAAATGCCTTCCATTTCATTGATTCTGAATGATAAATCGACGTACCCCTCGCAGGGAAAGATAGAGACCATCAGCGGTGTGATAGATACATCGACCGGAACCGTCAGCCTGCGTGCCGTATTCCCCAATAAGGACGGATTGTTGCAGAGTGGAGGTTCGGGCAATGTGGTAGTCCCTGTTCAAAAACGGAATTGCATCGTTATTCCGCAAGCAGCCACTTATGAGTTGCAGGATAAAGTGTTTGTATTTAAGGTGATAGACGGCAAAGCACAATCTGCTCCGGTAGATGTGACCCGTGTGAACGGAGGAAAAGAATATATAGTAGATAACGGTTTGAGTGTGGGCGACATCATCGTGGCCGAAGGAGTGGGCTTGCTGCGTGAAGGTACGCCGATACAGCCTAAATCAGCATCTTCAGCCGCACAGCCAACTGCTAATCAACAAACAAAGGAGGATTAATCCATGAATTTAAGAACATTTATTGAACGCCCGGTACTTTCGGCAGTCATATCTATTACGATTGTCATCCTGGGCATCATCGGGCTGTTTACCTTGCCCGTAGAACAATATCCCGATATTGCCCCGCCTACCGTCATGGTAAGCACCAATTATTTCGGTGCCAGTGCGGAAACATTGCAGAAGAGCGTTATCGCACCGCTGGAAGAAGCTATCAACGGTGTGGAGAACATGACTTATATGACTTCCAGCGCCACCAATGCCGGTACGGTTTCCATCACCGTTTATTTCCAGCAGGGCACTGACCCCGATATGGCGGCGGTCAACGTGCAGAACCGTGTGTCCAAAGCTACGGGACAGCTCCCGGTGGAAGTTACCCAGGTGGGTGTGACGACCATGAAGCGCCAGACCAGTATTTTGCAGATGTTTTCGCTGCACAGTCCCGACGGCTCTTACGACGAAAACTTCCTGTCCAACTATATCAGCATCAACCTGAAACCGCAGATACTCCGTATTTCAGGTGTGGGCGATATGATGATTATGGGTGGTGACTACAGTATGCGCGTCTGGATGAAACCCGATGTGATGGCGCAATACAAACTGATTCCGTCGGATGTATCGGCAGTGCTTGCCGAGCAGAACATCGAGTCGGCTACCGGTTCGTTCGGTGAGAACTCGGACGAGACTTACCAGTATACCATGAAGTATAAAGGCCGTCTCATCACACCGGAGGAATTCGGTGAAATCGTAATCCGTTCTACGGAAGACGGCGAAGTGCTGAAACTGAAAGATATAGCAGACATCGAGCTGGGTAAGGACAGCTACGCCTACAAAGGCGGCATGGACGGGCATAACGGCGTGTCCTGCATGGTGTTCCAGACGGCCGGTTCCAATGCAACAGAAGTGAACCAGAACATCGACAAATTGCTGGATGAAGTGCGCAAGGACTTGCCGAAAGGCATAGAACTCACGCAGATGATGAGCTCCAACGACTTCCTTTTCGCTTCTATCCATGAGGTGGTGAAGACACTGATTGAGGCGATCATCCTCGTTATCCTGGTGGTGTATGTCTTCTTGCAGGACATCCGTTCCACGCTGATTCCGCTGGTGGGTATCGTGGTTTCGCTGATTGGTACGTTTGCTTTCATGGCAGTGGCAGGATTCAGTATCAACCTGATAACGCTGTTCGCCCTGGTGCTCGTGATTGGTACGGTGGTGGATGATGCCATAGTCGTCGTCGAGGCGGTGCAGTCGCGCTTCGACGTGGGGTATAAGTCTTCTTATATGGCAAGTATCGACGCAATGAAAGGTATCAGTAATGCGGTTATCACCTCTTCGCTGGTATTTATGGCGGTGTTTATTCCGGTGTCGTTCATGAGTGGCACGTCCGGTACGTTCTACACCCAGTTCGGATTGACGATGGCGGTTGCCGTAGGTATCTCTGCCGTTAACGCTTTGACGCTGAGTCCGGCGCTTTGCGCCCTGTTGCTGAGACCTTATATTAATGAAGACGGCACGCAGAAGAATAATTTCGCTGCACGTTTCCGCAGGGCATTCAATGCGGCTTTTGATGTGGTGGTTGAGAAGTATAAAGGTGCGGTGCTGTTCTTTATCAAACGCCGCTGGCTGTCGTGGTCGTTGCTGGCTTGCTCGGTGGTGTTGCTGGTGGTTCTGATGAACTCTACGAAGACCAGTCTCGTGCCTGATGAAGACCAGGGGGTATTGTTTGTCAATGTAAGCACGGCTCCGGGTAGTTCTCTGAAGACGACGGACGAGATTATGCTCCGCATTGAAGAACGCCTGGAAGGTATGCCGCAGAAACTGCATATTCAGAAGGTGACCGGTTACGGCTTGTTGTCCGGACAGGGAAACTCGTTCGGTATGATTGTAGTGAAACTGAAACCCTGGGATGAACGAACGAAGAAAGAAGACCAGGTGCAGGCGGTCATCGGACAGATTTATGCCCGCACGGCAGACATCAAGGATGCTACGGTATTCGCCATTGCTCCGGGTATGATTCCGGGTTACGGTATGGGTAACGCTCTCGACCTGAATGTGCAGGATAAGTTAGGTACGGATGTGAATACATTCTTCCAGACCACCCAGCAATATCTGGGTGCCTTGAACCAGCGTCCCGAAATCTCTATGGCCTATTCTACTTTCGACGTGCGCTATCCGCAGTGGATGGTAGAGGTGGACGCTGCCAAGTGCAAACGTGCCGGCATCACTTCCGATGCGGTGCTCTCCACGCTGTCGGGCTACTACGGCGGACAGTATGTATCTAATTTCAACCGTTTCTCTAAAGTATATAAGGTGATGATTCAGGCCGACCCGCAGTATCGTATGGATGAAAGCTCATTGGATAACGCTTTTGTGCGCATGGCAAATGGTGAGATGGCTCCGTTGAGCCAGTTCGTTACGCTGACGCGTACGTATGGCGCCGAGACGCTGAGCCGTTTCAATATGTATAACTCCATTGCAGTGAATGCCATGCCTGCCGAGGGATATAGTACGGGTGACGCTATCCGTGCCGTGAAAGAAACAGCGGAGATAAGCCTGCCGAAAGGTTACGGTTACGATTTCGGTGGTATCACACGTGAGGAAAACCAGCAAAGCGGTACGACGGTGATTATCTTCGCTATCTGTATTCTGATGATTTACCTGATTCTGAGTGCGCTTTATGAAAGTTTCATTGTTCCGTTTGCGGTGATTCTGGCTGTTCCGGTGGGGTTGATGGGTACGTTCCTGTTTGCTAAGATGGCGGGATTGGAGAATAATATTTATCTGCAAACAGGTTTGATTATGTTGATAGGTTTGCTTGCCAAGACAGCCATTTTGTTGACGGAGTATGCTGCCGAACGCCGCAAGGCAGGCATGGGATTGATTGCTTCCGCGGTCAGTGCGGCTAAAGCCCGTCTGCGTCCTATCCTGATGACGGCACTCACCATGATTTTCGGTCTGTTCCCGCTGGTGGTAGCTACCGGAGTAGGTGCTAACGGTAACCGTTCGTTGGGTACGGGTGTAGTAGGTGGTATGACTATCGGTACACTGGCGTTGCTTTTCATCGTTCCGGCTCTGTTTGTCACCTTCCAGTGGTTGCAGGAACGTCTTCGTCCGGCACAATCCATGCCGACCAAAGATTGGCAGATTGAGGAGGAGATGGAAGTGAGTAAGAAAGAAATAGAAGAATCACATAAATGATTGGTGTAGCACTGTACTACAGGAGTATCTTCATTCTCCTCCTCCAGTTGGAGGAGGAGTACCCGTAGGGGGAGGTGGTAGGTAAAACAATAAAATACCTATTAATCATAAAAAAGGAATTCTTTCTCACCTACCACCCCGCCCTTTGGGCACCCCTCCTCCGACTGGAGGAGGGGAATTGAGATACTTCGGTTGTGCTAATTCATCATTTTCTAACGAAAAAAACAATATAAATAATGAAGAAACAAATCATCACTTTAGCTGTCGCAGCCTTATTGTTGAGCAGTTGCGGCATCTATACCAAATACGAACGTCCCGAAGTCAAGACCGACGGACTTTACGGGCAGGATGTAGAAGTGGAAGACACCACCTCTATTGCCTCCCTCTCCTGGCGGGAGTTGTTCACTGACCCGCAACTGCAATCTCTCATCGAGCACGCGCTGCAAGGCAACACCGACTTGCAGTCCGCTCACTGGCGCATCAAGGAGGCGGAAGCCACTCTTTCTTCCGCCCGCCTGGCGTACCTGCCTTCGTTTATGCTGACCCCGCAAGGTGGTGTCAGCAGCTTCGATAAATCCAAAGGCTCCTGGACGTACACCGGCATTGCGTCCGCCAGTTGGGAGATTGATATCTTCGGCAAACTGACCAATGCGAAACGCCGTGCGAAAGCTCTCTATCTTCAAAGTCTGGAGTATGAACAAGCCGTCACCACATCGCTGATAGCCAATGTTGCCAATATGTATTATACCTTATTAATGCTCGATGCCCAATACAACGTCTCTGCCGAAACCGCCGTGAAATGGCGCGAAAGCGTGAAGACCATGCGCGCCATGAAAGCGGCGGGCATGACGGATGAGGCGGGAGTAGCCCAAACCGAAGCGAATTGCTACATGGTGGAGGCTTCTTTGCTCGACATCAAGCAGCAGATTCGTGAAGTGGAGAACTCCCTTTCCATTCTGTTGGGCGATGTGCCCGATGCCATTGACCGGGGAAAACTGGAGGGACAGGACTTTCCGCAAGAGCTTGCTGTCGGCGTGCCTTTGCAGTTGCTTTCCCGCCGTCCCGATGTGAAGAGTGCGGAACTCTCACTGGCGCAGGCTTTTTATAGCACCAACTCCGCCCGTTCGGCATTCTATCCGTCCATCACACTGAGTGGCACGGCGGGCTGGACCAACTCTGCCGGAAGCATGATTATCAATCCCGGAAAACTATTGTTGTCTGCTGTCGGTTCGCTGACGCAACCTTTATTCAATAAAGGTCTGAACATGGCGCAACTGAAAATAGCCAAAGCCCAACAGGAAGAAGCTAAACTTTCGTTCCAGCAAGCCCTGCTGAATGCAGGTAGCGAAGTGAACAATGCACTGACGCAGGTACAGGTGGCCCGTGATAAGACGGAATTGCGCGACGGGCAAATCACTTCTTTGGAAACCGCCGTGCGCAGCACCCAGTTACTGATGAGGCATGGTAATTCCACCTATCTGGAAGTACTTACCGCACAGCAATCCCTGCTCTCTGCCCAACTGACGCAGATAGCCGACCGGTTCGATGAAATACAGGGAATTATTAATCTCTATCAGGCCTTGGGCGGTGGTAGGGAATAAAAGAAAGTCCCGGAGTGGAATCCGGGACCTATAGTTACATACTCTCTCTTCTCTCGTTTCTCCATCCCCTTTTGCTCCTTTTTCCGGATTTCATAACCCCGATGAGAGTGGCGAAAGGGGATTTTAATGTTATTGCCGCTGTTGCAGATACTGTTCTATCTGTCCCACAACCGCATCTTTCAGCAACACCTTCTTATTCTTATCCAGCAAGTACAAAGTAGGTATTGCTTTCAAATCATACAGGTTCTTTTCCTTAATCATTAATTTCTTATCATACCCGTTTATCCACTCCTTCGGGAAATCGGACAAATGTCTTTCCCATTCCTCTTTATCTTCATCCGGATAAACAGACAATATCTTTAAGTTTCCAGCTTCAAATTCCTTGTTGATGGCAGGGGCTTGCTTCAACTCCTTAATGCCTTCCTCGCAGGCATGGCATCCCGGATTGTTGATGAACAACAGCGTGTAGTCTGCCTTTACTCCGTATAGCGTACCGCTCTTTCCCGATACCAGCGTGTAGGTGAAATCTTCCGCCTGTCTTCCCGGGCGGTTCTGCTCTGCCAGCTCCCGGCGTCCTTTCGGAAGTATCTTCTCCGTATCATCCAGCACGCTGCTTTCCAGCATGGCATCCAGCACCGGAATATAAAGTTCTTCGTTCCGCATGGGCGAGTTCGGGTCGTACAGGTATTTTTCGGCTAAATCCGTAAAGTAGAAGAAAACCTTTTTCTTCTTTCCCGCATCCTTATACATCTGTTTGATGGCACTGATAGCAGTCTCCTCCGGCACGAGTTTCATGATGTCGATATAATCCACCCACGCCTGCTCCATCACTTCTCGATGGTCGAGATAGGTGGTATCAGCGAAATCCACATTTTCCCAGTAGTGGCGCACCAGATAATCTGCGCGCGATTCGGGAGTATTCAGCAAAGCTGGTATGACGGGCAGGGCAAATATCTTTGTGCTGTCACTTTTAATGTCTTCTGCTTGATTGTCAGATGCTTTACGATTTCCGCATGCAGTGCAGAGAATCAGGAACAGAAAGAAAATGTTGAGATAAGTTTTCATAATCCGGTTGATTTATAATATTCTAAAGCACAAAGATACTAAAACTCGCTCACATACGGATAACTTTGGAGAAAATAATGTAAAGTGTTTGATAGCAAAAGGGATATGTCGTTTTGTACCACATTCTTCCGCAGGGGGCTTTTAGCAAGTTTTAGGTGGAGTTAGGAGGACAAATCACTACTTATCCGTTGCCTTTTCGGGATAAAAAAAGAGGCTTGAAAAACGAGCTTTCGTCTTTCATTGATAACCCCGTTTACCACCGCAAAGAACGCTGTTTTTTCCATGTCTGCTGACGCAAACTTAGTCATATTTTTCCGTATCAGAAAAAAATACAGGCTTTGTTTGCAGGCCGAGGGGTCTTATTCTACGTTCCGCTACATTTTTCATGCCGTTCATTTACTCTGCATATAATAATTTTGCAAACAAAGGAATTGGTTATGAATCAGGCAAATGTAAAGGTGTCGTTCTACCTGAAAAAGAGCGAGGCGGATGCCGACGGGAATTGCCCCGTAATGGCAAAGTTGAATGTCGGAAAATATTCCGAAGCGGCATTCAGTGTGAAGATAAAAGTCCCGCAATCCCGCTGGTCTTCGGGACGCGCTTCCGGAAAAAGCGTGGCGGCAAAGGAAATCAACAACCGGCTGGATGAGATACGTGCGATGGCATTGAATATCTATATGGAACAGTCGGCTGTCCGTGACGGTGTGACGGCCGAAGAGGTGAAAGGCATACTGCTTGGAATGGCAAGCGGGCAGGAAACGCTTCTGGGATATTTCAGGCGGTTCATCCGCAACTTTGAAAAGCGTGTGGGGATAAACCGTACGGTAGGAAGCCTGAGAGCCTATAGCAATGCCTATAGCCATATCGAAAGATTCTTGCAGGCGCAATACAAGCTCTCCGATATTCCGTTTTCTGCGTTGGACCGTTCTTTCATTGACAAGTATGATTTGTATCTCCGGACGGAACGTAACCTCGCTCCCGGAACAATCATCAACCTGACCGTCCAACTGAAAACCATTGTCGGAGAGGCCATTGCTGACGGTATTATTACCGCCAGCCCGTTCATGGGCTACGAGCCGATGCGCCCGAAGCACGTACAGAAATATCTCACGGCAGAAGAGTTGCACAGGATTATGACCACCCCGCTTCACAGGCAGACCCTCTATCATGTCCGTGACATGTTCCTTTTTTCCTGTTTTACCGGCATTCCATACGGAGATATGCGCCTGCTGACAAAGGACAATCTATGCCTTGCGGAAGATGGAATATGGTGGATCAAGAGTGCCAGGCAGAAAACCAAGATAGAATTTGAGATTCCTCTTTTGGATTTACCGTTGCAGATTCTGAAGAAATATAGCGGTACAGCTCCCGGTGACAAGCTGCTGCCGATGTATTGCAATTCCACGCTGAACCTCTACTTGAAAGAGATTGCCCGAATCTGCCACATTGACCGTCCGTTGGTCTTCCATGCAGGACGGCATACATACGCAACGGAAATCACACTCTCTCATGGGGTCCCCCTTGAAACGGTCAGCAGGATGCTCGGCCATAGTCAGATAGAGACCACACAAATCTACGCGAAAGTGACCGATGAGAAGATAGACGCCGACACCAAGGCATTGAACCGAAAAATCTCGGAGCGTTTTTCTGTCGTCATTTAATAACCTTTTAAATGGAAAGAATATGGAAAAGAATACTGAAAAACAGAATGTCAAACGACGCAGCACTTTTGCCGTGCTGTTTTATATTAACCGCACGAAAGTGCGAAAGGACGGAATGTGCCAGCTATTGTGCAAGGTGAGCATTGATGCCGAATGGGCACAGATAGGAACCAAAGTCTCTGTCAATCCGGGCATCTGGAATCCGGAGAAAGGCCGTGCCAACGGAAGGAGCGAGAATGCCGTTACCGTGAACCGTGCCATAGATGACCTGACACGTGAGATTGCCGGACATTATGAGCGGATAAGAAACAGCCTGGGGTTCATCACGGCTGAACTGGTCAAAAACGCAGTCAAGGGTATCGGACAGAAACCGCTTACCCTGCTGGCTCTTTTCAAGGAGCATAACGAGGAGTTCAGGAAACGGGTCGGGATAGACCGCATACAGGAAACATACGACTCCTATCAGCGTTCCTACAAGCATCTTTCCGCTTTTGTCCGGGAAAAGAAAGGCGTGGAAGATGTGACGCTGCGAAGCCTTGACCGGACGTTTTATGACGATTTCGAGGTATTCCTGCGGACTGACCGCAACCTGAAACCCAAAAGCGTGCATGAACACCTGTACCGTTTGAAAAAGCTCACGATGCGGGCTGTGAGCCAGGGCACGTTGCGACGCGACCCTTATTGCCGCCTGCATCCCGAACTGCCCAAAAGGAAGAGCCGCCACATGAAACTGGAAGACCTTAAAACACTCATGACCACTCCGGTGGAGAAACCGCAACTGCAATTCGTGCGGGATATGTTCATCTTTTCAACCTTTACCGGACTGGCGTATGCGGATCTGAAACGGCTTTCGGACAAGGACATCACGCAGACCGGCGACGGCACATGGTGGATTCATATCCACCGGAAAAAGACCGATACGCTCTCTTCTGTCCGTCTGCTGGATATTCCTCTTCAAATCATAGAGAAATACCGCGGCCAAAGAAGCGGAGACAAGGTGTTCAATATTTATGCCCGCAGGTATTTTATCCTGTTGACTAGGGAATTGGGGCAGGTATATGGTTTTGATTTGACCTTTCACCAGGCCCGGCATAATTTCGGTACCCACATCACCCTTTCGCTCGGCGTTCCGATAGAGACGGTAAGCCGGATGATGGGACATACCTCTATTTCCACCACGCAGATTTACGCGCAGGTTACGGACACGAAAGTGGACGAGGACATGAAACGGTTGAGGTCCACAGGTTTCGGAAACAGGATAGACCTTTGCGAGGAGGATTTCACCGTCAGGAAAAAGCGGAAAATAAAATCACCGGCTGTATGAAATGGAAAACGGAGAAACTGCCTGCTGTCAGCCGGGCAGTTTCTCCGTGCTTGATTAAAGAAGCAGTACTATACCCAGCGCTGTTCCTCCCGGCACCGTTTGTAGGCATCGTCCAGTATTTTCATGATATCGGACTCTTTATAGAGTGCCTTCCCCTGTACCAGATAGTAAGGGATTACACCGAATGTACGGTATTCCTGCAATGTACGCCTGCTTACCCGCAGGACTTTGGAAAGTTCCTCGTCCGTAAGGAAACGTTCACCGTTGAAGAGTGATCTCGGTACATCTTCCATTACTGAAAGCATCCTCTCCATTTTCTCCAGTCCCTGGAACATCACGTCAATGCGTGGGTCTTTCTTGTCTATAAAATGATAGCTCATAATTTGCTCTTTATTAAAGGGTGGTAACTCAATTCCAATAATCTCCGTATATCTTCCGGTTTGTAGAAAAGCTTGTTCTTGATGCGACTGAAAGGAAGGAGACCTTTGGCACGATACGCCTGAAGGGTCTTTTTGTTGATGCGGAGTACGTCGCACACCTCCTGGTTGTCCAGCCAGTTTTTCAGGCCGAGATCCTCGACCGGACGGCACAGGCGTGTCACCCGGTCCTCAAATTCGCAAAAACGGACACGCAGTTCTTCAAAAGTCTGTTTGTCAATACATACAAGTTCCATATTCTTTCATTTATATTAATTTTCCATCTGTTTTTTCAGTCTCGCCGGCAAACGCCTGCCCTTTTGGTTGAGGAACGCCTCGACCTCGGAGGACTTGTAATAGGTACGCCCGTCTATCATGTAATAGGTCACGAGTTTCTTCTGGCGGTACCGCGCGAGAGTGCGTTTGGTAATGCTGAGCAGCTCGCACATGTCCTGATTGTCCAGCAGCTTGTCTCCGTCAAGCGCAGAGGTCTGGCGGTTCATACGGCTCAGCCTGTCTTCAATCCTGTCGAACCTTTCCATAATCTGATGAAGCATCATCTGGAAGGTCTCACGGTCTGTCTGTATCATAATACGGTCTGTCTTTAAAGTGTAAATAATTGACTGGTTACACCTTGTCGCGCAACAGGTTATATTATGATATAGGGCTAACGGCGTGCCAATGGCTCTGTATTTCACGAAATGACATAGCTATTCCGTTGAAATACAGCACAATAAAAAATAAAGGAGAAATATTTGATGGGAAATTAACCTTGCAGGATGCAAGGATTCTCGCAATCTGCAAGTTACATCCTGCAAGGATTACGATAAATCAGACGGCAGATGCCACCAGGCAGGACAACGGCCTTGTGTAACTGCCATTGCCGGACGGGAAAGATGGCCTGTATGGAATTCCCTTTGCCGGCGGAATAAGGAAAAAGGTAGATAATAAGTTCTTCCACAAGATTGTAATGGAAGAGGCCACGCAGGAGATCCAATGTTTCTGCATCAGAAACTTCTGCCAGGTAGATAAAGGAATCGCCTTTAGTGTCTTTTTCACAAAGAAGGTCTAGTATGTAATGGGGTAAAATCCGGGCATCACAACGCTCCCGCCAACGGGCAAAACCTTTCCTGTGGTTCATTACCCATCGCATCAGCACGTTGTCGGTTTCCGGCAGGAAGCCGTCCAGTGTCATCGCCGTTACAGCTTGGACTTTTGGCATAAATTCTGTTTTGATACCGGACCGTAAGCCGTCAAAAAAAGAAGCGTGCAAACACGCTACTTCTAATGGAGGCTCTGGAATGCCTTTGAAAGGAATAGGTGAATGCACGCTATGCGTAGGCATAGCATAAGCAATCACGCAATAGTTCCTTTCAATGTTAATTTTCCAGATTCCCATTAGAAACACCTTGCGGTCTTATGTCATATACAGTCAGCAATTGTCTTAGAGACAATATGTCGATTTTTCTCTATTTGTTTGCAAATGTACACATATTCAGTGAGATTTGCACTAACGGCAGGCTCATTTTTATTTCACCCCGTATTTCTTCATCTTCCGGTACAGTGTTGCTGGGTTGATGTTCAGCAGTGCGGCAGCCTGTTCCCGGTGTCCGTTGCAAGCTTTAAGAGCATTGATAATTTTCATTTTCTCCAATGACTCATCCTTCAACGGCTGAATTACCGGGGAGTGCGTATCTCCACTTTGGCGGATCTCAATATCCAATCCTTCCATATCCAGCATCGGAGTCTCCGCAATCAATACAGCACGTTTGATCCGGTTCTGTAAGTCCCGGACATTGCCCGGCCATGAATAGGTAAGCATCCTGCGCTTGGCATCTTCCGTAAAGCCTTGTGTTTCCCTTTTCAGTTCTTTCGAATGGCGTTCACGGAAAAACTCAGCCAAAGGGATGATGTCTTCCGGACATTCCGCCAATGAAGGCTGACGTATCTCGAATTCGCAAAGGCGGTGGTAAAGGTCTTCCCTGAACCGCCCTTCCTTGATGGCCAGTTGCAAATTCTCATTTGTGGCGGTAACGATACGCACGTCCGCTACCCGTTCCTTGTCACTGCCTATCGGAGTATAGGTATTCTCCTGTAACACGCGCAGCAACATGGACTGAATCTCATAGGACATTGTACCTATCTCGTCCAGAAACAGAGTTCCGCCTTTCGCCATGTCGAAATATCCGGTCTTGGCGGTGTCGGCACCGGTAAATGCCCCTTTCTCGTGACCGAAGAACAACGAGGCGGCCAGTTCACGTGGCAGTGCCCCGCAGTTCACCGCCACGAAAGGCATCTCCCGGCGTTCGCTGCCCAGATGGATGCTCTGTGCCACCGACTCCTTCCCTGTACCGTTGGCACCAAGTACCATCACCGACATTTCCGATGGAGCTACCAGTCTGGCAAGTTTCTCCACTTGTAGGATCTTCGGACTTGTACGGTGAAACAGTACCTTTTCCTGTTTCCGTACCGTAACCATGGGGCGGAACACATCTTCTGCCAGTTCCAGCAGATGTTCCTTGCGTACCGGCTTGGGAAGGTAGTCTATCGCTCCCAACTTAATAGTGCGCACCACATCGGGAACCGACACATACTCGGTCGTGATGATGAAAGGAATATCCTTTCTTTCCTTGCGCAGCCATTCCAGTAGAGATATTCCGTCCCCTTCGGGTAGACGTACGTCCGATAGAATCAGATCAAATTGTATTTTGCGTATCAGTGAACGGGCTATCGGTTCGTTCATAGCTGTCACGACATCATAACCAGCTTGTGCAAACCAGTCCTTCTGCATCTGAGACAGGCTGATATTGTCTTCAACTATCAGTATTTTCCGTTTCATTTGTCTGTCTTTTTCATTTCATTTTTTGCTGCTGCCATCAACATATCGGTATGATTTATTATCCGTTGAGTATATTCTTTTAAAGCAGTGTCACTGGCCCTTTCATCTTTTAAAAGGGAACGATAAGCGAACAACATTTCTTCATTATGTAATAATTCCCACATCGGCAGCATACGGTGAACCGTTTCACGCAATTTCTTCCTATTACAATTTTCTATGGCCGAATTGAGTTCTTCAACATCTTTTTTCGACTGGTCAATAAAGGAACATAATAATTTTATCTTATCGCTCACCTCACACAACATCATGCTGAAATCTACATCATGCTTTTTGTCAGGGCAACCTCTTTCTATAGTTGACAACAGACCGATCAATTCTGTAGATGAGAACGGCTTATAAATACAGGCTGTAAATCCGACATTCAAAAAAGCATCTTTCTCCTTCTCTCCACGTGCAGTCATAGCGACAATGGGTATAGTCTTTGAATTGCCAATACTTGAGTTACGTAACAAAGTCAACAATTCAAACCCGTTGGTGTAAGGCATCAGGATATCTGTAAGCAACAGGTCATAATCTTTTTCCCGCATGGCTTTTACTACCTCTTTGACTGTGGTACAAGTTGTACAGGTCATGCCATTACGCTCTAACATTTCTTTAATGACAGCTTGCAACATACTGTCGTCATCAATAACAAGTACATTGTGATGCAGGTGTGTGAAATGCGCCGGGACATGTTTTTCGCTTTCCAACGGTTCATCCGTTTCCGGCATGGGAAGGGTCACACGAAATGTGCTTCCACAATTAATCAAACTTGTTACTTCTATTGTCCCATCAAGAAGATTGACAAGTCCTTGCGTGATCGGAAGCCCCAATCCGAATCCGTCCGCATTGGTTGCAGAGGTCTGGCGTTCAAAAGGACGAAAGATACGGGAAAGTGTCTCCTCACTCATACCAACACCGGTATCCACTATTTCCATGACCAGCAGTCCATTGAGATAGTGCACATTGAAATTGATTGTGCCGGTCTCCGTGAACTTAACTGCATTGGTAAGCAGATTGTCTATAATCTGTTCTATGCGGTCTGCATCACCATATAACTTGACTTCCGTATCCTTAAAATCACAATTGAACAGGATACCCTTATTATTGATTATATGAGAAAAACCGGCAGCGGTACGTTCCAATAATTCATGCAGGTCGAATGGGACATCGTTCCGTATTTCTTTCGCCTCGTTTAACCGGTACACATCCAACAGGTTGTTAAGCAGATGTACCACATGCTTGCACACCCTCCTTATATTATTCAGATGGATATTCCTCCGTTTCTTTTCACGTGTATCCATTGCCAGATCGGCACTGCCGTCAATGACATTCAAAGGGGCACGTATGTCATGCGATATGGTCAGGATAATATTCTTGCGCATTTCCAACAGCGCAGTGTTTTGTTGTATCGTATCTTCCAAACGCTTCCTTGTTCTTGCCTTTTCCCGTAAATCTTTTTGAATAATCAGATAGGATATGACAAGCAGAATAATGGCAGAGATAATCAGCCAGGAGATGACACATATGGAACGGTTGTAAGATTCTCTAAGATGACATTCCTTCGCTTCAAGTACACGTTCTGTCTGGTTGTTCATCGTGGTTATCAGATGGCGAAGCTTTCGGTTGAGTTCCTTGTTGTGGTTGCGAAGGCTATCGGTATAAGCATTGATACTTTCCTGCCGTTCTTCCTGCATGGATAGCAATTCCTTGTTCAATGTCTTGAGAATTGTAGATGCGGAAGGAACTATCTCCAGAGTTTCTTTTGCCCCTAAAAATCCTGTAAAACCTTTCTTTTTACGAATAACAGTACGCGGTTGAGCTTCCGCTGGTAAATGAGAGAATTGCATACCTTCCTGACTGTTCTGACTATGGAAAAGTTGCATAATTTGGTATAAATGCTCTTCTTTACTGGATAATAGATAGCGCAGCGAGTCTATTTGACTTTGGCTGACAAATTCCTCATACCCCTTGTGCATGGCCTGCAACATGGAATCGATATGCAGACGAAGAGAATGATAGTTCGCAAAATCCTCCTCTTCCCAAGAAAGGGCTGTTTCACCATAAGTTGAGAGAATCGTGATGTGATGCTGGACTATATTTCCATTGTGTTGAACCCGATGAATTGTTTGTGCCTCAGTTTCAATCACCAAAACCCTATTCCGCTCACGTACCATGATTATAATCATACCGATTATAGCCACAATCAACACCATATATCCAAAGATGATTTTATATTGAATACTCATTTATCAATATTTGCTGTTTATTTAGACACTATATGTATGTGGAAAGCAACCAGTCCTTCTATCCGAAATTTAAGGGTGGCTTGTATAAACGGTAATATGCCTATTAGTACGAAAAGCGATTGGGTATATTGTATTCTAAAATCATAGTGTACTTTGAACTGCGATAATAAGGCTGCGGAAACTCTATTGTTTCGTATGAAATGAGAGTATTTCCATTTCTTCTGTATTACTTGTCTCCTTTCAAGGGTATAAATCCTATTTGTTCCAATTGGGCGATTTTTTGATCCGACAAGCTTCCTCTTCGATAATTCCGTCTTTGAACCGTACACCAACGCCCCAACGCCCCTTCACGACATCCAGGCCACCGCCCATTTTGGACATGAAACTGGTGCAACTGTTCCAAGTAGCTTCGCCAGATCTGCTCCACCGACCAGACAAATCCTATTCGATCTAATAGTGTTTGACGATCAGGGGAAAGTTTCCCTTGCTTGCGCATTTTCCGCTGTCTACTGCACCACTCGCCCAAATAACCTTCGGCTGATTTGGGAAAGCGCTGCTGTTTGTCAAGAAAGATTTTCAACGCTTCATAATTTTTCATCCATTCACCGTTCAAGTCCTGACTCCACACAAATCCGATCTCATCCAACACACGAATACGTTCTTTGCTCAAACGTCCTTTCTTGCGTCTTTCCCGTTGAGTATAACACCAGGTAGCCAAAGCTCCATCCTCCCGTTTGGGCCAGCGGCCTTGAGTCGCAAAGAAGACTTTCAATGATTGGAATTCCTTCATCCAGTTTGAATCCAGCAAGTTCCATTCAAAGCCGACAGACTCCAGCAGTTTGTAACGCTCCTCCGAGAGTCTTCCCCGTTTGTAAGCCATGCGCTGCGTATTGCACCACAAGCCCAGCTTCCCCTCTGTAACCGAAGGCCAGTCATTTTCTTTCTTACGGAACTCAATAAGCCTCTCATACATGATCTGCCAAGGTTCCAACTCTGTCAATATCTCCTCAATACGAAGCCGTATGTCTGATAGGAAACCTGTGGTCAGAAAAGAGGTCACCCCTTCAAATCCCTTGGGTGAAGGCTGACAGGCAAGGCGTTCCATGTGCAAGGCCATCATGTCATATACAGATTTGCCCGATAGGTTGTTCACAAAATCCAATACGACAGGCTGTTTCCCGCTTCCGGCATCCAAGCAACGGCCCAGCTGTTGCAGGGTAACAATATAGGATTCTGTCCGCCGTAGAAACAAGACGGCATCTATGCCCTCCACATGCAGTCCTTCTATCAGCATATTGACAGAGAACAATACATGCAATTTCCCAGATTCTTTTTGGAAAGCCTTTAGTATTTGATTATTAGTCCGTTCGCTTTGAGTGTGATGGATCTCAAATGGTATGATTACCCGTCCGGCTTGTGTCAGCCAGCCACACACCTCAGGAACCATCTGTTTCAGGTCGGTAAGATCACGGCAAAAAACCAGCAGTTTACATACATCTTTGGGCAAGAACTTTCGGATTACCTCAGGAGCTCCTAACGCCCCTTTAAAATCAACGCGAGCCACATCCAGTTTCTTTTGGACTTGTTCTTTTCGTCGAATTGAACATCCGCTTCGATCCAATCGCTTTTGTAAACGATTCAGTTCACCGTCTAATCCATAGGCACTTTGTACCAGGATTGGGACTGGTAAAATACGGTAATACCAAGCCTGAGGTAAGGTAAGTTCATAAAACAGATTTCCCTCGAAATAAAGATCCACCGTATCAATCATTCCCTCCGGGCGAATAGGAGTGGCCGATGTTCCTAATATATAGGCCTGCGGATTGGATTCAATTACCTCCTGCAAAGCAGCCCCCCATATTTCTGCACCGAAATGATGAAACTCATCAATCAAAATATGATCTGCTTTGAGTTGTTTATCATTTTTTCGATAATATATCAATGACTGAAACGTTCGATAGCAGATATAAGGAGAGGTAAAGCCTACCGCCTTTTTGATCTCCTCCAGGATTGTGACATTTGGAGCAAATACGCAAATTCGTTCTGTGGCATGTTCTGATATATAACGAGCCAGCAGATATGACTTTCCCGTCCCGGTCGCTTGCACAACGGTACCGATACGATGCTGTTCAAAGCCTTTTATAATAGCACGATAAGCTTTCTCGTTATGCGGGTAAAGTTCTACATGTCTGCCGGAATTAAGGCTTCTGAGGTAGTTGTCGTCAGAAACAGTCAAACCATGCAACTCATAAACCAACGCCTCTTTCAGAAATCCACCATGAGCTACAATCCGAAAATAAAGACTCCCTTTACCTTGGGTTAATACTGTAAACTCCTCATAATATCTCTCAACGTCCGTTCGGGTCAAGGGGCGAATATTCCAAACCTCTTTAGCAATAAAATGTACCATTCCCGGCTTGAATCCGACCCATAGGAAGCCGTCCGATTCTATTACGTGATAAGCAAGTTTTCGATAATAAACCGATAACGAAGAAACCATGTTATACAATCAATGTTTTCAAGATATCAAAAGAACAAAAAGTGATGTACAAGACGCAGTTTGTTCCAACACTTCTTGTTCTTTCTTCATTCCCATACGAAATAGCATAAGATAAATTCTTAATGGATTAACACCGGAATATTTTGATACTATCCACTGAACATTTGCATTTTTGGAATGCAATATAAATTTTGATTCTCCCATAAACTCGATTTTCATAATCAATGGAAGAATCACAAAAGCCCTTGCCTTTTATAATTCTAAATTTTGTGTAAAATATTTAATCGGATTTGATTATCTGGAAGTTCTCGCCAAACTTTGTAGCTACTTTTGCCAATTCCAATCAAACAATTCCACATCATCTTCAAGAAGATCGCTTCCGGTTTGCGTTTCTATCAGGGTCAAGTCATTTATGGCTTTTAGACCGTGGCGCATATCTTGAAGGATACAAACAGTATCTCCCTGCTTAACTGGGGTAATTTTTCCTTCTATAGCCAACAGTCCCTCTCCGTCAACAACCGTCCATACCTCTTTCCGTAGATGATGAGCTTGATATGTGAGACTTTTTCCTGCCTTTATAATCAATTGCTTCGTCAACGATTGAAAGCCATCTGAATATTGAACATTATGAATAATCTTGTATTCTCCCCAATGTCTTTCCTCATACATTGGACAACACTGTAGCCGGTCTGCGTATTTTTTTATGTTCTCGCTCTTGCTCTTTTCGGAAATTAAAATACCGTCATTCGATGCTGCAATCACCAAATCTTTGGTTCCTATACACATAATCGGAAGATCCAATTCATTAATGATATGTGTATTTTCTGCCTCTCCATCAGTGATAACATTACCGATTACATGGTCTTCCAACTCATCTGTAAGTGTATTCCAAGTCCCTAAATCTTTCCATTTGCCAGAGAAAGGAACTACTGCTACCAATTTGGCCTTTTCTGCCACCTCATAATCGAAACTGATTTTGGGGAATTCACTATATCTGTTACGGATTTCCGAAAAAGAAACAGCCCGGATATATTGCTCCACAATATTCATCATATATCCCAACTTAAAAGCAAATACGCCACCGTTCCAAAATGCATTTTCTTTTATAAGATATTCCGCTGTAGCTACATTCGGCTTTTCCGTAAACCGTTTGACCGAAAAGATTCCACCTTTCAGTTTCGATTCATCAGGCACTACATATCCATATTTAGCAGATGGATAGGTTGGAGTAATCCCCATAAGAACCAGCTCGGCTACATTGTCATCCACCGCATGCACCATCTGCTCAATAACTTTGAAATATCCAGCTTCCGTAAAAGGGTCACAAGGCATAACAACAACTACTTCTTCATCGGCACATGATTTCTCATATTTCAGATATGAAGCTGCCAAAGCAATGGCTGGAAATGTATCACGTCTTTCTGGCTCCACCACTACATCGATGTATTCACCCAGCTGATTGTAAATAACATCAGCCTGAGACAAGCTGGTAGCCACGGTTACATGACCTTTTAAATCGGATTCTCCCAATTGACGAATAACCCGTTGTACCATCGACTCTTTTTGACCATCGGGAGAATTGAGTAATTTTATAAACTGTTTGGAACGACTGTTATTTGATAGAGGCCAAAGACGTTTCCCAGAGCCTCCGGATAATAAAAGAATTTGCATAAATAATGTTTTAAATCGTTACCTTTCTGCACGCATGGGATTATGCAGGAAATCATCATAAGCCAATCGGATACCATCTTCCAATTCAGTTTGGTAAGACCACCCCAAAGCCGTTGCTTTCGATACATCCAAAAGCTTTCGGGGTGTGCCATTCGGACGTGAGGTATCCCATTTGATTTCGCCTGTAAATCCTACAACCTTAGCCACCAATTCTGTAAGATCTTTAATGGTCAATTCTTTACCGGTTCCTGCATTCACAGTTTCATTCCCTGAATAGTTGTTCATCAAGAACACGCACAGATTAGCCAAATCATCTACATATAGAAACTCCCGGAGCGGGCTGCCGTCACCCCAGCAAGTCACTTCATCCAGACCCGCCTCTTTCGCCTCATGGAAACGGCGGATCAAAGCAGGAAGTACATGACTATGTTCAGGATGATAATTATCATTGGGTCCATACAGATTTGTTGGCATCACACTAATGAAATCCGTACCATACTGCCGATTCAAAAATTCACAATATTTCAAACCCGATATTTTGGCCAAGGCATACGCTTCATTCGTTTTCTCCAATTCTGATGTTAGCAAACAAGATTCAGGCATAGGCTGAGGGGCCAAACGTGGGTAAATACATGAAGAACCTAAGAACTCCAATTTTTTACAGCCGTTCTTCCAAGCTGCGTGAATCACGTTCATCTCCAGTATCATGTTGTCATACATGAAATCAGCCAATGCAGATTGGTTGGCAATGATACCACCTACTTTGGCAGCAGCCAAAAAGACATATTCCGGTTTTTCTTCCGCAAAAAACTTTTCCACAGCTTCTTGCCGTGTCAAATCCAATTCTGCATGAGTACGAGTGGTAATATTCATATACCCTTGCCGATGTAACTCACGGACAATGGCAGAACCCACCATCCCACGGTGTCCTGCCACATATATTTTTGCGTTCTTATCCATCATTTTACAATTCCTTTCTCCAGATATTCGGCCAAGTTGGTACGCATTACGTTGGCCACATGTTCCGCAGCCACTTTTTGCATATCATGAGACACCATAATTTTCACCAACTCTTCAAAGGAGGTGGATTGCGGATTCCATCCCAATTCATTCTTAGCTTTCGTAGGATCACCCCATAGGTTGACAACATCCGTAGGACGATAGAAATCCTCACTGACAGCTACCAGTACCTTTCCGGTCTTTGCATCAATACCTTTCTCATCTATACCTTCACCTTCCCAACGCAGTTCAATGCCGGCATAGTGGAATGCCAATGTAGCAAATTCGCGAACAGTGTGCTGTACACCTGTTGCAATGACGAAATCCTGCGGTTTGTCCTGTTGAAGAATCAACCACATACATTCTACATAATCTTTAGCATATCCCCAATCACGTAGGGAATCCAGATTACCCAAATACAGACAATCCTGTTTCCCTTGTGCAATACGGGAAGCAGCCAATGTAATCTTGCGCGTTACAAAGGTTTCGCCTCTGCGTTCCGATTCATGGTTGAACAGGATACCCGAGCAGCAGAACATATTATAAGCCTCGCGGTACTCTTTTACAATCCAAAAACCATAAAGTTTAGCGATAGCATAAGGACTATAAGGATGAAACGGTGTATTTTCATTTTGAGGAACTTCTTCTACCTTGCCATAAAGTTCAGAAGTAGAAGCTTGATAAATCTTACAAGTTTTCTCCAAATGATTGGTACGAACCGCCTCTAATATACGAAGCACTCCCACCGCATCGACCTCGGCTGTATACTCAGGCGCATCAAATGACACCTGTACATGGCTTTGAGCAGCCAAGTTGTAAATCTCAGTAGGCTGTACTTTACCCACTAATTTCACTAAAGACATAGAGTCCCCCATATCCGCATAGTGCAAGTGAAAATGAGGTTTCCCTTCTAAATGAGCAATACGTTCCCGATAATCAACTGATGAACGACGGATAATACCATGAACATCATACCCTTTCTCCAATAGAAACTCCGTAAGAAACGAACCGTCTTGCCCAGTAATACCTGTGATTAATGCTGTTTTCATCTCGTCTTATTTCCTTTTGTTGTTTTTGTTAATAATATTTCATGAATCTTGTAAATATACCTTAATGATTCCAAAAAGATATTACTGTATATACCATTACGTTTAAATGCCTTTTGATGATCGGATATAATTTGTTTATGGCTGGTAAATCCACTGGTAGAAGCACCTCCTGTACGCATGGTTACAAAATCCATCGGGATATATGTTGTCCGTATTTTATGTACGAAAATAAACCGTAAAAGACATTCAAAATCGGAGGCAATCTTATAAGACAAATCAAAGCCTCCATATTTGTCATATATAATTTTACGACAATAGAAACTGGGGTGGGCAGGCATAAATCCAAGTCGCATCCAACTACGTCGGAAAGTCCTTGACGAATAATAACGTACACATCGTTTCAAATCATTATCATGTACAAAATGTATGTCGCCATACACAGCATCTATAATTTTATTATCCAGTGCTTTGGATACTTTTTCAAGGACTTTTTCGTTTGTATAAAAATCATCACTATTGAGTATCCCAACAATATCTCCAGTTGCCATTTTAAGCCCCTTGTTCATGGCATCATACAACCCTTTATCTTGCTCGCTTACATAACGTAAACGCCCGTGATATTGCGGTTCCAACTCCCGTACAATTTCCATTGTGTTATCCAAAGAGCCACCATCCACAATGATATGTTCTATATCTGGATAAGTTTGCGACAGAACGCTTTCCATTGTGTCACGCAAAGTCGCACCGCTATTCCAAGTAGCAGTGATAATACTGATTTTCATACTAAAAAGTTAGGAAAGTTATGATTCGGATATAATCCTTTTGGTTACAAAGGTGGCAGGATTGCCACGATAGACGGAATATGATGCAAGATCTTTGGATGCTACTGAACCGACAGACAATACGCTGTGCGAGGACATAGTTACGCCAGGACAAACGGTAGACTTAGCACCTACCCATGCTCCGTTTTCTATAACAATAGGTTTAACAATCAAGTCAAATGTTGGAAGTTTGTAATTATGATTTCCACATAGAAGCATTGCTCCCTGGCTTATGCAGACATTAGAACCGATGGTTACTTGAACTAAATTGTCTATCCATACATTTTCTCCAATCCAAGAGTAATCACCTATAGATAAATTCCATGGATACTTGATATTTACCGATGGCTTAATTACAACTCCTTTGCCTATATTTGCTCCAAAAATCCGTAGTAGTCTTACCTTTAGCCCCGATGATGGGTTCCAACTACAATTCAGAAAAAAGACATTGATAAAATACCAAACGACAACTTTCAATCGTCTGGCTCCAATGTGGAACCATGAATTATCATACTTGGAAAGATCTGTTTGTACCATTCTTATTATAATTGAAACATATTCAGATAACGTTTTCGGGTTTCGTCATTGCTAAGATATGCACTGATAAAAGCTATAACACAACTTCTCATCTGCAAATATTCATCACTGCCCACACGTGAAAGGTGGTCTATAACCAGTGCATATAGACTTTCATCTAACGGCAAGTCCCAGCCAATATTCTTTTTCTCCAAACCCAGCCATGGTGTTTTGTTACTAATCACAACCGGACATCCGTTCATAAAACTCTCTAAAATGGCATGACCATAGTTTTCACCGGTAGAAGGAAGATACAGAGCATGATAATGGGTGTATATTTTCTGCATGTCGTGAGGAGAAACACAACCTTTATATTCGACAGTAACATTCGTTGGCAATTCGGCTATTGCCTTTTGACATTCCTGCCAATAGATTTCTGAATTTATCTGCCCATAGATATGATACACAACTTTCTCTTTACATTTTCTCAATGCTTTTAATGCAAACAATGTGTTTTTCTCCGACGATATACGTGCAAAACTCACTAATCGGACCTCACCCTTTACCTTGACACATCCATTTGCCTGCAAGTCCATTTTACGGGGAAGATTTTCGGCTACATCCACAATGTTTTTCTTGGATATAGCGGATTGTATATATTCCTTCTCCTCTTCATTCGTGGCGTGAAAAATGACATTCCTGTAAAGATTTACAGTCTTAGCTAAAGTCAAAAAGATCTTTTTACTTACTGATTTTACAGCCAAAGCATGAGGAGACAACATACCTCTGGCACAAACAATTACTTTCTTAGGTTTTAGATTTTTCGCAAGCAACAACGGATATAGGCTATAATACCGTGAATATATACCATTGATGTACCAAACATCGCAAGCAGCTTCCTCAACAGCCTTTTTCAAGACTTTCCACGATAAACAAGACGGATTGATATACATGACCTTTGCTCCTTGCCAATCAACCCACTTATTTTCCTGAATATTTTTATAGGGTGCCGTTGCATGATAGTCGAAACTGCTTGTTATGACATAAAAATCCAATTTATCCGACAGGTGCTCCACTATATTTACATTGGATGTAATCGGACCTCCCGCCTTATATCCCGGAGCAAACCAATCAATGAAAATCAATACTTTACTCATCACTCAATTCTTTATAAACTTCGTTGTATTTTTCAGCAATTGCTTTCGGAGAAAAACGTTCTATATTCTTCAATCCCTTTGCTACCAATTCCTCCCTGTATTCGTCATGCTCTATCACTTTGACAAAGCCACTTCGAATACTATCAACGCTATATGGATTTACAAAACAAGCTGCATCATTAGCCACTTCATGCAATACAGGAATATCTCCGGCAATAATCGGTCTGCCAGCTGCATTTGCCTCCAATATCGGCACTCCAAATCCTTCATAAACGGAAGGGAAACTCACTATATCACATCTTTGATAGCATTGGACTATCTCTTCATAGCCAACATCATAAAGGTTTTCATAATCAATGGTAGAACTTTCCAATAACAACAATTGCTTCTCGCTCATTTTACCCACAATGATCAATAAGCAATCCATTCCCTTCAACGCTTCCACCACACGCTCGAGATTTTTATTAGGCTTTGTACCCATGTGAAGAATAACAGGGCGGTTATTCCTTATTTTTTTTACATACCCTATTGTCGGATTAAACGCATTGTGTATGACAAGTATCTTATTCTTTGCAAAGGGAATGATTTTTGAAAGCTCGTTTTTTGTAAATTCTGAAATCACAGTGATACGCCCTACCATCAAAGCCGGCAGCCAAAACCAAAACAATTTGACATATAAGCGTTTCAGAGGATTATTGATTTGCATTGCCGATTGCACATCGTGAATGGTCAAGACAGTGTTTCTCCCCAGCCCTAAGGCTATATAGTGAGCATCACCTGTTATATGATTAATCTTCGCTTTGTTCCGATAGGCAAAAAGAATATTCTTAAATAATACTTTAGGAGATGCCCCTTCGCAGGGTAATTGAATAGAAGTATGCAATGGCAATAGGCTCTCAATTGTTGAAAACACCATTTCAATACTGTTGACCCCTTCGCGTTTCTTTCGAAAAAAATATGTTATCATTATTCACCAAAATATATATCATCGTCTTCTTTTTCAACTATTGGTTGCAACTGCATAACCAAATGGCGCAGTAAATAAATTACAACCCCTACAAATAGTACTGATTTCACTGTCCAATTCAGAACTGACATCATGCTGATTTCAGCTTTAATCAAATTGAAACAAATAATGGGAAGGAACATAATCCATAAAAAATCTTTAATAGACAATCTATCTATGAAAGATATGAACTTAGCTATAAACACCCCCCAAATGAACATGAAAACAGTCCCTCCTAAAAGACCGAAATTTCCGTATGATTCACCTAAAATGCTTAATCCCATTGATGTCCCTCTTGACAAATGATAACCTGTCATCTCTATAAAATCTTCCCTTGACTGTGCGCCTGCACCTTTTTTATTTGGAAATAAAAATCGAGGTAAAATAGCGGAATTAAACGCATCCACATAAGTTCGCCCTCCCAAGAAATCATGATTTTGCGGAATATTGTTATATATACGGCTTATTATCCATCCTTGATTGTAGCGAGCAATAGTTGTTTCTTCTTTTTCCGACCGAACTTCATTTATATTTATGGCATTATTAACCAGTAAAGAGAAGAAAAATTCCACTTTACTTCCTGAGTAATCATTGTACCATATAGCTTGACGATAAGAAGCTTTTACTGTTTGCAATAAAAAAATTCCTACAAATGACATGATAAAAATTAATATCCTTTTCTTAAGTGGAACTTCATTAACATTAAACCATGTCATAATCATAAAAATGCCCCAAATTAGCAGTTCGTGAAACATTCCTGCCCGAATACTATTTAACAGTTGTATGCCTAATCCAAGTAACAAATACATTGTAGATTTTTCGGGTTTCACATACATTCGTATAATGAAGCCAATAAAAAAAAGATAAGAAGCTAATGTCTTAATAAACAATAATGCGGAAACCGATACAGGTAAAAAAATAAATAACAGACCAATACATATAAGTATAGTACTCAGCCTTTCAGCAGTACTACAACATTTTATCAAATCTATCCTGCTTAGCTGCAACGAAGGTCTGAATACATAATAGCCTATCATAAATGCAATATACATAGGAACGGTGTACATCATATATTCGTTACAAGGCTGTGACATACTATACACATTATTATCTGTCATATATGAGAAAAATGGAGAAATTACCCATTGCAGTCCACCTAACAATAAAGCCAGCTCTCCTATGGGCAACCAGACTTTTTTTTGAGTAATAAAATCATATACAACAAATCCGACAGCACCAACACCCAAACTTCCGAAAATACCTCCTTGAGTGTAAGCCCAACATACGCATATAATTATAATAAGATAACCGAGTCCTTTATCTATTGTCATTCCATTCAAATTAAAAATTTATTCATACAAGTATTAGCCTTGTTGCATATCCAAAAATTGCATAAACGACTCATACACCCCTTCACTAAACCTGTCATACGACGAGTTATCAACCTCTCTGGGCGATAGCTCTACATTAGGGAATAAGCCTTGAGTAATATCCATTTCTACAATCTGCGGAGCAAATACACTCTTATCCATTTCGTGGAGAAGAGTCATTTCTTTAGGATACCACACATCCAAGCCACTTATCAAGTATTCGTAGAATTTATTGGTTTCATTATATTTAAAATTCATCGTCTTAGCTTTATAAAGTAATACCCCCACATCATATCGGTCAAACAAATCAGGTATCTCTGAATATTTGATACCCTCTTTGTGAAATTCAATATATGGGCATTGAAGCTTCTCTATGGCATCAAGCGTATTCTTATGAAAATTGAACGAATATATATCAAACAGCACCTTGCCATGTTGTTTCGCAATCCATTGGCAAAACTCCAACACGTAAGTATCCGTCAAAGACAACGAACCCACATACACACACTTCACAATCTCATTGGCATGCAGTTTACGCTTTCTGAACCAACTGGCAGGCGGATAATTGGGCAAAATATGGCAAACACACTCGGACAATTGCGGCTCAACATTCATAAAGAATTCTCTCCGGTATTGGTTGGTTTGAGAAACCCATGTTGCCACGTGATATAAATAAGAAGTTTCGAGCGAATGATTCAGCTTTGACAGCCTCATCCCCGGCCGACAGTACTCGGCAGGTGTCATGTATTCGTGATAGTGAATGCAGAGTTTTACCTTATGACCAACAAATCGCTTATAGAGATAGGCCGGAAAAGCCGAAATCGACTCATAATAAAGCACTGCGTCAGGCTTCTGTCGTATGAGCTGATATAGCGTAAATAAGCTAAAGAAGATATACTGAACCAAGACAAAAAGGGAACTTCTCTTTTTGTTCTCCTTGAATCGACGATAAATCTTTGCCTTTTTATTACCATATGCATCCAACGAATTAGACTTCTGCAATGTCGATACCCTTATCTCCACTTTTTCTCCCAACGAGTCTATCAGATTCATCACCGGGGGGAAATAATCTATTGGATAATAATGTATAACGAACAGTTTATTCATAGAATATTTTCTCTAATTTTCGGGTATATATTTGCGGACTACAGACCACCTTCATCCTTTCTTTTGCTTTTTGGTAATCATTGACAAACCTATTTGGCTGTTCAACTAATCTATTGATTTGTTGGCAGAAAGAGACCTCCCAACCTGTTTCATAGGGAATCATGTAATCTGTAATTCCAAACTGCTGTGCCAACTCCCCAATACCTCCAGTATTGAAACCGAAAAATGGTATTCCAAAATCAAGGGCTTCCATCACAATACGCCCTAAGGGTTCTACCTTATTGAAATGAAGCAATATATCTATTGACTGATATATCTGTTTCTTATCATTAACAAACCCATGGAACTTACAATTTATATTTTTATAGGTTCCAGCTTTTACAACAAAATCTTTCACTTCAGAAATATGATTATCTATTCCGCCAAAAAAATGGAATTCTAAATGCACTTTGGTCTGATTATTTTCACAATAGTTACAGAAGTGCGAAATATCATACAAGCCCTTCGTTGTGGTAAGACGCCCCACAATACCCAACCGTACTATATCATTTTCTATACGAAACTCTTTGATACCGGCAATGCCAGAGGATAGCTTGTAAATGTCATACATCGTATAGCATTGTATTCCTGTGTTTTGCTTTACCTCTGTCGTAATATAGTCTGAAATAGAAATATAAGAAACGTTTTTATGCATTTTTCTCAATCTTGCAGCCGAGCAATCCTCCAAAAGACGTATGTGAACATAAAAGTTTTTATTGGGGAATAAGCTGGCAAGCAAATTTAAATATTTGATATGCCCACCCTCATTGATATAAATCCCATCAAACTCTCCGCATAGTAACATCCAAGCTAAATGCAAATACAATTTCTTTACTGATGTAAATAAATGCGGAGTATGAACACCTTGATTTTTTATTTTATCGTAAAAAGTACCCTCAGGCACATATATGACATACTTGTGTTGCGTGGTGCAGAGGAAGTCGAACAATACCTGCTCGCTTCCATAAAACTTACCCGAAGGACTAATGATTGCTATTCGTTTCATATATTGATTTGATCAACTTTTTCAAGTAGATATAGAAAATTGATAATAACAAGCTCTCTAGAAAGATTATACCTGTTTTGAATAAGGGATAATCATCAAGATTACTCACTAAAAGATATTGTCCCACAAATATGTGGAGGATGTATATAGAGGGAGAATATACGCTACCGATTTTCACGGCAATCGTATTTTCACCTATTGATGGATTTTTGACTGCCAGACAAATTAAGCAAACTGACATTGGTATACTAAATATGTATATTTCGCTAACGATTTCCCCCCCCCCATATAAATTTATGTGATAAAAATTCAAAAGAACAAAGCATTAAAGAAAATAATGTAAAAACAATCAGTTGAGTGTCTGTGAAAAGACTTTTTATTTTCTCTTCATACTCCCTGATAAGCATTCCTATGGATATACAAGGCAGCCCCTCAAACAACCAGTTGCGGTAATAACAGTTTGGATAACGTAGATATCTTAACAGAAAAAAAGCAAGAAGCAACAAGGGAATAGCATAATATAGATAATGCGTTTTTTTCTTTCTGGTCAGAAAATAGATAATAAGAAGGTCATATGCTAATGCGTAGAAATACCAAAGATGAATCTGAAACAGATCAAGATCAAACAGGGTATAAACCGCTATTGTCTTTAAATTAAACTTCGAATCAAACCAATTATCAAAAGTCCCAAAGTAGATTGCCGAGGAAAAAGAGAGAAACCCATAAAACAAAGAAGCAGAAATCGTCATGATCAAAATTTTCCTGAAATGCTTACGGAATTTTGAAATTGCTGAGAAAGTAACGAAATAATAGCCGGTTATCATAAAGAACAGAGGGACCGCTATTCTGGAAATTGGATTAATCCAATAAGGTCCGTAATGGATGGCTACTACCAAAAAAGCAGCCACGCATTTCAGCACATCAAAACTACTTTGTCGGATATGAGCAGGATGGGATATTAAAGATAATTTACAATCTTCCATAAGTTAAAGCACTTTGATTTTTTCTAGCAGGTTTCGAATGATTGATTCATAATCAAACCCATCGGTCTGTACTTTATGATAGCCTTTCTCTACAAGAGTTTTTAGCTCCTGCGAATGCCCATTATAGTATTTTATCTTTGCTATCAAATCCTCAATACCGTCGTAATAGATTACCTCATCTTCGGAAAAGAATCCTTCAATCTCATCATTTCGTTCGGTAAGCAAAGCTGTCTTGCAAGCCGGAATCTCGAATGTACGAGTGGTATGTTTCTCAGGAATCCATTTAGAAACAGAACCCCAAGCATACAAGCAACCACTGAGTGCACGAACATAATCTTCGCCAAATACACCATGTCCCAAATAATTCAGACAGGGGGAAGGGTAAGATTTGACAAACTTATCCCAACCTATTCCGGCCAGCGTCACATCTATTCCACTTTGTAACAGCTTTACTATAGGCATCCTTCTTTCTTCTTCGTAATGTCCGATAAAAGCGACTCCTTTTTTCTTCTCCCATTCTACGAGTGGACGGTGTAATGCCTTATCAAAACCTTGAGTTGCATATAGAACTTTATCCTTACTGCCCATAATTCTAATGAAGTCTTCCATTTCAAAACTTTTTGTAGTGATCATGTAATCATACAAAGGCATGCTCTCATAGAACAAATCCGAACGATGGAATGAAAATGCAGGGTCAGGCGTAAAATGCACTAAGGTAGATGCATGCTGTCGCAACTGCAAAGTAGTTTGCTTTTTCAGGTAGATAGCCTTATCCACCCATATCAAATCGTAATGTTTATCTTCCAAATTATTCAGCACATAACGATTGACTTTATTTATCAAAGGCCCTTTTTTATAACGAAAGCCGATAGACTGCCACACACGCCACATCGCCCGTTTAGGAATATCCGTGTTTATCACATTCATATTCCAATCAGAAAGAATGCCTTTAAGCTTATCAGCTCGCATCTTAGAGGTAGATCCCTCGTTGTATATACCTATATATAGTATGTGCTTCATTTTATTTCAAATAATTACAGGAACAAATCATAATAATCTGAATTTCCTTTTTATTGAAGTTATAGAAAATAATATTCTGAAACCAATATATCCAACTATTGGTGGATATTGAGCCAATTTAGCCTTAAAAACTAAAGGTGATACTTCTTGTTTTAATATTATTTTATAATAGTTTACATAAAGTTTATTCTTTATGATTTCTTTGTATTTTTTATAACCTTCTATAAACCCAAGACGACGCAAATACACGTAAGTACCAAGTATGTATTGATGGCAAAAAAGAACATATTCTGATTTTAAGCTATATGCTTGTATATAATCAGCAATTTTATTTGCTATAGTCAAATAGGAATCAATATGTACGATTTGCTTTTTTGCAGTTGTAATAGAGTTCCCTCTTATTATATAATTATAAGTAGATTTGCGGACTACATAAAAATTGTCAGCTCGTAATGACAACATAAAACTCCACAAATCATCCTCATGAATTAAACCTTCTTCAAAATATAGATGAGCTTTTCTTAGAAAATTGGTATTACACAATTTATTCCATGCCATCATATACCATTTATGATTAAGATAAGTTTCGCGAACAACTTCATTACCCATATATTCTCCTTCATCCAAAAAGAGTGATGGTGATTCTGATACAAGCCCCATTGTATTAATCTGACCTAATACAAAATCATAATGGTAAAACTCAAGCGGTTTTGACAAATTATATAAACTATCTTCAGGTAAAGTGTCATCACTGTCAAGAAATAAGATATAATCACCCATGCATTCGCTTAATCCTGAATTTCTTGCAACAGAAAGCCCCCTATTTCTTTCATGTACCACAATTTTAAATTCAACATCCCCACTATATTCCTCAATAAAGTGTTTGGCAAGTTGCATTGAATTATCTTGTCCGTGATCATCAACTAATATGCATTCAACAGAATGAACTATTTTTTTTTGGTTGACTATAGAACTTAAACAATTCAATATATATTCTTCTACGTTATATATTGGAACAATTATAGATATCTTCATGATTCTAATTTTATGGTGTCAATATCTGACAACCAAGCTTTATACAAATTCAAGTTCTTTCCGTAAGAATTATCAATTAAAGTAAAAGGTTTACCTAATAAAACAGATAAAATAGCTACATGCAAACGCGAAGTATAGATGTAATTATATTGAGAAATAAACCTGACAGCCTCTTTAACTATATGCGGTCTCAAAATTTTATCAGCATATAAATCTGTCAGACCTTGCAAAAGGAAATTACGGCGATTATAAATTCGATAAAAGTTAATCTGAACAAAATCATACGACATCATTGTAGGCCAATCTTGTATATCCAAAGTAGTATCATCTACATCAATCTTCAAATGACTGTAATCTGGCATTTCGGAATCTTGTCTTTTTACCCAAAGCACTCGTCCATTATTAGACTTCTCAAACTGTAGAAGATATTTAGAATTAATACAAAACGCCATATCTGGAAGTAAATATACATTCTTGATGTTTTTATCCTTTACAAGTTCGCAACTTGGCATATCTCTTACACATATATGCAAATCCGGATGCTTGAATAGTTCTGTGGCATCTTTTTCCCAATTATCCAATTCTTTATAATATATTGATTGGGGTAAAATAATTATTCGGTGATTCTTGTATTTTTGGATTACTTTTAATCTAAACTTTTGATGTCTATCCCATAAATCCCCCCAATTTCCACCTCCTTGCAATAATATGATTGTATTTTCTCTCAATTTAGGGAATTTAAAACATTCTTCAGCTGTTTTCATCAAGCATTTATATGAACATTCTTTCAAAAGACATTCTGTCCCTTCCCATATTAAAGTATCTCCAGGATTACTATAATACGGAATATCAAGAAAGATATAATCATTGTTAATCAAAGGTAATAAAGTGTCACACAACAATGCTCTCAGTTGAGCTACTTTTTCTGCACTCGTCATTTTCTTAACCTATTCATTCTTAAATACCATCTTCTTAAAAAAGTTTTCACTCTCCTCATGTAGGGGATACATAACGAAAATAATCTCTCATATTTTACACGTTCATTCTCCCCATTTAATTTTTTTGATAAAAACGATTCTAATTCTTCATTATACCAAGCTGCTATTACTCGATTTCTCAATTCTGCATACGAAGGTGTAGAAATTTGAGGTATAACTCCCAACGACAGAAAATGAGAAGAATTTACACAATAATCTGCACAGCAACAACCTAATGGCTTAAAAACTATTGGGGCATTCAAGTCATGATATATATTTTGATGTATTCCTTGTCCATAACAAGCTGTCATTTTACCTGTATACAAATCCAATGTTGCAGCCCAACTACCAGCATAGCAATATCCGTTCTGCTGTTTATTAAAATTACGCAATGTAAATTCAAACAACGGAGATTCCATTTCACGCCCTTTCTTTACATAGTTTTCGACTGTACCATCAGTCATTATTCTATACCCAGGATAATTTTCCTTTCTCGTTAATGCAACTTGAGGTAACGCCCCAACACGTTCCAATGAAACAGATTTGATTTCATCCCAATAAGGAAGATACTCATCAACTAAATTGATTTGCAAAACAAAAGAACATCCTGCAGATCTAACTTTGTCTATATTAGAAAAAAAACGATTAACCATATTATGCTTTTTAAGCTCAACATAATGACAGCTAAAAGAAATATTTAAATGACGAAGTAAATTTTTATCAAAATCAAGTAATTGTTCAAAACGCTTGTCCAAGGTTCCATTTGTAGTAATATTTACATAATTTCCTGTCTTCAATATTTCATGCACAATCTGAACAACTTTTTCTTGGATTAATGTTTCTCCCAACCCAGTAATACTTATATAACTTACACCACCTAACCTATCAGGCGAAAGAGCTTTTGCTATATAAGATGGAGAATATTGTGTATATATCCGTTTTTTTGATTTTCGAGCTTGTTGTTGCACATAACAATATGAACATTTAAAATTGCAAAAACTATCTGGAACAAGGCATTCTATAAATCGTTTCATATTCTTTTAATTCTTTTTATAAGCATTGATTTGATTTGTGTTTTGTATTCTTTATCTATAAACAAATAGAAAAACAATAAATTACAAATCGTGGATAAGAAAGAAATAAAAATAAATCGAGACAAGGACTTTTCCATATTCGATTGCATAAACAGGCATATCAACAAAGCTGTTACAATCATAAGAAATGAGGAACCCAAGACATTTTTTAAATAAAACACCCTACTAAACCCTAATATTTTTTTGATAAAAAAAATCCGAGCAATGAGTGTTATTATTGATATTCCTATAGCTATTTCCAAAGCTACAAAAGAATTTGCTCCTAACTTAAAAGCGCAATAAGTAAGAGGTAAATTAAACAAAGATAATCCACTTACAATCAACTGATAAGCTTTAATTTTACCACTTGCTTGAATAGCAGTCCCTATTGAATAATTGAAACTTTCAATCCAAGACAAAATAATAATCAACTTACAAAACGTTGGCGTATAAACAGGATACTCCTTTAACCAAATATTCAAAACATATTCTATTTCTAATATCAATGGCAATCCTAATATGGCGACCAAAAGGAATGACAATTTACCTCCCCAATGTACCAACGTCTCTGTTTCTTGATATTTTCCCTGTGCAAAAGTCTTGAATATTTGAGGATTTATAGCTGTAGTAAAATTTGCAGAAAAGTTAGTTATTGCGTTATTAACTTGATAGGCAATCGCATTTGCAGCATTCACAAGAGGACCAAAAAAAATATTCAAAACTATATTGACACCTGAATTCTTTAAAGCAATAGATAAAGAACCCAATAAATTCCAAAACGAAAAAGAAGTTATCTGCCTTGCTATTACTTTATCAAATCCTTCTTTTATAGAAAATTCATCAAATCTTTTCTTTCCATATAATAAATAAAAGACACATAAAGAAATTGATATCAAAAGATTAAGTACCCCCCACAAAATCAGTTTATCATATAACCAAACAAACAACAAATAAGATGATAATAACTTCGCAATAACTTCATAAATACCAATATATGCAAAAATATTAAATCTTTCATGTGCTATAATGGAAGCCGTCATCGGTATATTTATTAAATTAATAAACATAATCACAATGGAACATTGAAATATAACATTACAAGCAAATAATCTATTTGCAGGAATAGAAAGAACCTCATTTACTAAATATATTCCTATAATCTCTGCAATAAACATTACAATTACACCAAGCAGAAAATGCACTTTATATATCGTACTAAATAATAATTTAGAATCTGATATATCACCTCTTCCTAATGTAATTGTAATAAAACGAGATGATGATGTCCCCAAAGCGGAATTAAGAAAGGTTACCAAACCTATTATTCCAGCAACAATATTAAACAGTCCATAATCTTCCAGCCCTAATGCCTGTATATTTATTCTGGATGTAAATAAAGATACTCCCATAACAAACAGCATACGAATATACAAAAGGATTGTATTGGATGCTACTTTCTTAATTTTTGGCATTGATCTAACGATTTTATCTTCCACCTGTTAACAATTTAATCAACCAAGCATTTCTACTTATTATTTCACCCAAAACAAATGAAATAGCATATGTTACAAGGCAAGAAAAAAGATAAATGAATACTGTTTCTATATTATTAATATCATAACCAAAAGGAAGCATTATAACTTTTATAACATAGGTCAAAAATAAACTATGACTTGCAAACACTATAAATGTATTCCTCCCCCACTTTTCCATAAAATATGCCTTTTTAGAAATACCAACAACTGCTAATGCTGCACTTCCCCCCAACAGAATATATGTAGAATGTAATAAATTGTAAAAAAGACTTGTTGTATCTTTTTCAATCACAGAATAAAGATAAGTTATAACCATACATACAATTGTGATGACTAATAATTCCAACCATCTTTTTTTGATTTTATCGAACCAATTACAATCTATCATTTGTAAATATATACCTAAAGAAAACATTAATAGGCAAGTTATACTAAAACCTGGGAAAATATACCAAGAGATTGTTTTGGTTGCATATATAAAATAGACAGTACAAATAAACAAGAAACCCATTTTTCGAAGTATAAAAATTATTACTGGAGTCAAAAGAAAAATGACCATTAAATCTCTAAGAAACCATAATGGACCATCCCATGGTTGTGTTAATACTCCTGTAATCCCCCCCCTAGGTAAAAACCAAAATCCTTTAATAAACTCATATACTGTATAATCTTTATCAAGCGAAAAGGTTATAAAAAAAATCAAATTCCAAATAATATATGGCAATAATAATGTTGTAGACTTTTTTTCGAGAAGACTGCGATATCCATGCCTTCTGATTGAATAAAAGCACAACATACCTGATATTAAATAGAAAAGAGGTACAGCTATATCTGCCAAAGTGTGAGAGATAAAATTAACAATATGATAACCGATATCGTATGCACAATTAACTTGCTTGCCTGCGTAAGAAAATTTTTTTGTAAAATCAGCATGTACGCAAACAACTAAAAAAGCCAAAGGCATTCTTAACCTATTTATCGCATCAGACAAGTCCCTATTTAGCATTTTAATACAGTTGAATAATACATCACAATTTGATTTAAATCCTGGTTTTATAACTGAAATCTGTTAAATAAAAATTGTAATAAAAAGGATACACTTAACCGCATCTCCTATAACTAAATTAGGTTCTGCGGGATTTAGTGTGAGTTAACATAAAGTGCTTTAAAGTTCATCCCTCATTAGAGATATAAATATAGAGCCGTGTACGGCTTTTTGAGGTGTTTCTCTTTTAGGGAAGCCTGAAAAATGTTAACGGTTTAACGTTTCGAGATTGTTAACTTACACTAATTACGGTAGAACCCTAAATTATTTCAACTTTATTTGTTTACAACCTTCCATCCACAATATCACGAGGCAACAGACCTTTTACATCGTAGATAACTCCACCTTCTTTGACAAGCGATTTTACATCCAGACTAAGGAACTGCTTGTGAGCTACACCCATGATGACGGCATCAAACTTTTCGATGGGAAGTTCGGTGGTTATATCTATGCCATATTCATGTTTTACCACATCTGCATTGGCCCAAGGATCGTACACCGTAACATTGTTGGTATACTCCTGCAAAGTAGTATAAATATCTACAATTTTGGTGTTGCGCACATCGGGGCAGTTTTCTTTGAAGGTAACCCCCATCAGCAATATCTTGGCATCTTTCACCATCACACCCTTTTTGTTCATGCATTTGATGGTTTGGTTAGCCACGTATGCCCCCATACCATCATTCAAACGGCGAGCAGAAAACATAATGCGTGGAAGTACACCATATACCTGTGCTTTTTGAATGAGATAATAAGGGTCAACACTTATACAATGACCACCTACGAGTCCAGGGTTGAGCTTAATGAAGTTCCACTTACTTGCTGCTGCTTCAATCACATCATGCGTATCAATACCCATAGCATTGAAAATCTTGGCAAGCTCGTTCATAAAGGCAATGTTCACATCGCGCTGTGAATTTTCGATAATCTTCGAAGCTTCGGCCACTTTGATTGAAGGAGCTTTATGCGTTCCATTTATCAATACGGCATTATACACACTGTCTACAATATCGGCTATTTTCGGAGTTGAACCAGAAGTCACTTTTTTGATTTTCTCCACCGTGTGCTCCTTGTCTCCCGGATTGATACGTTCGGGCGAATAACCGGCAAAAAAATCTTCATTAAATTTCAGACCCGACACACGCTCTACAACGGGAAGACACTCTTCTTCGGTCACACCGGGATAAACTGTCGATTCGTAAACTACAATGTCACCTTTCGAAATGACCTTTCCTACAGTTTCACTGGCACCCCAAAGCGGATTTAGATCGGGGCGATTGTTATCGTCAACCGGAGTGGGAACTGCTACCACGTAGAAATTACAATCGCGAATTTCTTCCAAATCAGTTGTACACTTGAAACCATTGGCAATAGCTTCCTGAAGCAAACAATCATCAACTTCGAGTGTTGCATCATGACCGGTCATCAAAGCATCTACACGTGCTTGGTTCATATCGAAGCCAACAGTGGTAAACTTAGTTGAAAACAGTCGGGCAAGAGGCAGCCCTACGTAACCCAAGCCTATTACGGCAATTTTTATGTCGTCCATTTTTAATAAATTGATTTTATGTTATCTCTAATTCTTAAATTTTCATGTGTTATACCGAAAGCATATTATCAATCGTAAGCACTCTATTTAAGGTATCTTCCTTTGAAAGGGCACATAAGTGTGCTCTAAATCAAGTTTTATTTATTAATTAGTTTTGACTTTATAGCCTAACAGAATTCCAAAATGAAACTAGGCAAATCTATCTCGTTTATATTTAAAAGATTAACACTTTTTCGAAATATATTTCTATTTGACTATAACTATGGCATTGACAACATCCACTTAAAACTTAATACATCCCCCTTTACCCTCATTTAGAAATACTTTAATAGTTCCATCTTGAGAAATCTTAAAGGCTACTCCATTGGAAGCTAATAAACTGGCTACAGTTTCTCCGGTTCCTTTCACCGCATTGACTTTTGCTGAATCCATATTGACAATACAACCATAATATTTAACAGTACCATCAACAGATATAATAGTAGCTCCATCACTTGACATCATCCGCTTTACTAATCCGCTGTAATTACGATCCATAATATTGAATGAACTACGAGTAAAGGAATGGAAAGACTTCAAAAGAGGTTGGACTTTCGAAATGTATGCCGGAACCCAAATAATCGAACTGATATCATGCTTCGAACAATATAATACATAATATAGTAAAGAGTTGTACACTGAATCTGATAATTTTACCTTTGCTTGAATCAAAGCCTGAAGCATATCATAATTCCTGAACCTCCACACGTTTTCCTGATGGATGAATTCGTATCCTTTAGATGTCACAATCGACAAATCTCTACCATTTTCCACACGAAAAAGTAAATCAGAACCCATTAATACATTTTTTAACAACACACGATTTAAATAACTCGGATCAGTATCCGAATTGATAAACACATAATGAATATCTTTCTTCAAATCGGTCAAATAGAAAGAGGAGTACCCATCTACCAAATACCAATAGCGAGTATCGATACGAGAAAACAGTTTACTACATGTATACAACGATTGTAAAATTCCAAAATGATTGTTTGAGCTGTCCTTATAATCATAAATTGACTTTGTAACAATAAGACCGGATGAAAAATACTTTCCTTCAAACGTAGTGGAACGCAACCTTGTAAAAAAGTCAATACTACTATGGATTTTGTAAGAATTGTAAACTCCCTTCCCAACAAAAAGGGAAATAAATCGTTTTATCAGAACATCTCCCAAAAGCCAAATTGCTTTAGTAAATGAGTCTGCATAAGATTCTGTTAATGATTTTGAAATACATGAAGCCATTACATTAAAGATCTTTGGGCGATTTTCTAAACCGATACTATTTCCTTTCAACTGAATGACAAATAAATAATGTGCGTCCGAAATAGGATTAACAGTAATCAATAAGGATACTTGGTTATTATTATCGACATAAACATTTCGCTTAGGATTGTTTTGTATCAATGCCAATAAATCATTATCCAGTAAAGGTGAAAAATTATAATTCACTTCTACCGAAAAGAAATCTTCCAAAGTATTCTTCAATAATTCAGACGGATGATGCATGAAATTAATATATCCTCTTATCTCTTTGAAGTTATAATAGGAATGATTATCAATAGAGATTTTCATAAATGTACAAAGTTTTCTATTCTTTTTGACGTAAGATGAAACCAACTATATTCTTACAAATTTCACCTTGCAAAAACCTTTGATAAGAAGCTGCCGAATGTGTATCTCCCCCCATCCTATCATACATTCCGGCTTTCAACAAATCTTCCGCCTTTTTCTGTACATGCTTTCCATACATACCTGCCAGTGACGGCAGATTCAACTGAAACGAAATATGTTCCTCTTTCAAAGTATTATAGTCTTCCTTCTGCATATATTCATACCGTTCCGGATGTGCCAGCAAAGGATAATAACCTTTCTTTTGAATGCGTTGCAGAACGGACAAAAGATCCATCGGAGGGTTGAAGTAGGAGGTCTCCACCAACAAAAAACGTTTTCCTTCTTCCAAAAGAAGCAAATCCTCTTTCTCCAATCGCTCTTCAAAAAGATTATCGAGCATATATTCCGCAGCAAGCTTCAGCTCCACCGCACCACGGTACTGCTGCAACAGTTCCCAGAACTTACGCTGCAGCGCAAGGGTCTCGTTGGGGATGTCTTCCATGATGTGGGGTGTGAGCCATACTCTACGAATCCCTTGTTGCTCCATTTCCCGCAAAATTTGCAGAGACTCTTCCATGGATTGTACACCGTCGTCTACTCCGGGAAGCAGGTGACTATGGCAATCCACCATACCTTTGAGTAAGCCACTTCGAGAAAGGACTGTTGTTTTATGAAACAACCACATGATTACTTAGACCTGTCATTGTTTCCATAATAAGAACCGCTTCCATAACCATACTGATAGCCGTAACGATAACCATAACGTCCGCCAGAGCCTTCCGTCCCATTGAGGATTACAGACATATTCTTGTATTTCTTTTCTCGATAGATGTTTTCCAACTCCGGAAGCATGCTGCGTTCCAGCAAGCCTGCACGTACCACAAAAACGGTACGGTCGGCCAGTTTCTCTATGATTTGCGTATCGGCCACCAATTCAACTGGCGGGCAGTCTATCAATACAACATCATATTGCTGCTTTAAGGTATGGATTGCTTTCTGTAGACGGTCATCGAACAACAGTTCGGTCGGGTTGGGGGGGATAGTGCCGACAGGGATGAAACTGAATGAAGGGTGCTGCTCGTCCGTAACAATAATAATAATATCCGAAAGTTTGTCGATTTGTCCTCCTAAATAATTACTCAAACCAATTTTGGGCGAATGGATATAAGCTGAAGCAGAGGCATGGCGAAGGTCGCCGTCAATAACCAATACTTTTTTATTTTTAATGGCAAGACTCATGGCTATGTTCATGGTCAAGAACGATTTTCCACTGCCCGGATTGAACGAGGTAACTACAATCACATTGGAGGATTGATCTTTGCCAATCATGAATTCCAGATTGGTACGCAAGACACGAAAAGCCTCATTCATAATATCACGGCTTCCTTCTTTAACCACAATGGTATGTGCCTCATGTGATTTTACTCTTTTCTTACCACGTATAGACAAAGGAATCTCTCCGATAAAAGGAACGCTCAAGCCCTCCAGGTCTTTTCTTCCACGAACACGGGTATTCATGTTTTCACGCATGAACACAATGACTACCGGTATCAATATACCCAAGGCAAAAGCCACCAGGAAAATGTTCTTCTTTACGGGAGCGGTAGGAATCATGCTTCCTCCAGGCTTTGTTATAATACGGGTATTGTAGGCCGTAAATGCCTGAGAAAGCTCGTTCTCCTCACGTTTTTGTAACAGATATAGGTAAAGTGACTCCTTCACCTTTTGTTGGCGTTCCACGCTAAGCAGGTATTTGGATTGCTTCGGGTTGGAGGCAATCTGCGAAGTAGCCTGTCCCCCAATGGCCTCCAAACTTCTGATTTGTGCACGCAAAGCTACCATTTGGTTGTCAATGGAAGTGATCAAAGCGCTTCGCATATCATCCAACGACTTGTCCATTTCCCTGACTAAGGGGTTCTTGACACTACTGTGAGACACCAAGCTATTGCGCTCCAATAACTTGGTATTATATTCATTCAGTTGTGTGGCAAGGCTTGCATTTTCAATGCCGGAATTGGCAGGGAGTAACTGATGTTTATTGTTTTCATTGGTCAAATAGTTCTTTATGTATCGGGCCATATATGCCTGGTTGTTCAATTCACGAATTGCAGCATTGGCTTCATTGGCTTGAGTCATATACATATTTGCCGCCGCCTGTACATCCGGCAGCAAATGCTCACTTTTGAAAGAAGATATATCATCATCCACATTGCCAAGCTCACCCTCAATCACACCCAAACGCTCATTGATGAACATGGATGTACTAACCGCTATCTGATTCTTGTCCCTTACCCAGTTCTCATTGTAAACGGATATAAGGGTATTGAGCACATCTTCCGCCCGTTGGGTGGACACATCCTGGAAAGACAACGTGATGATATTGGACTTCTCATCGTTCTGGGATATATTCAAGCGAGCAGAACAGCCAGCTGATGCCGCAGACAAAGACTGGCGGGTTACATAAATTGTGCTTACCGTTTTATCTGAATAGGCAGCCGATGGAATAACGACAATAGGGCCTAGGGGGCTTTGAATACTGTCATTCAAATTGCCTTTCACAAAACCATCATTTTCTATTTCTGTTCCATTCCGTGTAAAAGAGGATAATTCCACTGCACCATCCTTTGCCAGATGCAGTTCGAAAGTTGCGGATTCATTCTCGGAAAGATTAGGAATCACCACCTGGACAGGAAGTTGGTTTCCATACACAGTCTGTTTATGAAAACGTCCGTCTGTCTGATAATTCATTTCCAAATGCAATCGAGACACCACTTCACGCATGATGTCGGGAGACTTCAAAGTTCCCATCTCGTTATAGACATTGGTGTTGGTCGTAAACAGTCCCAAATCGGAAAAAGACTCCATATCCGTAGAAGAAGATTTCCCTTTGGAATCGTCTTTAATCAAAATAGAGGCAGTCCTGACATATACCGATGGGGTTCTCAACAGATAAAAGGTCGCAACCCCCAAACATAAGGCCAATGAAATGGCAAACCAGTGCCATTTGTTGAGACAGAGGTAAAATAAATCCTGTATGGTAATGAAATCCTGCGTATTTTGTACTGTTGATTTATTCTGAATAGTAGCCATTTCTCTTTTTTATTTAGCGATAAGTACAGCGATGGAGGTCAATAAAGAAGCCAGGGAAATCCAGAAAGAGGTGCTGCGCACATTGTTCCCGTTTACGGTAGACTGACGGGCTTTGGTAGCATTAGGCTCCACATATACCACATCATTCTGTTGCAGATAATAAGCAGGCGAAGTGTAAAGATGCTCGGCAGAGCAAAGATTGACTCCATAAACCCGTTGTTTTCCTTCTTCTTGACGCAACACCAATACCTTTTCCCGCTTTCCGTAGATAGTGAGGTCTCCCGCCTGGCTTAAGGCATCCAGGATTGTAAGGTTATCCTTGTCGATACTAAAACGGCCGGGATTGTTCACTTCACCCATTACGGCTACGCTGAGATTCATATATTCCACCGTAACGACAGGGTCTTTAATCAAATCATGCGACTGTAGCTCTTTCTTAATATAGGCAGCCACCTCTTCACGGGTCATACCGGCTATGTGAATTTCTCCCAACACGGGAAAGTCAATGTTCCCTTTGGAATCTACCGTATAACCGGACACACCACGATTAGAACCGGAAGAACCCTCCATGCCAATCTGTTGAGAAACAATCGGCAAGTTAAACAGGTTGGTCAGGCGCAAATCCTGGCTGTTGACTAAAATAGACAATTTGTCTTTCGGTTGAATCTTAATCTCTACCAGAGCAGTAAGCGCCAATTCGCTTTCGCCCGGACGTAAATCTTGAAAATAAGTGACTTCTTTTGAAGTTGAGCAAGCTCCTAAAAACAGGAGTAATATTGCCCCAATTAAATTTTTGCAAAAATTCATATTGATATAAAACTATAGTTTCGAATGAACTATATGGATTCTCCGGGTTAACCATAGATTACCCAAGGTCCATATAAAGATGTCCAGTATTAAAAGCAAGGTTACATTTATATAACGTGAAAGCAGAATATTGCACAGTGTAAAACAGACAGATACCAGTACAATGGCAATCATAACTGTACGCTGTCTCATGCCAACAGCAAGCATTTTGTGATGGATATGGTTCTTATCTGGCAAAAAGGGATTCTTTCCGTTTCGCACACGATGCAAATAAACCCGTACCACATCAAAACAGGGAATGATAAGCGGTGAATAGGCTAAAAAGAAAGCATTAGGCTGTTGCATAGAGGGATTTACCGGAAACCCGTCAAGCAGTTTCAGACTTAAAATGCAAGTCATCATGCCAATCGTCAAGCTGCCGGTATCCCCCATGAATATTTTGTTCTTTTTGGCAGGATCTCCAAATACGTTATAATAGAAAAAGGGGACGAGCACTCCAAGTGTCGCAAAAGCGAGCAGGGCATAAATGTATTCGCCTATTATAAAAAATACCAATCCATAAAAAAGCATAGCCACTCCACACAACCCGGAAGCCAATCCGTCTATCCCATCTATCAGATTGATGGCATTGATAATAAATACCACGGCGAATAAGGTAATGGGGTATCCAATCCATTCAGGAAGAGCGTGAATAAACAGCAAACCGTGCAGGTTATTGATCCACAGCCCGCCTGCAATGACCAGTAATCCGCAAATAATCTGTATGGCGAACTTGGCACGGTAACGGATACCAATCAGGTCATCAGCCATACCAACCAAATAAAGCATCATAATGGTACAGAAGCCGAATGCCAACGGGCGGCTTTCACTGCCGATATTACCAAGAAGCTGACCGTATCCCAACAACATACTGAGTCCCAAAGCAAGTGCCACCGAGAAAAAGACAACCGGTTTGAAGGCTATCCCTCCTAAACGGGGTACTACTCCCTGATGGATCTTCCGTTCATCAGGCACATCAAACAGACGCTTACGAAATGATATCAACAAGATTTGTGGAATCAAGACGCCGGCACAAAATACGCTCAAGGCGAATACAAACAAGGAGTTGACAACCCAAAAGGCTCTAGGATTGTCCATTACATTTGAAATAACAGTCATAAATATCGTATCAGGCAAATTGAATATATTCAGGAAGAACCTCCACACCAACAGCGAGATAACCCTTTAATTCGACAAGCAAGCGTTTTATCTTGCTGCCTCGTATTTTAAGCAAACAGCCCTCATATCCGTTGAGAGAGCCTCCTATAATCCGAATTTTACGTCCGCACATCTGAGGGGTTATCTCTTCCGGCAAATAATATTTGGGTGAATCGGAACTGCTGACGGCTTGCATGAATCTGTCCATTTCCAAATCAGACACAGTCATAGGTTCCCGAAACGTATTCCGCAACCAACGGTATTGAAGCGTTTTGGTTCTTTCCACAATGGAGTCCAAATGCTGACGGGAATCATAAACAAAGAGCAAATCTTGAATGACCGGAACTTTCTCACGCACCTTTTTACCCTTTTGCAAAATGATTTGCCACTTCAAGGGGACAAATACCTTTACTCCTGCTTCTTGCAGTTGTTTGTATGCCGGCTTTTTAGCATTACACCGTTTTAAATCACGCATGACATACCATTGTGCGTATTCAGTATTTCCCATTGATATACTTTAGTTCAGGCAAATATCACCAATCCTGCACGATTATTCTATTTATTAATAATCAAGCAGTTACAAAATACTTTCCAAAAGTAGGAATCTTTTATTCCTTTAATCATCCCTTGCATCGCTATTCTAAAAGGCAAGTGTTCACTTATACTAAAACATACTACTCTTCTTAAGAGAAGTATATTTCGTTTGCAAAAGTACGAAAAAATCTAAAAATCAAGGCATAAAGCGAACTTTTTTTACTACTTATTTTTAAGAATCTTCAACATAATGCGTAAAATGAAAAACAATCATCCCCATATATCCTCTAACATGACTTTGTTTATCAAGTTATTATCGCTTTATAACTAAAAGATGTACTTCTCTTAAGAAGATAAAGTGACTATCGCTACTCTTTCAAGTTCATTATATAGATGTACTTCTCTTAAGAAGATATGTACCTTTTTCGGTATTTATTTATATAGACATCAAAATGAGACTATTTGCCGTGTCTACAATAGATGCATCTAAAGAGGCAAGATAAATTCGGGTGGTTTGCTCCGAATCATGTCCCAGTGCCTCACTGATGACAGGCAAAGAAACATTTTTACTTTGAGCGATGCTGGCCCAAGCATGGCGCGCAACATAGGTGGTAAGTGGAATACCTAAACCTATTTGTTTGCCAATGTGTTTCAGATTTCTGTTGATACGGTGCGCTTCATTTTGGTATTGATGCCATTCGTCCACACCATTGTTCTGAATAATTGGTAGCAGGTAGGAAGTTTCAGAGGTATTGTATTTATCAATAAGTTCCTGCATGGGCTTTTCCCATTTGATAAACAATTGCTGACCGGTTTTTTTTCTCCGATAGGTCAAGATTCCATTCTGGAGGTCTTTCTTTTTCAGGAATGCCATATCCACAAAGGACATTCCACGTGTATAAAAACTGAACATAAAGATGTCTCTGGCAAAAATGAGAGACTTCTTATTAAGATCCAAATCCCGTATTCTTCGAATCACGCTGAGGGAAACCGCCCGTTTCTTCGTTTTGTCTATGCCGGTATAGACATGCTTGAAGGGATTTCGTTGAACAACAAGCCCTTCACTCACGGCCCGGTTATAAATGGCCCTGAGGTTACGCATATAATACGAACTGGTATTCGGACAGACACCGGTTCCTTTGAGCCAGCTTTCATAGGTTATCATCTGATTGGAATCCATTTCATCCAATGGGATATCGCCCCGGTGTCCCCGAAACCGCTCAAAACTGTTCAAGGCATTCTGATAGGTGCCGGCTGTGCGTACCTTACCTATCTGCCTCAATTCTACCAGCAGTTCTTTTCCATATAAAAGGAAAGTGCAATTCCCTTCAGGAGCAGTGTAAAGTTCTATTATACGGTCCACAGTGAAAGGGGTGTCTTCCTGATTCAATCGGTTGATGCATTTCTTTATTCGGAAAAGGTCTTTATCAATTTGATTTTTTAATGCAGCAAGATAGCTTTTTCGGCCTTCTCCACTTCCTGCCGAGACATTGATTTCACCGGAAGCAGAAATCCACTCACTTGGAAACAGTTTGTAACCGGTGCGGATATGCCGTACTTTACAATGATGAATTATTTGATAATGAACCGTTCCCTCTTTAAGGATAACGGATGAAGGACTGAATTTTACTTTTACACTAGTCATAAACAATCAATTATTAGTTTAACATATGGAATAAAAACAGGAAGTAATTCAAAAAACTTCAAGCTGTTATGTATATCTCCAGCTAAACTATTCTTGATTGATAAAAGACGCTTTAATTATTTTTATCTAAAGCATTGTATTGAGTAATATGACATAATAAGTAGATGTTGAAAATTAGTTTATACTATTCTTAAGAATTAGTTATACTTAAAATCACGTTATTGCACCGCATCTGCTCGCCCTGCACTCAGTCACATAGCTGAGTACAGAACAAGCAGCTACAGTACAATAACGAAATTTTAATGTATAACTAATTTCCAACATCTACTTATGATAAAGTAAAAGACCGCGTTCTGTATATTGCGTGAAGACTTGAAACGGAGTGTCAGAGCCAATGCAAAGAATATCTTGCCATATAGAAAATGGAAAACTCAAAATGGAGAGGCTGTTTCCTGAACTCTTTCCATTCAAGCGAAAGAATTTATAACTGTTGACCTGTCTATATGATTATCGGGTTCACTTTCATCGTGTCCAGGTTCAGGTACAATCCGTTATGCTCGATCACTCCGTTTCGGAACATCTTCCATAGGATGCCGCATCCGAGTTGTGCCAGTGTGGAGTTAATAAACAGGTCCTGTCTTTCCAACGCTTCAGCCAGCGAACAACTCGGGCCGGAATCGGTTTCCTTCACTCTCGCGTATTTCACCATGCGGGTGATGACTTTTAGCGAATTGACGGTTTCATAAAGTTTGGACGCCGGCTGTTTGATTTTCTTCGGTACGGTACCCAGCACGACTTGCCCCGTGGTCTGCGTGTTTCCGAAATCCATCCAGTACAAGGGGGTCTCGTAAGTGCAGTATGTCGGTTGCGGCAAAGCCCTCAACAGATTCCACAAGTCGATCCGTGACTTGATGTTATCGGTACAGGTAATCGTGATATTGGCCAGGTTGTCCCGTCTGGTATCCTTCAATACTGCCGGATAGATGTCCGCTTGCGCCTTCCAGTCATTCCCGAAAAAGTTGTTTATCCGGGTGACGAGGCATTGTGCCTTGTTCTGTCCCAGGTCGGACGGTCCGAAAAGCTGGCGACCGATGTTGGCTTCCGTCACGGTGTCGGGGTCATACAGTGTAACGAACAGTCCCGGGTGTCCGAGTCCCCTCAGAGCTGTGTCAAGACGTGCCAGGCAGGTGAGTACCTGCGACCCGGTTCCTCCCGCTCCGATCAGGTTTACCGTTACCGGATGCTGCGGACTCATCAGGTAACTGTCGGTATAATGTACTCTTTTCATGTCAGTATGTCTTTAAGTTTCATATTGTTCAACGGTTTCAACTCTTTGAGGTCGAATGGTTTGTTCCTGGCCGCTTTCGTTACTAGCACAAGGTTCGACCGGGTCGGATTTCCGTTGCCTCCCAAGTGCGAAAACTCCGTCAGCCAGAATTTCTTTTCCCAGTATTGCAGCAGGCTTTCGTATGTCAGGTTCTTTGGCAAGTCTATATTGGCAGAGCCCAGGCATACGCTGGAGCCGGTCACATTGAAGAACGGCGCGACATATAGCAGCGTATCCTTGCCGGGCATGTCATCCTTGTAAGCATATATCCTCATCCCATGTTCCCCCGCCTCGTAAATCACTCCCGGCAGGTTGTATTCCGCATTTTCTATTTTGAGGTCGGAGCTGAAGAACATCATCCGCTTATGCGGGGGATTGTACCATACATACCGCTCGCTGCCCTTGCGTGAATCGCAATAGATCAGGTTGGACGGTACTTTTCCGTAAGGCGTGCTGCTATGCCTTTCCGAATATCCCTTTACAAGCTCGTTCATGAATTCCTGCGTTATAGGCCTGCCTTCCGCCATGTTTCCACGATCGTTTATGTCCCGTATCTCCAGAAAAAAATTCTTGTCATCCTCTGAGGCGTAGGCTATCAGTGCCGCCTTGGGGATAAGCTGGGTCTTCAAAGTTCTTGTAAGTTCGTTTGTCTCCATCATAGTGTTCAAATTATTATGTTGATGAATTTGTCCGCCCATTTGAAAAAGCGTTCCGGGTAGTCATCCATGCGGAACAGCTCTCCCGTTTCGGGAGACAGGGCGAGTGTCGTGACCGGTATGATGTCGTAGGTCTCCCTACTGTGGGAATTGTAACAATTCACGAGATAGTCCGTCACCATATCGTAACTGTCATAGATTACACGTATCTGTTGGTAGAGGTACATGGGGTGGAACTCCGGTTCCTCCTCATAAAAAGGATCGTAGCAGTATTCCATGATGCCGCGTTTCGGTGACAGGAATTGTAACCCCTCCTTCATGGCGGAAACCAGCGATCGTTCGTAGTCGTTCCGGGCTTTATACCTGTCAAGTGCCTTCGGCAGGTTCTTGTAGTAGCACTTGCGTTCCACCCTTTGGAGCAGCCTCTTTATTCTGCCGTTCTCGTAGGAGTGCAGGAGCCTCAGCCGTTTTTTCCTTTCCTCCGGGACCTCTTCCGGTACTTCCTCTGAAATCCAGGTCAGAACATATTCCGTGTCGTCCTCGTCTAGAACGGTCTGTATTCCGTTTGCCTTCATCAATTCATGGATGAACGTGATGGAGATACGCCTCAATTCCGGTCCGAGAGCCTCCACGAATTTCATCGGGAAATAATACAGTGTCAGTTTTCCCCAATGATGGGCTTTCCAGAGCTTGAACAGCAACCGTCCGTCTTGCTCTTCAATATTGACGTTCAGCCCCTCACCGACAAGGTCATCCATCTCCTCGTGCAGCCTTGCGATCCCTTCCCCGAATGTCCGGCCCGGGGTATGTACCGCCTCCTTCTCCATCAGATAGGCATATCTGAAGAAGGAGTCACGCAGAAATCCGTAGTTCTCCCGCGTGATGAGATTATGCCTTTTCCCATCGGAATCTTCCACGACAAGACTCGGTAAAGGTTTTGGCTGAAACGTGGCGTTCAGAAAAGAGGAACGGCACCCCCCGGTGCCGTAATCCTTTCTTTCCTGTCCGTACCGTAACGGATATTGCGTACGGTCTGTCCGATGATGAGCCTTGCAAGCCGTTCCACCTGCTGTTCGTCCAATGGTACACATGATTTCTTCTGTTTTTTATTGTCCTTTCCCATTACTTTTATCCTTTTGTCCCGATGGTAGTTTTGAATTCATACACCGCCTTGTCTTCCTTGATGACCGGCCCGTGCACCGTCGCCGTGGTCAGTTCCGGATAGAAGTTCGAGTAGTAGTTCATGACCATTTCGGGGCTGTCCGACGTGTTCGGGTCATCGAGTGTGACCATCCCGTTGCCTTTCTTGAATGTGAATGAACGTGTCATTCCCTTGATTTCTAATGCCATAATATTAAATGCTTTGATAATGTGAAACATTGGGTTCTAACATGGATTGCGGAAAATCGGGATATTCCTCATAATCTTCCGGGCGGTAGGTAGGGACTTCCTGTCCCCTCTGATAGTACGGATAGAGGTCTTCGGGATTTTGCTCCTGTTCCTGCCGGTATGAAATCTGTTGTTCCGCGTATGCAGGCTGTGGAGGGAGCTGGCGGCTCATCGGCCGTTGTCCGGCGTATTGCGGCTGTGGGGGAGCCTGATGCGGTGCCGGCCTTTGCGCAGGCTGCTGTGGCGGCCACATTGTCTGCTGCTGCCCGTCAGGAATTTGTCCGCCCGCCGGTCCTGATGCCTGGGATTGCGGTGGACAGTGCGGTGCAGGCTGCAACTGTTGTGCCGTTGCTGCCGGTGGTTGTGACCGAAGCTGTTGCGGCGCAGGCGGTTCTTCCATCAGCTCGAACAGGCTTCCCCGGTTCATGGCCTTTTTCTGCTGCTCAAGCATCTCGTCAATCTTCTTCTGGTCCTGCGGCTTGGCATAAAGTCGGGCCTGTCCGAGAGCCGTCACTGCATCCTTATGGTTTCCCGCGGCAATCAGTTCCTCAGCTTTCTTGAGATGCTTCTCGTACTTCTCCCGTTTCTCTTTCTCCTCTTTCGTCTCCTTGGCCTTTGCATCCTTCGCCGCCTTGCTCTCGGAAGCGGCCTTTTCCGTCTGTGCCTCGAACTGCGCCATGTTGGTGATCAGTCCCGTAGCTTTCTGCACCGGCCGGGCGACGGCTTGCAGGAATCCGGTATCCAGTTCCTGCGGAACTCCCTTGAGGGTCAACGGGATAATGTGGTTCTGGGCTTCGTCTTTCAGCCCGTTTGACTTCGGCAGTACGGATACCGCCATTTGTCCGTTCGCTTTACGGATGACGAGTGTCAGGTCGACTCCTTCTGTCATCATCTGGTTGATTGCTGTAAAAAACATAATTATATGGATTAAAGTGTGAATAACCGTATTCTTTCTATCTGTTGAAGAACTCCGCCAGCAGCCTGTTCCGGTCAGGATGACTGCTTATCTCCAGTATCGGGTCCAGCAGTGTGGAGATGTGTACGGGTCCGCCCTTTTCCCGTGGAGGGAATTTGACGGTCGGTTCCGGGACATGGTACTTTCTTCTTGCCGGTATCGGCATTGGTATCTGTACCGGTGCCGTCGGCGGTCTTGAGATGATTGCTTGATTCATGACTTTATCATTTTAATTGTGGATACTCGGGCTTTGGCAGTCCGTTGAACTACATGGGCTTTACGGCAGACGCTTCCGGAAAGGCAAGGCTTTCGGGAAAAATACCGCAAGCCCTCCGGGCGAGGATGATTTTTCCGCGAAACCCGAAGGGTCCCGGCCTTGCCGTCCGAAAAGAAGCGTTTGCCAACTTTGCCCTGTAGTTCCCGGTCTGCCAATGGCTGTATATGCCTCTCTTTCCTTTCCTTTCCGTCCCTGATCCCGTCATCCTTGTCTTCATAAAGTATGGGATACCAAAAGAGCCGTCCGTTGGGACAGCCCTGTCCTGCAAGGTGTTGCAGTGGTTTATATGCCGCATTTGTTTCATTTCCCGATATTGTATGCCGGTGGAATCAGAATACCAGGCAGCTGAGGATGCAGAAAAGTATCGCCGCCGCTACCAGAAGGCAGGCGATTTTATAGAGGAACCTGAAGAATCCCCTGAAACAGACGATGGCGACTGCCGCCCATACCGGTGAAATCCCTCTTGAATAAAGATAACTGAACATTATGAAGGCTGCGGCGGCCAGTGCCATTCTTTTTATCCATTTGCCGGTTCTCGGTTTTTCGATACATTCCTTTGCTTTCATGATCATTTGCTATTAAAAGGTGAAACATGTCATTTCCAATTTCAGGGGCCAGGATGCGGACCGCCTCCACAGGCAAGGTTTTCGGGGAAAATACCGGAGCAGGGCGAGGATGATTTTCCCCCGAAACCTGCAAGGCCCGACCTTGCAGGTGGAAACGGGCGGTTCCGCTACCTTTGCCCCGGAATTGGAATGACGGTATCATTTACCTTTCCCGCCCTTGGATTTTGGAAAAGAAAGTTTCAGGTTAAAACTTTCGTCAAAAATGATTGCCGCATCGAAAGACACCCCTTTCTTGCCCTTGAAACCCTTGATCAGTCGGGTGGAACCGGAAGAGAAAAGCTGTTCGAGATGCTGGTCCGTCAGTTCCTTGTTCAGAAAATGGCGGAACACCAACAGTCCGCATCCTTCACGGTCGCATTTCGCGACTTTGGACTTCACCACCACGTTGCCGGTCTTGCACTTGGGGCAGGCAAGGACGCATGATGACGGCTCCGGAAATTTGAGACGCAGTATCTCGCCGGTCACTTTTCCCGTGTATTCCCTGATGGAGAGCATGAAGCTTTCCGGATCGAGGGTACGCCCCTCTATCTGTTCCAGTGCTTTTTCCCATGTGCCGGTCAGCTTCGCGTCAGCCACCATCATGTCCTTTACCGATTCATAGAGATAAAGCCCCTTTTCCGTCGGACGGATACTCTTGCCGGAACGCTCGATGTAGTCACGTTTGAGCAGGGTCGTGATGATGGCGGCACGGGTGGCAGGCGTACCGATACCCGTATCCTTCACCGCTTCGCGTGCCTGTCCGTCAGTGATTTCCTTGCCGCAGTTCTCCATAGCCGTGAGCAGGGTGGCTTCCGTATAAAGAGGTTTGGGCAATGTCTTTTTCTGTGACAGTCCATGTCCCATGACCGGTATTTCCTCACCCTCTGTAAAAGATGCTGTGCCTTCGTCTCTTTCCGGCTCGTCCTTTTCCCGGTCCTCCTTTCGGGAGAACACCGCCCGCCAGCCCGGATTGGCGATAACAGTGGAACGGGAGTGGAAGTCCAGTCCCCCGCATACGCACTCCATGAGCAGCAGTTCTTTCTCGCAAGGGGGAGAGAAGGCTTCCAGCATCCTGCCGGCTATCAGAGTATAAACCGTGGATTCCGCTTCGGACAATCCCTCAGGGACGATACCGGTGATAATCAGCGCATGGTGGTCGGTCACTTTTGCGGCATCCACGCTTCGTGTATTCAGGGCGGAAAGGTCTAAGCTCCTTCTGTACTCACGAAACTCCGGCATGGCTGTTATCTTTTCCAACAATACCGGAATGTGCGCCATGACATCCTGCGGAATATACCTGCTGCCTGTCCTCGGATATGAAACCAGTTTTTTCTCGTACAGGGACTGTGTGATGGCAAGGGTCTTGTCCACCGGAAGGTCGTAATGAATGTTACAGTCCTTCTGGAGGGCTGTCAAATCGTATAGGAGCGGAGCCTGCTGGAATATCTTCCCTCGCTTTACTTTAGTGATTGTTACCACCGATCTGGGGGTAATACTCTTGTATGCCGCTTCCGCCATATTCTTGTCCTTGAACTCCTTCGTGTGGATGAACTGCCGGTGCCCGTTGTCCCTTTTCAGCACTATATGCAACTGCCAGTATGGTGTGGAGACGAAGTTACGGTTCTCCTTGAAGCGTGCGCATATCATGGCAAGGGTCGGTGTCTGTACCCGTCCGATGGAGTTGTTCACCGAACCGGAGGCTGCCGCCAATGCGCGGCTGGCATTCATGCCCACCAGCCAATCCGCCTTCGCCCTGCTGTCCGCGGCTGCATACAGGCTGTCATATCCGGTTCCTTCCTTGAGGCTTGCCATTCCCTCACGGATGGCCTCGTCGGTAAGCGAGGAGATCCACAACCGTTTGAACGGCTTGGTACAGCCCAAATAAGAATATATCCACCGGAAGATGAGTTCCCCCTCACGTCCGGCATCGGTCGCCACGATGATGCTCTCGCATCCGGCGAGCACTTCGCCGATGACCTTGAGCTGCCTGCCGGCTGCGATGTCCGTCACCATCCCCCTGTCAGTGCGTACCTGCCGCACGACAAGACGGAACGGATCGGGAATCATCGGAAGGTCTTCGGCGGCGGTTCTCGTGTAGCCGTATGCATCCGGTAAGGCCAGTGACACCAGATGTCCCAGTGCCCATGTCACCATGTAACCGTTTCCCACTATGTAGCCGTCCTTTTTTTCTGTAGCCCCGACCACACGGGCTATGTCCTGACCGACACTCGGTTTTTCTGCTATGATTGCTATCATGATTCGGATAAAGTCAAGCCGTTTCCCGCTTGCCGGTGTGTGGTGGAACGGAAAACGGCGGTTATACATTCAGTTTACATATTATATATAAGGAGGGGCTACTGTTGTCCGAAGGGTTTGATGCCGAGGATTTCGAGCAGCGGTCCGCCGTCCTTGCGCACCAGCTGTAGCGTGGCGTCCATCACCACGTCCACACCAAGCAGCACCAGGCTGAGCCGTATCACATTCGTTTTCTCCCCCTTGAGCAACGTGTCGAGTTCTCCCGACATTTCCAGCTCGTCTTTCAATATGCCGATACCTGCCAGTTCCTCCCAGTTTACGTCCTCTACCTTGAAAGGCGTGTTGTTTTCCTTGTTCATTTCCATATTTCTTTTCTTTTAGGATTCCACATTCATTTGATTCATGCATCATGCTATACTTGCGCCTTTGGATTTCCGGCTGCCCTGTTCCTGCCTCTGTGTTTCAGCCACGACATTTCGTTGCGAGGCGTCACGCTTGCGGTCGGGGTTCTCGTTGTAGAAGTCCAGCCTGCCCTGGTTGAAGTTCGCCTTGACATACTGGGAGATGGTCTTGCCGTCATATCCCTTGATACCCTCCACCAAAACAGCCTTGCCACTCTGCAGGTCGGAACGCTGCTTGCGGGTAAGCTCCACATCCCACACCTTATCCGGAATCTTGAATTCCGCACGCTGCTCGAAACCGTCCGGAGTGCGTGAATAACTGAGCCGTCCGGTTTCCAGGTCCGCCTTGATGAACGAGGAGAACTCCTCGCCCTTGCGGTTCACCATGTCATTGAGGAAGATGGTCCTGCCCTCCCGTAGTTGTTGCTGCTCCTCGGCGGTGATTTTCACGCCATTGATCTCGTTCGGGATATAAATTTCCCGTGCGCCCTCCGGGGAGTCGGGATTGTAGCGGGTATAGGCGGGCCTGCCCGTCACCTCGTCCAGCTTGACATAGGAGGAGAATCTCTCCCCGTCCTTACGCTCCATTCCCTCCACGAAAATGGCCTTTCCGGCATTCAGGTCTTCAACCTGCTGTTTGGTCAGTTCCACGCCACCCAATGACTGGCGGTTGAAGAGCTTGTCGTTATCGAAGATATATTCGATGCCCCTGCGCTCGGCGTTGATCTGGATGTGGGCGTCGAACTCCTTTCCGTTGTTGGAAATCATACCCTCGATGAACACCTTCTTGCCTTCGCGCAGGTCGTTCTGCTCCTGCTCGGTAAGCTTTACGCCTTTAATCTCCTTCGGGATGAAGACATTTTCCGCACGCATGGCGACCACCTCATTGGTGAGCTTGTCAATGCTGACAAAAGAGGGGATGTATTCACCGCCACGTCCTTTCAGTTCCACGACACGTCCCATATTGCCTGTTTCAAGCAGATTCTTCTTGTCCTCCTCGGAGAAGATATGCCCGAAGTACGGGCGGTCAAGTTCGGGTTTCTGCCGGATACCGTGGATGCCCAGCACGATGGGACCTCCCACGGACTGCTGGAGTGACAGCCGTGCGTCGGTACGCAATACGGCAGAACCGAAATTCATGCTGATGGGCACGACCTGGTTGGTCTTGTAGCCCCTGAGCATCTGGTCAAGGAGTCCGCGTTCCTGAAGATACTCGCGGGACAGCCCGTATTTCTTCAGTTCCTCCCAGTTGATCATGGATTCATTGTAGCGGTATTTCGGCTGCTGCGCGGTTTCCGGAGCGGCCTGTTGCTGTGTCTCAGTTTTTTTTGCCATTTCTTCTTGATTTTGATGGTTTATACTTTGGTTTTCTTTGGAGCGGGGAACAATCTCGTATTTCTTTAGAAATTCCTCCACCGCGTCTGATTTTCTGCCTGCGGCAAGATCCTCGATTGCCTGTCTGACTTCCGGGTTGTCCAGCGCATTCTCCTTGACGGAAAGGATGCCGAAACGAGTCGGGTCTTTCAACTGGCTCCAAAAGTTCTTCAGGAAATTCTCGAACATGCTGGCATATCGGTCAATTTTCAGGAAAGAGTTCCGGTGTTTTTTGTCTGCCGAAACCGTCTTGTACCTGCCGTTCTTGTCGATGTCGGATATTGCCTGTAGAAGCAGTTCCATCTTGTCGAGGATAAACACGATGTCGCTCAGCTGGGCGTTCTCGGTGACTTGCGTTTTTGGGGGTTCGTCCCTTACATTTTTCTTTGCCATAACTGTAATTTTTAGGGTTTATAACTGTTGTTGTCACCGCAAATATATAGTCATAAATTTGATAAATCACTATGTCTCAATATGTTGTACTATCCGTTTCATCGGATGTCATCACGTTTCACCGCAGAGGGAGAAAACGCAAGGCGGAAAAACGGAAGAATCAAGGATAAAAGTGTGAGAAACGTACCGGGTCCGATAAAAGAAGAGAGAGAAATACGCGAAGGGAAAGCCAAAAACAAAAAAGGCGGAACGGGAAAATGGGAAAGG